>Ga0209057_1004304_pt1 | contig 10206 bp, 8 predicted proteins | sample GraSoiAngelo_146_FD_185903 | JGI IMG/M metagenome (GOLD analysis project Ga0209057, IMG submission 185903) | Grasslands soil microbial communities from the Angelo Coastal Reserve, California, USA - 14_1009_05_30cm (SPAdes) (version 2) | ecosystem: Environmental > Terrestrial > Soil > Grasslands ... | reverse complement strand
TGTGAAGACGAGGGCGACGAGGCTGAACCCAACGACTGAGGGGTTCTTCAGAAAGCTGAGAAAATCGGCACGGGACCCCAGCGCCCAGAGTGAGAGTCCGTAGATGAAGATGAGGCTGTAGAGAGCGACGAAGAGGCTGGTCCACTCGCGGACCATGTACATTGAATAGTGTCGGTTGGCGGTCCACCATCCGGGAGATAGTCGCCTCCTCAGCTCTGGGTAGCGCTTCTTGTCCTCCATCCTATCGTCCGCCTCGGGGCATCAGAAGCGACTTGAGGGCGTTCGTCGCGCCTAGAATCTTCGTTTTTTGGATGGCGAGCATCGGGTCGACGCCTTTCGGGCATACGACGCTGCATTCACCTACAAGGGTGCACTCCCAGACGCCTTCCATCTCGTGAACTATTGGAAAACGGGCGTTCTTTCCCTGGTCCCGGGAATCCTCAATGTAACGATAGGCGAGGGCGGTTGCTGCTGGCCCGAGGAATTTCTCGTTGAGTCCGTAGATGGGGCATGCTGCGTAGCAGAGCATGCAGTTGATGCATGATGAGAACTGGCTGTACCGTTCTAGTTCCTTTGCTGACTGCTTATACTCGCCCTGTTCAGGAGGAGTCTCTTTCTCGCGGATTATCCATGGTTGGATCTTGACAAGTTTCTCCATGAAATCCTGCATGTCAACAACCAGGTCTTTGATTACGGGGAAGTGGGTCATGGGCTCGACGGTTATGGTCCGGCCTTTGAACTCGTGGAGAAAGCTGGCGCAGGTCAACTTGGGCTCGCCGTCGATGTTGGCGCCGCAGCTGCCGCATACTCCCATTCGGCACGACCATCGATAGGTGAGGCTTCCGTCGATCTCGGCTTTGATATAGTTCAGAGCGTCGAGGACGACCATGTCGTGCCGGTATGGTACCTTGTACTCCTGGAAGAAGGGCTTCGAGTCTTTCTCGGGTCGATACCGTGTTACTCTTATTGTGGCTATGTCCTGGCTCATCTTGCTAGTAGACACGCTCCTCTGGTTTCCAGCGTGTTACCGTCACAGGACTATACTCGATTCTTGGAGGCCCACTGGTCTTGTATGCCATGGAGTGCTTGAGGAAGCTAGTGTCGTCCCGTTTCGTGTAGTCGGTACGGTAGTGGGCGCCTCTCGATTCTCGTCTCTGCATTGCAGAGTAGGGCATTGTCTCTGCGACGTCGAGCATGAAGTCGAGTTCTAGTGCGGCGACGAGTTCCGTGTTGTAGACGTGATCCTTGTCCTCGACAATTCCGTTCTTGAGACGGGTCTTGAGGTCGCCTATTATTCTGCAGCCTTCTTTGAGGCTGTTCTCGTCTCGATAGATTCCTACGTGCTTCTCCATCCCGTTTTGCATCTCTGTCCTGATGCTGGATATTCTCTCGCCTTGTTCATGTTTGAGTAGTTGGTCAAAGATCCTCTTCTCCTCCATCATAGCCTCCCCCTGGACGGGGTTTCCGAAACTGGGACTGTCTAATCTCACCGCGTATTTGGCTGCCGCCTTGCCTGCGGCCGCGCCGAAGACCAGGCATTCAGTGAGGGAATTGCTTCCAAGCCTGTTAGCACCGTTCATACTGACGCACGCTACTTCGCCGGCTGCGTATAGTCCCGGCATTCCGGTGAATCCGTGCATGTCGGTGTGCACGCCGCCCATCATGTAGTGTTGTCCCGGTCGTACGGGGATCGGCTCGTGCTCAGGGTCTATTCCAAGGTATTTCTCGGCGAGCTCCTTTACGAATGGTAGTTTGTCCTCTATGGTTATTTTGCCTAGGTGTGTGAGGTCGAGGTTCACGTAGCTGCCGTAGGGTCCCTCGAATCCTCTGCCCGCGTTGATCTCGCTCATCTCTGCCCTTGAGAGTATATCGCGGGGACCGAGTTCCATCTTGTTCGGGACGTACCGTTTGAGGAAACGTTCTCCATCCTTGTTCACCAGATGACCTCCTTCTCCTCGAGCGGCTTCGGTGATGAGAATGCCGGTATTCGGCAATAGTGTAGGGTGGTATTGGACCATTTCCATGTCTTTCAGTGGGACTCCGGCTCGGTAGCTTAGTGCCATGCCGTCACCGGTCTTTATCCATCCGTTGGTCGTGAACTGGAAGATACGCCCGCAACCTCCCGTCGCGATGATTACGGCTTTGCCGAGGATTGTTACTAGTTCTCCCGTCCGTATTTCTATGGCGGTTACTCCCTCGACTCTGCCGTGGTCGACTAGTAAGGATGTTACGAACCATTCATCGTAGCGGCGGATATTCTCGTACTTCAAAGAGGTCTGGAATAGTGTGTGGAGGAGGTGGAAGCCGATCTTGTCTGTTGCGAAGAGCGTTCTCTTGACGCTCATTCCACCGAAGGCTCGTGTGCTGATTCGTCCGTCGGGGTCTCGGCTGAATGGGCATCCCCAGTGTTCAAGCTGGTAAGACTCGCGGGGGGCTTCTTTTACGAATAACTCGACTGAGTCTTGGTCGGCGAGAAAATCGCTCCCCTTTATCGTGTCATAAGCGTGCGAGTCAAAACTGTCGTATTCACGCGTGACGGCGGCCATTCCCCCCTCTGCGGAGACGGTGTGGCTGCGCATCGGGTAGACTTTCGAGACGACCGCAACATCCAGCTTGGGCTCAAGCTCGACAGCGGCTATGGCCGCGCGTAGGCCCGCGGCTCCGCCGCCCACAATGACAATATCATGATTGTGATGCTCCAAACCCGTACGTCCCTGCTGGATCTTCTGGGGTTAACCAGTTGGACCGTACTTTAAAGGATCTAATTAGATGCACGATTGTTCGACTGTTTCAGTCAGCTAAGACGAGGGCTATTTGGGCAGCTGATTGGCAGGGACTTTGACGGCCATAAGGCCCTGATTATCTAATCTCAACTGAAGCGCGAACGCTCCGTGGAGCGCCCCCAGGAATCTAGGCTCCATAGTGTTGACGTTAGCCAAGAACAGTGCTGTGGCATTCGGGACGCTGAGCAGATCAATTAACTGTTTGATTCCAGAATAGACTTGTTCCCAACGCTCGCCCCTGATCAGTTCGGTGATGCTGTCAAAGACGAAGCTGGCTCCAGAGTTCTTGCTGTTGTCTAAGAAGTCAGATAATACTGCTGCAACGAGTCCAAGCTCTTTGTCTGGAATTTGCATTTCGCCATCAGGTAGCTCGTCCGGGACAGAGATCAATGAGGACGCGGCGATGATCTTGATCATTCTTTTTCCTTTGATCGCTCTGTAGAGTTTGCTGGACTTGGTTGTGAAGAGTACGCAGAGTTCGGCGTTGCTTATTCCCTCGGCGAGGAATTTGTCAACTACTCCCTCATAATCGGAGTTCGTGTCGTATTCTAGCAGGACGATTGATCCCCGTATTTTCTGATGATCGAGCTCGACCATTGACGAGAACGGATCTGTAGATTCAGAAAGATTCAGAAGCTCAATGCCCGTGTTGCGGCGCAGGAATTCTGTGAGTTGCGGTCTAGGGGCCTTACTGCTTTCTAGTAGAAAGAGCTCGGCCGGGTCCTGATGTTTTTCGCCTGTTCCACTGTCTAGACGTGAGACTGTGCCTTCCAGATTGTCTTGGCTCAGCTCGTTGACGAAGACGGTTGATGTGGGGCCGTAGCTCAGCCTGTCCGATAACCCTTCACGGGGGAAACTGTGTCCGACCCAGTTCTCCGAGACGACGAGTCTTCCGTTCTCCTTCCACTCGCTAAAGTGAGATTCGTGCTGTGACAGGTTTCCCACGAGCCATCCACTACTGGATGCGCTGATTACGACTCTTGCGCCGGAGTCAATTAGTCCCTTGAGCGTTGACGAGAGAAACGAGATTGCTCTCTTTCCTGAGTCGTGAAGTATCAGGTATCGATGCCCGGGCTTGACGATGCTCTCAGGAAGAAGCTGTCCTGATGAGAATCTTACGGTGCTTAGAGTGAACGCGTCGGTCGTCGACATCAGGAAGAATAGTACTGAACCGGTGATGAACGCTATCTCCCATCCGTACGGCAGAGATATCGGGAGGACTGGAGGCTGTGCGCCGAGTGTGAACAAGACTGTGCCTACTGTTACAAAGAGGGCCCATGTTACCGAGAGCATGGCCAGGGAATTCTTGACATGAGACGGTTTCGCTCGTCTACGAGCAGATAGGAATAGGCTTGTTGGGTAGACCATTGCGGCTGAGAGCAAGACTATGGTGAAAGGGAGGAACAAGACGGGAAAAGATAGGTTTAGCCCTACCCAGGTGAAAACTACTCCTTCATAGACGAGAATGGATCTGCGCGATTTCAGCTTTGACCAAGCTTCTCGAAGGGTATTGCACTCCGGGCAGAAGTAGAGGCTTGCAGCGGTTAGCCCGATTACTGCGAAAACCAAGCCGGAACTGACTTGGCTGCCGTAGTTTGCCCACGCGTAGCCTAGGTTACGAAATATGTCGAAGGTGACAGAAAATAGAAAGTAAATGTTGAGCCGAACTAGGTTTCCCGCTCTTACTCCAGTTATGGATGCTTTGTGATGGAGAAGGCGCCAGAGTCCGATAGAAGGAAGAATTAGCGCCGCAACGTCAAGGTAGACTTCGATGTACGTCGGGCACTACGCTCCAATTAGCGAGATTGTGATGTCAGGGCTCCTGCTGGCGGTTTCAATCTGGCGTAACTGTCAGCACTTGTTGAACGGTACTGTTCGACGAAGAAGACGATCTACTTGCTATCTTTGAGCTGAGATTGAACTTGTTTCACAAGGCTCTCGTACTCCTCTCTCACCAGCCTTTTCCTTCGTATGGACCCTGTCCATATCGGTCGTCCCCACATGGGGTCAGTCTTGTAGCGTGGAACTAGGTGCCAGTGAAGATGAGGCATTCCATTACCAAGCAATTCGTAGTTCATCTTGTCAGGATTGAAAGTCTTGGCAAGAGCTGTGGCCACTCGGGACATGTCTTCGAGGAAGGATTTCCTATTCTTGTCTGTTAGATGGTAGAGCTCTTCTTCATGGTACTTCAATGTGACGAAAGAATAACCTCTGAAGAACTGGTCCGGATTCAGCTTTCCAACAGAGGTGCGGGATTCAAAGAAGACTAAATGCGACGGTTCCCTCAGGGTCTTGCAGATCCAACAGTCCGATTTCGGCCCACCCAAGGACGACTTTCATCAATCCTGACGAGTGAATAAACGTGTGCGCTACAGCGAGATCTTCGACCGGAGGCAATGGCAGAACTAAGCTATGCCCAACCGTGTGTCCCGTTCCGTCTTAGAAATCTAAGAGCTCGCTCTAATGAGAAGAGGGCGAGAGCGATCAAGATTCCGGCGTATGCTGCGAATATTCCCAGCATCAACAGCAAGGGAGCAAGTTCGCTCCCCAGAGCGATCCTGATTCCCGTGAAGAAATAGTATTGTGGCGTTAGGAATGAAATGTCTTGAACTACCTGGGGAAGGACTTGTGTGGGAACAAGCATGTTCCCCGCAACGCCCGTGAAGGCGTAAAGTAGCCAGGAGAGCACTGAGGTTTGCTTGTAGACAAGCTGGAAAGCCACACCCAGAAATCCCAACGCAATTGAAGTGACAACTCCCAGCACCACGACTGCTATCAGAGCTGGAAAGTTATAGGAGAAAGCTAATCCGAAGAGAAAAACGCCCACGGTGAAAGATAGAGCGGCGCTGCCGACGCTGATCGAGATCGGTAGCGCGGACGAAAGTAGCAGGTACCGTCGAAAGCTTGTCGGCATCGTCATGATTTCCTCGATTTGTCCAGGATAGATGTAGTTGCCAAACATTCCGAGTCCGTTGGTTATCAAGGGTGCGAAGGCAACTCCGGAGACAAGGAAAGACGCGAGCGTCATGCCATAGGTTGATGTGGTGACGGAGACGATCGAAGTTCTTCCGAGCAGTCCGTAGGCGAGTAGCCCCGTCAAAACGCTCACTGTGCTGGTAACTATGGTCATTCGGTATGCGATCCTTGCTTTGACCTCACGCTTCGCAAAAGCGAATAATTGGCCTGTAACCGATTCTCCGGTCAAGATGCGATGATCTCCTCTGTCGTCGAAGCAACTATGACTCCCTCTTCGAGCATGCAAGATCGTCCCCCTAGCGCTCGCGCCTCCGCGGGGTTGTTGGTGGCACAGAGGATCGTCTTTCCCTGTTTCGCCAATTCGAGGAGGTAATTGTGAATATTCTCAGTGGACCATGGGTCGACGCCCAGTGTCGGCTCATCTAGCAGCAACACCGGCGCATCAGAGAGTAACGCCCTAACCAAAGCGACACGTCTTCTCATACCGGTGGAGTAGCTTTGGAATTGATCAACGCCTCTATCTTCTAGCCCAAGTTCTCTCAACAAATTAGCTATCCGGATTCGCGCAGTTGATGCAGAGATTCTGTACAGAGCCGCGTAATACTCAAGGTTGGCAAGAGCGGAGAGACGCCAGTGGAACCCGCCTTCACCTGAGTTCAGCATTACACCGATGTGCTTCCTTACCTTCTCCGGTTCTTTGACTAGGTTGAATCCGAAAACAAGCCCTTCTCCACCGTCAGGTTCGATAAGCGTTGATAGAACTCTGACCAGAGTCGTCTTGCCTGAACCGTTTCTCCCAAGAACGCAGAACGTCTTTCCGTCTCCAACTTCTAGCGTAATGTCTCTTAGTACCTCTCTCCGTTCGCCTCGTTTCCTTGAGAAGCCAACTTCGGCCCTGCGACGGAATGTCTTGCGAACATTCTTGAGCACTATTGCCGTCATATGTGTTAGAATCTTCCATCTTAAGTCAGACACCCGTAAGCTTAAATAAGTTTCAGGGATTGATATGCCTCTCGGGTGGAAGTGCAGGTGTTCTTCCCCGACCAGAAGGTCCAACCAGACTGCAACACTAGTTGCTGCCCGTTCCATAACCCGAATGGCTGCTGGTGCTGTCTATGCTGCTGTTACTGCTAGACTGAGCAAACCGCGTGACCAGCGAACCCAACGGCGATGATTCAGGCGATGGGAGGCTCGATCAGGAATGCAAAACATAGAGCGGAATGTGTTCAAGCCGAACCATCCCCAAAACTTCCCCCTCTCTTTTTTTAGGGAACAGTTGTTCAATCGGGCTCGATAGTCGAATCTTGATTCTCATTGAGATAGCTAATGCCCACTCAGCGTACGACTTGATGACTGTTAGAAAGTTTAGTGGCCGATTAGAAAACCGGTCAGTTAGTTGAAGTTATACGTTGCAGGCTTAAATATTAGCATGGGAAGCTGGGCTTGAGGAAATGCCATTGTTGTTTTTCCCGAACCTACCAACTCCAGACCAAGGCTTTGGGTGCTGCTTCTTCTGTGAGAAACATGGAGGCAGCTGTTCCTACTGCGCCTCTCAGTGCGGTGGCACGTGCCCCTGCTAGGGTGAATCGCGACGCCGGATTCGCTTGATGCCGGCCCGGTTGTGGACTATCTACTGAAAGAAGTCTCATTCAGTACTTGCGACAACAAGTTTTTCGGTGAACTCGAAAAGGAGATGCTGATTCCGAACAATCTCAACATCTACGGCAGGCTGAAGCGGGCTACCAGTCTCAAGGGCTACAAGCTAAGGCTGGAATTCCCAGATGAAACAGTGATCGCATACTTGAAGCAGCCCCTCTCAAACACAGTTGAAGGAAAGAGGCGAATACTCACCTATGACTTGGAGGACTTGATCAACTATGACGACTATTGGTGGCTGCCTACTGAAGCAGACCTCTAAATCTTCTCCCCCCTTTTCCGCAGCTGAACCCAGTTGACCTAGCGATTTCCTGTAGGCCGGACATAGCGGTAGGAGTTGAAGCAGAAGTGAACACAACCATCCGGATAAAAGCTGAGCAGAACATCGACAACATGTTCCTGACCATGGGCATTCCACCCTTCTTTAGTCCGGGAGTCTCGATGGCCATAACTGGTTATTCCGAGGACTCGATAACAGACCCAAGACAGTTCGTGACATCACCCACGAGGAAATTCCCATTCCCTAGACTGAGCCTCAGGCGTGGAGACACACGTGAGTATCAGGTGAAGACCAAGATAAATGCAGACTTGACGGGAATGACATCTCTCAAATGTCAACAGGATCTCGTGAAGACGAGGTTGCTGCTTCTCTCTGACTCATCCGCCACCGAACCTCCATTCAACATCACCGTTCTCGACGACGAGGGCCAAAGTCTCCCCGTAGAGCGGACAATCAGCTCCACAATCCTTCAAGCGTTAGCCCAGGTGATGTACTCTCCATTCTCAATCCGCCGAGAAACACCGAAGCAACAACGCGAATCAATGCTAGAAGTCCCAGTTCAATCTTTCCTGTCGTCTAGGGGACCCGGTTTTCCGTTGCCTTATGCTCAGAGGAGCTTTGTCTGAAGGATTTGGCCGAGCGTTTTTCGCTCGTTTAGCTATTGCGTCATTGTTCTTTGTGAGCGGTCCGACGGTAAGCTAGCTGAGAAAAGGGGGAGGGTCAAATAGGGCATGCACAGCGGCAGCCACATTGACCCTGGCAGTAAGCGACGCACTGTTGTATGGGTCCTGGGCAGGTGTTCATGCAAGGGCAATAGCAACTATTGCAACAAGCATCGTTTGGGGTTTGGAACATCCACCGATCTACCAGAGACAACGGCCGAGCGTAGACTATATAACATTATTCAAGAATGTGGTTTAATAATCTGAGGGCATACACACGCAGGCTTTGGGCCTCTTGCTTTTTCTCAAGGGAGGCGAAGGAAATGGAGTACTCGCTGGCGCTCACGGTTTGTTGTAAGTCCATAAGTGGTGTTTCTTCTTCTGCTGGAGCGGGTGTTGCAGTCCTACTTCTACCTCCCACTTGCAGTCGGTACACAATCCATCTACTAGTTCGGTCTCTTTTCCGCGCCGTTTGCATCGTCCAATAGGGTGCTCTATCCGCGGCCCCTGTTCGTCATGTTCCTCAGGCGAGCCGCTCGAAGATCCACTGGAGCCAATACTGACTGGACCAATGGGGACTGGGTGTCATCGTCTATGTCCAGCCGAAGCCTTGATGAACGTATTAGTCTTGGGGATGAACTCTTCACATGTTCTGGCTAGAATAACCTAGATGCTCCTAGCATCCGCTCTCAACTATTCTCCTAGTGCCGGGAGGTCACTATCATTATGATCGTCACTGAGCGGATTAGTGACCCGCTTGTAGCTGTCACGGTTACAGTATAGTCGCCTGGAGTAGTGGAGCCGTGCGCCGACAACCGGAGAACAGTAGAACTGGCATTGTTTGCTGAGAGAGCGACACTAGAGTTCCCGAGCCTGGCCCGGGGCCCGTGATGCAGGCTAGTTCGACCTATCGTCACGCTCAGGGATATTGTCCCAGAGAATTCGATGCTGTTGAGCAAGATCGCATCATCACTGTGAGAGCCTTGTTTCAAGGACGCGGTGCTGCTAGCCGTTGAGATGATGAAGTCGGCAAGCTTCGGTGCAGTCACATTGAAGATTATCATGACCGAATGGGACAAGGAGTCATTCACTCCTGTAACCTGTACATGGTTCAGCCTGGGGGATGTGAAAATGCATGACAAAGTGGACTCTCCCGCGCCTGTTAGGCTGGTTGGATTGAGCGAGCATAATGTGCTGTTGCTCGTTAAGTCGACAACTCCGGCAAAATGGTTCGCCGCTGTCACAGTTATCGCTGAGTTCGCAAGGGCATTAACTTCGGTGGAAGATACCGCCGAGTCCGCGATGATCGAAAAGTCTCCAGCTTCAACCATTACGGTTAGAGAATGGGTCAAAGATCCACTTTTGCCGGTGACAGTGGCGGTATAGTTTCCTGCACTAGACGCAATCGCAGTTAACGTAGCAGTTCCCGAAATGCTCGATATGCTTCCTGGACTAATTTGTGCAGTTAGACCGTTGGTGCTTGTAACAATCAGGTTGACTGTTTCATTGAAGTGGGACACTGGATTAATTGTCATGGTTGAGGCTCCGACTGATCCTACACCGACTTTAATCAAAGAGGGAGAGGCAGACAGGGAGAAATCGGGCTGAACCACACGGATTGTTCCATACATGTACGGGACTGGATGATAGCGACATCTGTAAGTCCAGTTGCCTGCCGACGGAATATTCTGCCCAATGACTGGTGTGAAGCTGAAAGAAAGGACTTTGGTGGTGCTTACCGAAAAATCTGGGGAGCTTATTTCGTTTGGCTCCGGCACCCCGTTGTTGTTAGTGTCGATGAACCAGTTGTGAAGTAGAGTGTCGGTGGCGTTGAGTGACATATTGACGG
>Ga0209057_1004303_pt1 | contig 10207 bp, 3 predicted proteins | sample GraSoiAngelo_146_FD_185903 | JGI IMG/M metagenome (GOLD analysis project Ga0209057, IMG submission 185903) | Grasslands soil microbial communities from the Angelo Coastal Reserve, California, USA - 14_1009_05_30cm (SPAdes) (version 2) | ecosystem: Environmental > Terrestrial > Soil > Grasslands ... | reverse complement strand
CAACGCCACCATCGGATCGACCCGCGCCGCCCGCCGCGAGGGCACGAAGCTCGCCAACACCGTCGTGCCGAGCAGCACCACCGTCACGAACCCGAAGACGAGCGGATCGTGGGGCGACTCCTGGAACAAGAGCGGCCCGAGCCATTGGCCTCCGGCGAGCGCCATCATCACGCCGATCACGATTCCGACCACGCCGACCCGCAAGCCTTCGGTGATGACGAGTTTGATGAGGTCCCGCTCTTGTGCCCCGAGGGAGGCGCGGACGCCCATCTCCTGCGTCCGCTGCGCGACGGTGTATGCCATCACGCTGTATAGACCGATCGCCGCAAGCGTCAAGGCAAGTGCACCGAATGCCAGGAACATCGTCGCGCCCAGCTGCCACGAGCGCGTCTGCTCGCCCAGGATGTCGCGCAGCGGCGTGACCGTGACGTACGCTGCGCCGGGCATGACTTGCTGTAGCCGGCGACGGATCGTCTCGGCGTACCGCGTGGCCTCTCCGCGCGTCCGGACGAAGAGTCCCCCGTCTTCGGGATGCCATTGCGCCGTGGAGAGATAGTAGAACAGCCCCGGGTCGTCGCCCAGCTGCTCCGACTTGATGTTCTCGGCGACGCCGACCACGTAGGTGCATGGCGCGGTGTCCGCACCCACCTTGACGCACTGGCCGATCGGGTCCCGGCCCGGCCACAGCGTCTTGGCCATCGCGTCGCTCACGACCATGACTCGGGGCGTACGTGCCCCATCCTGGGCCTCAATCCCGCGGCCGCGCAGAAGGCGGGTACCGAGCGTGGAGAAGTACTCCGGGGTCACCGCGTTCTGGTAGAAGTCGCCCAAGCGATGGACCGAATCGATACCGCCGACGTGGAGGTCGAGGTCCCGAAAGTTCCAGAAGGGCACCGTGAGTTGGCGCGAGGCGTGCTCGACACCGGGAACCGCCTGCGCCGTCTCGAGCAGCTCACGGCGCAGCGCGACATTGCGGGCGCTGTCCAGCTGCATACCACGCAGGTTCAGGTCCACGAGCAGCACGGGGTCGACGTCGTAGCCGAGCGGGATCACCCGCACGTGACGCAGGCTGCGCACGAACAGCCCCGCACCGACGAGCAGCACCACCGACAGCGCTCCTTGCAGCACGAGCAACGCGATGCGCACGCGCGACCGCTGGAATGTCCCTTCTCGCGCACCCGCCTTGAGATCGCCGGCGACGTCGGCGTGTTGCGTGAGGGCGGGCGCAAGGCCCGTGAGCAGGCCGGCGCACAGGGCCGCCGCCCCGCCAAACAGCAGCGTGCGGGCGTCGCCCAGGACACTCACGTCGGACGACTTTGCGAGGAACTGCGCGCGCAACACCGCCCCGCCCCACTCGGCGACTACGAGGCCGGCGAGGCCGCCGAGCAGGGCCAGGAGCAGGCTCTCGGTGAAGAGCTGCGACAGCAGGCGTGCCCGACCCACGCCTAGCGCCAGCCGGACGGCGATCTCGCGGCGACGCCGCAGGGCGCGGGCGAGCAGCAGATTCGCGACGTTGGCGCAGGCGATGAGCAGCACGATGAGCGCGACCCCGCTGATCCACGTCGCGACCTTCGCAAAGCTCGACTCGTTGGGTCCCCGCTCGCTCAGCACCGACGCCACGAAAGCGTGCGGTCGCGCGATTTCCGCCGGAGTCATACCGGGACTGCCCGGCCGCTGGGCGGCGTAGCTGCGGAGGAACGCGTTGGTGAGGTCGGCATTCGCGGCCGCGACACTCACCCCCGACTTGCGCTGCGCCAGCATCGACAGCCACTGCCAGTGGTAGGTGGTCCACCAACTCTCGCCCCGCAGGCGTTTTAGGGTGTTCGCGCTTGCATAGCTCGTGATGGGGATGAACGCCACCGGTCGCTGCACGGGCCATAAGCCGACGAATCCCCGGGGCGCGACGCCGACGATCGTGTAGAGCGTGGGACCGATTTGGAGCGTGGACCCGAGCGCCTCCCGGCGGCCACCGTAACGCGTTTGCCAGAAGGCATATGAGAGCACCGCGACCGCCGACCCGGTGGGAGGGCTGTCCTCCGCCGCGGTGAAGTAGCGACCCAACGCCGGTGGCGCATCGAAGAAGCCGAAGAAGCCGGCGCTGACGATGCCGACGCGCATTTCCCGCGCCTCGGTGCCCACGCCGATGGCGAGGTCGTGCTCCGTGAACGCGGCGGTACGCGCGAACGCGTTCGTCCAGCTCGTCAGATCGACGTAGCGTGCGTACTGCATGTAGCCGCCGGCCTGTTCCTTGCCACTGTAGGTCTGCGCGACATAGATGCGGTGTGTCGCGCCAGGATCGTGCAGCAAGGGCGGCGGCCGAAACAACATCCGGTCCACGACCGAGAACATGGCGACGTTCGCCCCGATGCCCAGCGCCAGCGTGAGGACCACACCCAGCGTGAAGCCCGGGCTGCGCGCGAGCTGACGCGCGGCGTGGCGCAGGTCGGCGAGGAGAGCGTCTATCATTCGTACCTCAGGGCCACCATCGGATCGACCTTCGTCGCCCGGCGGGCGGGCAGCCAGCTCGCGAGAAGGGTGGCGGCTAGGAGGAGCAGCGCTACCGCAGCGAGCGTTACGGGATCCCGCGGCCCGACCTCGAACAACAGATCGCGAAGCAGGCCCGTCACGCCGAAGGCGCCAGCCCCTCCGAGCACGATTCCGCCCAGCGTAAGCATCATGCCGCGCGAGACGATCAGCCGGACGACGGCACGACGTCCAGCACCCAGGGCAACCCTGACCCCGATCTCCTGCGTGCGGCGCGTGACCGCGTATGCGACAATCCCGTACACGCCGGTGGCCGCCAGCGCCAGCGCGGTCGCGGCGAACACCAGCACGAGCAGGGCGTAAAACCGGTGCCGGGCTCGCGCATCCGAAAGCAGTTCACTCACTGGTGCCACGCGCTCGAGTGGCACGCCAGCGTCGATTTCCCGCAAAGCATCTCGCATCGCTTTGGCAGACACGCTCGGATCGCCGGCCGTTCGCGCGATGAGCTTGATAAAGGCCGCTGCGTCGCTTGCGAGCGGCTGATAGATGTGTGGCGGCGCCGGAGCCTGGAGATTCTGCTGACGGGTGTCCCCCACAACGCCGATGATGGTGCGGGTGCGAGCGCTGTAGAACTTGATCTCCCGACCGAGCGCGTCCTCGCCTGGGAAGTACGCCCGTGCCGCGGCCTCGTCGATCACGACCGTTGCGTCGGTGGTCCCGGCACCGAACACGCGACCGCGCTTGAGGGGGATGCCGAGCACCCGGAAGTAGTCGTCCGTCACGCCCGAGATCCATGCCCACAAACGGCTATCCTCGTCGGGCCGCCCAGGAAGACTCACCGATCCCACCGCGTATCCCGCCAGCGGCATGCCGGAGCTCGCCGTGACCGCCGATACGCCAGGCAATGCGCGGACGCGCTCCAGCGCCTGCTGCACGTACGCGATCCTGGCCTGCGGCAGAGCGTAGCGCGTACCCGGTAGCTGCAGCTCGGCGGCGAGGAGGTGAGCGGGCTCGAACCCCGGATCCAAGCGGACCAGGTGCGCGAAGCTGCGCGCTAGCAGGCCGGCTCCGGAAAGGAGCACCATCGTCAAAGCGACCTGGCCGACGATGAAAGCATCGCTCGAGCGGTGGCGCCAGCCGTCGCCGCCCGCGTTCGGGCTTCTGGACTTGAGGGCATCCGACGGCGCCCGCCGGGCCGTTTGCAACGCGGGCACGAGTCCCGCCGCGACGCCGACGAGGATACTCATCGTAATGGCTGCAGCGAGCACCCTTAGGTTCACACCGATTTCGGCAACCCGCGGCAGCTCGGCCCCGGCCAAGCCGACCAGCGCGGGCACGCTCCACAGTGCGAGCAATACGCCCAGGCCACCCCCGAACGCTGCGACGAGGAGAGACTCGGTCAACACTTGACGGATCAGGCGTCGCGTGCCCGCACCGAGCGCGATCCGCACGGCGAGCTCGTGCCCGCGCGCCGTGGCACGGGCGAGGAGGAGATTGGCGACGTTGGCGCACGCCACGAGCAAGACCAGGCTCACGGCACCCAGCATCAGGAGCAGTGGTGTGCGTGTCTCGCCGACGAGATAGTCGTGGAGCCCCACGACGAGCGGCAGGCGTCCGGTCTCCCCGGGTTCGCTCGCCCACGAGCGGCGTGAGACGACGTCCAGGGTCGCCTGAGCCTGCGTCAGCGTCACGTGAGACCGGAGACGCCCGACGTACCAGTAGCCCTGCCGGCGTGCCCGCTCGCGGCTGTCGGGGCCCGACAAATAGCTGCCGAGCGGCAACCACACATCCGCGCCAGCCGGGTAGCGGAACCCAGCGGGCATGACGCCCACGACGACGTACTCCATCGTGTCGAGGGTCAGCGTCCGCCCGAGGACAGTCGTGTCGCTGCCATAACGGGCTGCCCAGAGACGGTGACTCAGTACCGCGACCCGGGCGGTACCGGGACGATCCTCCCCGGGCAGGAAAACGCGCCCCAGCAGAGGTCGTGCGCCGAGCATGGGGAAGAAGTTCGCCATGACACTCCAAGACTCCACGCGCGCCGCCTCCCACGGGCCGATCAAGATCGGCTGGTCCCCGATATACGCCGAGAGGTCGTCGAACACTCCTGGGGCGGTTCGCCATGTCTCATACCACGTGAGCTCCGACGTGCCGCCCCAGCGAGCTCCGTTGCGATAGCGCTCCGGGACGGTCTTGATGTCGACCAGCCGGTTCGCGTGCGGGAAGGGCAGCGATCGGAGCAACACGCCCTCGACGACGCTGAACACCGCCGTGTTGGCGCCGATGCCGAGCGCCAGCGTGACGACCGCCGCGAGCGTGAAGCCGGGGCTGCGGGCGAGCGTGCGGAGCGCGTAGCGAATGTCACTCATATCGCAACGCCACCATCGGATCGATCCGCGCCGCTCGGCGGGCCGGGACATAGGTAGCGAGCATCGCGACCCCGCCGAGCACCAGCGCCGCGCCCACGAAGGTGATCGCGTCCAGCGTCGAGACGCCGAACAGCATCGAGCGCAGCGCGCGTGTCGCCAGGGTCGCGCCGGTCGTTCCCAGGACCAGCCCGCCGAGCACCAGCCACAGGTTCTCCTTGAGCAGCAGCCCCACCACCTCGGCGGGCCTGGCACCGATGGCCATGCGCAGGCCCAGCTCGCGCGTCCGCTGCGTGACCGCGTACGCCGTGATGCCGTAGATGCCGATCAACGCGAGCACCACCGCCAGCGCCGCGAACAGGGTGAGCAGCGTCATGCTGAGTCGCCGCGCCGCCGTCGAGCGCGACAGCGCCTGATCCAGGCCCACGAGATCGCCGATCGGCTGCTGGGGATCGAGCTGCCGCACGGCGGCGCGCACCGCGCCCGCCAGCGCCAGCGGGGAACGCTTGGCCTTGAGCACGACCCACATCTCGGGCGCGCCCTGCCGCTGGAGCTGCGGCACATACAGCTCCAGCATTGGCGTGGCATCGAGCGAGGCGTAGCGAATGTCCCCGATCGTACCGATGACCGTCGCGTCGTATCCGCCGCCGCCGAGCCGCGGCACCGGGAAGGTCCTCCCCAGCGGATCCTGCCCCGGCCACAGCTCGTCGCTGAGCCGCCGGTTCATGATGACGACTTTCGGGGCGTCCGCCCGGTCCTGCGGCGTGAAGTCGCGGCCCCGGAGCCGGATGCCCATCGCCGCGAAGTAGCCCGGACCCACCACGCTCAGCCGCGCCGCGAGGTACTCCTCGGTGGCGTCGGGACGAATCCGCCGTGGATCGAACGCCAGGATGTCCACGCCGCCCGTGAGCGGCAGCGTGCGAGACACGCTCACGGCCGCCACGCCGGGATTGCGCGCCAGCACGTCCGTCAGATCCTGGAAGAACTGGGTCTGCACCGTGGGATCCGCGTAGCGCGAGGGCGTGAGCCGGATGCGCGCCGCCAGCACGTCGCGCGTGTCGTAGCCGGGATCCACCGAGGTCAACCGCACGAAGCTCCTGATGAGCAGCCCCGAGCCCACCAGCAGCACGAGCGCGAGCGCGATCTCCGCCACCACAAGCCCGCGCTGCGTCCGGTGGCGCCGGCGCGAGCCCGTCGTGGCGCCGCCCTCGTCGCGCAGCGCCTGCTCCACGCCGGGGCCCGCCGCGCGCAACGCCGGCAGCAGGCCGAACGCCAGGCCCGTCACGAGCGAGAGGACGAGGGCGAAGGCGAGTACCCAGGGGTCGAGCCCGATCTCGTTCACGCGCGGCACGCGCGGCCAGACGGCGAGCGCGGCGGCGAGGCCCCAGCGGGCCAGCAGCACGCCCGCGGCCCCAGCGATGAGCGCCACCACCACGCTCTCGGTCAGGAACTGCCGCGCCAGCCGCATGCGATCGGCGCCGAGCGCCCGGCGCACGGCGACCTCCTTCCTGCGCTCGGTGGCGCGCGCCACGTACAGCCCCGCCGCGTTGGCGCAGGCGATCAACAGCACCAGCCCCACCGCGCCGAACAGCACCAGCAAGGCAGAGCGGACGTCCTCCACACCTTCCACCTTCAGCGGATCGACGCCGAACACCATGCCGGCCGCGATGGCGACGTTGGGGTTGGGGCCGCCGCCCCCGGGTCCCGGGCCCGGACCGGCCGCGCGCATGTTGATTCCGATGCGCCGCTCGCCGCCCCCCGGCTGATCCCGCTCGGCGGCGCTGATGCGCCGCGCCACCACGCCAACGTCGGCGCGCGCCTGCGCGAGCGTGGCGCCCGCCGTCAGGCGTGCCACGGACTGGAAAGCGTAGAAGTGGCGGTTGAACGCGAGCTGCGGATCGGAGCGCAGCGCCTCGCCCAGCGGCACCCACAGCTGGGTACCCTCGTTGGGGAACGCGAAGCCGCGCGGCATGACGCCCACAACCGTGAAGCTGTGGCCGTCGAGGGTGATCGCGCGGCCCACGATGTTACGGTCGCTGCCGAATGCCGTGGCCCACATGCCGTAGCTCAGCACGGCGAGCCGATCGTGCAGCTCGGCGCCGGTGAACCCGCGCCCGATCGCCGGACTCACGCCCAGCACGCCGAACAGGTTGGGCGAGACGATCGTGGCGGCCAGCTCGAGCGCCTGGTCGCCGCCCGCGTAGTTGTAGCGCGTGTCCCTATACGCGGCTACACCGACGAAATCCCTGGTGAGTGCCTGCAACTGCTGAATGTCGGGGTAGGACATCGAGCTCGCGAAGATGTCCTTGCCCGGTCCCGGCACCTTCGTGTCGAGCGACACCAGGCGATCCGCGTGGGGATAGGGCAGTGGCTTGAGCAGCACCGCATCCACCGCGCTGAAGATCGCCGTGTTGGCCCCAATGCCGAGCGTCAGCGTCACGATGGCGATGGTGCTGAAGCCGGGGTTCTTGCGCAAACTTCTGAGTGCGACGCGGAGGTCTTGGGCAAAGCCGGCCATTATTGTCGAGTCCCTTGGAACAAGGTGTCGGGTGTCGGGTGTCGGGTGTCGGGGTGCCGTCCCTGGCACCCGGCACCCGACACCTACTCATACCGCAACGCCACCATCGGATCGACCCTGGTCGCGCGACGGGCCGGGATGACGCAGGCCACCATGCCCACGAGCAGGAGCAGCGCCGTGACCCCGCCCAGGGTGAGCGCGTCGGTCGGCGTCACGCCGTACAGTTGGCTCGCGAGCAGCCGCGTCAGGGCCAGCGACCCTGCGACGCCGACAATCGCGCCGAGTCCGGCGAGCAACATGCCGTGGCCGATGACGACGCCGCGTACCTGCCGCGGCTGCGCGCCGAGGGCGATGCGCACGCCGATCTCGCGCGTCGACTGCGTCACCAAATAGCTCATCACGCCGTAGATCCCGACGGCCGCGAGGGCGACGGCGAGCCCCGCGAACGCAACGAGCAGCAGCATCAGGAAGCGGTGGAAGGCGAGGGAAGCCGAGAGGATCTCCTCCATAGTGCGGACGCGTCCGAGGGGGACCCGTGCATCGGTCGCACGAATTGTCCGAGCCACGAACTCTTTCAGCGCCGCAGGGCCGCCGGCGGTCCGCACCACCACGTGGATCGGGAACCAGCTGTTGAAGAGCCGCGTGAACCCGGCGGGCGTCTGCGCCGACGGGACGTAGGCCGTCGGCGTGACGGGAGCCCCGATGAACTGCTTCGTGTCGCCCACCACGCCGACGACCCGGCGCGGCGCGGCGGACCGCCCGCCGACCGTCACCATGCGGCCGAGCCCGTCGCCACCGAGATATCGTTCGGCGAACGATGCGCTCACGATCGCGACCGGCTCGGCGGCCTGGACGTCCCCGGCCGAAAAATCCCGCCCCCTGACCGGGATCCCCATCGTCTCGAAATAGCGCGGCGTGACGGTGCGGTAGTTGGTCGGCCCTGGGTATGCGCCGTCCACCGCCACGGCCAGGTTGCCGCCACGAACGAGTGGAATCCCCGCCTCGATCACCGCCGCGGAGCGGATGCCGGGGGACGCCTCGAGTCGTTCCCGCAGCCGATCGTAGAAAGCTGCGATGGCAGCGGTCGAATCGTAGCGCGAGCCGGTGACCCAAATCTCGGCCGCGATCACGCGACGCGGATCGAATCCCGCATCGGTGCGCAGCAGGTTCGCGACGGTCCGGAGCAGCAGGCCTGCGCCGACCAGCAGCACCAGCGACAACGCACTCTCGCTGACCACGAGTGCCCCACGCAGCCGGCCTGTGCCCGTGCCGCTCGTTGCTCGGCCCGTGCTTGCCTTGAGCGCCTCGTGCGGATCGGCCGTCGTCGCCTGCCAGGCGGGCAGCAGGCCGAACACGATACCGACGCAGATCGAGGTGACACCCGTGAACAGCAGGGCCCAACGGTCCAGGTGGATCTCGGTCGGCGGGGTGAGGTTGTCCGGCCACAGTGACAGCAACGCTCGGAGTGCCCCATCCGCCAGGATGAGCCCGACGGCGCCTCCCGCGAGCGCGAGCAGCACGCTCTCCGTCAGCATCTGCCGCACCAGGCGAGCGCGGCTCGCGCCCAGGGCGAGGCGCACCGCCAGTTCCCGGCCGCGCGCGGCGGCCCGGCCGAGCAGGAGGTTGGCCAGGTTGGCGCAGGCGATGAGCAACACCAGCGCGATGGCGCCGAACAACACGCGCACGGGGGTTGCGACCGTACCGACGACCAGCTGCCGCAACGGAAACAGTTGCTCCCCGACGTCGGGGGGAAGGCGTGGCTTGAATTCCTGCCGGAACCCGGCCATGACAGCCTGCATCCGTGCTTGCGCCTGTTCGAACGAGACGCCCGGCTTCAACCGGCCCACGAAGTGGAGGTTCTCGCCGCCCCCGATGCTGCGCGCCACCTGCCCCATCGTGGACCACACGTCCACTGGCGAGAGCCACCGGAACGAGGCCGGCATCGCGCCGGCGATCGTGGTCGGCCGGCCATCCAGCGTGATGGCGCGTCCCACCACGCCCGGGTCGCCGCCAAAGCGTCGCATCCAGTAGCCGTGGCTCAGGACGGCGACACTGGCGCCGCCCATTTGGTCCTCTTCCGCGAGGAAATCCCGGCCCACCTCCGGCCGCACGCCGAGCGTGGCGAAGAAGTTTTTCGAAACCCGCAGGCCATTCACTCGTTCGGCGATGTCTCCGGTAAACACGCTGAACCCGACGGCCGTGGAGACGGCGAGCCGCTCCAACACGGGATTGTGATCCTCGAGGAACCGAAACTCGTCGTACGTCACGTCCAGCTCGTTCCGGTTGCCCTGGTACGTCTCCGCCAAGCCCACCAGGCGATCGGACTCTGGGTACGGCAGCGGTTTGAGGAGCACACCGTAAACGAGGCTGAAGATGGCCGTGTTGGGCCCGATCCCGAGCGCCAGCGTGAGCACGGCGATGGCCGTGAAGCCAGGGCTCTTGGCGAGCGTGCGGAGCGCGTAGCGGAGGTCGGTCATAGGGGCTCGGGATTGGGGACTCGGGGCTCGGGCGTTCCGAGACAGCGTCCGGCCCGGGGGACGGCGCTCGACCACCGAGCCCCCGAGTCCCGAGCCCCGAATCCCGAACCCCTACTCATACCGGAGCGCCACCATCGGATCGACCTTCGTCGCCCGTCGGGCCGGGAGGTAGCTCGCGATCGCGGCCACGGCAAGCATGGTCGTTGCCGCGCCGAGCAGCACGAGGGGGTCTTGAGGGGATACGCCATACAGCAGCGAGCTCAGCACGCGTCCGCCAGCGAGCGCCGCCAGCGCGCCGATGGCGGCGCCGAGCGCGGCGATGCGAACGCCCTGTCCCACCGTCAACCCGAGCACGTCGCCGC
>Ga0209057_1004300_pt1 | contig 10217 bp, 9 predicted proteins | sample GraSoiAngelo_146_FD_185903 | JGI IMG/M metagenome (GOLD analysis project Ga0209057, IMG submission 185903) | Grasslands soil microbial communities from the Angelo Coastal Reserve, California, USA - 14_1009_05_30cm (SPAdes) (version 2) | ecosystem: Environmental > Terrestrial > Soil > Grasslands ... | reverse complement strand
GGGTCCGCGGGCGTCCGCCGGTCGTCATCGAGCCGTCACCAGGCTGTCACGCGGCGATAACAGAGGACGGGTGACCGGTTGTCGGTGCCGATGGCAGACGGGTATAGCGGCGCCGCCATGGCCCACCACCGCGTCCGGCCGGCCCGGCACCCGCGTGCGGCTGGGTCGCATCGACCCCGCCGACACCGGCAAGCACACCGACGAGGCGGCCGGCCACGCCAAGCTCGGGCGCGACATCGCGCGCCTGGCAAAGCTCCAGGACGTGCTCTACGCGGAGCGCCGGCAGGCGGTGCTGGTCGTCCTCCAGGGCATGGACACCTCGGGCAAGGACGGCACCGTGAAGCACGTCATGAGCGGCGTCAACCCGAGCGGCTGCGAGGTCGTCCCCTTCAAGGTGCCGACCGAGGAGGAGGCGGAGCACGACTTCCTCTGGCGTGTGCATCGCGCCGCCCCGCGGCGCGGGCACATCACGATCTTCAACCGGGACGTGCTGGTGCCGCGCGTGCACCGCACCGTGCCGCGCGCGATCCTGCGCCGGCGCTACGAGCAGATCAACGACTTCGAGCGCATCCTCGCCGAGAACGACACGCTCATCGTGAAGTTCTTCCTCCACATCAGCAAGGGCGAGCAGCGCCGCCGGCTCGGCGAGCGCCTGGCCGATCCGGCCAAGTACTGGAAGTTCTCGCCGGGCGATGTGAAGGAGCGGGCGCTCTGGAACCGCTACCTCACCGCCTACGAGAAGCTCCTCGCGCGCTGCAGCACGCCGCACGCGCCCTGGTACGTGATCCCCGCCGATCACAAGTGGCATCGCAATCTCGCGGTCGCGTCGCGGCTGGTCGACGCGCTCGAGGGCCTGGGCAGCCGCTACCCCCCGCCTGCGCTGTCGCCCGCCCAGGCGCGCCGCCTGCGCGGGGCGCTGGGCTCGGGCTGACCCCCTGGAGCACCCGACCGGCGCTGTGCTATTGCCCGCCGGCGTATGGCGACGGCACCCCAGAAGGGCTTCTTCGCGCGCTTCCTCCCGGCGAGCGGGGGCGAGCAGTTCTTCGACCTCTTCGAGCAGCACGCCGCGCGCTCGCGCGAGGCGGCGGAGCTCCTCGCCGCCATGCTGCACGGGGGCGTCGATCCCGAGCAGCAGGCGGCCCGCGTCAAGGCCGTCGAGCACCAGGGCGACGAGATCACGCACACCGTGATCGAGCGCCTGCACCAGACCTTCATCACGCCGATCGACCGCGGCGACATCCACGAGCTCATCTCGCGCATGGACGACGTCCTCGACCTGATCGAGGCCTCGGCCGAGCGCATCGCGCTCTACGGCATCCGCACCATGGAGCCCGAGGCGCGCGAGCTGGCCGACGTGCTGGAGAAGGCGGTCGAGGAGATGGGGGCGGCGGTCGGCACGCTGCGCGACCTGAAGGATCGGCCGCGGCTGCTCGCCCACTGCACCGAGATCAACCGCCTCGAGAACGTGGGCGACCAGCTCCTGCGGCGCGCGGTCGCCCGTCTCTTCCGCGAGAGCCCCGATCCCATCCACGTCATCAAGTGGAAGGAGATCTACGACTACCTGGAGAACGCGATCGATCGCTGCGAGGACGTCGCCAACGTGATCGAAGGCGTGGCGCTCGAGTACGCCTGATCCGCGGGCCGGCCCTCGCGCACCCGCATGATCGTCCTCTTGATCCTCGTCGCCCTCGCCTTCGACTTCATGAACGGCTTCCACGACGCGGCGAACTCGATCGCCACCGTCGTCTCGACCCGCGTCCTCACGCCGCGCGCGGCGGTGGCGTGGGCGGCGTTCTTCAACTTCGTGGCGGCCTTCGGCTTCGGGGTGGCGGTGGCGACCACGGTGGGGAAGGGGATCGTCGCGCCCGAGGTGGTCGACCGCGCCGTGATCTTCGCGGCGCTGGTCGCGGCCTTCCTCTGGGACCTGATCACCTGGCGCTACGGGCTCCCATCGAGCTCCTCGCACGCGCTCATCGCGGGCCTCGCCGGCGCCGGGGTCGCGAAGGCCGGCTTCGGGGTGCTGCTGCCGGCGGGGCTGGTGAAGGTGGTCGTGTTCATCGTCGTCTCCCCGCTGGTCGGCTTTCTCCTCGGCGCGCTCTTCATGCTGATCATCATCCGGCTCGTCTATCGCGCCGCGCCGGCCACCATCGATCGCGCCTTCCGCCGGCTCCAGCTCGTGTCCGCCGCCGGCTACAGCCTCGGGCACGGCACCAACGACGCGCAGAAGACGATGGGCATCATCGCCGTGCTCCTCTTCACCTCGGGCTACCTGGGCGAGAAGTTCTACGTGCCGTTCTGGGTCATCCTGATCTGTCACGCGGCGATCGCGCTCGGCACGGCGTTCGGCGGCTGGCGCATCGTGCGCACCATGGGCATGCGGCTGACGGCGCTCCAGCCGATCGGCGGCTTCTGCGCCGAGACGGCGGGCGCGATCGCGCTCCTCGGCTCGGCCACCTTCGGCATCCCGGTGAGCACGACGCACACCATCACGGGCGCGATCGTCGGCGTGGGCAGCACGCGACGCTTCTCGGCGGTGCGCTGGGGGGTGGCGCAGAACGTGGTCCTGGCGTGGATCCTGACCATCCCGTGCACGGCGGCGATCTCCGCGCTCATCTATCTGCCCTTCCGGCTCCGCTGAGCTCCGCTGAGCTCCCTTGACCCGGCGGTCGCCCCTCCAGTAGGGCATCCGGCATGAAGATCGATGGCGGCCTCATGACGACCGACCTGCGCGACGCCGCCCGGCTCGCCGCACACGCCGAGCAGCTCGGCTACGACGGTCTCTGGACGGCCGAGGCGGGCCACGACCCGTATCTGCCCGCCGCGCTCGCCGCGACCGCGACCGAGCGCATCACGGTCGGTACCAACATCGCGGTCGCCTTCCCGCGCAGCCCGCTCGTCCACGCGCAGGTCGCCTGGGACCTCCAGGCCGCCTCGGGCGGCCGCTTCGTCCTCGGGCTCGGCACGCAGGTGAAGGGCCACAACGAGCGCCGCTACTCGACGCCGTGGCTGGCGCCGGGCCCGCGGCTCCGCGAGATGATCCTCCTGATCCGCCACATCTGGGACGTGTGGCAGCACGGCGCGCGGCCCGGGTTCGAGGGCAAGTACTACAAGTTCAGCCTGATGACGCCTTTCTTCAGCCCCGCGCCGCTCGATTGTCCGCTGCCCCAGATCTACATCGCGGGCCTGAACCCCTACATGTGCAGGCTCGCCGGCGAGCTTTCCGACGGCTTCCACATCCATCCCTTCCATTCGGTCAAGTACATCAATGAAACCGTGCTCCCGAACGTCGAGGCCGGACTCGCGAAGGCGGGCCGCAAGCGCGAGCAGGTGGCGCTGGCGAGCACCGCCTTCGTCATCGCCGGCAGGAACCGCGACGAGATCGAGCGCGCCAAGGCCCCGGTGCGCCAGCAGATCTCCTTCTACGCTTCGACCCGCACCTACATCGGCGTCCTCGAGGCCCACGGCTGGGGCGAGACCTGTCTTCGGCTGAACGAGAAGGCGGCCAAGGGCGACTGGGCCGGCATGGGCTCGCTCATCACCGACGAGATGCTGGAGGTCTACGCGGTCGAGGGTACGTACGACGAGGTCCCCGGACTGCTCAAGAAGAAGTACGGCGGGGTGATCGACCGGCTCGGGTTCTACGCGGCGGTCCGGCCAGGGGCGGACGACGACCTCTGGCGGCGGCTCATCGCGGCGTGCCGCTGATCGCTCGCGCGCAGGCGGCGAGCGCGATCACCCGCGCGGCGCGGGCCGCGCGGCGCTCGCCGGGCTCTGCGCCCCGCCGGGATCGTCCGCCACGGGCCCCTGCATGACGGCGTCCAGACGCCGCACGGCCAGCTCGAGCAGCTCGACGGCATCCGCGTTGATCTGGGCGATCCCCGCCCGCTGCGCGGGCGTGAGGTTGTGGACGCGACCCATGCGCAGCGCCTCGCTGTAGCGGATGATGGCGCTGAGCGGGCTCCGTATCTCGTGCGACATGGCATCCATCGCCCGCTCCGCCGCGCTCGCCCGCGCGTGCGCCTCCCGGCTTTTGGTCACCAGGAAGCCATAGGTCAGCCCGGTGGCGAAGAGAAAGGGCACGCGCAGCAGGAGCGCCGAGTCCAACACCGATCCGCGGGAGAGCAGCAAGAGATAGCCGCTGGCCGCCAGCGCGGCGCCGAGCGCCGTCAGCTCGGGACGCTCGCTGACGGAGGAGAGAAACACGACGAAGAAGAAGACGAAGAAGAAGTCCGGCCCCGCCGCGCCGCACAGCCAGAGACCCGCCGTGATGAGGATGGTGTCGACGAGCACGAGCGTCGGGTCGAAGAGCTTTGCGTGGAAGACGCGATCGGGCAGGCGCATCAGGACGAGGTTGGACCCCAGGAACAGGACGACGCTCGAGGCGATGGCCGGAACGCGCGCGCCCCGCGTGTAGATCACGAGATAGGACAGCGCGATCAGCAGCACCCAGTGCAGTATCAGGACGATCCGTCGTTTGTCGCTCGCGATCATGGCGATCCTCCGAGGTCGGGGCCGCGCTCCGGAAAGGAGGTGTAGCGATGCGTGAGCAAGCGCTGTGCCCAACCTCGCTGGTTCCCCTGCAGCCCGAAGTCACCCGTTCCGGCGGCAGGTGCCCCGGCGTGCGCCATGCGAGTGGCAGGGGCGGCGGAATTTTAACGGAGGCTCGGAAGGTCACGGCGCGCTCTCGCGCGCGGCCATGGAATCAGGGCCGGCACGCGCGCCGCATAGCGGGCGTACTCGTCCCCCAGGACGCCGCGCAGCGCGCGCTCCTCGAGCCACGCCTTCAGCACCACACCGACGGCGAAGCCGCCGCCCAGGCACGCGCTCGCGGGCGACGGATGCGCGAGGAACGAGCCGGCGGCGAGGAGCAGGCCGGCCAGGTAGATCGGGTGCCGCACCAGACGGTAGGGCCCGCGCTCGACGAGCACGTGCTGGGCGCGGACCTGGACCACGCCCGACCACATCGGCCCGAGCGTGCGTCGCGCCCAGCCGTGCAGCGCGACCCCGCCGGCGGCGAGCACGAGGCCGACCAGCGCGGCGCCAGGCCGGAAGGCGAAGCGTCCGAGCGCCCGCTCGAGCACCAGCGCGCCGGCGAGCGAGGTCACCAGCACGGCCAGGCCGGCGGCCACCGACGGCTGCCAGGCGCGCAGGACGACGGGACCGAGCCGTGCGCGCGCCGCGTGCTCGCGCCAGGTCTGCCGGACGCCGTCGAGCACGAGCACGGCCCAGGCGGCTGCGAGCAGGGTGTCGGCGACGGATGCGGTGGGAAGCGGCGTGCGCCGATGCTAGTGGCGCCGCCGCGGGGCCGCAAACCGTGCTTGCAGCTCCCGCCCCGATCTGCAAAACGAGGAGCCATGGCCGTCCTCAAGGTCGCGCGCCTGGGCCATCCCATCCTCCGGCAGGTGGCCGAGCCGGTCTCCCCCGAGGCGATCGGCGCGCCCGAGATCCAGCGCCTGATCGACGACATGTTCGAGACCATGGACGACCACGACGGCGCGGGACTCGCGGCGCCGCAAGTGCACGTCTCGCGCCGCATCGTCATCTACGGCGTGGCGTCGAACCCGCGCTACCCCGATGCGGAGTCGGTCCCGACGACCGTCCTCATCAACCCAACGCTCACGCCGCTCACCGAGCAGCAGGAGGAGGACTGGGAGGGCTGTCTCAGCGTCCCCGACCTGCGGGGCAAGGTGTCGCGCTTCACGCGCGTACGCGTCGAGGCCTACGGGCGCGAGGGGAAGCCGCTCTGCTTCGACGCCGAGGGCTTCCACGCCCGCGTCGTGCAGCACGAGTGCGACCATCTCGACGGCAAGGTGTACCTGGACCGCATGCGCTCGATGGAGACGCTCGTCTTCCTGCCCGAGTTCCAGCGCTACTGGATGACGCGGCGGTAGTCTACCCCGCGGCGCGCCGCTCGCTCGCGAGCCGCGCGGGGATCGTCACGCTGAACGTCGAGCCCGCCCGCGGCGTGCTCTGCGCTTCGACCCGGCCGCCCAGGATCGTGACCAGCCGCTTGACGATGTAGAGGCCGAGACCCACGCCCCCGAAGCGACGCGTGCTCGAGCCGTCCACCTGGCGGAACATCTCGAAGATCACCGGGAGGTGCTCGGCGGCGATGCCGATCCCCGTGTCGTGCACGGCGATCGTGAGCGCGCCGTCGGCGGCCGATGCGATCACGTCCACGCGCCCCGCCGGCGTGAATTTGAGCGCGTTGTCGACCAGGTTCTTCAGGACCGTCTTGAGCTTGACCCGGTCGGTCAGGACGGCCGCGCGGCCGACGCGGTTCTGCCAGTGGAGGGCGACGGGGGGCGGCACCAGCGAGTCGAGCTCGCCGCCGAGCTCGGCGAACAGCTCCTCGAGGTCGACCGGCGCGCGCTCGACCCGCTCGTGGCCGGCCTCGAGGCGGCCCAGGTCGAGGGTGGCGTTCACCAGGCCGAGGAGCTCGATGGCGCTCCGCCGCACGCGCTCGATCGTGTCGCGCTGCTCGGTGGTGAGCGGACCGAAGGTGCCCTCGGCGAGCAGGTCGGCGTAGCCGGTGATCACGTTGAGCGGCGTGCGGAGCTCGTGGGACATGGTGGCCACGAACTCGGACTTGAGCCGGCTGGCCGACTGGAGATCGGCGATCAGGCGGGTGTTCTCGAGCGCCACCGCGGTGGCGTGCGCGATGCCGAGCGCGAGGCGCCGCTGCTTGGCCGAGAACGGTCCCGTCCGCGTGCGGTAGCCGCCGGAGAGCGTGCCGATGATCTCCTCCCGGCGGCAGATGGGCACGCACAGCGCCGAGGCCTGGGCCAGGCGGCGCATGAGATCGGGCGGAATCAGGTCCGGGCCGCCCGTGCCCGCCAGCTCCAGCGCCTCGCCCGCACGGAGCGCGCCCAGCAGGGGAAGGCTGCCCCAGGGAAACTCGAGCTGCCCCAGCTCGGCCACCACCTCGGGGCTGCTGCCGACGTTCGAGTGCAGGCGGAACGCCTGGCGCGCCTCGTCGTAGACGAAGGTGCTGCTCCAGTCGCAGCCGAGCCTCTCGACCACGAGCCGGTTCACGCGCTCGAGCATGTCGGGCTGGCCCAGGTGCGCGTTGAGCGTCTCGCTCACGCGCGCCAGGGTCGCGGCGATCTCCGTCTCCTCCGCCTGCCGTGCGGCGTGCAGGAAGGCGTCGGCGCGGTAGCGCTCGAGGAAGAAGGCGCCCCAGGTCGTCGTGGTCGTGCCCGTGACCAGTGCCAGGACCGACACGAGCAGGCTGTCGCTGGTGAAGAGGTGCGGCAGGGCGAGGCCGAAGCTCGCGAACGAGGCGGCGGCGACCACGAGCTGCGCCCGCCAGCCCCAGGGGAGAAGGACGAGGAGGCCCGTCAGCAGGCAGACCTGCGTCATCGCGAGCCGCTCGACGGACCCACCGACGCTGGCGTTGTACGCGGAGAGGAGCGTGGCGAGCGTGCTCGCGAGGGCCGCGGCGAGCGCGCGCGGCGCGAGGGGGAGGCGCGGAACGCGGCAGGCGACCACGGCGAGCAGGCAGACGAGCACCTCGAGCCCGTACATGAGCAACCCCGCGGGGGCGCGCGCCGGGACCTGCGTCGCCTCGATGACCACCGAGCCGCCGACGCAGACGAGGAAGAGGACGACGGTCAGATCGAGTCGGGTGCCGAGCAGGCGATCCGTCTCGGCGCGGTAGGCGTCGCGCAGCGCCGTCTCCTCCGCCTGCGCGCCGCCGGCCGCGGCCGGGTGCAGGGCACCACTCACGAGGCGATCCTCGCCGCGCTCCCGCCGGGCCTCTCCGCGGCCGTCCCGCGCGGGAGGGTCACGGTGAAGCAGGAGCCCACCCGCGGCGTGCTCTCGACCGTGATCTGGCCGTCGAGGAGCTCGACCAGCCGCCGCACGATGTGGAGCCCGAGCCCCACGCCGCCGAAGCGGCGCGTGGAGGAGGCGTCCACCTGGCGGAACATCTCGAAGATCACCGGCAGGTCGGCAGCCGCGATGCCGATGCCGGTGTCGCGCACCTCGATGACGAACCGCTCGCCGGCCGCGCTCGCGCGCACCTCGACGCTGCCGTGGAGCGTGAACTTGAGCGCGTTGCCGACCAGGTTCTTCAGGATCGTCTTCACCTTCACACGGTCGCTGCGCACGCGGCGCGCCGCGGGCTGGACGAGCCAGCGCAACGCCACGCCCGGCTGCACCATGGCCTCGAGCTCGCGATCGAGCTCGTCGGAGAGCGCCTGCAGATCGAGGGGCGCCGAGTCGATGGCCTCGCGGCCCGCCTCCAGGCGCCCGAGGTCGAGGGTGGCGTTCACCAGCTCGAGGAGGTCGAAGGCGCTTCGGCGGATGCGCCCGAGCGTGTCCTGCTGGTCGGAGGTGAGGGGGCCGAACGTGCCCTCGGCGAGCAGGTCGGAGTAGCCGGTGATGACGTTGAGCGGCGTGCGCAGCTCGTGCGACATGGTCGCCACGAACTCCGACTTGAGACGGCTCGCCGCCTGGAGGTCGGCGATCAGGCGCGCGGTCTCGAGCGCGATCGCGGTGGCGTCCGCGATGCCGAGCGCGAGGCGCCGCTGCTTGGAGGAGAAGGGCCCGGTGCGCGTCCGATAGGCGAAGATCATCACCGCGATCACCTCGCCGCGGCGCGCAACCGGCGCGCACAGCTGGGAGGCCGTGTCCCAGCGCCGCAGCAGCTCGGGCGGGACGTAGGGCTGGTGCTGGGCGTCCTCGATCTCGAGCAGCTCGCCGGGGCGGATCGCCTGGACGAGCGGCGAGCCGTCGGGCGCGAAATCGATGTGCGCCACCTCGGCCGCGACCTCCGGGCGTGCCTTCACGTGCGCGGCCAGGCGGAAGGCGTGGCGGTGGTCGTCGAGCACGAAGATGCCGCCGAAGTCGCAGCCGAGCGCGTCGACGGCGAGCCCGGTCACGCGCTCGAGCATGTCGGGCTGGCCCAGGTGCGCGTTGAGCGTCTGCCCGATGCGGACGAGCGCGGCGGCGATCTCCGCCTCCTCCCGCGTGAGCGCGGAGGCGACCGAGAGCAGCGTGGTGCGCACGAAGGCGTCGTGGCGATAGCGGTCGAGGAACACGGCGCCGAAGACCGAGGTCACGGCACCCGTGAGCAGCGCGAGGATCGAGTAGACGAGCGACTCGGTGGCCGGCAGATGGGGCACGGCGACGACGAAGCCGCCGAGCGAGGCGCTGGCTATCAGGAGCTGCGCCCGCCACCCCCACGGGAGGAGCACGACCAGGCCGCTCAGCAGGCAGACCTGGAACATGGCGCAGCGCTCGGCCTGCCCGCCGACCAGCACGTTGTAGCGGATCATCAGCAGGGAGAGGCAGGCGCAGACGAGCGCGGCGACGGTCTCGGTGGTGAGGGCGCGGAGGGAGAACCGCTCGAGGACGAGGCCGAGCGCGCACACCGCGATCTCGATCCCGTAGGTGTCGCGCAGCGTGTGGCCGCGCTCGGGGTGGTAGATGGGCTCGAGCAGCATGGCGATGCCGACCGAGAGGAGAAAGAACCCGAGCACGATCCCGAGCCGGTGGCGGATCTCGCGCCGCGTCTCCTCGATGTACGCGGCCGCGGTCGCCTCCGGCGCCGTGCCTCCCGCGCGAGCGCGCGCTTCATCATCCAGACCCGTCATCGTGCGCGCACCCCAGGCCTTCCCGCCCAGCGGTGCTCTTCGGGTATCGACCGGGAAGTCGAGGAACTTTAGGAGGTTGCCGGCTGGACAGGCGCGCCACGCCCGACTAGCCTCGCGGCCGTGACGCGCGGTCGCGCCCTCTTCCTTCTCGTCCCCCTCGCGACCGCCCTGGCGCGACCCGGAGGAGCGGCCATGGCCTTCGAGCTCAAGTCGAGCGCCTTCAAGCCGGGCGAGACGATCCCCCGCAAGCACACCTGCGACGGCGAGGACCGCTCGCCCCCGCTCGCGTGGACCGATCCGCCGCCCGGGACGAAGAGCTTCGTGCTCGTCTGCGACGATCCCGATGCGCCCGCGGGCACCTGGGTGCACTGGGTGCTGTACGGCGTGCCGGCGAGCGCGTCGAGCCTTCCCGAGGGCGTGCGGCCCGCGCCGGCGCTGGACGACGGCAGCCGGCAGGGCACGAACGACTTCCGCCGGGCGGGCTACGGCGGCCCGTGCCCGCCGCGCGGCGCGCCCCACCGCTACTACTTCAGGCTCTACGCGCTCGACGTCGTCCTCGGGCTTCCTCCCGGCGCGACCAAGGCGGCCCTCATGAAGGCCGTCGAGGGGCACACGCTC
>Ga0209057_1004299_pt1 | contig 10217 bp, 9 predicted proteins | sample GraSoiAngelo_146_FD_185903 | JGI IMG/M metagenome (GOLD analysis project Ga0209057, IMG submission 185903) | Grasslands soil microbial communities from the Angelo Coastal Reserve, California, USA - 14_1009_05_30cm (SPAdes) (version 2) | ecosystem: Environmental > Terrestrial > Soil > Grasslands ... | reverse complement strand
GACGGCTTTTCCCTCGACGAAGAGATGCTGCACCGGTCCGGGGTTGCAGAAGACGAGCGCCGCGACCGGGTCCGCTTCGGCGCCGCGATGGGGGAGCCCGTCCACCGTGAAAAGGGCGATATCGGCCCGCTTGCCGGCCTGGATCGAGCCGACGTCGTCCCGGCCCAGGCACGCAGCCCCGCCGCGCGTCGCCACGCGCAGCGCGTCGCGGGCGGTCATCGCGGCTGGGCCCTTTCGTCCCCTGGTGGTGAGCATCGCCTGGCGCGCTTCGGCAAGCAGATTCCCACTGTCGTTCGAAGCCGAGCCGTCGACCGCGAGCCCCACCGGCACCCCGGCGTCGATCATTTCGCGAGCGGGCGCGAATCCCGATCCGAGCCGCATGTTCGAGGTCGGGCACCAGGCCACCGCCGTCCGGGTCTCGGCCAAACGGCGGATGTCGGCCTCGTTGACGTGCACGCAGTGGGCGAGCCAGACGTCGGGGCCGAGAAAGCCAAGGTCCTCCAGCAGCTCGACTGGGCGGCGGTTGAAGGTGGCCTGGCAATAGGCTTCCTCGTCGAGCGTCTCGGCGATGTGGGTATGCAGGCGAACGTTGCGGCGCCGCGCGAGTGCCGCGGACTCCCGCATCAGCCGCTCCGAGACCGAGAAGGGGGAGCAGGGCCCGACGGCGATCCGCCGCATCGAGCCGGGTGCGGGGTCGTGAAAACGCTGGATAGCGTCGTCGGTCGCTGACAGGATCGTGTCGAGATCCTCGACCACCCGATCCGGCGGAAGCCCGCCGCTCGACTGCCCCAGGTCCATCGATCCGCGGCAAGGGTGGAATCGCAGGCCGAGCTGCCCCGCGACCTCGATCTCGGCCTCGAGCAGGCCGGCGACGCCCGACGGAAAGACGTAGTGGTGGTCTGTTGTGGTCGAGCAGCCACTGAGGGCCAGTTCGGCGAGGCCGACCTCGGCGGCAGTTCGCTCCCAGTCGTCATCGATCGTCGCCCAGATGGGATAGAGCTCGCGCAGCCAGTCGAAGAGGCCTCCCTGCTGAGCATGGACGCGCGTGAGGGTCTGGTAGAGGTGGTGGTGCGTGTTGATCAGGCCGGGCACCGCGACCAGGCCGCGACCGTCGATGACGTCCGGCTGCTCCCGAACCGGCGGACGCCCCTGGCCGACCCAGCTGATGGCGCCGCCGTCGATCAGGATGGAACCGTTCTCCAACTCCGTGCCGGCGTCGTCCATGGTGACGACCACCCGGCAACCGTCGAGCAGGATCATGAGCCGGCTCGCCGGCGCGTGGCCGCCAGGTGGACCGCGTCGAGGATCTTCTGGTAGCCGGTACAGCGGCAGAGGTTGCCGCTGAGCGCCTCGCGCACCGTAGCCGGGCTCGGGTCCGCGTCTTTCTCCAGCAGGTCGGCGACCGCTACCACGAATCCGGGCGTGCAGAAGCCGCACTGCACCGCGCCGGCTTCGAGGAATGCTTCCTGGATGGGATCCAGCCGGTCGCCGCTGGTCAAGCTTTCCACGGTCCGCACCTCGCGCTCGTGGGCCTGGGCCGCGAGAACCAGGCAGCTGCAGGCCAGCGTGCCGTCGAGCCAGACGGAACACGATCCACATTCGCCCTGCTCGCAGGCGTTCTTCGAGCCGTAAAGGCCGAGCCCCTCGCGAAGGAACACGAGCAGGCTGGTTCCTGGCCACACGTCGGCCTCGCGCCAGACGCCGTTGACGCGCGTTCTCACAACCACGTAGGCAGTCTCCGTTCGCTCAGTGCCCAGCCGATCGCTCGCCTCGCCAGCACGCGGCAGCCGTGTCGCCGGTAGGCGGCGGTCCCGCGCACGTCGTCGAGCGGCTGTGCGGCGGTTGCGACAAGCTCGGCGAATTCATCGATCCACTGAGGGTTCAGCGGCGCCGAGCGATCGTCCCACGTCCCCGAGGTCGTCAGCGCGGCCGACACGCGCTCCTCCGCCTGGGTCGCGCGCAGGATGGTTGGCCCGACGGAGCCGAGCGCGACGTTGACCCGCCGGCGCTCCTCGTCGATGACCAGGCAGAGCCCGGCCACCGCGATCACCATGGCGTTGCGCGTGCCGATCTTGGAAAAGCTCCCCGGGCCGCGGAACCGTCGCCACCGGGTGCCGATGATCAGCTCATCCGGAGCGATCGCGGTCTTCTTTGGGCCGGTGAGAAAGAGGTTCCAGGGCAGCGATCGTTGGCCCCGCGCCCGGCTGCGGAGGATCACCTCGGCGTCGTACGCCGCCAGCACCGGGAGCGCGTCCCCGGCGGGCGACGCGGTCCCGAGGTTGCCGCCCACCGTCCCCCGGTTACGGATTTGTGGGGATCCCACCGAACGCGAGGCCTGCACCAGCGGCTTGTAGGCCTGCATCTCCCGGACGATTGTCGAATAGGTCACTCCCGAACCGAGGAAGACATTTCCGTTTTCCTCCCGCCAGGCCGTCAGCTCGGCCACGCGGTTGAGGTCGACGATCGCGGCCGGTCGCGCGCGGCCGAAGTTCAGCTCGACCATGAGATCGGTGCCACCGCTGAGCGGGACCGCCTCCGGATGCTCGGCCTTGATCGCGAGCGCCTCGTCGAGCGAGTGGGGCAGCAGCACCTCCATGGCGGTGCGACTACTTTATCCGCGCCGCGACCGCGCGGACGCCTCGGAGTAGCGCCCGGGCGCCCAGGACCAGGTGCTCGTCGGAAGTGGTCTCCCGCGGCGAGTGGCTGATGCCGTCCACGCTCGGCACGAACAGCATGCCGGTAGGAACGTGGCCGGAGAGGACGGCGGCGTCGTGCCCGGCGCCGCTCGACAACTTCGCCGGCCGACGCCCCAGCTCTGTGCACGCCTGCTCGAGCGCGCCGACGACCGTCTCATTCATCGGCGCCGGCGGTACCGAGGAGAGGAGCTCGACGACGACTCGGCAGCCCTCCTCCGCGCAGATGCGTTCGAGCCGGGTCGCGAAGGCCCAGACCGCCTCGCCGATCACCGGCTCATCGAGGTGGCGGACTTCGAGCGTGAACTGGGCGCGACCGGGGATGACATTGATGCCCCCGGGATAAAAGCGCATCGAACCGATGTTGGCCACGGCCTCGGCGTCCACGCCCTGTATGAGATCGCGCAGCTCGGCCGCGGCACGCGCGGCGGCGCGCCCCGCATCATGGCGCAGCCGGAAGGGGGTGGTCCCCGCGTGGTTTTGCGTTCCCTGGATCTCGATCCGCTGGCGGTGGACGCCGACGATGCCGGTGACCACCGCGAGGTCGATTTTGTCCGCCTCCATGCGCGGGCCCTGCTCGATGTGGAGCTCGAGAAATGCCTTGATCGAATCGCGATGCTGCTGCGCCTCCAGCATCCGGTCGAGGTCGCGGCCCGCCGTGGCCAGCACCTGGCGAATGGGGACCCCCTCCCAATCGAGCCCATCGCGGAGCCGCTCGATGTCGAGCTCGCCGGTAAGCGCCAGGCTGCCGATCAGCCCAGACTCGAAACGCACGCCCTCCTCGTCCGCAAAACCGACGATCTCCAGCTGTTCGGCTAATGGATCACCGGACTCGGCGAGGGTGCGAAGCACTTCGAGAGCGGCGACCGCTCCGTAGGCGCCATCGAGCCGGCCGCCGTTCGGGACGCTATCGAGGTGGGAGCCGGTGAGCACCCAGGGTCCGACGGTACCCGGCAGATGGCCGAAGACGTTGAGCGCTGCGTCGACCCGCGCCTCGATGCCCGCCTCGCTCATTCGCTCCGCGAACCAGCGCCGCCCGGCCAGGTCGTGCTCGGACCAGGCGAGCCGATCGACGCCGCCGTCCGGAAGGCCGCCAATGGCGCCCAGGGTTCGCAGGTTGGCGAGCAGTCGCTCGCCGTTGATGTCGGTCACAGTGGCACCAACTCCGGATCAAAGGGACGGCATTTCACAAAACGACCGAAGTCGCGGCGACCAACGATCGCACCGTCGCGATAGATCACCTGACCGCGACAGATCGTGGTGTGGACCTTGCCAGTGACAGTCAGGCCTTCGTAGGGGGAGAACCCAGCGCGGCTGTGCAGCTCCGCGGCGGACAACATCCGCGTCGGCCGCGGGTCGAAGAGGACCAGGTCGGCATCAGAGCCGGCCTGGAGTTCACCTTTTTGCGGCCACAATCCGAAGAGCTTCGCCGGATTGGTGCAGAGCAGACGCACAAGGTCCGAGCGAGAGATCCGTTGGGGCACCACGCCGAAGCTGTGCATCAACAGCAGCGACGTCTCGACCCCGGGGATCCCCGGGCTGATCTCACGGAAGTCGTCGATGCCCGCGCGCTGCGACAGGGAAAAGCCGCAGTGGTCGCTGCCAATGCTCTGGATCGCGCCGCGCGCGAGCCGATCCCAGAGCTGCGCCTGGCTTGTAAGGTCGCGAAGGGGCGGGGTCATGACATAGCGCGCGGCGTCGGGCTGGCCGTAACGCGACTCATCGAGCACGAGGTAGTGGGGACAGGTTTCGGCGATCGCCTGGACGCCGCTCCGACGAGCCTCGCTTATCAGGTCCACGGGCAGCGGGGTGGAGAGATGCACGAAGTACACGGGGCTGCCGGTCGCCCGGCTGAATAGGAGGCCCCGACCGACCGCCTCGGCCTCGGCCATGGCCGGGCGCGCCAGGCCATGGAATTTCAGCGATTGCTTGCCCTCATCGACCAGCTGCTGCGCCATGCCTTCGACGATGGCGTCGTTTTCCGCGTGCACCTGGACCAGGAACCCGGCCTCGCCCGACCGCTCCATCAGCCGGTACCAGGTCCAGTCGTCCGCGTAGAAGATCGTGCCGCGGTAAGTCGTGTAGATCTTCGCGCTCGTGACGCCCGCCTCCACCAGCGCCTCCAGGTCGCGCTCCCAGCCTGAAGGAAGATGCGCGATGGTGAGGTGGATCGCATAGTCGATGTGTGACCGCCCCTCGATCTGATCGAGGCGGGATTGGAGCGCCTGCGCAAAACGCTGGCCCGGCAGCTGCGGGGCGAAATCGAGAAACGTGGTGACGCCGCCGGCGGCCGCCGAAAGCGAGCCGCTCTCGAAATCGTCGGCCGTGCGCGCCGTCCCGGTGTCGAGCAGCAGGTGCGTATGCGGATCCACGACGCCGGGGAGCACGAGCAGGCCGGTCGCGTCGATGACGTCCTCCGAAGCCGCCAGCCCGGGTCGGACCTCGGCGATCGCGCCCTCGCGGATGAGCACGTCGGCATCGCGCTCGCCGCTTGCCGTGACCACACGCCCGCCGCGGATCAGCATGGACCTAGTTGGCAAAGGCGCGGGTCAGACGCCGATCTCGTAGAGCTGACCGGGGTCGAGGTCGAGGCCATTGACCACCTGCCAGAGCGCGGCCACGGCCTTGAGCGCATTGCGCCGCTCGAACGGTGCCAGGTCTTTGCCGTCCTTGAGGACGCGGACCAGTCCCTGGTAGCACTCGACCAGGGCTCGCTCGGACTCGCTCAGCTCGACGCCCATCGCGTTCTTCATGCGGTGACCCTGCGCTCGCCAGACGTTCCGATGACGATGCGGTCGTCCTGCAGTCGTTTCGCCTTGAGCTCGAAACGCGGCAGGCTGCCATTCTCGACGCGACGACAGCCGAAGCGGAGGCCCTCGTGGGCTTGGGAGAGCGCCTTGGTGAGCTCGCCGACGATGCGATCCGCATTTACCCCCTCCCGTTCTGGGATCTCGACCAGCACCTCGATTTCATCCTGGCGCCCATCCGCGGTATAGAGATGGATACGGAACTCGTCGATTTCCTTGAACTCCCGGACGATCGACTCGACGGCGCGCGGATAAACATTGGTCCCCCGCACCAGCTTCATGTCGTCGACCCGCCCGCGGATACCACCCTCGTAGAGGTCGAAGGTGCGCCCGCAGGTGCAGCCGTTGGCCGGGACCCGCACGACCAGATCGCGGGTCCGGTAACGCAGGACCGGAATGAACCCCCGGCCGAAGGAGGTGATCAGACGCTCCCCCAGCTCGCCGTAGCCGACCGGCGCACCGGTCTGCGGGTCGACGACCTCCTCGATGTAGTGGTCCTCGATGATGTGCGTTCCGCCCGGCTGCTTCTCGCACTCGAAGATCATGATGGTGCCCACCTCGGTCATGCCGGCGGTGTCGGCGGCCTTCGCGCCCCACTCCTCCTCGATCAGCCGCTTGGTCGCCGGGATCGATCCCGCGGGCTCACCCGAGAGGATGAGGCGCTTGACCGGGCTGGCCGCGAGGTCGACGCCCATCGTCTTCGCCTCCTGGGCCATGCGCAGCGCGTAGGTCGGCGTCGAGCAGACGACCGTCGCCTTCATCGCCAGGATCTGCTTGACCCGCGCCTCGGTGGTCATGTTGCCGCCGGGCAGCACCAGGCAGCCGATTTTTTCGGAGGCGTAGTGGGCGCCCCAGAAGCCGACGAAGGTTCCGTAGCTGAAGGCGAAGAAGACGATGTCGCGCGGCCGTACGCCGAATCCCCAGAACCCGTAGCACCACATCTCGGCGATCCACTCCCAGTCCTTCATGCTGTCGAGCACCTGGAGCGGAATCCGGCCCGTCGTCCCCGAGGTCAGGTGGTAACGGATCGCGGCTTCCTGGGGGGCGGCGAGCAGCGGGCCGAAGGGCGGGTCTTCCAGTTGCGCCTCCATCCACTCGTCGCGCGTCATCATCGGAATCCGCTGGAGATCCTTCAGGGTCTTGATCGAGTCCGCGCTCACACCGGCGGCTTGCAGCCGCTTCGCCTGCCAGGGAACACGGTCCTCGGCCCATGCCACCAGGTTTTTGAGCTTGCGGACCTGCAGCGCCTCGATCTGGTCGCGCGGCATGGTCTCGTGCCGGGGGTTCCAGTAGGGTGATTCCTGCACGCATCCCCTCCTTTGTTCGGACTCGTTGTAACACTTTTCTGGACTAAGCTGAACCCAGCTTGGCAACGGCCGGAAAACCGAAGGAGGAGGGTGCTCCATACCGCCTTGGCGGGATGGGCTACCAGGACGCGTCGGGCCGCCGGCTCAGCTACGACTCCTACCTGCACATTCCCGCGCTGCTCGAGCTGCAGCAAGGGCTGACCCAGGCCCACGACGAGCTGCTCTTCATCGTGGTCCATCAGGTCTACGAGCTCTGGTTCAAGGTGTTGATCCACGAACTGGAGCGGGTGCGCGGTGCCATCGAGGCGGAGGAGTTGCGCGCGGCGCGCCACTCGCTCGCGCGCGTCAAGGTGATCGAGGACCTGCTGGTGGAGCAGGTGGCCGTGCTCGAGACGATGGCCCCCCAGGACTTCCTGACCTTCCGCTCGGAGCTGGCGCCCGCCAGCGGTTTTCAGTCGGTTCAGTTTCGTGAGATCGAGTTCATGTCGGGCCTGAAGGATGCCGGGTACATCAAGACCCTCGATCGCGATGGGGACGCGCGTGCGCGCTTGCAACGGCGCCTGGATCAGCCCTCGCTACACGACGCATTTCACGCCTTGATCGAACGCCGCGGCGTCACCGTGGGGGACCTCTATCGCCAGGGCGACCGCCATGCCGACCTCCTCGAGCTCGCCGAGTCGCTGCTCGACCACGACGAGGGCTTCCGCCTCTGGCGCCTGCGGCATATCGAGATGGTGGAACGGCAGATCGGCGACAAGCCGGGTACCGGCGGCTCGACCGGCGTCCGCTACCTCCAGTCCACCCTTGGCAAGCGCTTCTTCCCCGAGCTCTGGGAGGTCCGCTCCCAGCTCTAGTTACTTCGGCCGTTGGCGAAGAGGCGGGTGAAATACGTGATGCCAAGCGGCACCAGCAGCGCGGCCAACGAGGTGACCACCGCCAGCGTATCGGGAAGATGACTGGGATTGCTCATCCCGATGTAGGTGAAGATGGCCGCACCGACCGATGTGGCGAGGACGACGATCGTCGCGATGATGGTCGCCCACTCCTGGTGTTGGAGGTAGATCGCGATCGATCGCCGAGCGGCCAGCCGGAGCAGCCATGAGGCCGTCAGTCCATTGAGGACCAGCGAGCTGATCAGCGCGCAGACCGCGATGCCGATCCGGAACTGCGCGAGGTTTCGCATCACGAAGGCCGCGCCATTGACGACGAGGATGCCGATCGGGGTGATGATGCCGATCACCACCAGGAGCAGCCGGCTGCTCAGGTAGCCGCGTAGCAGTCGGTCGCCCTGGTTGTTCGTCATCAGGTCACGGGCAGCCGGTTCGCGTACTCCGGCCGGTTCCAGGCACGCGACGTCAGCACCTCGCGCAGGCGGCGCACCGCGTCGAAGACGTCGACGTAGCGGGTGTAGAGCGCCGAGAAACCGAAGCGCAGGATGTCCGGCGTCCGGAAATCACCAACCACAGCGCGATCGATCAGCGCTCGCATCACGCGGTACCCCTCAGCGTGGCGCAAGGAGACCTGCGAGCCGCGCAACCTGGCTTCGCGCGGCGATGCCACCTCGACGCCGAGATCACGGCAAGTTTCATCGATCAGCTTGATGAAGAGGTCGCCCAGCGCCATCGATTTGCGCCGGGCCTCCCGCTGGTCGACGCGAAGCCAGAGGTCGATGGCGACCTCGAGGGCCAGCATGCTGAGGATCGGCGGCGAGCCGGCGAGTTGCCGCGTGATCCCAGGGGCCGGCCGGTATTCCTGTTCGAAGGCAAAGGGGGCGGCGTGTCCCATCCAGCCGGAGAGCGGTGAGTGGATAGCCTCCTGCAAGCCTTTCGCCACGAAGAGATATGCCGGCGCCCCCGGCCCGCCGTTCAAGTACTTGTAGCCGCAGCCCACCGCGAGGTCGACCTGGGCGGCATTCAGATCGATCGGCACCGCACCGGCGCTGTGGGAAAGATCCCAGAGCACCAGCGCGCCGAATTTTTGGGCGGCGGCCGTGAGGCGTCGCATATCGTGGATCTCTCCGCTCGCGTAGTCGACATGGGTCAGCATCAAGACCGCGACGCTGCCGTCGAGCGATCGCTCGATCTGCGCGCGCTCGACGACGCGCAGAGCGTGATTGCCACCCAGCAGCTCGACGAGTCCCTGCGCGACATAAAGGTCGGTGGGGAAGTTCGAGGCCTCGGTGAGGATGAAATGGCGTTCCGGCTGAACGCGCAGCGCCTGGGCCAGTAGCTTGAACAGGTTGACCGATGTGCTGTCGGCGACGATCACCTCGCCGGCTTGAGCTCCGATCAATCGCGCGATCTTGTCTCCGATACGTGCCGGAGCCTCGATCCAGTGGGCCGCATTCCAGCTCCGGATGAGCCCGCTGCCCCATTCCTCGCTGATCACCTGCGTCAGGCGGGGCAGTGTCTGGCGTGGGAGGGCGCCGAGCGAGTTGCCATCGAGATAGAGCACGCCCTCGGGAAGGACGAACTCGTCGCGGAAGGAAGCGAGCGGGTCCTGCCGATCGAAGGACAGGCAGGTCTCGCGGTCCACGCAGCGATTATCCCGCCTCGGCGAGGCCTAGAAGTGGCTGGGACACCAGGGCGCCCGGTCCGTCGCGAACATCGCATCTCCGCGGGCGATGGCTCCCGGGCGGAGTTCCTCGACGCGCCCGGCTTCGAACAACGTGCGAAACCGATTGCCGCCAAGAAAGAGCGCGGCGAGATCAGCGGCATCGAGCGCGAGGTCAGGCGTGCTGCCGTTTGATCTGCACTCGGCGCCATCGGGACCGCCGATCAGCTCGTATTGCCCATCGTTCCACGGACAGAACGGGTCACGCACGCGCAGCGCTAGGCGACCATCAACGGCATAGCGGCGTCCCTTCAGGGCCGCGGGGACGTCGACCAGTCGCAACCACACGCCGTCTTCGATCCTCGTCTTCGGCTGCCGCGAGTCGGCGAGCAGGAAACGCAAGGGCTCGTCCAGCGGCCGCATCTCCGCCGAGACTCGCGCCATCAGGTCGACATCCAGCACGTGGCGCCAGAGGGCCGTGTAGGCCTCGGCCGTCGCGGCGACCAGCATCTCGAGTCGCAGCGTGCCGTTCGGGCCAGACGCGTCCCAGTCCATCTTGATCCGGTAAATGGCGAAGCCCGAGGGATTGTCGCCAGCCTTGTAGAGCACGCGATAGTGGGGGCTCGAGCCTTCCCGATGCAGTTCGAGATCGGTCAGCTGGCTCCGCAGCCAGCGCTCGTCGAGCGCGAGCATACCGGGCTGGTTGCGTCGGGCCTGCTCCCACACACAAGTGAACTGGCGGATACCGGTTGGCACGTCGACCATCGAGAGACGTCCAATGCTGGTCACTGGCTTTGCAAAGGCCGCGTGCGAACGTTCGATTTCGACAGCGGCCTGGTACGTCCCCAGCCCGTACC
>Ga0209057_1004298_pt1 | contig 10219 bp, 10 predicted proteins | sample GraSoiAngelo_146_FD_185903 | JGI IMG/M metagenome (GOLD analysis project Ga0209057, IMG submission 185903) | Grasslands soil microbial communities from the Angelo Coastal Reserve, California, USA - 14_1009_05_30cm (SPAdes) (version 2) | ecosystem: Environmental > Terrestrial > Soil > Grasslands ... | reverse complement strand
CGCGTCACGACAGATACGCGTGAACGCGGTTTCCCCAGGCCCGATTCACAGCAATATCGGAAACGGAGTCTTCGATAAACACCCTGAGTACATCAAACCTCTGGCGGATCAAACTGCTCTCGGACGAATTGGTGCGCCGCAAGACGTGACAAAGGTCATCGTCGACTTGCTGTCCGATAATTTCGGGTGGGTCACTGCTCAAGACATTGATGTATCAGGTGGTTTCTTATTGTATAGATCAGCTAACGTCACTGAGGTCAGCCTTTGAACCTTCCGTCACTACTCGCTCCGTCGAGTGCAACAACTTCGGGGTTCGCGCATGACCGGCGCGGTTGCGTCAAAGGGCTCTAATAGGAGCGTATGAGGTTTTCCAAACCGCCGCCCGAATGGCTCTCACGCATTAAATCTAGGCGCGGCCAACTCTTAGCTTCGTGACATTGCTGTCACACCGCCACAGACAATAATCTACATTTGATCCAAGTAAACACTGCGCCCTTTCGGCTTTCAACCTAAGGGTTGGAGTTATTAAAGGGTGGCAACCGGTGTAAGTATTTCGCTGTTTCTCGCTGAGGGGGAAATTGGGGGGACTCCATGCATGCGGAGCCACATTTCGGTACATGGTCCCACTACCAAATATTTTTCTAACTCGTTTGTTTTCAAAACCGAGACTGAAAAGGAAGGACTTCCAAGAGATATTACGCCTGCCTTGGGCGCAGGAGGCCCCGAGTTCAAATCTCGGCGCCCCGACCAAAAATATCTCGCGTGTTTTCTTCTGCTTATTGAAAGCGCCGTTCACCTCACCCCCCATCTGTGGAATTCTGGCAGACAGGAGGGCAAGTCATTTAGTTTCTGAGAGTTCGCCACATGACGAATTTTCAAAAACATGAGGAGGCAGGCGTGCTATACAGAAAGTATTGAACGGAGGGAGGTTAGGCGCGCTCTATTTGGCAAGTATGGTGAAAATTCAGGGGACCCTGTGCATTTCTTATCTCATTGATCATCGGAAATGCGATTCAGTAATCACGCGCCAGGCTCAGCTCGTGCTTCGCCGTGTGCCTCTCAATTGTCTCCGCACTGGTTGGTTGAATTTGGGAAGCGCAAGATCTTGGCGGCGGATTGCTAATTCACTCTGACCCGTTCGCACTGATCGATTTTCGTTTGTTTTGTTAGCGTTACAACCTTCTCATTTGCACCAAACTCCCTCGTTTGCAGTCAAATGCTTACCAAGTGCTTACCAACTTTCTTTCCGTGCTATTGTTCGACCCCTATTCACAAATCGATGACGACATCGCGGGCCGGTTGCGAGCAGCAAATGAGAAGGTTGCCGGTGGCAGGCTTTTCGAGTGGCTCGGGTCCGTAGACGACTGTCCCGGAAACCAAGCCGCTCTCACAGTTGTGACAAACGCCAGTGCGGCAGGACCAAAGAGCGGGGACGTCGCACGCTTCGGTCAACTCCAAAATGCTTTGATATTTAGAGGCGTTCCAATGTGCGGCGATGCCGCTGCGGGCAAACGACACAAGGGGGCCGGCGTGGTTTTCGTCCGCGGGAAGATGGGGAGCCTTGTGCGTGGCGCGGATACCTCCAGGGGTCCTGGAATTGTCGCCGCTGAAAATTTCGGCGTGAATTCGCTCCGGTGCGACACCGACCGCCGCGAGGGTTTCTTTCATGTCCTCCATGAACTGGTATGGGCCGCAGAGATAAGCGTCGGCGTCTCGCGGGATGCCGATTTCGTCGAAGACGGAGCGAGACAGGCGACCGGCAAAGTCGAAATGCTCTCCCATTTTGTCGTCCGCGCTTGGTCTGCTGTAGCAGACATGCGCGCGAGCATTCGGGAGCTTCCTCACCAGGCTGCGGGCTTCGCTGGCGAACGGATGATGCTGGCGATCGCGAGCCGAATGGAGCCAGAAGATTTGACGTGTTGAGCGATTGCCCGCCAGCGCGTGCAGCATGGCCAAGACCGGAGTCGCGCCGATTCCCGCGCTGAGCAGCACGGCGGGTTGATCTCCCGGTTCCAGAATGAAGGTCCCGCGGGGCGAACTGACATCGAGAATATCGCCCTCGCGGGCTTGCTCTTTCAAATAGGTTCCGGCTGCGCCATGCGGTTCGATCTTTACGCTGATGCGGTAGCGCTCGGTTGAAGCGGGACCCGAAAGTGAGTAGCTGCGAAAAAGTGGAGGGCGATCTGCGCCAGGCTGGAGACGCAGGACTACGTATTGACCTGGCAAAGCCATCGGCAACTGTTGTCCATCATTGCTCAGCATGGAAAACGAGAGGACGTCCGCGGACTCGTGATCGATTGCCGAAATTTGGAGCGGGCGAAATCCCGTCGCGACCGGATGTGCCGCGGTGGCGGGCGCGAGGCCTGCGTTTCCGCTCGCCGATCCCGTCGTTTGGCTCTTCAGCAGGGCTTCAAAGGACCAGCGCCATCCGGAGGGTAGCGCTTCGATTCGCAGAGCGCGCTCAAGCAGTTCGCGAGGGTGACTCGAGGAATAGAGAAGCGCGTTGATTTCAGCGACGGTCATGCGCTCACTCGCCTCTCCAACTTTGGTGATTTCGTCACCGGCGCCGACGTCACCTTCCTGCAAAACGCGAAAGTAGAACCCAGGCCGGCCGCTCCCCGTTAGCAGTGCTGGCATGCGAGACTCATTCATCCGGATGCCAACGCGATAACAGGTAACGCGGGGCTGAGAAACCTCGAACATCGCGCTGCCAATCTGGAAACGGTCCCCGATGCAGACAGCGTCGTCGGGCAAGCCGGTGACGGTGAAGTTTTCGCCGAACTGCCCGTGGATGAAGTCGCTCCGACTCAGCTGCTCCTGCCAATAGCGGTACGATTCGATTTGATAGACAAAGACAGCACGGTTCTCGCCGCCGTGCCCTGCCAAGTCCGCTTGGCCATCCCCATCAAGATTGAGTCGGCGGACGCGACAGCGACCCTGGACTGGATATTTCCAAATCGCGCTGCGCACGATGCGACCTTTCCACTCGACTTCGTGCGGTAAACCGACGTTCACTGATAGAAGCTGAGCCATGATGCGTGGAAATCACTCGTGGAACGAGGTTCGCAAGAGACGCTAACAATGTCACGCGTTGCGGTAGCCGCGTTCCTGCAGCACCCAGCTATTGCCATCCGGATCGGAGAAGCTGGCGAAGCTGGCATAGTCGCCGCGCGCGGGATCAAGTCCGGGCGCGAAACCTCCGTCCCAAGCGCCGATGGGCGTCTTGTGGCGGATCTCGCTGACCGCGGTGCCGCGCTCAAGGAGTTGGGTGCGCGTGGCATCCAGGTCGGTAACCACTAGATAGACGTTGCGGAGTGAACCGACGCGTGCGTCGGTGAGTCCTTTGCCAATCTGGATGGAGCAGGCGGAGCCCGACGGAGTGAGCTGAACGACGCGAAAGGCGTGGTTGGGCGAATAGTCCACGTCGAGGTGGAAGCCGAGCTGATCCTTGTAGAACCGCAACGCGCGATCAACGTCGCTTACCGGTATGGTAATCACTTCGACGGAAAAGGTTAGTGCTGTCATGGAGGATTTCCTTCTGGCAGAGCTTTCTATTGTCGAGGTGTCGCCTCGACAATGCTGAGCTCGCGGTCGGGGCCATGTGGAATCACCGCCTGGCCCGGCTCAAGGTGGAGTTGGGTGCCGTCCAGAAAGACCGAAACAACGTCCGGTTCGAACGAGATCAAGCCGGAAATCCGACCAACTTCAGGATAGGCTTCGCGATACGACCATCCCGCAAACCGCGCGTCGCCGATGTCGTAGTAGCTGCAGAGGCCTTTGTAGGGACAAAAGGTTTGATGTTCCACGAAGGTAAGAGCGGACTCATCGATGTCGGCACGCGGAACGTACCAGCGCGGAGCAAAACCGGACTCGTAGAGGACCAGAGGCCGCTTAGTGTCCGCGACGACGCGGTCGCGATCACGAACCACGAGATGGCGCGAAGTTTGGCGGATGTCAATTCGATGGTAACTGTCGGCAGCATGGCCCAAGATCCGTTCCTCTTCCTCGTAGAAGGCATCCATGGCCCGCCAAGCAAACGCGATCCGCGCACCAAGATCGCTCGCAAAGGCGGGGAGGTCCACATGTTGCCACGCTCCTCGTAGTGCACGCTGACCACCGGCTTTAACGAGATACCAGGAAGTGTGCCCAAGATCAGGGTGCTTTGTGGTGTGCTCGCTGCGCTCTAGAACTTCTGGAGACACATCGGCTTCTGGAAAATAGGCAACGGGATAACGACCAGGTTCAAACAATAGAAGAACGTTTTCACTGTCGGCGATCCAAGCTCCGCCGAACCGCACCCGCATGCGCCGGCGCAACGGCTCGATGTACAGCAGTCGTTCAGGTAGCGGCTCGGGCACCAGGAAACGGCCGATGGCTCCCGGTGCGAGTGGACCTTGTTGCCAAGACAGTCCCATGATTTTTTTCAGCCTGCTTTCTTTGCAAAGTCGGTCTCGAGTTCCGTAAGAATTCGTTTGTAATTCTTGATGACGCGCGTCAATTTTCTTCAACCACTTCCGCCGAAGGACTCGGGATGCTCGGCGAGCATTTTATTTGCGTAACTTCAACATCCAGCTAGCGATCGCCTTTCCGATTTCGTCCAGCGAATCTTCCTGAACGAAATGGACTCCCGCGACTGTGAGTTCGGTTTGAGCTGGCCACGCGCGGACGGTTTCAAGATTCGCACCACTGCCTAGAAGCGCACCGGGCTCGGCCTTTATGAACAGCTTGGGCACATCACTCGTCGCAAGCCATTCCGCATACGAACTCACGATTGCATTCACGTCGGGGGGCTCGCCCTCGACAGGAATTTCCCGAGGCCACGTCAGCGTAGGCCGTCGACCTTCGCCAGGTTCTGCAAACGGCCGCCGGTACTGCGCCATCTCTTCGGCGGCAAAGGTGCGCAGAATCGCACCTGGCAGAATCTTCTCGATGAAGAAGTTTCCTTCGAGAACAATTTTCTCGCCAGCCTGGGAGTGCAGGGCCTCCAAAAATGGACGCATGTTCATCACGTCCCAGTGATCCCAGCCTTGCGGCCGATCGATTGCCTCCATAAATGCGATACCCTTCACGACCTTACGATGGCGGTTCGCCCAGTCAAAGCCGAGGGCTGAACCCCAGTCGTGAATGACTAGGGTGACCCGCTCGCGCACATCCAGCGCATCGAGCAGCGCGTCAGCCGGGGCCACTGTTAGGTAGCTTGTCGGAGTCGCCCATACCGATCAGGTCAGGAGCGATGCAGCGGCCTAGTGGCTGCAAATGGGGCAACACATTTCGCCAGAGGTACGACGACGTGGGATTGCCGTGCAACAGCACAATGGGATCGCCCTGTCCCACATCCACGTAAGCCATCTCGCTGCCGAGGACTCGCCGCCACTGCTTTTGATACGGAAATGCCGCAGAGATCATGTTCGCTTCTCCTGTAGTAGCCAATAATCATGCAGTAGCCAAATCTTCGGAACGCAACCGCCGCCCAGAATCGCGAGGTCGTATTGTTCGAGGCCAACCCTGGTGCTCACGATGTGAGCCTATTGATTTTGCGACGTCTGTGCCGGTCTCAGAGCAGCGGCTCCGAAATTCACGCTGAATCGTTTGCACCAGATGGACACTGCGCGGTATTTCGCCAAGTCCAAATCGCTGCCAAGTGTGTAGTTTTGGTCGCCGATATTTCCCTTGATCACTCCAAGATCAACAAAGCCGGCTTTTTCCACCGTTGCCACGTCCTTGGCATCGTCAGCGGCGACCACATAAACGTGCACGTCCGGGCCGTTTGATGTGCTGAAGCTCGTAAGGCGAAGAATACGAGTGCCATCTCCCATCTGGTATATGGTTGCGGTGCCTTGCGTAGGGTGCAAAATGCTGTAGAACTGTCCGGATTCCAGAGGCTGTCGCGACGAGCCGCCTTGGGCGGCCGGCATTGTTTCGTTAACTTGGCGGTTGACCACAAGCCGCTCCGGCCGAAACGCATACCAGGCCACCACAGCCGCGACCGCGGCAACAGGAATTGCAATTTTTATCCATGTTTTCATTTTCCCTCTCTTTCACTTAGGCGTCAGGCGCTTAGCCCCTCTCGAAAAAAAATGACCCGGCCGAAACGCACGAATACTATCGGGGGAGGCTCTCGCGCGCTGCTTCCAAAATCGCGTTAACCACTAGATCAGTCGCGGTATACATCGGACTGTGGTCCACGCGGCTCGAGTGAATCTTCGCGCCCATTCGCCGAGCCATGAATTGTTGCGTCTTTGGATTGATCATGCGGTCTTCTTCCGCGACCAGAAACCAGGATGGCTTCGTCTTCCATCCCGATGCAGGTGCTTTCTCTTGAATGCGCTGCACAGAAATTGAGCGCTGCACTGCGGCCAGGACTTTGGTTTGTTCAGTCGAAGCCTTGTGGGCGACTGCACGGCTAAACCCGTCTTCCGGCATCCAGATAAAGCCGTGCATATCCGGGGCTAACTTAGGTGCCTCTGGATGGGCTTCGTCGCGATAGAACACTTCTGCAACGGTCTCGCCCTGGTCAGGCGCGAGCGCTGCGATATAAACGAACGATTTAACTCGCTCCTCGCGCGTCGCTCCTATTACGGCGCCTCCGTAAGCGTGACCGGCTAAGACTACGGGACCACTCGTTCGTTCGAGCGCACGAGTCAACGCTGCCATGTCGTCGGTCAACGACGTGAGTGGAATCGGAGCGCAAATAACTTCAAAACCCTTGCGTTCTAATGGAAGAACCACGTCCTTCCAGCAGGAGCCGTCGGCCCATGCTCCATGGACTAAAACGATTGCGGAGTTCTGAGGAAAGGAATTCATCGTGTAACGACACCTTTTCCGCTCTGGCGCGCAATGCTATTCCTCTCGAAGAAGTCCTTCATCGCGGCTGAAATTTCTACAACGTGTGTTTCCAGCGCGAAGTGTCCGGTGTCGAGGAGCTGAATCTTCGCGCCAGGTATGTCTTTGCGAAACGCTTCGGCTCCTGCGGGAATGAAGAACGGATCGTTCTTGCCCCAGACCGCAAGTAAAGGTGGTTTCGACTTGCGGAAGTATTCCTGGAATTTGGGATAGAGTCTTACGTTCGAGGCATAGTCCAGAAACAAATCGAGCTGAATCTCTTTATTTCCAGCACGTTCAAGCAACGCCGTATCTAGTGTGTAAGATTCAGGCGGAACGCTCTCGGGATTTGTGACCCCGTGTGTGTACTGCCAGCGCGTTCCTCCCTCTGTCAAAATGCTTTTGCGGAGTATGTCCCTATTCTCTGCCGTAGGTGCCGACCAATACTTTCGGATCGGACTCCATGCTTCGCCCAAGCCTTCCTCGTACGCGTTGCCGTTCTGCGAAACGATCGCTGTGACCCGGCCGGGGTGAGCCATGGCCAGTCGGAAACCAGTCGGGGCGCCATAGTCAAACACGTAGATCGCATAGCGGTCGATTTTGAGTGCGCGCGTTAAGGCGTCGATCGTGACGGCCAATTGGTCGAAGGAATATACGTATTTTCGCTCCGCAGGGACGTGCGTGAACCCGAAGCCTGGAAGGTCCGGCGCGATCACTCGGTAATCGCTCGCCATGCGCGGAATAAGTTCGCGGAACATGAACGATGAAGTTGGGAATCCGTGCAACAAGAGAACTACGGGCGCGGATACTTCGCCGGCTGCCCGGTAGAAGACCTCCACGCCATCAGCCGCAACCCTATGGATGGATGTGTGAGGCACGCTGAATCTGCCAATGTCCTGGCTCGACGGTGCGCGTTTTGAAGCTGCAGGTGGCGTCGCTTCACTCACGAAGGTTCCCTCACTTCATTGGTTTTCGCAGGTCGGCTGCCAAAGAAGCGAAGGGCACTCGAACAGAGAACAACCGATGCAAATCATTCTGGCGGTTGAAGTTTCGTAAGGAAGAAGCACGACAATTCTCTAGCTGTAGCTGACAAAACTCCGACGGATATCCGCCACTGACGGCTTTCCGTCGAATGCATTGCCACGAGAAGGTGGTTGCTAAACAGCTTCGAGGCTCAGTCGTCGCCAGCCGCGCCGCCGACGCTGTGCGTTTTGGAGACCGTGGCAGGTCGATTGATACGAAGCTTCTTCATCCTGTAGACCAACGATGTTCGCTTCATTCCCAAGCGCGCGGCAGCGCCACTCTGTCCCCCGATGACCCAGTTGCTGGCCTGCAGCGCTCGAAGGATATGATCTCGTTCTACCTCTGCGAGACCGTTCATAGGGGCATTTGATTCTTCGTAAGGCTGGAACGGCTCCAGTTCGGAAACTGGAGCGCGCAATATCGACTGCGGCGAGAGAATTACTGCGCGTTCAATAAAGTTCTGCAATTCTCGAACGTTCCCGGGCCATTCGTATCGCACCAGCGCCTCCATCGTTTCCGGAGGGATGCCGTCTATTCGCTTATTCATGCGTTGGGCGTAGAGTGTCGCGAAATGCCGCACCAACCTCGGAATATCCTCGGTGCGTTGTCGGAGCGCTGGAACCTGGATCGGAAATACTTTCAGACGATAGTACAGATCGTCGCGAAAAGCCCCTTGTCTTACCATCGCCGGCAAATCCCGATGCGTGGCCGCGATCAAGCGTACGTCAACCTTATGTGTACGGTTGCTTCCGAGCCTCTCGAATTCCTGCTCCTGTAAAACACGGAGTAGTTTCGCTTGGAGCTCCAAAGGTATATCACCGACCTCATCAAGAAAGAGCGTGCCTTTGTCAGCGAGTTCGAAACGTCCCGTTTTTTGGGCGATGGCACCGGTAAATGCGCCCTTTTCGTGGCCGAACAGCTCGCTCTCAAGAAGTCCAAGAGGGATTGCAGCGCAATTCAATTTCACGAATGCCTTTTCGCTGCGACTGCTCAGCTTGTGTATCGCGCGCGCGACAAGTTCTTTGCCGGTCCCGGTCTCTCCTTGGATCAGCACGGTCGAATCCGTAGGCGCCACAACAGATGCTAGGCTCAACGCAGTCTTCAACGTCCGGCTCTCTCCGACGATCTCCCCTAACTCAGCGCGAATTTCCTCCTCGAGATAAAGCCGCTGCTTCGTTTCCTTGTCTCGATCCTTTGTAGCCTTCTGGTACTCCAATGTGTTCTCGACTGCAATCGCTACCTGACAGGCCACCTGTTCGAGCAGGATGACGTCGTCTTTTTGAAAGATATTGTCCGAACGCCTACAGAGCATCAGAACGCCTAGCGCGCCGTTGCGGCCAATGAGCGGAAGATAACAGCCCGTCCTGAGGCCTTCCTTGACCACACTCGCATAAATAAGTTGGCCCTCGGGATATCCATAAATATCAGGATCGTCGCGAACCTGTTCAAAGCTATCGACCCGAATGGTCTTGGCCTTCCGCATTACCTGGCCCGAGATCGAACCCTTCATCGGAACCAACGATCCCTCGCGGAATGGTCCTCTCGCGCCGGGATTGTACAGGGTATGGACGCGCAACGCGCCGCTCTCGCAGTCGAGTAGCAGCAAGACGGACACGTCACATTGCATTACCCTGAATAGGTTCGTAGTAAGCCCCTCGACGACTTGCCGGAGGTCCAACCTCGACGTCACGCTGCTTGAGATTTCCAGAAGCAAACGCAGCCGATCACGTTCACGCTGCAATGCTTGTTCATTCCTGTGGCGCTCAATCGCGATCCCCGTGACATGGCTCGCATTCTCGACCAGCTGTAAATCCGCCGTATTCGGACTGCGCGATTCACGATAGAGGATGGCGAAAGTACCTAGGACTGTGCCCTCACTCGTGAACAAGGGTCGCGACCACACGGAGCGAATCCCGTAAGGCGACATCAGGTGACGATAGTCATCCCAACGGGGATCCGTGAGAATGTCAGTTACATATACCGGTTCCCTACGATAAACAGCGGTGCCGCAAGACGCGCCTTTCGGGCTAACTTCCATACGTCCCACGTGAGCGCTAAATCCAGGGAGGCTCGGGGCGGCGGCACAATGCAGATAATTCCCTTGCTCGTCCGGAAGCCAGATCGTACAGAACAGGCCTTCCCCTTGAGACTCAACCAGCCGAGCAATGACTTTAAGAGTTTCAGGCAGCGGCGACCCGGCGGAAATCAGCCGCAGAATGTTAGGCACCGACTCACTGGAAGAAAGCCCCGACTCCCTCTGCGTGCCGTCACCTTGTGACGGGACTTGCGCCGGACGTGGTATTGCTTTGTCCAAGAAGGGTCCCTTTCAACGAGCGCTAGATTCGGCTGCCAAGCCGTTCGCTCCAATGCAGTG
>Ga0209057_1004288_pt1 | contig 10227 bp, 9 predicted proteins | sample GraSoiAngelo_146_FD_185903 | JGI IMG/M metagenome (GOLD analysis project Ga0209057, IMG submission 185903) | Grasslands soil microbial communities from the Angelo Coastal Reserve, California, USA - 14_1009_05_30cm (SPAdes) (version 2) | ecosystem: Environmental > Terrestrial > Soil > Grasslands ... | reverse complement strand
CACACTTTCTCCGCGAGCGGCAGCGCGCACCGAGCCGACGACCGCCTCGACGCCTGCCGCCTTGAGTACGTATGAAATCGCTCCCGCCTTGATCGCCTCGAACAGCTGGTCATCGCCCTGATGCGACGTCAGAATCACGACCTGGGTTGCGGGACTGATCCGCTTGATGACGCGCAGGGCGCTCAAGCCATCGGTGTTGGGCATCAATAGATCGAGCAGGACCACCGCCGGCACCTGCTCGCGCACCGCCTCGATCGCCTCGTTGCCATCGGCCGCCTCGCCCACGACCTCGATATCGGCCTCCTGCTGAAGCAGAAAACGAAGGCCCTGTCGTACGACCGTATGGTCGTCGACGATCAGCACGCGGATCACGAGGGGCTCACCGGCAGGGTCGCCTCGATGACCGTCCCTTCGGCCGGACGGCTGCTGATCACCAGCGTGCCGCCCAGTTCGGCGACGCGCTCGCGCATCAAGCGGAGGCCGAGGCCCGGGCTGGCGCTGTCCGCATCGGGCTCGAAACCGCGACCATCATCGCTAACCCGGATCTGGGCGCCGGCGCCGTTGCGGTGCAGCGCCAAGCGGATACTCGTGGCCTGCGCGTGCTTGACGGCGTTGGCCAGCCCTTCCTGCGCGACGCGCAGCGCCGCCAGCTCGGCGGCCGGTGCCATCGTCACCGGCTCCAGCTCGGCGTCGACCTTGATCCGCAGCCGCGTCGCGTAGGTCGAGACCAGCTCTTCCAGTGCCGGGATCAATCCCTTCTCGTCGAGCGTCGTGGGACGGAGCTCCAGCAGCAGGGCCCGCATCTCCCGATCCGCGCTCTGCACCGTCTCACCGAGCGCGCGCACCTCGCGACGGAGAGGCGAATCGTCGGGGAGCGCCTTCTCCAGCCCACCGGCGAGCAGGCTCAGCGAGAAGAGGTCCTGCGAGATCGAATCGTGCAGCTCGCGGGAGATGCGGCTCCGCTCGGCGAGGCGGGCACTCTTCTCGGCGAGCGCGCGCTCGTGATCGACGGAAGACTGCAGCCGCTCGGCCATCGTGTTGAAGTCCCGCTCGAGCTGACCGACCTCGTCGGAGGCGCCGGGGTCCACCCGGTGGCTGAAGTCGCCGCCGGCGAACGTGGTTGTGGTCAAACCCAGGCGGCGCAGCCGCTGCACGATGCCGCGGGTCGTCAGCACGCCGAAGACGACCCCGATCGGCAGCGTGAGCAACAACAAGATCAGCCCGGACTGCAGCAGCGGCCCCGCGCCGGCGACCGATGCGATCGTCGCCGGTTGCACCGGCGCCTGCACATAGACCAGGGCGTCCGGTGGAAATCTCTTCTCGGTCCCTGGCTTGCCGGAACCGGAGCGGAACTCGTCGAGGAGTACCGATTGGACGCACCAGGCCACCCGCCCATTTGCCACCGGTGAGATCTGACCGCGGCCCCCGCTTTCATAGCCGGCGCCCGTCGGGATGACAGCGTACGCGGAGCTACCAACGGGGTACCGCGCCGGATAGGTGCTGGCGATGATCGTTCCGTCGGACGTGAACGCGAGCGCCAGCGTCATCGCGGGTGCACCAGCCGGATACGACGTGGGCACCTGCGGGACCGCGACGCCGTTGCCCGACGGCTGCTCCTGACCGGGACCCAACGCGACGCCCGGTTGGCCGAGCACGTAGTTCGCCGGTAAGGCCACGTGGTCGGTGGCCGTGCTCACCAGCGCCACTTGCTGCGCGAGGTCGCCCGCTGTCTGTTGCACGCGGCTGATCAAGTCCTGGCCGGCGAGCAGGTTGGGAAGAATGAACCCGAACGCCACCCCTTCGACGAGGATCACGGCCGCCGCCGTGACGAGCACGTAGGACGCGGCCATCTTGCCCTGGAGGCCGAAGCGCTCCCGCCAGCGTCGGCGCCCCTGGCGCATCTCGCCCGTGATTCTAGGCGCCTTTTCCCACGCCGTCCTCCCTCGCGAGGGGGATTGGCATTCCCCGGATTTCGTGAGCGACATTCCCCGGCGACAGTGATGGCTTTGCGTCGCGTCCGCCCTACGCTGGCCGCGCCATGAAACTCAACCATCTCGCCGCCATCCCACTGACCGCGATGTCGATCGTCGCCTTCGCCGCGTGTGGAACCCCAGCGCAAACGCACTCGGAAACGCCGGCCCAGATCTGGCACGAGCTGGTCCAATGCGCCCGCACCCACGGCTCCCCGAACTTCCCCGACCCCACCATCGACAGCCAGGGCCGCGCCACCTTCCCGCGTGGCACCCAGACACCTTCCGACGCGACGAAGCAGGCCTGCCAGTCGATCTACGACCGCCTCCCGGCTGCCGCCCGCGACACGGGCTCGGCGCCGGATATCGCCATGGAAATCCAGTTCGCGAAGTGCATGCGGACGCACGGGCTGACCGACTGGCCGGATCCGGATGCGAACGGCAACTTTCCGCTGCCGGCCGACCTGCAGACCACCTACAAGAGTGGACCGGTGTGGGACCGGATCAAAGCCGGATTGGATGCCTGCCGCGCCTTCAACCCGTCCGGAGGCATCAGCGTCAGCCATGGCTAAGCCGCGCCTTGCGACCGCCGCGATCGGGCTGATGGCCGCGCTCCTCTCAGCATGCGGAACTCCGGCCAGCAGCGCCGGCGGCAGCGGCGTTCCCACCACGACGGCGCTGGTGACGCGAACCGACATCACGTCGCGCCAGCAACTGCTCGGCACCCTGACCTACGCGGGCTCCTACACCGTGATCAACCAGGCCGGCCCCGGCATCTTCACCGCCATATCCGCGCCCGGCGCCGTCTTCGCTCGCGGACAGGTGCTGTACCGCGTCAACGGTCGCCCGATCGTTCTGCTCTACGGCGATCCGTTGTGGCGCCCGCTTTCGGTCGGAGTCGCCGACGGCTCGGACATCGGCGTGTTACAGGCGAACCTGGCGGCGCTCGGGTTCGCCACCGGGCTGCGCTTCAGCGCGCATTTCGATTGGATCACCGCGATCGCCGTGCGCCGCTGGCAGGCCTCGCTGGGCCTGGCGCAAAGCGGCATCGTCAACCTCGCCGACGCCGTCGAGATGCCCGGGCCGATCCGCCTGACGACGGTCCAAGAGACGATTGGTATGACAGCGCAGCCAGGGCAGCCGATCATGAATGCGACATCCACCCAGCACGCGGTGCAGCTGCTTCTCAACGTGTCGCAGGAATCGCTGGTCAGAGTCGGTGCCCCGGTCGTCGTCGCGCTTCCAGACGGCAAGACGACGGCGCCAGGCACCGTGTCCGGGATTGGGACCGTCGCGACGGAACCGGTCAATCAGAACGGCGGCTCGAACAATGGTCCGCCGCCGGCGACCGTCACGGTCACGATCGCGCTCACCGATCCGAGCGCCGGCGGTAGCCTCGACCAGGCTCCCGTCACCGTCGCCATCGTGTTCGATGTCCACAAAGGTGTGCTCGCCGTGCCGGTGCTGGCCTTGCTCGCCCAGCCCGCCGGCCAGTACGCCGTCGAGGTTGTCGATGGCTCGGAGCGGCGCCTGGTGACGGTGACCACCGGGCTCTTCGACGACCGCGGCCTGGTCGAGGTCAGCAGTGCAAATCTCCACGAGGGCATGTCGGTGGAGGTTCCGCGGTCGTGAGCAAGGCCGTCATCGAGTTGCGCGACGTCGTCCGGCGCTATCCCGGCGATCCACCGGTCGAATCGCTTCGAGAAGTGACGCTGCGCGTCGAGCCGGGTGAGCTGCTCGCCGTGATGGGACCGTCCGGATCCGGCAAGACCACCTTGCTGCACATCGCGGGCACCCTCGACCGGCCCAGCTCGGGGAGCGTGCGCATCGACGGTGTCGACACCAGCAGCATGAATGATGGTCAGCTCTCCGGCTTTCGCGCCACCCGTCTCGGCTTCGTCTTCCAGCAGTTCTACCTCATCGAGGGCATGACCGTGCTCGACAACGTCGCGGCCGGCCTCCTCTACCGCGGAGTCGACGGCCGACAGCGCCGGCGCCAGGCCGCTGTTGCCCTGGAGCGCGTCGGCCTTGGTCATCGCCTCGTGCATCGACCGGCCCAACTCTCCGGAGGGGAGCGCCAGCGCACCGCCATCGCCCGCGCGGTCGTCGGCCGGCCCAAGGTCGTCCTCGCGGATGAGCCGACCGGTAATCTCGACAGCGCCTCCGGCATCGCGATCGTCGAGCTCCTGCGAGATCTCCATCGCGATGGCACGACAGTGATCGTCATCACTCACAGCCCGGTGGTGGCCGGCGCCATGGATCGACGCGTCGAGCTCATGGACGGCCGCGTCGAACGCGACACCGGAGGAGCTTCGCATGCGTGACACATCCCGCCTCGCGGCGGCCGACCTGCTCGCGTTGGCGAGTCTCGGGCTGCGCATGCGGCGGCTTCGGGCGGCGCTCTCCGCGCTCGGCATCAGTATCGGGGTCGCAGCGATCGTCGGGGTGCTCGGGATCACGCAGTCCAGCCAGAGCGACCTGTTAGCCCAGATCGATCGCCTCGGGACGAACCTACTCACGGTGCAGAACGGGCGGCAATTCAACGGTGGCGAGGCGAAACTGCCAACAGCGGCCCGCTTGATGATCGGCCACATCCCAGCGGTGGAGCACGTCTCTGCGACGGCCCTGTTGACCGGAGCCGTGTACCGCAGTGACCTCGTCCCCAGTTACGAAACCGGCGGCATCGGCGTCCGCGCGACCGACGTGGCCTTGCTCGACACCCTCAATGGACGGGTCTTGCACGGGACCTTTCTCAACGCCGCGATGGCAAACTATCCGGCCACGGTCCTCGGGTTCGGCGCCGCGCGTTACCTCGGGATCGACCGGCTCGACGAACCCACGCGTATCTGGATCGGGCGACGCTGGTTCACGGTGGTCGGCATCCTCGAGCCGCTGCCGCTCGCGCCCGAGATCGACCAATCGGCGCTCATCGGCTGGCCGATCGCGCAGTCGGCGCTCGCCTTCGACGGGTTCCCGACCCGGATCTATGTCTGGGCGGCCACCGACCAGGTCGGCGCGGTCGACGCCATCCTGGGCGCCACCGCCAACCCCGAGAATCCCGAGCAGGTCGCGGTCAGCCGCCCATCGGATGCGCTGGCGGCTCGACTCGCGGTGCAGAGCTCGTCGACCACGCTGATCATCGGCCTGGGAGCGATTGCCCTCCTCGTCGGCGGGGTCGGCATCGCCAATGTGATGTTCGTTTCCGTCCTCGAGCGGCGTTCGGAAATCGGCTTGCGCCGCGCGCTGGGCGCGACGCGGCCGCAGATCGCCGCACAATTTCTAGCGGAATCCCTCCTCCTCTCCACCATCGGCGGCATCATCGGCGTCGCCGCTGGAACAATCGCCACCGCGGGCTACGCCACGCTGCAGGGTTGGACGATTCTCATTCCGCCGACCGGCTGGGCCGCCCTGATCGCCGCCATAGCGATCGGCGCCGTGGCGGGACTCTATCCGGCGCTTCGTGCCGCCCGGCTCGCCCCGACCGACGCGCTCCGTTCGACCTGAGGCCGGAACTCCCGCGAGCGCCCAGCTTGCCAGTTACTGGCCGATAAGTTGCCAATTAAGCCCCGAGGCCACCACGAATTGGCAAGTTTATGGCAACATAATGGCAAAGATGATCGACCGAGGCTCGTTCAGAGCGCCCGACCCAATACTGGCGATGCCTGCGCTGACTCTGGAAGTCACCAGGCTGCTCGAGGACCTGGCGATGTTCCGGGGCAACTGGGACCGCCTCAAACGAACGCAACCGGAACAGCTGAAGCGCCTTCGCCGCATCGCGACCGTCGAGTCGGTGGCCGCTTCGACCCGCATCGAAGGAGCCGAGGTCACGAACGAGGAGGTTGCGAGCATCCTTGACGGGCTTGCGTTGGAGCCGATGCGCTCGCGGGATGCCTCCGAGGTTCGAGGGTATTCGGATCTTTTAACGCTCATTTACGACCAATCGACGGGACTCCCGATAACTGAGAACTACGTCAGGCAGATGCATAAAGTGCTGCTACAGCATTCGGAGGTCGAGGCGCATCACCGGGGTGAGTACAAACGGCTCGCCAACGACGTGATAGCGACCACGCCTGATGGCAGGCGAGTCACAATGCTCAAGACGGCGTCCCCATTTGAAACCGCCGTGCTTATGCCGCGGCTGGTCGACGAATACGCAACCGCTTCGCTCAGCCGCGACTGGCATCCACTGATCCTGATCGCCGACTTCGTCCTGTGGTTTCTCTCCATTCATCCATTCCTGGAGGGAAACGGTCGCCTATCACGAGCCATGGCCACGCTAATGTTGCTGAAAGCCGGCTATGAATACGTTCCATTCGCCTCGCTCGAGAAGGTGGTGGAAGATAACAAGAGCGAGTACTACGCCACCCTTCAGCGTTCTCAGATTGCGGCTCGAGATGATGCCCGAGACTATCAACCCTGGCTGGTGTTCTTTCTTCAGGCGCTCCGCGCCCAACAGCAAAATCTTCTAGCCGTCTTAAATCGGGACCGGGAAGCGCAGTCCCTGACCACCGATCAGCGGAAACTTCTCGACACCCTACAGCGGGCAGGTTCAGCATCCGCCTCGCAGCTTGCTTCCGAAGTCGGCCGGCCGAGTCGAACGATTCGCTATAACCTCGCCGTCCTGGTCGAGCGAAAACTTGTCGAGTTCGAGGGACAGCGACGTGGGCGGCGTTATCGACTAGCCGAAACCGCCAACAGCCCGGTCGCCATCCGCAACGCACGGCCGGAACCCGTGATCAGCGTTGAGACGCCTGTTGTCCAGACCGAGGATTCGGCTGTGGACCGAACCGAGGCCGGCCCACTTCAGGAGAGCGGATCAAATTTCACACGCCAGGCGAACCCTCGCGCGAACAGCCTTCTCTACGCCAGCTTCGTCTTAGGGGCCGTTCCTGAGGGCAACGCGCCCTTGACAGACCACGATCTCGACGTCATCGAGGATGATTTCCGGCGATTGGAGCCAGAAGCCACAGCTGTGAGGGCCACACCCGAGGTGAGTTGGTGGCATGCGGCGAGCGCTCAGCCCGGCACGGACTCGTGGCAGGGTTGGCTCCTGCCTGGACCGGTCTTGTCCGTCATGCGGGCATTCCATGGCACGAGGCGGACGGATGGCCAGGCGATTTCGCTTCCCGACCTCATCGATTGGTGGCGCGAGGTGATGCGCTCCCAGCAAGTCGTGATGCAGTCGCTAGGCGCCGTCCGCGTCGAATTGGGCCTTTGGCTTCAAACCTATCCCTCGGGGCAGCCTAACGTCATTGATCTAACGTTCGAGAATCTGCCGACGCCGACACAGGGGGCGCCACCGAGCGCGGTACCACCATGGTCTTACCGGACGAGGGCTTTTGACCTCGAGGATGTCAGCCCTTCCATCCTGCGACCCGCTGCCGTGTCGCTTCTGAGGCACTTCAGCTATCGGCACTTAGAGCCAACGGTCAGATCCCTGGGCCTCTAGTGGCGCGCCCGAACGACTCGCGCTGCTTTAACGTCCAACTATGAGGCATCCACTTCGATTCGGGCTGAAGCTGTCAGGGCAGGACACGACAATCCACGCGCTACGCGCGGTCTGGCGGATCGCGGAGGAAAGTGGTTTCGATCATGTATGGGACTTCGACCACCTCGCCTCGATCGGAGACGTAGGTCCCGACCGTCCGATTTACGAAGGCTGGACGCTTCAGGCCGCGATGGCCGAGGCCACCAAGCGAGTGCGCATCGGCTGCCTGGTCAGCGGCAACACCTACCGCAATCCCGCGCTGTTGGCAAAGATGGCCGTCACCGTTGATCACCTGTCCGGCGGGCGGCTCGAGTTTGGCATCGGCGCTGCGTGGGCCGAGATCGAGCACAAGATGTACGGCTTCGAGGGCCTCGACCACCGCGTCGGCAGGCTGAGCGAGTCGCTGCAGATCATCAAGTCGCTCTTCACCGAAGAGCGTACGAACTTCGAGGGTCGCTACTACCGCATGAAAGACGCCATCGCAAATCCGAAACCGATCCAGAAGCCTTATCCGCCGTTCTGGATCGGCGCTTCCGGACCGACCACGCTGCGGCTGGTCGCACGCCACGCCGACGTGTGGAACATCGCCGGTGGCGATCCGGCTCGCGTCGCGGAGCTGACGGCGATGTTCGAGGAGAGTTGTGCCGCGGTCGGACGCAATCCGTCAGAGATTCGTCGTTCGATTCAGTTCGGCTGGGATGGCCAGGACAGGAATGAGCTGCTCGAACTCTCCGCTAGATACGTCGAGCTCGGAGTTACTGAGCATGTCATCTACCTGCGTGCTGTCGAGCCGAAGGCCACGAGCGAGCACCCTGAGGCGATTGCCGAGAAGATCGCCGAACTGCTGCCGGAGCTGCGCCGCCTTGAGCGAGTCCGTTCGAGCTTATGAAAGCGGCCCAAGGAGATTAGGGATGCGAGGAGCTGTTCTGTACGCCCCGCGCGATGTGCGCTTCGAGGAGCGCGACGACCCGACCATCATCAAGCCGGCCGATGCCGTCATCCGGATCTCGGCCACATGCGTGTGCGGGTCGGACCTGTGGCCATACCGCGGTGCCGACCAGGTCACGGGGCCGACCCCGATGGGCCACGAATACTGCGGCACGGTTCAGGAGGTAGGCAGCGAAGTTCGCTCCATCAAGCCCGGCCAGTTCGTCATCGGGTCGTTCTTCGCGTCCGACAACACCTGTCCCAACTGTCAGATCGGATATCAGTCGTCCTGCCAGCACGCCGAGTTCGTCGGCGGCGCGCAGGCGAGTCTGCTACGCGTCCCGCTCGCGGACGGCACCCTGGTGGCCACACCGGGCGTTCCGTCGGAGGACTTGATCCCGAGCCTGCTGTCGCTCTCCGATGTCATGGGTACCGCCTGGTTCGCCGCCGATGCAGCGAGTGTGAAACCCGGCTCGACGGTCGCGGTCGTCGGTGACGGCGCGGTCGGCCTCCTCGGTGTCCTCTCCGCCAAGCAGATGGGCGCCGAGCGGATCATCGCGATGAGCCGTCACCAGTCGCGGCAGAAGCTCGCCCGCGAGTTTGGCGCGACCGACGTCGTGACGGAACGCGGTGACGATGGCGTGGACCGCATCAAGGAGCTGACCGACGGAGTCGGTGCTGACGCGGTGCTGGAGTGCGTGGGCACCCAGCAGTCGATGATGCAGGCGATCCGTTCCACCCGCCCTGGCGGGTCCGTGGGTTACGTCGGCGTCCCGCATGGGGTCGAGCTCGATGGCCACGAGCTGTTCTTCTCCCATGTCCACCTCCACGGTGGCCCCGCCCCAGTGCGCCGCTTCCTGCCCGAGCTGATCGACCTGGTGTGGAACGGAAAGATAAACCCAGGCAAGGTCTTTGACCTGACCCTGACTCTCGACCAGGTCGCCGAAGCGTACCGCGCGATGGACGAGCGCCGCGCGATCAAGGTTCTGCTGCGCCCGTAGAGGCGCTTCGTGGCAACTACTTGTGCTGAGCCAGCAACTCCTCGACGGCCTGGGGAAGCGTCGTCTCGAAGTCGACGAGCTTTGCCCATTCGGGCGTGATGCTGATGCGCGCCATTCGTGGATATAAGCCGCGAACCTGCGCGTCGAACCCCTCCCACTCCTTTCGGGGAACGTACTTGTGCGAAGCCTCGAGGTAGTCGTCCGGGACGCCGTCGACGATCTCCATGCTTGCCGTGCCACGCACGAGCAAGATGCGTGGCGGCTGGGTTTGAGTATCAATGGTGAGGGCGACCCTGGGATTAGATTCGAGGCTCCGCACTTTCGGTGCGTTGTCCGGAGTGCACACCACGAACTTCCCCCCTTTCCACACAAAGCCGGTCGGGATCACCCGCGGATAACCATCTCGGCCGATGTAGGCCAGGTGAGCCACAGGAGAGGAGTCCAATAACTCCTGCGCCACCGGTGTCGCCAGGACCGTGCGTGCCGATTCCCTATCCATACCTTTGAGCCTACCGGGCCATACTAGCCTGAGATGAACGAGAACCTGAGTCTTGGCCGCATCGCCGGCATCCACGTGGGGCTGAACTGGAGCCTTCTGGTCGTTGCCGGCCTGATCGCCTGGAGCCTCGCGACCGGCCTGCTCCCGGCGGCCTCGCCCGGCCAGACCTCGGGCGCCTATTGGACCGCGGGCATCGTGTCGGCGTTCGTGTACCTGGCCTGCCTCCTTGCCCACGAACTCGCTCACTCCGTGGTGGCCATGCGGCGCGGCGTCCGGGTCGAGGGGATCACACTCTGGCTGTTTGGCGGCGTGTCACGCTTCAGCAGCGAGAGCAGCTCGCCC
>Ga0209057_1004286_pt1 | contig 10228 bp, 8 predicted proteins | sample GraSoiAngelo_146_FD_185903 | JGI IMG/M metagenome (GOLD analysis project Ga0209057, IMG submission 185903) | Grasslands soil microbial communities from the Angelo Coastal Reserve, California, USA - 14_1009_05_30cm (SPAdes) (version 2) | ecosystem: Environmental > Terrestrial > Soil > Grasslands ... | reverse complement strand
TGCGCTGCTCCTTAATCCCCTGCACGCGGCGCTCGTAGGCATGTCACTGGGCATCTCGCTCGCCAGGCGTGGGGCTTGGCCGTTGGTAGGCAATTCGCTTATGGCCGGGTCCTACGCGAGTATCGGCGCTTTAGTTGCGTCGCATCTACGTTCGCAGGGAGATCTGACTTTTCAAGCCCGCGTCGTAGTCTTGATTCTCATCTTTGCCGGCAGCTGGATCTTCGTGACGATTGGCTTCACGCTTTCAACCGGTGAGCCGGTCCTGAGCATTGTGAAGCGCAACTTCACGCGACAGTTTTATGCAGCCTTCGGCTACTTTGGCCTCGCGGCGCTGCTTACCAGCTATGTGATTGACGGTTCGCTTCTGGGTTACGCCCTGTCCACAATCGTTTTTGCGCTTGCTCTTGCGTTGACTGACACCATCGCGGGTAGGCGCATTCGAAGCATTTTGGAGAATGAGTTGTCCGATGCCGATCGGCACCTCTTTCATAGCCGGGCAGTCGAAGGCGTCGTCCACAACCTGCGTAACCACATGGCGACCGCCGTCGGCTATCTCAAGGAGATCGACACTCAGCACCTCGATCCCGTCGACCGCGACGCCGTTGAGACAGCCAAGGTGGCCGCGAACGACGCGGTCACCGTCCTCCAAGGTCTTTCACGCGGAGCCACCCCGCGCGTCACCTACGCGCCCGAGCCCGTCGATCTCAACGAGCTCGTCGGTAGGGCCATGGATATGGCCAGGCCGAGGGCGCGGCCCAAGCACATCGAGCTGGCCCTTCACGAAACTTCTGAAGAGGTCAAGGTCAAAGCTGACCCACTGCTTCTTCGCGAAGTAATAACCAACCTCGTCAACAACGCCATTGACGCCGCGCCTGACAATGGTCACGTCGAGCTCAGCACCGGCCGGCGCGGCGGTAATTCAACCTTTTTCAGCGTCGCCGATAACGGCCAGGGCGTCGCAGACGAAAATCGCCACCATCTCTTCGAGCCTCACTTCACAACCAAAGAGCACGGCACAGGACTAGGACTTTTCATGTCCTATGGCATCGTCCGCGAACACCAGGGTCAGCTCCTCTACGAAGGCAACCGCCGAGGCGCTGTCTTTACGGTTGTCCTTCCGCCTTTCGGCGCATGATCGCCGCCGCCAACACTTCGTTGTCCACGGGCTTGATCAAGTAATCACTCGCATGTAGGTCTTCGGCCACGGCACGCGACGAAGGATCTGAGGCACCGGTCAAAACGATTGGCCGCGAAAAACGCAGCGCGGCGCGCGACGGCTCATCCAGTGATGGCGCCACCGACAGGTCGAAGACCACGACCTCTCGCGGTCGCAGGGTGCGCATCGCCAACGATGACTCGGCGTCGTAACCCAGTCGCCGCAGACCCCGCGCGGTCAGCTCCCCCAGGCGCTCATCGTCGTCGACGACCAGCACGCGCACCACGCCCAGCGCCGTGGACTCGACGTTGCCCAGCGCCTCGAGCGCCTCGCGCATATCGGACAGCAGCCGGTCGACCGGCAGCGCGCCGCCGTCCCCCTCCGCGACCTCCAGCTCGGCCCGCATCCGCGCGAGGGTCGACCTCAGGCGGTGCAGGGCCTGGGCCAGCTCGGCCCGCGGCTCAGGGCTGGACGACGAACCGGTAGCCAATTCCGCGCACCGTCTCGATCCACGCCGGCTCCTTGAGCTCGCGGCGGACCTGGTGCACCGCCTGCTCCAGGCTGTGCTCGAAGCCCTTGTAAGAGGAGCCCCACACCTTCTCCAGGAGCTCGGCGCGTGAGACCACCTCGCCGGAGCGGTTCGCAAGCAGCTGCAGCATCAAGAGCGGCCGGCGCTCGAGCTTGAGGACGCGATCGCCGAGCCGAGCCTCGCCGCGAGACGCGTCGACGTGCAAACGGCCGCGGGTGATCGCCGTCAACGATCCCGCCCGCTCGCGCAATGCGCTGTGCACTCGCGCCAGCACCACCTGACGGTCGGTGCCCTTGACCACGAAGTCGGTCGCGCCGCGCTCGAGCCCGATCACCTGGTCGGCCGGCGAGTGTCGGGCTCCGGTCAGGATGATCACCGGGAACGGGATGCGTGCCCCGCCGGACCGCAGCGAGTCCAGGACTTCGGGCGCCTCCATGTCCGGCATCTCGTAGTCGAGCAGCATCAGGTCCGGCGAGCCGGTGCGGATCCGCTCCAGCGCCTCCGTGCCGCTGCTTGCGACCTCGACTGAATAGCCCGCGCGGCGCAGCAGCAACGCGGTCAGCTCGGCCGTCCGCGGCTCATCGTCAACCACCAGAAGCTTGGCGGTCACGCCTCCAGTTCCCCAACCGCAAAGTAACACGGTTCAAGGTTTCTTGAGCAAACGCTGAACCTGCGCTGAGGTCAGGATCGCCGGCCGGCCATAACCTCCCAGGCATGGGCCAGCTCCCAGACCTCCATCAAGCCAGGCGCCGGCTGGGACTGGCCCTCAGCACCATCTGCCACGACCGCTGGGTGCTCGGTTATCTGCGCGGCGGATGCGTGCAGCCGATCGCCGCGTCCGAGATCTCGCGACAACTGCTCGAGCGGCGACCGCTCATGCCCCTCTCGCGCCGCGCCCTGTACGAGCGCAAGCCGATGGTCGTCAACTCCGTCCTCGAGCGGGACGACTCGTGGACAGGTGACGACTGGGAGCTCGACTGGAGGGCGATCTTATACGCGCCGGTCGGCGAGCTCGGCAAGCGGCCCGCCGGCTTGCTGGTGCTCGGGTGCCGGAGGGACCACTGGTACAGCGAGCGAGACGTGGCGCACGCCTACACCCTCGGACTCAGCCTGGCGCCGATGGTCACCGCGCTCCGCGGACCGCTCAGCCGGCTCAACGAGAGCGAGACCATGGCCGCGCACCTGCTCAGTCACGGTTTCTCGCCCCCGGAGGTCGCGCGTGCGATGGCGATTCCGGAGCCGCGCGCACGCCTTCTCGTCGAAGCCGTGATGCGCAAGCTTCGCTCGGTGACGGACGACGACCTCCGGTTTCCGGCGATCCAGCTGAAGCGGATGACCTGGTAGCTGCTCGCTAGTTCGGTCCAAACAGGAACACGGTCGTGCCGCGCCCTGGGGTGCTCACCACTTCGAGCCGGCCCCCGATCCCGGCTGCGCGCTCCCGCATTCCCACCAGACCGTAGCCGGCCGATTCTCCCGCCGCAAAGCCGCGGCCCTCGTCGGAGACCTCGATCAGAAATGGTCTTGCCGCGAAGCCGAGCTTGACCCTGCAGAACGCCGACCCCGAGTGGCGGCGGACGTTGGTCAGCGCCTCGCGCACGACCTGGGCCACGACCTCGCGCTGCTGCTGCGGCAGCATGTCCTCGGTGCCGACGTTCGACAGCTCGACGCGGATGCCGTAGAGGCGCGCGAACTCCTTCGCCTGATGGCGCAGGTCGCCGGTGACGCCGTCGGGCCCGATCGCCGCCGGTCGCAGGTCCGCCAGAGACTCGCGCACATGCTTCAGCGACCGATCGAGGATCTCATACATCGACTGCAGGGTCTCGTCCTGCTCGCCTTTCGACCTCTCGAGGTAGACCTTGAACAGCGAGATCGCTCCCGCCAGGTCGGTGGCGACGCCATCGTGCAGCTCGCGGGCGATGCGCGCACGCTCCCGCGCCAGCGCATCTTCGACCGCCTGCTGCGCGAACGTGTCGGGGCGCGGCTCGACGCGCGCCCTGTCGGGCGTCATCTCGCCGACGTCCGCTGGCGGGCGTACGACTGGAGCAGCGCGATCGCGATCGGGTGGCGCAACCAGCGGAGCAATCTCCCGTAAGGCTGCCACAGGGCCTCGGTTTCAGCCAGGGCCAGCCGCAGCCGCTCGACGTCGGCCTCGATCCGCCCACGCTCCTCGAGCAGCCGCTCCTGGAGCCGGCGAGCGCGCCTGGACAGACGCACGCTCCACAGGGCCGCAAGGCCCCCTTCCGCCGCGATCGCGACGACACCGATCACAAGGAGCGTCGCTCCGACCAGGGTGTAGTCGACAGTCACCGGCAACTCACTCCTTGGTGTCGCTTTCTTCGATTCCGGCCACAGGTGCGATCGCCACCACCTGGTCGTCCGGCGCCAGCCGCATCACGATCACGCCCTGCGTCTGCCGGCCGATGCGGGAGATGGCTCCCACCGGCGTGCGCAGGACCATGCCGCTCGCGCTGATGACGAGGACCTCCTCCTCGGGGTCGCGCGCCACGCGCAGCGCGCTCAGCTTGCCGACGCGATCGGTCACCTTGAGGGTGAAAACCCCCTGGCCGGCCCGGTGCTTGATCGGGTACTCCGACAGCGGCGTCCGCTTGCCATAGCCGCGCTGCGTGATCACGAGTAGGTCGCCGCCCTCGACGACCGTCGCCATACCGGCGACCGCGTCGCCCTTGCCGAGCTTGATGCCGATCACGCCCTGCGTGTCTCGGCCCATCGCGCGGACCTCGGTTTCGCTGAAGCGGATCGCCTTGCCCAGCTCGGTGGCGATGATCACCTCGTCCTTGCCGCTCGTGGGCGTGACCCAGTCGAGCTCGTCGGCCTCCTGCAGGTTGATCGCGATGAGGCCGTTGCGACGCACGTTGGCGTACTCGGCCATCGCCGTCTTCTTTATGTATCCGTTCTTGGTGACCATGAGCATGTAGTGCGCCTCGCTCTCCGACTCCGGGCGCACGAACACCGCCGTGATGCGCTCGTTGGAGCCGATGTCGATCAGGTTGTTGATCGGCATGCCCTTGGCCTGGCGCTCGCGCTCCGGCACCTCGTGCACACGCAGCTGGAAGACTCGGCCGCTCTGGGTGAAGAAAAGCATCGAGGCGTGCGTGTGTGTGGTCAGAAGGTGCAGCGCGTAGTCCTCTTCGCGCGTGCCGCTCGGCGCGTCCGAACCCGCCGTGGGCTTGGCCCCCTTCAAGCCGACACCGCCGCGTTTCTGAGCCCTGAACACGCGCAGCGGCTGCCGCTTCACGTACCCGCGGTGCGTGAGCGTGACCACGACCTCTTCCTTGGGCACCAGGTCTTCCGCCGACAGCTCCGTCGCCTCCTGGTCGGTGATCTCGGTCCGGCGGTCGTCGCCGTACTTCTTCACCATGTCGTCCATCTCTTCTTTGATCAGGAGGCGGACCTTCTGGTCGCTGGCAAGGATGCTCTCGAGGTAGGCGATGGTCTTGATCACCTGTTCGTACTCCTCGTCGATCTTGCCGCGCTCGAGGCGCGTCAACCGGCCCAGGGTCAGGGCCAGCACCGCCTTGGCCTGCCGCTCGCTCAACCCGAACCTGGTCTGCAGCTGGGTGGCGGCGATGTCCTGGTCGGCGGCGCCGCGGATCGTCTTGATCACCTCGTCGAGGTGGTCGAGGCAGATCTTGAGGCCCTCCAGGATGTGGGCGCGCTCCTGCGCCTTGTCGAGATCGAACCGGGTGCGGCGGATGATGACGTTGCGGCGGTGGTCGATGAACAGCTGGAGCGCCTGCTTGAGGCTCAGCACGACTGGGCGCCCTTCGACGATCGCGAGCATGATCACGCCGAACGTCGTCTGCAGCGTCGTGTGCTTGTAGAGGTTGTTCAGGACGCTGAACACCTGGGCCTCGCGCTTCAGCTCGATCACGATGCGCATGCCGTTGCGGTCGGACTCGTCCCGCAGGTCGGCGATGCCTTCCAGCTTTCGCTCCGCCACCAGCTCGGCGATCTTGGCCACCAGGGACGCCTTGTTCACTGCGTAGGGAAGCTCGTAGACGATGATGCGCTCGCGTCCGTTGGCCGCCTGCTCCAGGGAGTGCCGCGCGCGGACCACGATGCGGCCATGGCCCGTCGAGTACGCGGCCGTGATGCCGGTGGCGCCCATGATCGTGCCGCCGGTCGGAAAGTCGGGACCCTTGACGAACGTCAGCAGGTCCTCGGCGGTGGCCTCCGGATTGTCAACGACATGCTTCACCGCAGCACAAACCTCGCGCAGGTTGTGGGGCGGGATGTTGGTCGTCATGCCCACGGCGATGCCCGTTGCGCCGTTGACAAGCAGGTTCGGGATGCGAGCCGGAAGGACTGAGGGTTCTTCCTCCTGTCCGTCGTAGTTGGGGACCATGTCGACGGTCTGCTTTTCGATATCGGCCATGAGCTCGCCAGTGATCGCCGACAGCTTCGCCTCCGTGTAGCGCATGGCCGCGGGCGGGTCGCCGTCCACGCTGCCGAAGTTGCCCTGGCCGTCGATCAGCGGGTAGCGGAGCGAGAAGGGCTGGGCCATCCGCACCAGTGCGTCGTACACGGCGTCGTTGCTGTGTGGGTGGTACAGCTTGAGCACATCGCCGACGAAGGCTGCGCATTTGCGATGACGGCTTCCGGCAGTCGCGCCGCTCTGGTGCATCGCGTACAGGATCCGACGCTGCACCGGCTTGAGCCCGTCACGCACCTCGGGCAGGGCCCGGCTGATGATGACCGACATCGCGTACTCCATGTAGGAGGTCTGCATCTCCTCCTGGAGGCTGCGGGTCAGCACGGTGCCCAGCGTGTCGTCAGCCAATGCTCTTACTCCTCAAAGCGAGTCAGGACCACCACCGCGTTGTGCCCCCCGAAGCCGAAGCCGTTGGAGATGGCCACGTTCACGTCCTGGCGACGCGCGGTGTTGGGCACATAGTCGAGGTCGCAGCTGGGGTCAGGGTTCTCGTAGTTGATGGTCGGGTGAATGATGCCCCGGTTGATGGTGAGCAGTGTCGCGATCGCCTCCACCGCCCCGGCCGCGCCGAGAAGGTGACCGATCATCGACTTGGTACTGCTGATGGCGACCTTACGCGCATGCTCGCCGAGCGCGATCTTCAGCGCCTTGGTCTCGCCTGCGTCGTTCAGCTGCGTCGACGTGCCATGGGCGTTGACGTAGTCGATGTCCTTTGGCTCGAGCCCCGCGTCCTTGATCGCCAGCGAGACCGCGCGCGCCGGCGCCTCGCCGGTCTCGTCGGGTGCCACCTGGTGGAACGCGTCGTTGGTCGTCGCGTAGCCGATCAACTCACCGTAGATGCGGGCGCCGCGCTTATTGGCGTGCTCCAGCGACTCGAGGATCAGCGTGCCCGCGCCCTCGCCGGGGACGAAACCATCGCGGTCGCGGTCGAACGGCCGGCTCGCCTTCTCGGGCGCTTCGTTGCGCGTCGAGAGGGCGCGGATGGCGTTGAAGGACGCGATCCCCACCTCGCACAGCGACGCCTCGGTGCCGCCCGCGAGCATGACGTCCGCGTCGCCGCGCTGGATCATCCTCGTCGCGTCCCCGAGCGTCTGCGTCGACGCGGCGCACGCGGTCGTCACGGTCGTGTTCGGGCCGCGGAGGTGGAACTGCATCGCCACCGACGCGCCTGCCATGTTGGGGATGATCGTCGGCGCGTACATCGGGTTCAGCCGCCCCTTGGTGGCGAAGGAGATCGCCCCCGTCGTCATGTCGTCGAACGCGCCGATGCCGGTGCCCATCGCCACGCCGACGCGGAAGCTGTCCTCCTTGGCGAGGTCCAGGCCTGAGTCGGCCAGCGCCATGCCCGAGGCCGCGACGGCCATCTGCGAGAAACGCGCCATGCGCTGCGCCGCTTTGCGCTCCAGGAACTCCTGCGGGTCGAAGTTGTTCACCTGGCAGGCAAACTTCGTCGCCAGCCGGTCGGTAGGAAAGCGAACGATGGGACTGGCGCCGCTGCGTCCCTCGATCAGGCCGTGCCAGTACTCCTCGACGTTCTTGCCCAGTGGGTTGACGGTGCCCATCCCCGTCACGACTACGCGGGTGCGGCCGTTTCTCACGCCTTCCCCACCTCCGCCCGAATCTTAGCTACGAGCTGATTCCGGACCGCGTCGCGCGTCACCCGCACCGCGTTCTTCATCGCGCGCGCGTCCGATCGGCCGTGGGCCACCACCGCGACGCCGTCGATGCCCAGGAGCGGCGCGCCGCCGAACTCCCGCCAGTCGATGCGGTCGCGGATCTCGCGCACGCGCGGACGTATGAGCGCCCCCCCGACCTTGCCCGCCAGCGTCTTCGGGACCTCGTCGCGCAGGGACCGGAACAGGAACTCCGCAGTTGCCTCGGCCATCTTGATGGCGACGTTACCGACGAAACCGTCGGCCACGATGACGTCCGCCTTCGCGGCGTAGATGTCCTTCGGCTCGACGTTGCCGATGAAGCCCGCGAGCTGGCCTTTCAGCCGGCGCCCGGTCTCGCGCACGAGCTCATCTCCCTTGCCCTCCTCCTCGCCGTTGCTGAGCAGGCCGACGCGCGGTTGCGCACGGCCGAGCATCTCGCGGGCGTAGACCGCGCCCATGGCCGCGAACTGCGCGAGGTACTCAGCCTTGGAGTCGACGTTCGCGCCCACGTCCAGGAAGTAGGCGAAGCCGTCCTGGGTGGGAACGATCGAGCCTAGCGCCGGCCGCTCGATGCCCTTGATCCGGCCCTGGATGAACAGCGCCGCCGCCATCACCGCGCCGGAGTTCCCCGCCGAGCACCAACCGTCCGCGCGTCCGAGTTTGACCATGCGCGCGCACACGGCCATCGACGAGTCGGGCTTGTTGCGCACCGCCTGGGCGGGATGCTCGTCCATGGCGATGACCTGCGTGCACGGCACGAGCTGCATGCGGGGATGGCTGTCGAGCAGCGGCTGCACAACATGTGGAAGGCCGACGATCGAGATGTCGACGGCGTACTCAGCCGCAGCCTGCGCCGCGCCCTTGACGATCTCGGCCGGTGCGTGGTCACCGCCCATGGCGTCCACTGCGATGCGCATGGGAAAGGCCGCCTAGATGTCGAGGTTCCGGACGCTCTTGGCGTGCGCCTGGATGAACTTCTTGCGGGGCTCGACGTCCGGCCCCATGAGCTTCTCGAACGTGTCGTTGACCGCGGCCACGTCGTCGACGGTGACCTTGAGCAGGACGCGGCTCTGCGGGTTCATCGTCGTCTCCCAGAGCTCCTCCGCGTTCATCTCGCCGAGTCCCTTCATGCGCGCGGCCTCCGCGCCCTTGCCGAGCGTGCGGAGCGCTTTGTCGCGATCCGCCTCGGACTGGCACCAGATCACCTTCATGCTCTTGCCGGTGCCCTTCGACACCTTGAAGAGCGGCGGCTGCGCCATGTACAGGTAGCCCTTATCGATGACCTGCGGGAAGTAGCGGAAGAAGAAGGTGAGGAGCAGGGTGCGGATGTGACTGCCGTCGACGTCCGCGTCCGTCATGGTCACGATCCGGTGGTACCGGATCTTGTCGATGTTGAAGTTGTCGCCGACGCCGGCGCCCATGGCGGTGATCAGGTTGCGGATCTCGTCTGAAGTCAGCACCTTGTCAAGCCGTGCCTTCTCGACGTTGAGGATCTTGCCCCGCAGCGGCAGGATCGCCTGAGTGCGCCGGTCGCGTCCTCCCTTGGCGGTGCCTCCGGCGGAATCGCCCTCGACGATGTAGAGCTCGCTGAGGGCGGGGTCGCGCTCAGAGCAGTCGGCGAGCTTGCCGGGCAGCGTGCTCGACTCGAGCAGGCTCTTGCGCTGAACGAGGTCGCGCGCTTTGCGTGCCGCCTCGCGCGCGCGGGCGGCGGTCAGCGACTTCTCGATCACGCGCCGGCCCTCGGACGGGTTCTCCTCCAGGTACTGGGTCAGACCCTCGGTGATGGCGAGCGAGACGTGGCCCTGGACCTCGGCGTTGCCAAGCTTGCCTTTGGTCTGGCCCTCGAACTGCGGCTCGAGCACCTTGACGCTGATGACCGCGGTCAGGCCCTCGCGGACGTCCTCGCCCGTGAGGTTGGGGTCCGACTCCTTGAGCAGCCCGGCCTTGCGCGCGTAGCGGTTGAGCACGTTGGTGAGCGCGGAGCGGAAACCGGTGACGTGGCTGCCGCCCTCGCTCGTGTGGATCGTGTTGGCGAAGGCAACGACGTTCTCGACGAACGTCTCGTTGTACTGGAGCGCGATCTCGGCCTGCGTGCCCTCGATCTCGCGCTCGACGTAGAACGGCGGCACGTTGACGACGGTCTTGTCGCGGTTGAGGGCGCGGACGAAGGCGACGATCCCCCCCTCGAAGTAGAACGTGTTGGTGAGGCCGAGGGCTTCGTCGGCGAGCGCGATCTCCAGCCGCTTGTTCAGGTAGGCCATCTCGCGCAGCCGGTGCCGGATGACCTCGCGGTCGAACTTCGTGTCCGGGAAGATCTGCGGGTCGGGCCAGAAGCGGACGATGGTCCCGGTGTGGTCAGTCTTGCCGACCGCCTTGACCGCTCCCCTGGGCACGCCGCGGGCGTACTCCTGGTGGTAGACCTTGCCGCCGCGGTG
>Ga0209057_1004279_pt1 | contig 10233 bp, 6 predicted proteins | sample GraSoiAngelo_146_FD_185903 | JGI IMG/M metagenome (GOLD analysis project Ga0209057, IMG submission 185903) | Grasslands soil microbial communities from the Angelo Coastal Reserve, California, USA - 14_1009_05_30cm (SPAdes) (version 2) | ecosystem: Environmental > Terrestrial > Soil > Grasslands ... | reverse complement strand
CCCCGAGCTTGTCAGCCCGGGCCTGGGCCACGGGGCTCTTCTCGCCCGTCACGAAGGCCGTTCGCAGCCCGCCTCGGTTCGCCAGAGCCACCGCCACTCCGTCGCGGCTGTGGAAGAACTTGAGCTCATCGCCCCGCTCGCTGAGCACCATGCGGCCGTCCGTCAGCACGCCATCGACGTCCGTGACCAGGAGCCTGATCCGCCGCGCTCGCCGCGTGACGACGCCCCGGGGCGTCACGCGATGCGCCTGAACTGCCGCGCCGGCGTGGCGCTCGCCGGCACCGCCGCGAGCCCCGGTAGGCTAACGACCACTGCGGCGAAGAACCAGAAGGGCTCCATGATCCTGACGATAATGAAGGTGTTCGCCCCGGCCGCGTGCACGAGGAGGCCGATCGTCCCGGCGACGAAGCCCAGCGCCAGCCCTCGCTCGTCCGGGTCGCGAAGCGTTCGGAACGACCCGAGACCGGCCTTGAGCGCGGACCACGCGAGCCAGAGGAAGACCGCGAGCCCGACGATGCCGGTTTCCACGAGGCTTCGCGCATACTGCACATCCATGAGCTCCGTCCCGGTGACGCCGTAGCCCAGGATCGGACGCTGCGCCCACCTGTAGAGCCCCCGCTGCACACTCATGAGGCGCGCGGAGGTCGACGGGTCGAAGGCGACCTTCCCGAGCTTGACCGTCGCCGAGCCCGCCTCGGGCTCGAACGTGTAGAGGATCCGGTTCACCACGGGCTTCGGGAGAATCGCGACCCCGATCAGAGGAGCGGCGACGAGGAGCAGCAGCAAGGCGCCCACCACCACTCGCCGCCGCGGCGAGAAGACGCCCAGGGCGGCGAGCACAAACGGGACGGCGAGGAACGAGGCGCGCGAGAGCGTGTAGGCGAACGGCAGCGCCATCAGCGCAAGCAGCGCGAGACAGGTGAGCCGCACCCGGAGGCGCTTCGTCTCGAGCGCGATGCCACCGGCCAGCGCCATCATGAAGATGAGATAGCCTCCGAAGGTGTTCGGCTCGCCCTCTGTCCCTTCGAATGGCGCGGACACCCGCTGGCCCGACGGGATCTGGGCGGCGCCGATGACGCTCACGATGGCGGCGGTCAGGAAGGCCGCCCCGACGAACCGCCACGCCTGGGAACGGTCGCTGAGGTTGTTGGCGACCATGTAGTAGACGACGAAGTATTCCATGTACTTCAGCACGTAGAAGAATCCTCCCAACCCATGCACCGTTCCAGTCCCGTATCCGACGAGCGTTGCGATGGTGGTCACGGCCATGTACCACAGGATCGGTCGATTCAACGGGGTCTTCCGCGCTAGCCCCAGCTCCTTGTTCACCGCCGTCTTCGCGAGCCAGGTGAACGCGACGACGATGAGGACGAGATCCTCTGTTCTGATGACGACCCGGCGGCCCTCGGCCAGCTCACCGCTCCCCGAGCCGAGCTTCGGAGACAGCAGCATCGAGAAGATCACGAGGTAGAGTCCGAGCTCCGTCCTGACGAAGACGACGAGGAAGACGGCGAAGGCGATCAGCAGGATATAGGCAAAGTCCATCGTCAACCCGCGGCCGGACGGGAGCCTACTTCACCCGGACGACCTGATTGGCCAGGCCGAGGCCCACCAGCTCCTGGCTCTTTGCCCGGGCCTCCTCGGCGCTGGTGAAATTGCCGTGGCGGATCACGAATGTCGCGGCCTCGCCTGGCTGTGCCGACACCCTCACGTGATGGCCGGCGGCCCGGAGCCTCTCGGCCACCTGCACCGCGGCCCGGAGCGGCAGCGGCGTGCCGACCCGGACCCTCAGCGGCTCGCCCTCGCCGAGCACGACCACACCGTCCAACCCCTCATCGCGCAGGCTCGCGACGAGCGCCTGCGCGTCGCGCGCGGTCGGGATCTTCTCGACGATGACCGCAAAGACCGCGGCCCCGGTCTGCCGACGGAAGCGCGCGGTCTGGTAGCCGGCCTGGTTCAGCTGTCGCTCGACCCGCTCCGCCTCCACCGGCAGGAGGAAGGGGCCGAGCTCGACGGTGAAGCGCGCCCGTGCGGGTGTCGGCGGAGCCTCGAGCGCGGCGACGGCAGACGGGCGAGCCGCGGGCCCGACGGGTTCGGGCCGGCCCACCCCACCCGCCTTTCCGACGGCTTTCGGCGTGTCGCCGAAAACGGGCGACTCCACGCCCGGCTTCTCGATCGGGTTCGCCGCAGCGCTCGCGTTCTCCGCCGGGCTCGCCGCAGCGGGCGGCGGAGACACCGCGGCCTCCGGTGCAGGCGCGGGCTCACGGTCGGGCGGCAGGGCCGGCGGGAACGCTGGCAAACTGGGCGCGACCGGAACGGGAGCCGGTGCGAGCGGCGTCTGGAGTTTCTGCCAGAATTGCGCCCTCGGCCGGAGCTGGCTACCGAGCCAGCCTGAGAGCCGCCAGCCGAATACGCCCCAGAGCATCGCCCCCGCGAGGACGATGATCAAGATTATGAGCAGCGTGATGCGGCGCCGCCTGGTCGTTGACCGCCGCGCCGTCGGGGCCTCCTCGTCGAGGTCGATCTCGCTCGCGCCCGGCGCCGCCTGCGCCAGGTCCGGCTCGGCGACGGAGGAAGAGTCGGTCCAGGATGCTTCCCCCTCCGTCGAGGGCTCACTCGTCGCCTCCCCACGTCGGCCGCGGCGGCCGAGGTTCTTCAGCCACCCGGACGCCCGCCCCAGCATATTGCTCGCCCTCGTCGCCGGCGGCGCGAGGTCCGCCTGCGTGGGCTCGATCTCCCCCGCGCTCGTCGGCGGCGGCTCCAAGTCCGGCCAAGTGGGCTCGATCTCCCCTGCGCTCGTCGCCAGCGGCTCCAGGTCGAGCCGGGCCTCTTCGGGCGGGGCGATCTCGGATGCGCCAGCCTTCGGCGAGGGCGCACCGCGCGGCTCCCCACGTCGGTCGCGGCGGAGGAGCCGCTTGAAGAGCGCGCCCGCCCTGCGCAAGCGCTCCTTGTGGGTATCGATGACGGTTTCCTCGCCGTAGTAGTGGGTGTAGTAGTGTGTGTACGCGTACCCGGCGATCTCCGTCTTGACGTCGTTGAGGACCACGCCCCAGACCTTGCCGCCGACGTTCTCGATGTGGATCTTGGCCCGCCTGAGAACGAGCCGCCCGACCTTTCCCGCCTGGTAGACCAGGATCACGCCGTCGGCCTGCGACGCGACGATCGCCGAGTCGGTGACCGGCAGGACGGGCGGCGTGTCGATCAGGACGATGTCGTATTCGTCGCGCACGGCGCGGAGGAACTCGGCCATCTTGGGGGTCGAGAGGAGCTCGGAGGGGTTGGCTGGGATGGGGCCCGCTTCGATGATGTGGAGGTTGTCGAGACCCGGGGCGGCCATGATGTCTTCCATCTCGAAGCGCCCCATGAGGATGTCGGCGACCGTGCGGACGCAGTCGCGCCACGGCGTACTCCCGACGAGGATGTCGGAGAGGCCGGGCTCGCGCTCGATGCCGAAGAAGCGGTGGATGCTCGGTCGTCGCATGTTCCCACCGATGAGCAGCGTGCGCTGCCCGCTCTGCGCGAGGGTGAGCGCGAGGTTGACGATGGTCGTCGTCTTGCCTTCCTGGAGGGTCGGGCTGGTGATGACCAGGATCTTCCCCGAGCGTTCCATCCTGGCGAACTGGACGTTCGTGCGGAGCGTCCGATAGGCTTCCGCGACGGGCGACTTCGGATCGAAGTGCGTGATCAGGAGCGCGTGGCTCAGGAGCGCCTCGGGATCCATCTGCGCGAGGGCGGGTCGGCGCTCGAGGATACGCTGGACCGTCTCGCGCGAGTCGATGTGCGGCACCACGCCGAGCACCGGGACCTCCAGGTAGGTTTCGACGTCCTCGATGGTGCCGATCGAGGTGTCGAGCGTCTCCTGCACGAAGGCGAGGACCAGGCCGAGCGAAAGGCCGAGCAGCGCGCCAACCAGGACGGTGTTGAGGGCCTCGGCCCCGACCGGCGTGTCGGATTCCGTCGCCGGGCGCACGATCGTCACTTCCTCGATCGTCTCCGACTCTTTGATCAGGGCCTCCTGGTGCTTCGCTTTGAGCAGCGCCAGGAGGTCGTCGTTGTTCTTGGCCTCGCGCTGCAGGCGCTGCATCGCCAGCTCGACGGTCGGCACCTCACGGTTCTTCTGCAGCAGATCGCCCATCTGGCGATTGAGGATCTCCTCGCGCGTGCGGAGCGCCGCGATCTGCGCCGCCACCTCGCGCCGCATTTCCACCCGGACCTCGCGCAAGCGGTCGTCGAGCGCCTGGAGACGCGGGTGCCTGTCCGTGACCTCGAGCGCGAGGTTGTTGCGCTCGAGGAGGAGCTCCGAGTACATGGTCTGGAGCTTCTGCATCGCGGGATTCGTCGAGTCGACGAAAACGCGCTCGGACGCGTTCGCCGGGTCGGTCCGCGCGAGGCGCCCCTGGACGAGCTCGAGCTCGGTGCGCTGCTGGCGGGCCTTCTCGATGTCGCTCCGTGCCTGGGTGAACAGGGAGAGCAGCACCGTCGACTCGGCGCCGGGCGAGATGACGCGGTTGGCCTCGCGGAACGCCCATACCTCGGACTCGGCCCGCTTGACGCGCGCCTCGACCTCCCTGAGCTGGGTCTCGATGAACTTGCGCGCTTCCGTCACGCGGAGGCTCCGCTGCTGCCGGTTGTAGTTGCGGTAGGCATCGGCGACAGCGTTCGCGATGTCGCGCGCCTCCCGCGGGTTCGTGGAGGTTACCGTGATCTCGAGGATGCTCGTGCTCGGGACGCGCGCCACTCTGATCTTCGAGCCGATCGCGTCCAGCGCCGCCCAGTACCCCTTCGACTCGCGGACCACCTCGCCCGAAGCGGTCCCCGGCAGCTTACCGAGCCGCTTGGCGACCTCCTCGAGGATCAGATAGCTCTTGATGAGGGTGACCTGGGTCTCGATGTTGTCCGAGCTCGAGTACGACAGCACCTCCACCAGCAGGCCCGAGAGCTGGGTCGACTGCTCGAACCTCACCGCCGCGGTGGACTGGTAGACCGGGACCTTCTGCCTGGCGAACCAGAAGCTGAAGAGCGCGACGAGCACCGTCGAGGCGATGATGATCAGCCGCCGCCGGCGGATGATCATCCAGTAGTCGCGGAGATTCATCTCGTACTGCGCCACTAGCGGAGCACCTCGCTGAACCTCAGACGTTCGACGACCGTCACCGCGCGCCCTCCGCGACGGGCCCGGTGACGTAGAGGAACGGCGCCTCGGAGAGATCGATCGCCTTGGGCGTGATGAGACGCTGGCCCTTGCCGTCCGCGACGATCTCGATGCACGGTCGGAGCGGGTGGTTGCGGTTCACGGAGACGACGCGCCCGACCTCGCCGGTGTTGAGGCGCACGAGCGTGCCGGGCGGGAACACGGAGATCTCGGAGAGCAGCGCCTTGATGAGCGGCGACGAGAACGATTCGTGCTTGGACTTCACGATCTCCCGGACCGCCTCGTGCGGTCTGAGGCGCGGCCGGGAGGACGGCGGGACGGTGAGGTGTCGACGAGGCCGAGGATCTTCGCGTCCGGGTGGATTGCCGCGCCCGCGAGCCGCTCCGGGAACCCCTGCTCCTGCTCCCGCTCGTGATGCTGCAGCACGGCATCCGTGATCCCGTCGCTCGGCGAGCCCCAGCGCTTGATCAGCTCGGCTGAGAGCCTGGGGTGCGAGCGGTACTGCTCCTGCTCTTCGGGCGTGAGCGCGTCCAGCCGCCGCAGGACGCTCTCCGGAAGCTGCCAGAGGCCTATGTCGAGCAGGCACCCTGCCATCCCGAGCAGGACGAGCCGCCGACGGTCGTACCCGATATCGGCGCCGATGCGTATCGACAGCACAGCGACCTGCGCCTGGTGGAACGCCAGGTAGTCGATCCCTGGCGGCGCGGCCGGATTGTTGGCAACCCAGAAGAGCTCGCCCGACCTCTCGAGCGAGGCGACCGCGCGCGCTATGAGCCGCTCGAGGCCCGCCCAGGGAAACGCGACGCTCCCGTCGTTCACGAGATCGCGCACGCCCGCCACGAACTGCTGGATCTCGCCGTAGAGCGCCTCGGCGCTCTCGGCGGGCGCCTCGATCACAGACGGCGGGGGTGCCGGTGCGTCGAGGGCAGGCGCAGGCTCCGGCTCCCGCCGGGGGGGCGGCGCGGTGGCGCTCTGGGGCAGGCCCGCGGCCAGGCGTGTCGGCGGCGGCGCCGGCGCGGGCGCGGGCCGGGTGGGGATGCCGCGCACGAGGTCGCTCATGCGGACCATATCAGACGCCCACCATGTCCTTGATCACCGCGGCGATGATCGTCTCGTCGATCTCGCTCGCGCGCTTCGAGTAGCCGACGAGAAGCGCGACGTCGCAGAGATTGTTGATCTCACGGGGTGTCCCACGCGTGAAGTCGAAGATGAGCTTGATCGCCGCCTCGGTGAAGAGCGGCTTGAGCTGCCCCGCCATCTTCAGCCGGTAGGCGACGTAGTTCGCCGTGTGCGAGTAGTCGAGCGTGTTCAGGTGGTAGCGGAGCGTGATCCGCTGGTCGAGGTGCTTCATGCGCCGCACCTTGACCGCGAGCTCCGGCGAACCGACGAGCAGGAGGGTCACGAGGAACCGGTCGTCCGTCTGGAAGTTCAGCAGCAGCCGGAGCTCCTCGAAGACCCCGTCGTCCTCGATCAGCTGGGCCTCGTCCACGATCACCACGCTGTCACGCCCGGCCTGGTAGTTCTGGTAGAAGATATCGTTCAACGCGTGGAGGAGCGCGGGCTTGGTGTTCGCCTCCGTCTCGACGCCGAGCTGGTAGAGGACCTCGCGGAGGAAGTCCAGGGCGTTCCAGCTCGGGTTCGTGAGCAGGCCGATCTCGTAGCGCTCGGCCTCGAGGCGCTGGATGAGCGCGCGCGCGAGCGTCGTCTTGCCACAACCGTACTCACCGGTGAGCATCCCGCAGCCCTTGCGGTGGCTGACCGTGTAGACGAGGCGCACCAGCGCCTCCTCGTGCTCGGGCGACAGGTAGAAGAACTTCGGGTTCGGCGAGTTGTCGAACGGCGGTTCGCTGAGCTCCCAGTACGCTTCGTACATCGGCTATTTCACGATGGGCCCGTTGAAGATGACGAAGAGCCCGGTGACGCCCAGGACCAGCGACGCGACCGCCTGGGCGATCGTCAGGTAGTCCTGCCACCACTTCATCGCGACCTCGGGCACCGTCACGACCGCGCCCGGCTCGAGCGGCGGGGCATCAGCCATCGCGTAGCTCTTGCCGTTGCGGAACGTCACGAAAAGGCCCTTGAGCTTGGCGCGGGGGGTCGGCCCCCCGACGAGCGTCACGTACTCACGGGGCGTAAACTCTGGCCGGAATTCGACGCCGCCCGGGTTCTTCACCTCGCCGACGACATACACCTTGTCCTCGACGACAGGCAGCGTGAGGACGTCGCCGTTCTGGAGCAGGATGTTCGGCGTCTCGTCCTTCTCGACGATCAGCCGCTCCAGGTCGATCGGGATCCGCTGCCGTGGCCCCGTCGCCCCGCCGCGCTCGACCACGGCTTGCCGGAGGTCGGCGTACGCGGCGGCGCCGCCCGCGCGGAACACGAAGTCGCGCACGCGGTCGCCCTGCGCCAGCTCGAAGCGCTGCACGATCGTCGTCTTGCCGGCGACGGTCGTCTTGCTCGACTCCGGCGTGCCGCCGAAAGCGCCACGCACCTCGACGATATCCTGGAGCACGGAGAGCGGCGGGACGAACAGCGCGTCGCCGGGCTCGAGTGAAATATCCGCGGGCGGCTTCAGCGCGGCGCGAAGGTCAACGGGCAACGTCTCCTTGCGCCCGTCCCCACCGACGCGCGTGAGGCGCGCGTCGCTCTCCACGGACGCCAGACTCAGGCCGCCGACGAGATCGAGCAGCGCACGCAGCGAGGCGCTCGGTCCGATCTCGTACTCGCCAGGACGCCGCACGGCGCCCGTCAGGGTGACGGAGGCGCCCTTGGGCGGGACGTGGATTCGCATGCCATCCTCGACGAACGGGTTTTGGCTGAGATCGCCGCGCAGCTCGAAGCGCAGAAGATCCACCTCGGTGTCGCCGCTTCTTCGGCTCACGTGGACGCGCCGCACGCCGCCGCGCGGCGTGACGCCGCCCGCGTCAAGGATCACCTCGTGCAGCCGCCGGAGCGCGCTCACCGTGAGCGTTCCGGGGCGCTCCACCTCCCCCGACAGCGTGACCTCGAGCGTGCGCGGCGCGGACACCGAGAGCGTGACGTCCGCGAAACGGAACACCGTGCTGGCGCGCTGGACGACGCGCCGGTGGGCCTCGAGCAGGCCCAGGCCGCCGACCTGGATCGAGCCGAGCGGCGGCACGCTGATCGCGCCCGTGGGGTCCACGACCACCTGGAACCGGTCGATATCGAGTCGGCCTGCGATCTGTACCTCCAGCGTGTCACCGGGACCGAGGCGGTAATCCGGCCCGGGCATTATTCGACCACCAGCAGGCCCGGAGGTTGTCGGTGCCGTGACAGGCCGTCCAGGGGCCAACGGCGCGGTCGACGGCGCCGGTGTCGTCAGCTGCTGGGCCGGGCAAAAACTAGGCTCCAGCAAAGACGCCACAAGGACAACGCATAGCGCCTTGCGAAGGTTATGCCGGTTCATTTAGTGCGCAAGGGACCGGTCTCGCAATCGGTCCATTGTCTCTTTTGGCGCTCAGAAGCGTCAAGGAAAATGCATGATTGCAATACTTTCCTTGACACTTGAGCATTGGCCCGATAGCATCGGGTCCGCAAGTCCGGCCCGGGCGGCGTCTCGAGTCGGCAGGCGAGTCAGATGGCTCCCAACAGTGCCCGTACCGTCCTCCTGGCCAGCGTGTTTTTCGCCTTCCTTGGCGGGGGTTTCTGGCTCCATGCGCTTCTAATGGGCCCCGCTCCGGCTGCGCGCTCGGCGCCGCCTGCTTCCACGAACGCTGCCGAAGCCTTGCAGTCAGCCATTGTCAGTGTGGCCGAGCGCGTCCGACCGGCCGTGGTCCACATCGGCACGGTGCAGGTCGCCCGCCTCCGCCGCCCTCCGGCACTCGGGCCGTTCGCCGACGACCCGGCGTTCAAAGACTTTTTCGACCAGTTCTTCGGGCGCGGGCCGGGGCGCCGTGAGGAGTTTCACCAGCCGGGACTCGGCTCGGGCGTCATCATCGACAAGCGGGGCTACGTCCTGACGAACCTCCACGTAGTCCGCGGCGCCGACGGCGTCACGGTGCGCCTCTCCTCAAAGGAGGAGTCCCGCGGGCGGATCGTCGGTACGGACGCGAAGACTGACCTCGCCGTCATCCTCTTCGAGCCGACGACGCCGCTCACCGTGGCCACGCTCGGCGACTCGGACAAGCTCCGCGTTGGTGAGTGGGCGATCGCGATCGGCAACCCGTTCGGCCTCGACCAGACGGTGACGGTCGGCGTCGTGAGCGCGACGGGACGATCCGACGTCGGCATCGCGACCTACGAGAACTTCATTCAGACGGACGCGTCGATCAATCCCGGTAACTCGGGCGGGCCGCTCGTGAACCTGCGCGGAGAGGTCATCGGGATCAACACCGCGATCGTCGCGACGGGCCAGGGCATCGGGTTTGCGATTCCCGCCAACATGGTCAAACGCGTAACGAGCCAGCTTATCGATCGCGGCAAGGTCACGCGCGGCTGGATCGGCGTCGCGATGGAGCCGCTCACGACAGAGCTGGCGCAGGCGCTCGGCCTGCACGACACGCAGGGCGCGGTGGTCGCCCGCGTCTATCCGGGGGGACCCGCCGCCATAGCGGGCCTGGTCCAGAACGACGTGATCGTCACGTTCGACGGCACGCCGGTCGAGGACTACCACCACCTCCAGCGCCTCTCGGCGGACGCGGAGGTGGGCAAGACCATCACGCTCGGCGTCGTGCGGAGCCGCGAGCGCCGCACCCTCGAGCTCCGCATCGCCGAAGCTCCCGAGCGCGCCGCCGACACCACGGTCCCCTCCCAACAGCCGCGCTAGGCGACGAAGGGCGGGATCGGCGGAATCTCGACCTGCTGCGTCCGGACCTCGCGCACGCCCGGGACCTTCTGCGCGACCTCGACGGCGCGCTCGAGCGCGGTGGTCCCCTCGAGCGTCACGACGTCGCCCTGCGCCTCGACGTTGATCCGATAGCGGCGCGTCTCGGCATGCGTGGCGAGCGCCACCTGCACCCGGGAGGCGAGCGCCCGCGAGGCGACGGTCCGCCGCCCCTCCTCGGTGGTCGCCATCTCCGGACGGCGCACGAGGCGCTCGAGGATGTCCACGACGGCCTCAT
>Ga0209057_1004274_pt1 | contig 10236 bp, 9 predicted proteins | sample GraSoiAngelo_146_FD_185903 | JGI IMG/M metagenome (GOLD analysis project Ga0209057, IMG submission 185903) | Grasslands soil microbial communities from the Angelo Coastal Reserve, California, USA - 14_1009_05_30cm (SPAdes) (version 2) | ecosystem: Environmental > Terrestrial > Soil > Grasslands ... | reverse complement strand
ATACGTGCTGGAACACTCCCTCAACGTCGGCGCGATGAAAGCGATGCTGGCCGAAGGCCACGCCGCCTTCTACAAGAACCTGGAGGCCTTCGGGCTCACCACGCCAAGCGGCATCGACGTCGCGGGTGAGAACCACATCGCGCCGCCCTCAGCGGCGAAGATGCAGGACTCGCAATACGCAACGACAGCATTCGGCCAGGGCATCGACGTGAACATGGTTCAGATGCTCGCTGCCATCAATGTCGTTGCCAACGGCGGCAAGTACGCGCAACCGCACGTCGTCGAGCGCATCGGCACGCACCTCAACCCTGTGCTGCTGCAGCCCCAGCGGCAGGTGATCAGCGCCGCTACCGCGGCCAAGATGACGACGATGATGCAGATGGTCGTCCAGCACGGATCGGGTTGGACCTCTCGCATCCCAGGCTTTCAGCTCGACCAGTGCGGCAAGACCGGCACTTCGCAGATCCCGGTCAACGGAAAGTACACGCAGGACGTGTGGTCCTCGTTCGTCGGATTCCTGCCCGCCAAGAAGCCGAGGTTCACGATGCTCGTCGTCGTGCGCAAGCCGCACTATCCCGGGAGCGAGAACGACTGGACGCTGAACGACGGCTACATGACCGCCGAGCCGATCTGGAAGCAGATCGCGCAGACGCTCGTCGTCAGCTGGCACATCACACCCGACAAGCCCTAACAGTTCTACTTATCTAGATGAGACTGAGTCTCCTCGAGATCCTCGAGGCGACCGGGGGTGGCGAGGTAGGCGGCACCCAGGTCGGCGAAACGTTCTCGACCTTCCACACCGACTCGCGCGAGGTGAAGACGGGCGGTGTCTTCTTCGCGCTGCGCGGCCAGGAGATGGACGGCGCCGAGTTCGTCAATGACGCGATCGCGCGAGGCGCCGCGGCGGTGGTCGTGGAACGAAAGACCGAAATTCCGTCCGGCATCGTCGAAGTCCTCGTCCCGGACACATGGTCGGCGCTTTACGCGCTCGCCTCGCACGCGCTCCGGCGCGTGCAGCCGCTGGTGGTTGCGGTCACGGGCAGCAACGGCAAGACGTCGACCAAGGAGATGATCGCGGCGATCCTGGCTCAGCACTTCAACGTGCACAAGACCGAGGGCAACCTCAACACCGAGACCGGCGTGCCGCTCACGATCCTCAGCCTCGAGTCCCACCATTCCGCGCTCGTCCTGGAGATGGGCATGCAGCGGCCGGGCGACATCGGGCGGCTTGCCGGCCTCGCGAAACCGGCGATTGGGGTCATCACGAACGTCGGCATCGTGCACATCGAGTTCTTCAACTCGCGCGAGGAGCTCGCGCGCGCCAAGGGCGAGCTGGTGGCGGCGTTGCCTGAAGAAGGCCTCGCCGTCCTCAACGCTGACAACGACTTCTATCCCCTACTGGCTCAGATGACGTCGGCCCGCGTCGCAAGCTTCGGCAACGATCGCGGCGATTACCGGGTGGAGGGATTTCAGCCAATCGAGGGTGGCGGATCGCAGTTCACGGTCCGCGGCGTGGAGGTGCGCCTCGCAATGGCCGGTCGCCATCAGGCCCTCAACGCCGCCGCGGCCCTCGCGGCCGGTGATTTCGCCGGCGTTTCCGTTGAGGCCGGCTCCAACGCGCTCGCCGGCGTCAAAGTCGAGCATCGACTGGAAGAGATCCCGACGCCCGGTGGCTATTCGATCATCGACGACGCGTACAACGCGAGCCCGGAATCGATGATCGCGGCGTTCGATGCCCTCGCGGAGAGCAGGCGCGACGGACGTCTGCTGGCGGTGCTGGGCGAGATGCGCGAGCTCGGGTCCCTGTCCGAGGAATCGCACCGGCGAGTGGGCGAGAGGGCGGCTGAAGTTTTCGACGCGGTTTGCGTCGTCGACGGCGAGCGGGCGAAGCCGATGGCGCAGGCCGCCGGTGCGGAGCTCGTGCCGGATGGAGCGGGGGCGGCGGACTGGGTGAGGCGCAACGCGACCGCCGGCGACCGCGTCCTGGTCAAAGCGTCGCATGGTGTTCGTCTGGACGAGCTGGTCAAGGACCTGACCGCCGCTTGATCTTCGACGTCGGCACATTCGTCGTCGGATTTGCGATCGCGATCGTCCTTTACCCGTTCACGATCCGCGCTCTGCGCCGTGTCCGGTCGGGACAGGTGATCCAGGACGAGCTGCCCGACACCCACCAGCGCAAGGCCGGAACGCCCACAGGCGGCGGAATTCTCTTTGTCGGGCTCGCGATTCTTGGCGGGGCGCTGGCAACGATCGCCGGCCATTCGGGCGCGCTGCCCGCGGCCGCGGGCCTCATCGCGGGGGCGCTGATCGGTTTCGCCGACGACCGGAGCAAGCTCCGTGTCGGCACACGCGGCATCCCCGCGCGGCTCAAGTTTCCGCTCCAACTTCTCCTCGCGGTGCCGGTGGCGTGGCTCGCGACGGTGCAGGGTGGTCCGCAGCTCTTTCTACCGGTGACGCCGTGGCTTGTGTTTCCGCTGGCGGTGATTGCGATCGCCGCCACCGCAAACGCGGTGAACATCACCGACGGCATGGACGGCCTCGCGGGCGGCCTCACGGTGATCGCCGTCGGGGCCACGGTGCTGTTCCTTCCCGGCGCGCCGGCCGGCGAGAAGGCCGTCGCGATGACGCTGTGCGGCGCGCTGGTCGCGTTCCTCGTCTTCAACCGCTACCCGGCGCGCGTCTTCATGGGCGACACGGGCGCGCTGGCGATCGGCTTCGCGCTCGCCGCGATGGCGATCCAGCAAGGCATCCTCTTGTTGCTGCCGATCGTCGGTCTCGTGTTTGTACTCGAGACGCTGTCTGTCATCATTCAGGTGGCTTATTTCAAAGCCAGCGGCGGACGCCGCGTGTTCACCATGACCCCGATCCACTACACGTTCCACCACGAGGGATGGTCTGAGAACCGCATCGCGCTTTCGTTCTGGGGCGCGGGGCTGATCTCGGCGCTAGCGGCGATCGCTCTCGTGCGGCTTCTGACTTGACCGCCCTCGTGGTCGGCGCGGCGCGAAGCGGCGTCGCGCTCGCGCTGCACCTCACCGCCGAAGGTGAGGCGGTGCGACTCGCCGACCGCAAACCGTCAAGCGAGCTGCTGTCGACCATCGCGCAGCTGCCGCCCGGTGTCGATCTCCGTGTGGGCGGCTACGACGAACGGGTCCTCGACGGCGTCGATGTCGTCTACGCGAGCCCCGGTGTGCCGTGGGACTCGGAGCTCCTGAACCAGGCGCGCGCCAAAGGCATACCGGTGTCGAGCGAGATCGACCTGTTTCTTCGTCGCTGCAAAGGCACCGTGGTCGGCATCACCGGCACCAATGGCAAGACGACCACGACAGCGCTGACCGGCGTTGTCCTGGAGGCGGGCCGGCGCCCGGTCGTCGTCGGCGGCAACATCGGGGACACGGTCCTCGATCGGCTCGCCGAGATCACGCCCGAGCACTGGGTTGTGCTGGAGCTCTCCAGCTTCCAGCTCGAGTCCGTGGAGCATCCGCATCTGCACGTCGCCGTGATCCTGAACATCACACCCGACCATCTCGACCGCCACGGCACCCTCGCCCAATATGTCGACCTCAAAGCGAGGGCGATCGAGGACGCCGATTACGCGTTGCTGAACAGCCGCGATCCGACGGTAAGCGCGCTGTCCACGCGCGCGGCCGGCAAGGTCGTTTGGTTCGACCAGCACGAGCCGCTCCCGCCGATGCCACTGCCGGGCCGGCACAACATGGAAAATGCCCTCGCCGCGGCCGCGGTGGGACACATCGCGGGACTCAGCGATGACGCCATCAACGAGGCGATCCGCGGTTTCAAGGGTGTCGAGCATCGGCTGGAGCTCGTGGGCGAGTGGGCGGGCGTCCGCTGGTACAACGACTCGAAGGCAACCAACCCCGACGCGGGCCGCGTCGCGTTGAGCGCGTTTCCAGGCGCACCCGTGATCCTGATCGCCGGCGGGTATGGCAGCGGCTTCGACCTTCGGGAATGGGTCCAGGACGTACTCGCGAATACGGAGGCGGTGATTCTCATCGGCGCTTCCGCCGGCGAGTTGGCCGAGGCGCTGCGCGTGCATCCGAAGGTCATCCGGGCCGAAACGCTCGAACAGGCGGTGGCCATCGCCGCCGGCATGGCTCGCCAGGGAAGCGTCGTCCTGCTCAGCCCCGCCTACAAGAGCTATGACATGTTCAAGGACTTCGAAGACCGCGGCAACCAGTTCAAAGAGCTTGTCCGGCAACGGTTCGCGGCGTGAGCTCGATGTCTCCAACGAGGCCGCAGCCCGACCGGCTGCTTCTCTTCACGACCGTCGCACTGTGTGGGGCGGGCCTGGTCATGGTCACGAGCGCGAGCGTCGCGTTCGCCTACAACCAGCACCAGTCGACCTTCTACTACGCGGAACGTCAGGCGGCGTGGCTGTTGATCGGCTTCGTCGCGCTTTTCGTCCTCGGCCGTGTCGACTACCGGCGGATCCGCCGGCTGGCGCCGGCCGGAGCGGTCGCGGCCGGGCTGCTCATGCTCCTGGTCCTCGTGCCGCACCTGGGCGTGAGCGTCAACGGGGCGCGGCGGTGGTTCGACGCCGGGCCGCTCGGTACGTTTCAGCCGTCCGAGCTCGGCAAGCTCGCGTTCGCGGTGTTCGTGGCGCACTGGGTCGACCGCAACGCGCAGCGTATGGGCGACTTCAACCAGGTCTTCGTCCCGTTCGCGGCGATGCTGGCCGGCGTGCTCGTTCTCCTTTTGCTGGAGCCGGACCTGGGCACCTCGATCGTCATGGTCGGCATCTTCGTCAGCGCCTACTGGGCAGGTGGCGGCCGGCTGCGGCACCTGATCCTGATCGCGGGAGCGCTCGCGCTGGCGTTTGTCGCCGTCACCCTGCTCGAGCCGTACCGAATGTCCCGGCTCGTCGCGTTCAAGAATCCGTGGGCAGACCCGCTCGGCGCCGGCTTCCAGGCCACCCAATCCCTCTACGGGCTTGCTTCGGGAGGCTGGTTTGGCGTGGGGATCGGCCACTCCATCGAGAAGTACGGCTGGCTGCCCGAGGCCCATACCGACTTCATCTTTGCCATCGTGGGCGAGGAAACCGGCCTGATCGGAACGACGCTCGTGATGCTGGGCTTCCTGGTGTTCGGGATCCGCGGCTATCGCGCGTCGCTGCGTGCGCCGGACCGGTTTGGCATGGCGCTCGCCGCGTCGATCACCACCTGGATCACCTTCGAGGCGCTCATGAACATGGCGACCGTCACCAACACCCTGCCCATCACGGGAGTCCCGCTGCCGTTTTTCAGCTACGGCGGCACGGCCCTGGCCACGACCCTCGCCGCGGTTGGCCTTCTGCTGAGCATCGCCCGCCACGGGTCGGGTTCGGCGTTGCGGAACAATCGGTCATCAGATGAGACTTTTGATCGCTGGCGGCGGAACCGGAGGGCACCTGTTTCCGGCGCTCGCGGTCGCGCGAGCGTTTCGCGCTGAGGAACCCCAGGGTGCGCTGCTTCTGGTCGGGCGCTCTGGCGGTCCAGAAGAGAGGCTTGTGCCCGCAGCCGGTTTCGAGCTGCGGACCGTCAGGGTTCGTGGGCTCGACCGCGACGCGCCGTGGAAGAACGTCGCTCTTCCCGTTCTCGTCCCGCTGGCGCTCCGGTCCGCGCTCCGCATCGTGGACAGGTTTCGGCCCGACGTCGTGCTCGGCATGGGCGGCTACGTGATGGCCCCGCCGGTGGCCGCGGCGCGCATGCGCCGGATTCCTTACGTGTTGCACGAGAAGGACGTCCGGCCGGGGCTGGCCACGCGGTACTTCGCAGCGAACGCCGCCGCGGTCTGCACGACGCTGCCGGGCACAGAGGAGCGGTTGCGCAACGTCAGGACCGTGCTCACCGGCGTCCCCCTGCGTGAAGGTTTCGAGCCGCGCATACCCGATATTGGTGACGGGAGGCAGCCAGGGCGCGCGGCGTTTGAACGAGGCCACGTGGGCGGCGCTCGATGAGCTGTGCGCGAGGTTTGAAGAGGTCATTCACGTCGCCGGGCAGCAGGGCAAGGATGGGGTGGAGCGACGTGCCCGAGAGCGTTACAGCGGGGTGGCCTTCGCCGAGGACATGCCGGCGTTGATGGCCCGCGCCGACCTCGTGGTCAGCCGAGCCGGCGTGAGCACGATCTCAGAGGCCGCCGCGGTCGGCCTGCCGATGATCCTGGTGCCAGGCACCTTTGGCGGCGGCCACCAGGAAGAGAACGCGGCCGCGATGGTCGCGGCCGGGGCGGCCCTCCGGATCGCCGACGAAGAGCTCACCGGCGAAAGCCTCGTGCGCGCGATTGCAAGCCTCGACGCGAGTCGCGTGCGGGCGATGGCGAAGGCTTCCGCGGCGACGGGGCGTCGCGATGCCGCCCAGCGCGTTCTACGAGTGCTTCACCAAGTGGTAAGGAGGTGAGCCCGGGGATGCCAACGGGATCTTTGGAGCCCATGCGGCCCCATCGCTGCGTTAGGGGGCCCGTCCCTTCGTCGTCGCGCATGTCCAGATGCGCTCCTCCTAGGGCCACCCCTGCCTTGCGCTGGGACCACCTGGATCTCCAAATCTCTCCGCCGGCCCCCCGGGCCCACCTCCGCAGATGAGAGTTCACCTGATGGGCGCCGGCGGGGCCGGTGTGTCGGCGCTGGCGCGTGTCTTCCTCGCCCGAGGGGACGACGTCAGCGGTTGCGATATCAAGGAATCGGAGACGACGGCCGAGCTCGAAGAAGCGGGCGTCCAGATGAGAGTGGGTCACGACCCCGAGCACGTCCTGGGTAAGGACTTGCTCGTCTACAGCGGCGCGATCAAGAAATCGCCGGAGTTGGACGCCGCAAGGGCCATGGGCGTCCAGGTTGTGAGCCGCGCCGAGATGCTCGCTCGGCTGATCAGCGAGACGAACTCGATCGCCGTCGCCGGAACGGCCGGCAAAACCACCGTCACTCACATGATCGGCCACATCCTCGTCATGGCCGGTTACGACCCGACTGTGCTGGTCGGCGACGGCGCTAGCGCCAGGGCCGGACAGTCGGAGTGGCTGGTCGCTGAGACGGACGAGTCCGACGGCACGCTCACGTTGCATCACCCGCAGCGGGCGATCGTGACCAATATCGAGCTCGACCATCCAGACCACTTCCGCGACGTGTCCGCGGTGCGCGACCTGTTCCAGTGGTTCATTGAGGCCATCCCCGAGACGGGCCTCGCCGTGCTCTGCGCGGACGACGAGCTGGCGCGGGAGCTCAAGCCCAGGGCTCGCAAGGTCACCTACGGTTTCCGGCAGGGCGCGACCTATCGCTGCGAGCCGATGCGTCCGTTTCCGATCTATCGTGGCGCGGACCTTCTCGGCCACATCGATCTGCGCCAACCGGGCCGGCACAACATTCAGAATGCGACGGGCGCCGCGGCTGTGGCCCTCGAGATCGGGGTCCCGTTCGGTGACGTCGCGGGGGCGCTGCAAACCTTCCCAGGCGCACACCGGCGAATGGAGTTCCTGGGCACCTTCCAGGGCGCGGCCGTGTACGACGACTACGCGCACCACCCGACCAAGGTGCGCGCGACGATCGAGGCGGCGCGCGAGCTGCGTCACCGCCGGCTTCTCGTCGTCTTTCAGCCCCATCGCTACTCGCGACTGAGCGCCCTGATGCACGACTTCGCGCGTTCGTTCGAGGGCGCGGACCGCGTCTACGTGCTCGACGTCTACAGCGCCGGCGAGGACAACGTCTCAGGCGTTCAGGCTGCGGACCTCGCGCACCAGGTCCCACAGGCGATTTACGTCGGCGACTTCACAAGAGCGAAGGAAGCTCTAAAGGAGATCGTCGGGCCGGACGATCTGGTGCTGCTGATGGGCGCGGGCGACATCAAAAAGTTGGGCGATGAGCTGGCGCACAAAGTCTAGGCTCGCCTGGCTCCACGACCTGCCGGGCGTGAGCCAGAACGAGGCGCTCGCTTCGCGGACTTCGTTCGGCATCGGCGGCCCAGCCGAGTTTTTCGTGGAGCTTGCGCGGCCCGAGGCCATCGAGAAAGCGATCGAGGGTTGCCGCGAGCGCGACATTCCTTATCTGTTGCTGGGCGCTGGGACGAACCTCCTCGTCGCCGACCGCGGCGTCGAAGGATTGGTCGTGCGCGTGGTGAATCGCGAGCACCATATCGACGGCACCCGCGTCCGCGCCGGCGCCGGGTTGAAGATGATGCGGCTCGCGCGGATCGTCGCCGACGCCAACCTACGGGGCTTCGAGTTCGCGATCGGCGTCCCCGGCACCCTAGGCGGAGCGGTCTACCAGGACGCCGGTTGCTGGGGTAAGGAGATCCGCGAGGTGCTCGTCGAGGTCGATGGCTTCATGCCAGGCGCGGGCAAGCAGACATGGAAGCCGCCGGCGCTGAAGTTCGGCTACCGGACGTCCGCGCTGCGCGATGGAGATCTGAAAGGCGCACTCGTTGTCTCCGCCACCGTGCAGCTGACGCGCGGTGATGGGGAAGAGGCCAAGCAGCTCATGTCCAAGCTCACCAGGGAGCGGAACGAGACGCAGCCGATCAAGACCAAGAACTGCGGCAGCGTGTTCAAGAACCCGCAAGGCGATTCGGCAGGCAGGCTTGTCCAGGCCGCTGGACTGAAAGGCACGCGCGAGGGCGCGGCGGTTGTCTCGGAGCTGCACGGCAACTTCATCATCAATGAGGGCGGGGCCACCGCAGCCGACGTGAAGCGGTTGATCGAACGTGTGATGGTCGAGGTCAAGCGTCGTTTCGGTGTCCAGCTCGAGCCCGAGGTCGAGATGGTCGGCCAATGGAAATGAGGTAGTGAGGCTCGCGGTGCTGAGAGGCGGGAAGTCGGCCGAGCGCGAGGTCTCGATGCGCTCGGGAGAGCAGGTCGCGAACGCCTTGCGCGGTCGCGGCCACGACGTCACGCCGGTCGACCTCGACGGCAACACGTGGGACGCACTGCGCGACGGCAATTTCGAGTGCGTGTTCAACGCGCTTCACGGCCGGCTCGGAGAGGACGGCACGGTGCAGGGGATGCTCGAGCTGCTGGGCTTGCCTTACACCGGCTCGGGAGTGCTCGCTTCTGCGCTCTGCATGGACAAGTCGCGGGCCGGCAAGGTCATGGCCGGCGTCGGCTTGCACGTGCCCGAGTTCGAAGAGCTCGAGATCAAGGAGGGGATCGCCGCCGACGTCATCGAGCGCCTTGCTGCGAGGCTGGGTCTGCCGCTGGTCATCAAGCCGGTCCGCGAGGGGTCGACCATCGGCCTGACCATCGCCCAAGACGTCGACGCGGTCGCCTCTGGGCTCGTCCTCGCGGCACGCTACGACCGCCGGGTGCTCGCCCAGCGCTTCGCGGTGGGTACGGAGATCACCATCGGGGTGCTCGCCACGCCCGACCTCCAGGTCCTGCCGACGCTCGAGATCGTCAGCGAGAACCCGGTGTACGACTACGACGCGAAGTACACGGCCGGCAAGTCGCACCACATCATCCCGGCCAGGATCCCGGAGGTTTCCCGAGCGGCAGCATCAGACGCCGCGGCGAGGGCGTTCACCGAGCTCGGATGCTCGGGCATGGCACGGGTGGACATCATCGTCGACGGGAAAGGCACGCCCTGGATGCTGGAGGTGAACACCGTGCCCGGGCTCACCGAGCTGTCGCTGCTGCCCGATGCGGCCCGCGCCGCCGGCATCTCCTTCGACGAGCTCTGTCAGCGACTGGTCGACCATGCCGTCGGGCGATTCCAGCGTCACGTGGGTCCGACAGCACAGTGAAGGCGGCATCGTGAAGTTCCGCCGCCGCAGCTCTGTTATGCCCCGGGCGCCATGGCCGAACGGGATCGAGCGTACGGAGCCGCTGCGCGGCCAGCTGTGGACGCGCTCGGAGAGGGCGCTGCGCGAGCCCGACGTGCCATGGGGCTGGCGCGCCCTGGCGATCGCTGTCGCGGCTTTGGAGGCGGCTCTGCTCGTCTGGCTCTGGTTTGGACCCGCGCTGGCGATCAGCTCGGTGCAGGTGACCGGCGCGCATCACCTGACCTCGAGCCAGGTCGCCCAAGACGCGGGCCTCTCCGGCGACACCTCGGTGATCTCGGTCGACGTAGTCACCGCGCATGACCGCCTCATGAAGCAGGTCTGGGTGCGCAGCGTCGATGTGCAGCCGCAGCTGCTGGGCACCGTGGTCATCCAGGTCAGCGAGTGGGAGCCGGTCGCGGCCTACCACGCAGGAACCTCGACCAAGCTGTACTTCATGTCGAGCCAGGCGGTCGTCCTGGGGGCGACCTCGACGGCTGCG
>Ga0209057_1004272_pt1 | contig 10239 bp, 8 predicted proteins | sample GraSoiAngelo_146_FD_185903 | JGI IMG/M metagenome (GOLD analysis project Ga0209057, IMG submission 185903) | Grasslands soil microbial communities from the Angelo Coastal Reserve, California, USA - 14_1009_05_30cm (SPAdes) (version 2) | ecosystem: Environmental > Terrestrial > Soil > Grasslands ... | reverse complement strand
TACGGCCGGCTCGTCGCCGAGCCGTTCGAGAAGGGCTACGCGCTCACCGTGGGGAACTCCCTCCGGCGCACGCTGCTGTCGATCGTCCCAGGCGCGGCGGTCTCGTGGGTGAAGATCGACGGGGTGCGGAACGTCGACGCGCGGATCCCCGGCGTCACGGAGAGCACGGTCGACGTCCTGCTGAACATCAGGAAGCTCACGGTCCAGGTGCCATCGGGCGAGCCGAAGGTTCTTCGACTCGAGGTCACGGGCCCCAAGGCGGTCACGGGCGCCGACGTGCCCGAGACCGAAGTCGAGATCGTGAACCCGGAGGTCCCGCTCTTCACGCTCGAGAGCGCCACGACCGTCGTGATGGACCTCGGCGTCGGGGTGGGGCGCGGCTACGAGGCTGCGGATCGGAAGACGTCGCCGCCGCCGGCGGGGGCCCTGCCGCTCGACGCGGCGTACTCGCCGATCACGAAGGTGACGTACAACGTTGAGATGTCGCGGCTCGGGAAGATCACCGACTACGAGAAGCTCGTGCTCGAGGTGTGGACGAACGGTGGCGTGAGCCCCGACGACGCCCTGACACGCGCGGCGACGTACCTCGAGGAGCACTTCACGCCGCTCGCCGCCGGTGCGCCAGAGGAGGCCGCGGACACCGAGGGGGTGGGCGGCGAGGCCTTCCTGCGCGAGGCGCTCGCCAAGACGCTCGAGGAGCTGGCACTGCCCGCGCGGGCGATCAACGCGCTCAAGAACGCCGACATCAACCTGGTCGTGGACCTCGTCCAGAAAGGCGAGGGTGACCTCGAGCACGTGAAGAATCTGGGCGAGAAGTCCATCGAAGAGATCAAGACCGCGCTGGCCGCCCTCGGGCTCTCGCTCGGCATGCGCATCGACCCGAACGTCCTCGGGGCGCTCGGGCGTGGCGGGGTTCCGCGATGAGGCACCGGAGGGACGGCTTCAAGCTCGGGCGCGTCACCGCCCACCGCTGGGCGCTCTTCCGAAATCTCTTGGTGGCCCTCTTCCGGCACGAGCGCATCCAGACGACCGAGGCCAAGGCGAAGGCCGTGCGTGGGCTCGCCGAGCAGATGATCACGCTCGCGAAGCGCGACACCCTCCACGCGCGGCGGCAGGTCCTCGCGATGGTGCCGGACACGGAGGTCGTGGGCCAGCTGTTCGGCACGATCGCCCCACGCCTCGGCGAGCGCAACGGCGGCTACACGCGCCTCATCAGAGCCGGCCGCCGCGCCGGCGACAACGCGCCGCTGGTCCTGCTCGAGCTGGTGGACCGCGTCGAGGCGCCCAAGGACAAGGAGAAGAAGGGTGACCAGAAGGAGAAGGCACCCCGCGGTGAGGCGGGCACCTCAGGGAAGCGGAAGAAGAAGGAAAAGGCCGCCGCGGCGTCCGCGTAGCATCGGCGTGGGACGGGGCCGGGAGACTCGGACGGCCTCCCGGCCCCGTCCCTCTTCAGCGCACCGCAGACACTCAGGCTGTCTGATTCACCACTTCGTCGCGCGCCGCCGGCCCGCCGTCCGGCCAGCTACTTCAGATGCTGGCGGAAGAAGGCGAGCGTGCGTTTCCAGGCGTCGGCCGCCCCGGCCTTGTTGTACGCCTCGGGCCGCTCGTCGTTGAAGAACGCGTGGTCCACGCCCGGATAGATGTGGATCTCCGATTGCTTGCCCGCTTTCTTGATCGCCGCGTCCGTCTCCTTCGCGACCTGCGGCGTCACGAAGCCATCCTTCTCGGCGAAGAGGCAGAGGACCGGACCCGAGAGCTTCGAGTAGTCGGGCTTCACGTTCGGGTGGATCCCGTAGAAGTTCACGCACGCCCCGATCGTCGGATTCAGCGTCGCCGCGTAGAGGGCGAGCTGGCCCCCCATGCAGAAGCCGACGACGCCGAGCTTCTTCGTGGAGGATTGGCCCGCGAGGTATTGCGCGGCGCCGCGCAGGTCTTTCTCGGCCTGGGCGATGTTGAGCGCCATGAAGAGCTTGCCCGCCGCGTCGGGCTCGCTCGCAGTCTTGCCATGGTACATGTCGGGCGCGAGCGCCGTGAACCCCTCGGTCGCGAGCCGGTCGCAGACGGTCTTGATGTGGCGGACGAGACCCCACCACTCCTGGATGACCAGGACGCCGGGCCCCTTGCCGGCCGCGGGCGTGGCGAGGTACGCGGACGTCTTGGTGGAGTTCGACGGAAAGTCAATCATCTTGCCAGGCATGCTCAGGAACCTCCTTTGGACCCGGGGGTCGGGGTGATCTTCACGGCGGCGACGCGCCGGGTGTCGGCCTCCAGCACCGTGATCGTGTAGCCCGGGATCTGGAACACCTCGCCCGCGCGCGGGATGCGACCGAGCGTCGCGAGGACGAGCCCCGCGACGGTCTCGTAGTCGTGCTTGGGCAGGGTCCAGTCGAAGGCTTCGTTCAGCTCGTCGATGTTCGTTCGTGCGGCCACGCGATAGCTGCCATCGGGCAGTCGCTCCACCGACGCGGGCGTGCGGTCGTGCTCGTCCCGGATCTCGCCGACGATCTGCTCGAGGATGTCTTCGAGCGTGACGATTCCGGTCGAGCCGCCGTACTCGTCGACGACCACCGCGATGTGCGTACGGGAGCGCTGCATCTCGCGGAGCAGGTCGTCGATCCGCTTCGTCTCCGGCACATAGTACGGCGGCCGCTTCAGCTCGTCCAGGGTCGTCGCCTCCGCGCCTCGGCTCAGCAGGTCCATCGCGGCGACGACGCCGACGATGCTGGTCTCCCGCTGCCGGTAGACCGGAATGCGCGAGAACCCGCGCTCCTGGATGACCCTGATCGCCTCTGGTGGCGAGGCGTTGTCGGGCAGCATCGTGACCTCGACGAGCGGCACCATCACCTCGCGGACGACCGTGTCGCCGAGGTCGAAGATGTTGTCGATCAGCTCGGCCTCCTGCGTCGTCACCTCGGCCTCGCCGGGCTCCAGCTGGAGCAGCGCCTTCAGCTCCTCGCGCGAGACGAAGGCACGGGTGTCCGCCTGCCGGGCGCCGAACAGGCGGAGCGTCCCGGCGACGACGAGGTTCGCGAAGGCCACGAGGGGGATGAGCACGGCCGAGGTCCACGTGAGGGGGCGGTAGAGCCGGAGGATCAGGCTCGTCGCCCACGCGCGCGCGACGGCCTTGGGGATGATCTCGCCGAACACGAGCATGACCGGGGTGAGGATCAGCGTGACGACGACGGGCGCCAGGCCGCCGAGCGCTGGCAGGAGGCTCCACGTCATGGCCGACGCGGCGACGATGTGCGCGACCGTCACGCCCATCATCGCGGTCGAGAGCACGCGCTCGGGCTGGCGGAAGGCCTCGAGGTAGGCCGTCGCCGTGGCGCTCCCCTGCTCCGCGAGGTGCCGGAGCCGCGGGCGGTTCGCCGCGATGAAGGCCATCTCCGCGACCGAGAAGAACATCGTCGCCACGAGGCACACCGCCGCGAGCCCGAGCATGGTCACGCCGCCACCTCGCGCGACGCGGGCTTCTTGAGCGAGACGAGCACCTCGACGATACGCGTGCGCTCGACCTTCTCGACCGTCACGCTGAGCTCCGGCGTCTCGGCGCGCTCGGCGCGCCGAGGGACGCGCCCGAAGAGGTCGAGCACCCACCCGCCCACCGTGTCGTACGCTTCGCTCGAGACGTGGAGCCCGGTCGCTGCGTTGAGGTCGTCGATCGAGAGCTTGCCTGCGACGCGGAACGTCGTCGCGTCCACGCGCTGGATGAGCCGCTCCGGCTCGTCGAACTCGTCGGCGATCTCACCGACCAGCTCTTCCAAGAGGTCCTCGAGCGAGACGAGCCCCGAGGTTCCGCCGTACTCGTCGACGACGATCGCCATGTGGAGCTTCTTCGCCTGGAACTCCTGCAGGAGCGCGTCCGCCCGCTTGGACTCGGGTACGAAGTAGGGGGGATGCAGCCGCGCGCGCAGGTCGAAGTCGGGCGGGAGGCCCTCGCGGACGTAGGGCAGGAGGTCCTTGGTGTAGAGGATGCCCACGATGACGTCGATCTCGCCCTCGAAGACGGGAACGCGGGAGTGCAGGTGCTCGCGCAGCGCCGGCAGGATCCGGTCCACCGGCGTCGCGACGTCGAGGCAGAACATGTCGGGCCGGGGCACCATGATGGACCGTACGAGCGTGTCCTCGAGCTCGAAGACCTTGTGGATCATCTCGCGCTCCTCGCGCTCGACGACGCCCTCGCTCGCCCCGACGTCGACGAGCGTGCGCAGCTCCTCCTCGGAGAGCTCCGGCTCGCCCGACCGCTCGCTGCCGATGAGCCGCACGCTGAGCGCGGAGAGCCCGCCGAGGAGCGCGCGTACCGGCGTCATTAAGATCGCGAGCCAGCCGACGGGACGGTGGACGAGGGCCAGGAACCGCTCGGGGTACTTCACCGCCAGGGTCATCGGCAAGACCTCACCGAAGGTCGTGAGGATCAGGATCGTGACGAGGACCTGGATGACGAGGGCGTACCGCTGGCCGAAGAGCTGGTCGGCGATCAGGGCCGCGAGCGCCGCGGCGGCGATGTTGATCACCGTGATCCCGACGAGCAGCGTCACGAGGAGCTCGTGGGGTCGCTCGATCAGCGGCTTCACCCCACCGCCCTCCGCCCCCTGGGCGGCGACGCGCTTGAGCCGTGCGCGGCCGAGGGAGAAATAGGCGGCCTCGGCGCCCGTGAAGAGCGCGGAACAGGCGACGAACACGATGAGGCTCAGGAGCTTGACGACCAGACCGTCGCTCACCGGCGCTCCGTCACGAAGTGCTCGAACCCCGGGGCGACGGCGACCTCGCGGCCGGCGGCGTCCGTGTAGCGGACGCCGGCGGCGGAGGGAGCGACCTCGCCGATCCCCGTGAGCAGCGTGCCCGTCGCGGCGGCGAGGCCGTCGACGAGGCGGGCGAACGCGCCCGGATGACAGGTCACGAGGAGCTCGTAATCCTCGCCGCCGCCCGTCGCCCAGGCGAGCGGGTCGCCGCCGACCGCCGCGGCCACGGCCCGCACGGCGGCGCCCAGGGGGAGCCGCGCGAGCTCGATCCGTGTACCGACCCGGCTCTCCTCGGCGATGTGGCCGAGGTCGGTGGCGAGACCGTCGGAGAGGTCGATCATGGCCGTCACGCCGCCCGCAGCGGCGAGCCACTGGCCCTCGCGCACGCGCGGCGTCGGACGCAGGTGCGCGGCCTTCACCTCGTCGAGCGCCGCCGGCGTCACGCCCGGGGGCGCCGCCCCGCGTTCAAGCACGGCGAGCCCGGCGGCGGCGCGGCCGAGGGTGCCGGTCACGGCGACGACATCGCCGGGCTTGGCCGTGGACCGCAGCACGGAGGCCGGCACCGCCTCGCCGAGGAGCGTCACGTTCACGATCCAGCCCCGGGGCGAGGTGGAGGTGTCGCCGCCAACGACCGCGACGTCGTGGGCCCGGGCGAGCTCGAGCAATCCGGCCCAGAACGCCTCCGCTTCCTCGACGGTCACGCCCTCGGGGCAGGCCAGCGCGACCAGGGCCCAGCGCGGGCGGCCGCCCATCGACGCGATGTCCGAGAGGTTCACCGCGAGCGACTTCCAGCCCACATCGGCGGCCGTCGCGTAGCGGCGGCGGAAGTGGACGTCCTCGATGAGGAGATCCGTCGTCGCGAGCACGAGACGCCCTGCGCCCGGCTCCAGGACGGCACAGTCGTCGCCGATCCCGATGCGGACTCCAGTCCCTCGCGCGCCGACGCGGCGGATGATCTCGATCAGCTGGCGTTCGGTGGCGCGCGTGCTCACGGTCGGGAGGTCGCCAGGAAATTCTTCAGGAGCTGCTTGCCTTCGATCGTGAGGATCGACTCGGGGTGGAACTGCACGCCCTCGACCGGGTGGCGGCGGTGGCGGAGCCCCATGATCTCGCCGTCCTCCGCCACGGCCGTGACCTCGAGCGTCCCGGGCACGGTGTCCGTCAAGACGGCGAGCGAGTGATAGCGGGTCGCGACGAAGGGGTTGGAGAGCCCCGCGAAGACGCCCCGCCCGTCGTGACGGATCATCGAGACCTTGCCGTGCATCTGCGTCTTCGCGCGCGCCACGGTCCCGCCGTAGGCCTGTCCGATCGCCTGGTGGCCGAGGCAGACGCCGAGCACGGGCGTCGTCGATCCGAGGCGGCGGATCACCTCCAGGGAGACGCCCGCCTGGTCGGGCGTGCCGGGCCCGGGCGAGATCACGATGCGCTCGGGCGCCATCGCCACGATCCGCTCGATGTCCGTCGCATCGTTGCGCACGACCTCGAGGTCGGCGCCGAGCTCGCCCAGGTACTGGACGAGGTTGTAGGTGAACGAGTCGTAGTTGTCGATGACGAGGATCATCGCCGCGCAGCGCCCGCTGCCATCCGGAGTGCCAGCAGCATCCCCTGGGCCTTCGAGCACGTTTCGAGCCATTCGGTCTTCGGATCAGAGTCGGCGACGATGCCGGCGCCCACCTGGACCGACGCGCGCTGGCCGTGGCAGACGATCGTCCGGATCGTGATGCAGGAGTCGAGGTTGCCCGAGTACGACACGTATCCCACGGCGCCGCCGTACGGGCCGCGCTGGGTCGGCTCGAGCTCGTCGATGATCTCCATCGCGCGGATCTTCGGTGCGCCGGTGAGCGTGCCCGCGGGGAAGCACGCTCGGAGCACGTCGAGCGCGTCGGTCGCCTGCCGGCGTCGTCCCGTCACGTGGCTCACCAAGTGCATCACGTGGGAGTAGCGCTCGATCGCCATGAACTCCGTGACCTTCACCGAGCCCAGCTCTGAGACCCGCCCGACGTCGTTGCGCCCGAGGTCCACGAGCATGACGTGTTCGGCGCGCTCCTTCGGGTCGGCCACGAGCTCCTCTGCGATCTGGCGGTCCTGCGCCTCGGTCGCCCCGCGCGGGCGCGTGCCCGCGATCGGCCGCAGGGCCACGTCCTCGCCCTCGACGCGCACGAGGACCTCGGGCGAGGAGCCGACGATCGTCAGCGTGCCGAGGCGCAGGAAGAACAGGTACGGGGACGGGTTGATCGTCCTGAGCGCCCGGTACACGGTGAAGGGGTCCGCGGTGAGAGGGCAGTCGAGCCGCCGTGCGAGGACGATCTGATAGGCGTCGCCCGCCGCGATGTACTCCTTGGCGCGCCGGACCGCATCGGTGAACTGCGCCTCGTTCATCGTCGAGGCGAAGCCCTCCTCGCCGAGCGCCAGCAACGGGCCGGGCGCCGTCAGGGCCAGGGGCGCGGGGGCGCGCACGGGGCGCGCGAGCTTGGCGAGCGTCATGCCGATGCGCACGGCCGCGCGATCGTACGCGCGGTCGAGGGACGCGGGATCGCGCTTGTCTACGACCGCGTTCGCGATGACGAGCAGGCGGTGGCGCAGGTTGTCGAAGACCAGGAGCGAGTCCGTGAAGAGGAAGACCGCGTCCGGGAGATTGAGATCGTCCTGGGTCGTCCGCGGCAGCCGCTCCATGTGGTGGACCATGTCGTACGCGAGATAGCCCACCGCGCCGCCCTGGAACCTCGGGAGCCCGGGGACCGGCACCGGCTGGAACTGCCCGAGCAGTTCGCGTACGGCCGGGAGCGGGTCGCCGTCGGGCAGCCGCTCCGTTCGGGCGCCGCGCTTGAGCGTGAGGCGTCCGTTCTTCGCCGTGAGGACCATGAGCGGATCGGCGCCGAGGAACGAGTAGCGCGCCCAGACCTCGCCGCCCTCCACCGACTCGAGCAGGAACGCGTAGGGACCGGGGCGGAGCCTCAGGTACGCGGAGAGCGGGGTGTCGAGATCCGCCGGCAGCTCGGCGAACACCGGCACAAGGTTCCCCTGTGCCGCGAGAGCGCGAAACTCGTCACGGGTAGGGGAGAGGGACGGGATGACGATGCCGGAGGTACTGATGCGGTCCCCGCCCGGCCCGTGTCAGGCGAGAGCGTCCAGCTTCTCTCTGAACTTGGCCTTGGGAACCGCCCCGATGACCTGGTCGACGACTTTGCCCTGCTTGACGAACAGGATCGTCGGGATCGAGCGGATTCCGTAGCGGGCGGCAAGGCCGGGATTCTCGTCCACGTTGACCTTGGCGAGCGTCACGCGTCCAGCCGACTCGCGCGTCAGTTCTTCCAGGATCGGCGAGATTGCTCGGCACGGCCCGCACCATTCGGCCCAGAAGTCCACCATCACGAGTCCATGGTGCTGGCTCAGTGCTTCGTCGAAGTTCTGCTCCGTCAGGTGGACGGTTGCGGTGTCAGCCATGAACGATCTCCTCAATAAAAAGTCAACGTCAACGCTAACATGCCCCCTCGGATGGCGCAAGGCAGGGGCCGTACGAGAACCTTGTCAGTCTGACACCCCGTCGTGCTAGAGTCTGAAGCTGGCAAAGATGGAACCGGCAAGGATCCTGGTCGTCGACGACGAGGCTGCAATCCTGAGGCTCCTGAAGGAAGCCCTCACTCAGTGGGGCTATCAGGTCACGGGCGCGACGAGCGCAGCCGAGGCGCTCCAGGCGCTCCGCGGCGACATGTTCGACGCCGTCATCACCGACATCCGCATGCCCGACATGAACGGCCTCGAGCTCCTCAAGGAGATCAAGCGTCACGACGAGTCGGTCGAGGTCGTCGTGATGACAGGATACCCGACCATCGCCTCGGCGGTGGAGGCGCTCAAGGAAGGCGCGTTCGACTACCTCTCCAAGCCCCTGCTCCTCGACGAGCTGCGCCACCTGATGGCGCGGATGACCGAGCGGCGGTTCCTGCGCGGCGAGGTCCACTCGCTCCGCGCGCGCCTGGGCGAGGAGCTGACGGTCAACGAGCTCGTCGGCAACTCCGCGCCCATGCAGCGCGTGAAGGAAATCCTCGCGAAGGTCGCGCCGACCGACTCTCCCGTGCTCATCGAGGGCGAGAGCGGCACCGGCAAGGAGCTCGTCGCCGCGGCGATCCACCGTCTCTCACCGCGCGCCAAGGGGCCGTTCATCCCCGTGAACTGCAGCGCGATCCCCGAGGACCTCCTGGAGTCCGAATTCTTCGGTCACGTCCGTGGCGCCTTCTCGGGCGCCGTCTCCGACACGCTCGGGCTCTTCCGAGGCGCCAACGAGGGGACGATCTTCCTCGACGAGGTCGCCGAGCTTTCGCCGGGACTTCAAGTAAAGCTCCTGCGTGTCCTCCAGGAGATGCAGGTGCGCCCCGTCGGCTCGACCAAGGCGTACGCGGTCGACGTGCGCGTGATCGCGGCGACGAACCGCGATCTCGAGCGGACGATCGCGGAGGGCCAGCTGCGCCAGGACCTGTACTATCGCCTCAACGTGGTGCGTGTGACCCTGCCTCCGCTCCGCTCGCGTCGCGAGGACATTCCGCCGCTCGTGAACCACTTCATCCGCCGTTTCAGTCGCCGCTTCCGCCGGGAGATTCGCGGCACCACGCCGGAGGCCCTCGCCGCACTCCAGGCGTACGACTTTCCCGGCAACGTGCGCGAGCTCGAGAATCTCATCGAGCGCGCCTTCGCCATGGGCGCGCGGGAGCAGATCTCCCTTACCGACCTGCCGAGCCTCACCGCCGGCCAGGCGGCGCCGGTCGCCGCCACGAGCGGCGCCATTCCCCAGCTCGCCGAGGTCGAGAAGGAGCTGATCTTGAGGGCCCTGGCGTTCTACAAGGACGACAAGGAGGCCGCGGCGACGGCGCTCGGCATCTCGCGCCGGACGATCTACCGTCGCCTGAAGGAGTACGGAATGCTCTAACAAAGAGTCAAGGATTGAGTCACAGTCTTGACGAAGTGACACCGATCGGTCATCCGCCTCTTCCGAGTTTCCTTATCTTTCAGTGGTTTACAGTTGGCATCCGCCCTGCAGTTTCCGGACAGCGTGCTTGAGATCGCGCCTCTCGAGATCGGGACGAAGACACTCCAGGTGGGGGTGGGGTTCGCCACCCACCAGGACGCAATCTGGGCTGCGGTGCGCGCGACGGCGATGGCGCGTGCCGGACTCCAGGGCGCGTCGGCGGAGATGGTGCTGCTCGTCACCGCCGGGGTCCCGAGCCAGGACACGATGCCGATGATCCGATCCGTGCTCGGGCCGGTCGGGGTCGCGGGCGGGGCGACCGCGGCGATCCTCACGCACAACGGCGCCGTCGGCAGCGGCGCGCTCGTCGTCTGCCTCGCGAATGGCGACGGCGCGGTCAGCGGCGTCGCGGCGTCGTCGGGGCGAGACCTCGCAGACGCGGCCCAGGGCGCGGCGCGGCTGATCCTCGCGGGCTGGCCCTTCCGCATGCGCTATCCGCGCGGTCTCGGGCTCGCCTTCTGCCGGCCGGGTGTCGGC
>Ga0209057_1004269_pt1 | contig 10245 bp, 6 predicted proteins | sample GraSoiAngelo_146_FD_185903 | JGI IMG/M metagenome (GOLD analysis project Ga0209057, IMG submission 185903) | Grasslands soil microbial communities from the Angelo Coastal Reserve, California, USA - 14_1009_05_30cm (SPAdes) (version 2) | ecosystem: Environmental > Terrestrial > Soil > Grasslands ... | reverse complement strand
GGTGAACGAAGTGACGGACTCCACCGCAGGGTCGCTCATCACAATGTCGGTAAATTGCCGCATTTTCTGGGACATGGCGGCAAACGACAAATCCTGATCACCCTGGACCAAGCCAGTGAAGCGGCCGGTATCCTGCTGTGGGAAAAATCCCTTGGGAGTTTTCACGAAGAGATAAAGGTTCAGGCAGACGGTGCCAAGCGTAACCAACAAAATGAGGAATTGATGGCGGAGAACCCAGCGGAGCGAGACGTCGTAGGTACGGAGAAGACCATTGAAGGCGCCTTCCGAAAAACGGTAAAGACGATTGTGCTGTCCATTCTCGTGGCGCAGGAAACGCGCGCACATCATCGGCGTGGTCGTGAGCGAAACGAAAAGTGAAACGCCGATGGCCACGCTGAGCACTACCGCGAACTCGCGGAACAGACGCCCCACGATGCCCCCCATCATCAGGATGGGAATAAAGACAGCGACGAGCGAAGTACTCATGGAGAGAACGGTGAAGCCGATTTCGCTGGCGCCCTTCATGGCGGCGGCGAAGGGTTTCATGCCGTTTTCGATGTGGCGGGTGATGTTTTCAATGACCACGATGGCATCGTCCACGACGAATCCCGTGGAGATGGTGAGCGCCATGAGAGACAAATTGTCGAGGCTATAGTTGCAGAGATACATGACGCCGAAGGTACCGATCAGAGAGAGAGGCACGGCCACGCTGGGAATGATGGTGGCCCAGACGTTTCTCAAAAAGGCAAAAACAACGAAGACGACCAGCAAGATGGAAATGCTGAGGGCGATTTCGACGTCGCGGACCGAAGAGCGAATGGTGGTAGTGCGATCGACGGCAACGGTGAGATGCAGAGACGGAGAAATCGAGGCGCGCAGCAAGGGAAGGAGGGCCATGATGCGGTCGACGGTATCGATCATGTTGGCGCCAGGCTGACGGAAGATGGCCATCAGGACACCGCGCTTGCCGTTGGAGAGGCCCAGGTTGCGCGTATCTTCGACGGAGTCGACGACTTCCGAGATGTCGCGCAGGCGCACGGGAGCGCCCTGATGTCCGGCAACGATTAAGGGCTCATATTCGTAGGCTTTGAAAAGCTGGTCGGTGGCTGCAACGAACCACATTTGCTGGTTGTCTGAGAGCAGGCCTTTGGCAAGATTAGCGTTAGCAGATTGCAGGGACTTGCGAATCTGCTCGAGGCTAATTCCGTAGCTGTTGAGCTGGTCGGGATTGGCCTCGACGCGAACGGCCGGGCGCGCACTACCCCAGGTAAACACCTGGCCGACCCCTTCGACTTGCGCTAACTTCTGGGCCAGGATGGAATCGGCAGCGTCATAGATCTGCGCCGGAGGAACATTGTCCGAGGTCAGCGCAAGCATCAGGATGGGAGAGTCGGCAGGATTGACCTTGCGGTAGTTGGGCTGGCTGGGAAGGTCGGCCGGGAGCTGGCTGCGGGCGGCATTGATGGCGGCTTGCACGTCGCGGGCCGCGGCGTTGATGTCGCGATTGAGTTCAAATTGCAGAGTGATGTTTGTGGAGCCGAGGCCGCTCGAAGAAGTCATCTGCGTGACGCCGGCGATGCGGCCGAACTGGCGCTCGAGAGGCGTGGCGACGGCCGAAGCCATGGTTACAGGGCTGGCTCCAGGCAGGTTAGCGCCAACAGAGATGGTCGGAAAATCCACTTGCGGAAGAGGCGCGACGGGCAGGAAGCGGAAAGCGACGACGCCGGAAAGCAGAATGGCGACGGTGATCAGCGACGTAGCTACCGGCCTTCGGATAAAGGGCGCCGAGAAATTGGAAGAGACATGCAGGTGTTCCGGGCGAAGGCTCCTCAATGGGATTGCCGATGTGAAACTCGAAGCGGCGGCTAAGCCAGTCAAAAGCGAGGTAGACGACAGGGGTGGTATAGAGGGTCAGCAATTGGCTGAGAATCAAGCCGCCAACGATGGTGATGCCGAGTGGACGGCGCAACTCGGAACCGACGCCGGTTCCGAGCGCAAGAGGCAAACCGCCGAGCAGCGCGGCCATCGTGGTCATCATGATGGGCCGGAAACGCAGCAGGCAGGCTTCGTAAATGGAGTCGAGCGGAGACTTGCCTTCCTTGCGTTCAGCTTCGAGCGCGAAGTCAATCATCATGATGGCGTTTTTCTTGACGATGCCGATCAGCAGGATGATGCCAATGAGCGCGACGACGCCAAATTCCGTGCGACAAAGCAGGAGGGCAAGGATGGCGCCGACTCCGGCGGAAGGAAGCGTGGAAAGAATCGTAATCGGATGGATGTAGCTTTCGTACAAAACGCCGAGAACAATGTAAACGGTGATGACCGCAGCCAATATCAAGATGGGCTCATTGGAAAGAGACCGGAGGAAGGCGGCCGCGGTGCCTTGGAATGTACCCTGAATGCTGGGCGGCATGTTCAATTCCTGCTTGGCACGATTCACGGCGTCGACGGCATCGCCGAGCGCCGCACCAGGAGCGAGGTTGAAGGAAATCGTCACGACAGGAAACTGGCCCTGATGGTTTAAGGCCAGCGCGGTATCGGCGGGATCGAAGTGCGTGAAGGAACTGAGCGGAACTTGCGCGCCGTTGGAGGATTTGACGTAGAGGTTTTTCAAAGCCTCGGGATCCGACGTGATATTGGTTCAGTTGCGTAAAGATGGTGGAGACCTGGCGCTGGCCGTAGGCGTCGTAGAGCGTATTGTCGATGTCGGCCGGGAGAATGCCGAGGCGCGACGCGGTGTCACGGTCAATCACCAGAGAGGCAAGCAGGCCCTGGTTCAACTGGTCGCTGGCGACGTCGCGCAACTCCGGGAGCGATTTCAACTTGTCCATGAAGCTCGAAGTCCAGTATGCAAGCTCTTTCGGGTCGACGTCTTCGAGGCTGTACTGGAATTGCGTGCGGCTGACGCGATCTTCGACGGTCAAGTCCTGAACAGGCTGCAAGAAGAGCGAGACGCCGTCAACTTTGGCAAGCTCCGGCTGAAGGCGGCGAATCACGTCGGAAGCGCTAATTTTGCGCTCGGCCAGCGGTCGGAGGTTGATCTGAAGCCGGCCGGTGTTGAGCGTGGTATTGGTGCCGTCAATGCCGATGAACGAGGAAAGGCTTTCGACGGCGGGATCTTTCAAAATCACATCTACCAGAGCCTGCTGGCGCCGAGACATAGCAGCAAACGAAACATTTTGCGGAGCATCGGAGACACCGATAATGACGCCGGTGTCCTGCACCGGAAAGAAACCTTTGGGCACGTAGATATAAAGCAGAATGGTGCCGACGAGCGTCCCGACGGTAACCAGCAGCGTGGTGGTGCGATAGCGCAGCACAAATTGCAGCGTGCGGCCATAAAAGGCGATCACCGCGTTGAAGGCGTCTTCCGACTTGCGATAGAACCAGCTCTCTTCTTCTTTTTTCTGATGGCGGAGAAGCTTGGCGGACATCATGGGCGTGAGCGTGAGGGAGACGAATGCGGAAACCAGAATCGTGACGGCCAGGGTGACGGCAAATTCGCGGAAAAGGCGGCCAACGATGTCGCCCATGAAGAGCAAAGGAATGAGCACGGCAATCAGCGAGACGGTCAGCGAGACGATGGTGAAGCCGATTTGCTCGGAACCTTTTAGCGCCGCTTGTAGAGGCGAGTCGCCGGCTTCGATAAAACGGCTGATGTTTTCAATCATGACGATGGCGTCGTCGACGACGAAGCCGGTGGAAATGGTGAGCGCCATGAGGGATAAGTTGTTGAGGCTATAGCCCAAGAGATACATCACGCCGAAAGTACCGACCAGCGACAAGGGCACGGCAATGCTGGGAATGACCGTAGCGCGGACGCTGCGGAGGAAAAGAAAAATGACCATCACGACCAGGGCGATGGTGAGCACCAGCGTGAATTGGACGTCGTCCACGGACGCGCGGATGGTGGTGGTGCGATCGGTGAGAATATCCACTTTGACCGCAGCGGGAAGGGCAGCTTGAAGCTGCGGGAGAAGCTTCTTCACGCGATCGACCACGGCGATGATGTTGGCGCCGGGCTGGCGCTGAATATTGAGAATGACAGCGGGATTCTTATTGGCCCATGCGGCCTGCTTGTCATTTTCCACGCCGTCGATGACGTTCGCGACGTCACGGACGCGGACCGGCGCGCCGTTGCGATACGCAATGATCAGCGGCTTGTAGCCATCGCTCGACAGCAACTGGTCGTTCGCGCCGATGGTATAGGCCTGGTGCAAACCGTCAAACGTGCCCTTGGCCATGTCCACATTGGCCTGGGCGAGTGCAGTGCGGAGGTCTTCGAGACTCAGGCCGTAGGAAGCAAGCGCGGTGGGATTCGCTTGAATGCGAACGGCGGGACGCTGGCCGCCGCTGATGCTAACCAATCCGACGCCGGAAAGCTGGGAGATTTTCTGCGCGAAGGCGGTGTCCGCCAAGTCTTCCACCTTGGAAAGCGGAAGGCTGTCAGAAGCAAGGGCGAGCGTCAGAATAGGCGCGTCCGCCGGATTGATCTTACTGTAGATGGGCGGATTGGGCAGGCCCTGTGGGAGGAGATTCGAGGCGCCATTGATGGCCGCCTGAACTTCCTGCTCGGCGACGTCAATGTTGAGGTCGAGCACGAACTGCAAGGTGATGAGGGAGCATCCGAACGAACTCGTAGAGGTCATCTGATTCAGCCCGGGGATCTGGCCGAACTGGCGTTCGAGCGGCGCGGTCACCGAAGAAGCCATGACCTCGGGGCTGCCGCCGGGATAAAACGTTTGCACTTGAATGGTGGGGTAATCGACTTGCGGCAGAGCCGAGACCGGCAATTGCCGGTAGGCGACCCAGCCCACCAGAATGACTCCCACCATGAGGAGTGTGGTGGCAACCGGCCGCAGAATAAACGGCCGCGACGGGCTCATCGCCGGGAACCTCCCGACTGGCGGCGCGGAGAATTGGGGGCCGGAGGCGCGCTAGGATTCCCAGGCGTGGCGTTGGTTGACGCTTGCGCGCCGCCATTGTTTCCGCTAGCGATCGTGGGCGCGACCCTGCTACCGTCCTGAAGTTTGTCCTGGCCATCAATGACGACCAACTCGCCGGCATTCAAGCCATCGCTCAGGCCGACGCGGTTGCCGGTGCTTTGCGCAAGGGTGACCGGATGGATTTTCACGATGTTGTCGCTACCAACGGCATAGACGTAGGTTCCTTGCGGACCACGTTGAATGGCAGCAGTCGGCAGGATGGTGAGATTGTGCTTGGTATCAACCAGCAGGTGCATGTTCACGAATTGATTGGGGAAAAGAGCATTGTCTGAATTGTTAAAAACAGACTTGAGCTTATAGGTGCCGGTGGTGGGGTCGATTTGATTGTCGATGGTGAGCAATTTGCCAGTGGCAATCTTTTGCGTATCGTCGCGGTCGAAGGCGTCGACGGTGAGCTGCACCCCGGCACGGAGCTTGGCATTGACCTGGGGAAGCTCGTCCTGGGGCAAGCTGAAGAGCACGGCGATGGGCTGAAGCTGAGTGATGACCACCAAGCCATTGGCGTCGGTCGCGTGCACGATATTGCCGGGGTCAATCAAACGCAGCCCGACCCGGCCGCTGATGGGAGCGGTGATGCGGCTATAGGTGAGTTGCAGTTTGGCGTTGTCAATCTGGCTTTGATCCGAGGTGATAGAGCCATCAAATTGGCCAACCAATGCTGCCTGCGTGTCAAGCTGTTGCTGCGGGATGACACCTTCCTTAAAGAGAAGCTTGTAGCGCTCGAGATTGACTTCGGCGTCCTTGCGCTGCGCCTGATCCTTGGCGAGCTGACCCTCGGCCTGTTCGAGCTGGACTTGAAAAGGTCGTGGGTCAATCTGGACCAGAACATCCCCCTCGTGAACGTACTGACCTTCCTTGAAGGCCACGTTGACAATTTGACCGTCCACGCGGCTGCGCACGGTGACGGTGTTAAATGCCGTTACGGTTCCCAGTCCGTTGAAGTAGACAGGAAGATCGCCACGCTGCGCGGCGGCAACCACGACGGGCACGACAAAATTGCCCATTCCGCCGGCGCCACCGCGGCCTCTGCCTGACGTTGCGGGTAGAGAAGGGTCGGCTGCCTCGCTAGTGATTCGCGAGCCTCGAAAATACCAAATGCCCACGACAATGCCGGCAATGACTACCACCCAGAGCCACCAAAGACTCTTCGAGGGCTTGGCCGGCGACGCGTCGGTCGCCGAGTGGCTACCGGGTTCGCGTAGGTCCATCGACTTGAGCTGCCCCATTCATTCGCTCCTAACAGATTGAAAAAAAACCTACATTCGTGCGAGCCAGCCGCCAAAAGGCACGGCATTAAAGGTAACGCCAAGGGCGGCTCCGACGAAGGGACATAGGCTACGGAAGCTTAGTCTATGCCTATATAGGACGGCCCGGAGAGAGCAAAGGTTACGTGACAGGAGGTCCGGAGCGGATCACAAAATATGCCATGCGCCGCCCCTCACCCCGGGCGAGACACAAATCCAGAAATTTGCAACGTGCAGAATGGCCGCGAAAACCGTAGACTGTGACGGAACCAAGAGCCCGCCGAAACATTTTTTGTCAATCCCGACTGGGACTAGGAGAACAGGTAATGGCTAAGGGTTTCATCCTCGGAATCGTGGTTGCCATTCTGTTGGTTGCAGGGGGCATGTACGTTTACTTTTCGTGGGGTTTCGCACCGGTCGCGACTTCCGCATCTCCGATGCCGCTTGAGAGAAAACTGGCGAAAAGCGCGCTCCATGCCTACCTAAATAAGTTGCCGCACCCGCAGCCGATGGTGCCCGCGGATGAAGCGAATCTGATCGCCGGCTCGAAGGTATACAAAGAGCAGTGCGCCACGTGCCACGGCCTGCCGGGCGAGCCCAAATCGGCCGTTTCGCAAGGGATGTTTCCCGCGCCGCCGCAACTGTTTCACGGAGTCGGCGTGACCGATGATGAGCCATGGGAGACCTATTGGAAAGTCGAAAACGGGATTCGCATGACGGGAATGCCGGCATTCAAGGGCCAGATCCCGGAGAAGGAGATTTGGCAGGCGACGATGCTGGTAAAGAACGCGGACAAAATTACCGAGTCCGTGAAAAAAGAGCTGTTTGCCGGAAATGCCACGCCGATGGCCATGGCCATGCCCGGGATGGAAGAAAAGCCGGCAAAAGAAACGAAGCCTGCGAAAGAATCCAAGGCAAAGAAAAATTGACATCCTCCCCGCCGCAAGCGGCGAGGATTCCTACGGCCTCTCGGTTTGTTTTTCCGAGATGGCTTCGGTGGGTTCCTCCCACAACCGCCCTACTTCAGCGGAGGACCACGAAGAGGCTTTACTTTTGGGCTGCCCGCCCATAGGTCGTTCGGACAGAAATAGAGAGCAGTTCGGGAGGAAAAGAAAGAGGGGCCTTATATCCTCGGCCTAAAAACGCCGAGGTTTTACGGCCCACCTGGTAAATTCAGGCGAAGCGGTCAATCCGCGAATTGTTCTACCTCCTGCGACTTTCGTAATTCGGGAAACCACCAGGCCCACAAAACGGTGACCAGAATGGCGCCCACCCCGCCCAGAACCACCGCCGGTACGGTGCCAAACCAGTGAGCGGTGAGACCGGATTCGAACTGGCCAAGCTCGTTCGAAGCGCCGACGAAAACGGAATCCACGGCGTTGACGCGGCCGCGCATTTTATCGGGCGTGCCCAACTGGATGAACACTTGGCGAACCATGACGCTGACCATGTCGCTGGCTCCTACGAGAAAGAGCGCACACAGCGAGACGAAGAGATTTCGGGAAATTCCGAAAAAGACGGTGGCCAAGCCGAATCCTGCGACGCACCACAGCATTCGGGAACCTGCCTGGCGACCCAGCGGCTTGTGCGCGAGCAACATGGCCATAACGCCCGCGCCGACAGCGGGGGCGCTGCGCAAGAGCCCGAGGCCCCAAGGACCGGTCATGAGAATTTCCTTGGCATAGACGGGAAGCAGCGCGACCGCGCCTCCCAGAAGAACGGCGAACAAATCCAAAGAGATGGAGCCGAGAATCATTTTCTCGCGCCAAATGTAATGAAGGCCGGCCAGCGTGGATTGCCAATTCAACGGCTCTGGCGCGCGCCCGGTAGATTGAACTCTTATTTTTGCAGCGCACACGGCGGCCACGATCGCCCCGAAAAGAGAAAGTGCGTAAACCGCTGCGGGGCCGCGGGCGATAGCGTAAATAATTCCTCCAAGTGAAGGGCTCAGAATGACTGTGCCCTGGAAGAAAACCGAAGCCCAGGCGACGGCGTTCTGAAAGTCTTTCGCGGGAACCAATTGAGGAAGCAGCGAGCGCGTGGCCGGTCCGCTGAAGGCACGCGCGACACCCACGAAGAACAGGACCGCATAGATGGGGTAGGTGGAACCGTAACCGCCCAGCGTGAGAAACAGTAGCGCGGCCGAACAAACCGAGGAGCCACAATAGCACAGGACAATCAGCTTGCGCCGGTCGTAACGATCCGCCGCGTGACCGGCCACGAGAAAAAGCAGAATGCCGGGCAGAAATTGCACCAGGCCGACCAAGCCAAGCGCGAGGGGCCGGCGAGTAATTTCATAGATTTCCCACCCGACTGCGACGGATTGCATTTCGCCCGAGAGGACGATAAACACGCGTGCCAACTGATAGAAAACGAAACTTGGGTAGGTAAAAGCGATTCGCCCGGAGGCGCTGGAGTTCTCAGAAGCTGCCATCCACAATACTGTGCCACAAAAAGGCAAAGCGCGACGAGAAGAGTGACGAGCGACTGTTTCTTTGGCAAGAGCATTTAAAGGGCCCGGCAGTGCTGCGCACCCATAAGGCCTCTTGCGCGCAGGCAAGCTTCCTCAAAGCGGTGGAGTGAAGAAACAGTGGTTTCGAGATTAGTGGCAGGCGCCGCTGCCTGAGTCGGTGTAGCTCTTGCCTTCTTCTGGAATGAATTGCCAGTCGTAGCCGTTAGCGTGAAGCGTGAGCTTCAGCACTCCGAAAGCCTCGGCGTTGCCCGCTTCGCTGTTGGGCTTCGGTGCGCTAAACGGGCGAAGGCCCTTCCCGCCGGTGCCGACAACAAATTCACGAATGCCACGAGCCGAATCAGGGGCGCCTTCCGGGGTTTGGGGGGCAAAGCGCTCGTAGTCGTGGTCGTGGCCGTTGACCACCACGTCGGCGTTGGCTTGGTAGAGCGCATCCCACAGGGGCTTCATGGTCAAATCGGTGCCGTGGGCGCTGCCGGAACTAAACAGCGGCTTGTGCCAATAGGCCAGCGTGCAGGCCACGGGATGGGAGGCCAGGTCCGCGCGAAGCCATCTCTCCTGGGGTGAGCCAGCTTCGCAACCGCCGATGTCTTTGCACTCACTGTTCAACACAATGATGTGCCACGCGCCTAGATCGTAGCTGTAGTAGCCCGTCTTCTCATCGCCGGCAAACACACCAAAATAATCAAAATAGGGTGTGGCGCGGGAGGAATGAAACTCATGATTGCCCGGCGCAGGCCGCGTGCGCAATCTCGCGCGGCCCCAGGTCTTGTCGTAGCAGACGAAATTTCCCGTGCTGCCGTCCGGATACGCGAGGTCGCCGACGGCCATTACCGTTCCGGAAATCCGGTCCAGTAATTTGGCCGTGGCTTCTGCGCCAGCGAGATTTCGGCAGTCGGCGATGTCGCCCGCTCCCACCAATACGGTGACCTGATCGTTTTGTGGCGCGAGCCAACCATCGCGACGCGATCCCGCATTTCCAAAAAAAGAAACCGGAACAAGGATCACAACGAAAATCAGGGCATTTTGATGCCAAGTCTTGCGCATCGTTCGGTGAGTCCTCATTTGCCGCGCGACTATTTTTCGTGCAGCGGCGACCAGCGGACGCCCGCGGCAATAGTCGGCCGGTAGTATTCGCGCTGGACCATGTATTGCGGGCTGCCGTTGTAGAAGCCGAAAACCTCGTTGTTGATATTCAGGCCATACATGATGAACTGAAGGCCATTCGCCAGTCTCACGCTGCCCTGGGCATCGAACTGCAGATGCGAGTAGAAATAGTTGTCGCCAAACGGACCGGTGGGACCGTTCCCATACCCAGCTATATTCGCCTGATTGTAAGACAAACCAACGCGAGCGGAGATTCGACCACGGTCGTAGGTAGGACTGATATTCCAGCTATTCGGGGCGTTGCGCAGGAGCCGGGGATGATCGGCGCGACCGAAATCGGGCCCGAAAGCGATCCGCGATGCCGTGTAGCCGTAATTTGCGGAAAAGCCGAGTCCCTTCAGCACTCCAGGCATGAAGG
>Ga0209057_1004265_pt1 | contig 10248 bp, 11 predicted proteins | sample GraSoiAngelo_146_FD_185903 | JGI IMG/M metagenome (GOLD analysis project Ga0209057, IMG submission 185903) | Grasslands soil microbial communities from the Angelo Coastal Reserve, California, USA - 14_1009_05_30cm (SPAdes) (version 2) | ecosystem: Environmental > Terrestrial > Soil > Grasslands ... | reverse complement strand
CGAACGTCGCCTCTCCATGATGGATGACGTTGACCGGGTGCTTGTGCGTCTCTCTCGAGTACCTTGGGCGATGGGTGGCCTGGGCCAGCGCCGTGTTCGCGGAGTCGCTGGTTCGGACTGCCACAGCGGGTCGAAACTCTAGCGTTTCGACGCCGGATTTCTACGCGGTTACTTGACGAGCTGGGGGATCGTGATGGAGCCGACTCCGAGCAGGACCATCATCGCGGCGCTCACGACCAGAAGGCGGACGAGATCCTTGGTGAAGTACGGGACGCGGTCGAGCGGGATGGAGGGGTCGGCCGACTCGACGATGTATCGCCCTCCGCGACCTTTGACGATCTGGTTGCGGGCGCCAAGCGACATCTCGACGGCGCGGACCAGCGCCTGGTCGCCCCCTACGCGTGCCTGCGAAACGCTGCGCTGGGAGGTCTGCGCGCCGCCGCCGCTCGTGCCGACCGGGGCCAGCGGCCCAGGCGGGCGCATCGGCTGGCGGTACTTGGCCTTGATGCGCTTCTTGCCCTTGCGACCCATAGATCTGCAAGTCTAGAGCCCGATGAAACTCATCTTCGCTGGCCCCTCCCGGCCGGGCTCGCTCTGCGAGCCTGGCCGACCTCCCCACACAGTGGGGAGGATGGGGAGGATGGTCTGGACAGGCAGGCGGCTGGGGAAGCTGTTTCTGGGTCGTGGGGTGCGACTCGGGAAGGGTTCCGCCTGCCTGTCGTTGGGCCGTGGGACTCAACCGGATGAGACGTTGGCTACGATATGTTGTGTCCCGGGTGCAGTTATAACCCCGAATGTAGGTGCTGTCAAGGCCTTTGGCTGATTCGTCGCCAAGCAACCGTGTGCGCTGGCTGCCTTATCTCTTCGCGGCGGGGGCGGTTTTCTGGCTGATCCAGCTCACGCAGTTCGCCGCCATCCTGACTGCGCCCGCCGGTCGCGAGCAGCTGCAGCAGACACTGGTCAACGCGGGTTTCGCCAGCAACGCCGCAGCCCTGCTGTTCGTGGAGTCGGCGATCATCGTCTTCTTCGAGGCGTCCGCGATCACGCTGCACGCCGCGGCGTACTACGGGCTGAGGAAATACAGGCCGTGGGGTTGGGTCGCGGCCATCATCACCTCGGCCGCCTGGTCCCTGATCATCCTCGGCATCCCGGTCCTGATCTTTCTGCTGCAGCGGCGGACGCGCTCGGTGTACGGGATCCCGTAGCGGAGCTTTTTCGTTCCTAGCGCCCGATGCGGAAGAAGATGACGTCCCCGTCCTGGACCCGATAGTCGCGCCCTTCGATCCGCAGCTTGCCGGCGGCGCGCAGGGCGTCCATCGATCCGGCGGCCACGAGTTCGTCCACCGAAGTGACCTCGGCGCGGATGAAGTGCTTCTCGAAGTCGGTGTGGATCTTCGACGCGGCGATCGGCGCGGGCGCGTCCCGCTCGCATGGCCATGCCCGCACCTCGGGTTCGCCGGCGGTGAAGTAGGTGATCAGGCCGCCCACCTCCCACACCGCGCGCGCGATCCGTCCCAGTCCCGACTCGTCGATGCCGTATCCCACGCGCATCTCGGCCTGCTCCGCGGGGTCGAGCTCGGCGAGCTCGGCCTCGAGGCGCGCTGACAGGGCGATCGAGGGCGCCCCCTCCGCCGCGGCAAGCTTGCCGACCCTGGTGGCCGGGTCGCCGCCGGCAGGGAGCAGCTCCTCGGCGACGTTCGCGACGTACACCGCCGGCTTGAGCGTCACCGGGAAGATGCCCAGCAGGATCGCGCGCTGATCGGGCTCCAGCGTCAGCGTCCGCAGCTGCTGCCCGGCGTCGAGGTGCCGTTTGGCCACCTCCATGACCTCGGTCTCGGCCGCCGCGTCCTTCTTCCCCGCCCTGGCCTCCTTGCCCACGACTTCCAGGCGCTTCTCGACCGAGGCGAGGTCCGCGAGGACGAGGTCAAGCGCGAACTCTTCGAGCTCGGCGGCCGGCTCGGGATCCGGACCGAAGCCGCGCGCCACCTTCACGAGCACGTCGGCCTGGCGGGCGAACGCCACGCGCTGGGCGCGGCTGCCCGGCGGCGTGTCCTCGACGCGGACCTGAGCGGGTGTCGTCTTCGCCGGTTTGACCGCCTCCGCCAGCCGGGTCAGCCGCCCGTCGGGGACGTCGACCATGCCCACGCCATCCGCGCCGCGGCCACCCGTCAGAGCGCGGAACAGGGTGGTCTTGCCGGCCCCGGTAGGGCCGACGACGGCGACGTTTACGGGCATTCGCTACGCGAGCTCTTGGTCCAGCTCGAAGGCCTGGTGCAGGATGCGGACGCCCTTGTCGACCTGGTCGCGGGAGACCAGGCAGGTGATCCGGATCTCGGACGTGCTGATCATCTCGATGTTGATCCCGCCCTCCGCGAGGGCGCGGAACATGCGCGCCGCGATGCCGGGCGTGCCAAGCATGCCTGTGCCGACGATCGAGAGCTTGGCGATGCCGCCCGCGGAGGACACGCGCTTGGCGCCGACCTCCTTGGCGGCCGCCTTGACCAGCTTCTCCGCCGCCTTCAGGTCCGACTCGGCGACAGAGAACGTCAGGTCGGTGTGGCCCGAGCGGCCGATGTTCTGGACGATGACGTCGACCGAGATGCCGGCCGCCCCGAGCGGCTCGAAGATGCTGGCCGCGACACCCGGCCGGTCGCGCACGCCGACCACGGTGATCTTCGCGACATTCTTTTCTTGCGCGATGCCGCGCACGCGCTGGCGATCTTCCATCGGGACGTGGGCGACGATCATCGTACCGACGCCGTCGCGGAAGCTCGACCGCACGTGGATCGGCACGCCATAGAGCTCGCCGATCTCCACCGCGCGCGGGTGCAACACGCGCGCCCCGACCGCGGCCAGCTCCAGCATCTCGTCGTACTGGATGTGGCTGAGCTTGCGCGCCGACTTCACGACCCGCGGGTCGGCGGTGAAGATGCCGTCGACGTCGGTGTAGATCTCGCACACCTCGGCGCGCAGCGCGGCGGCGAGGGCGACGGCGGTGGTGTCCGAGCCACCACGTCCGAGGGTCGTGATCTCCAGCTCCTCGGTCACGCCCTGGAAACCGGCGATGACCGGCACCTGGTTCTTCTCCAGCGCGTCGATGATCCGGTCCGGCCTGATGTCGCGGATCCGGGCCCGCGAGTGGTGCTCGCTGGTGCGAACGCCGGCCTGGGCGCCCGACAGCGAAACCGCCGGGATTCCCATTCCCTGGAGGCACATCGCCACCAGTGGCGCAGTGATCGTCTCGCCGTTCGCGACCAGCATGTCGAGCTCGCGCGCCGGCGGGTCGGGATTCACGCTCTCGGCGAGGGCGATCAGCCGATCCGTCGTATGGCCCATCGCCGAGACCACCGCGACAACCGCGTCGCCACTTCTCACGCGCTCGGCGATGCGACGGCTGACCCTGCGGATGCGCGCGGCAGAGCCGACCGACGTGCCGCCGTACTTCTGGACGATCACAAGGTGCGGAACATGCCCTTGTCGGTGATTTTGGTCACCAACGCTCGTCCGCGAAGCGGGTGTGACTCCTCCATCGCGTTCGCCACCTTGGCCGCCTGCGAGGGTGCGCAGAAGGCGAACACGCTCGGGCCGGCACCGCATATCGCCGCCCCGTACGCGCCCGCGGCCTCGGCGACGTGGATCACCTCCTCCACCCACGGATAGAGATGGAGGCGGTGCGGCTGGTGCAGGCGGTCGCGGAGCGCCTCGCCGAGCAGCGACGCGCGCTTGGAGACGATGGCCCGCACGAGCAAGGCGGTGCGCGAAGCGTTGAACGTCGCGTCGCCCAGCGGCACCTCATCAGGCAGGACGGAGCGCGCCTTCTCGGTCGGCAGGGGCTGGTGGGCGATGAAGAGGGCGACTCCCCAGCCGGGGTTGGGCAGCTTCTCGTCCACCTTCTCGGACACGATGCGGATGCCGCCGGACGCGGAGGCCGCGACATTGTCGTAGTGCCCCTCGTCGGCGCCCGCGTCGATGACGTGGCTCTTCACGTCCCAGGGGCTCATCAGCGCGGAGGAGGCGAGGCGCGCGGCCGCGCTGCTGCCGAGGCCCACGCCCATCGGGATCTCGCTCCGGACGCGTCCTCTCATGTGCAGGCGGGTGAACGGGTTCTCGTGCGCGTAGAGGTAGTCGGCGCCTTCGCCTTCGTAATCCCAGGCGGGCCGCTCCGCCTCGTTGGCCTCGACCTCGAGCCAGAGGTCGATCGCCATCGCCATGCAGTCGAAGCCAGGGCCAATATTTGCTATGGAAGCCGGGACCTTTATCCGCACCAGCCGCTCCGGCGGGCCCCATCCCCCGCCTTCGGGGGATCCCCACGCCTTCGGCGCGGGGTCCCCAGCAGGAATGGGGAAGAGCCACTGGCCCACTCTGTGGGGAGGACCTTGTTTTTCACAGCTTCAAGACCTTAGCGAGTGTGCGGGCGTCTCCGTCCAGTTCGATGGGCGGTTCCACATTTTTCAGCGCCGCCTCCGGGTCTTTGAGGCCGGAACCGGTCAGGACGACGACCGTGACGGCGTCGCGGTCGATCTTGCCGTCGCGGACGAGGCGGAACAGCAGCGCCAGCGGGGCGGCCGATGCCGGCTCGGCGAAGAGACCCTCGCTGCTCGCCAGCCGGATCTGGGCGGAGATGATCTCTGTGTCCGTGACGGCGGCGATCAGGCCGCCGGACTCATCCCGTGCCGACGTGGCCCCCTCCCATGAGGCCGGGTTGCCGATCCGGATCGCCGAGGCGAGAGTCTTGGGGTTGGCCACCGGCGAGCCGGTGACGATGGGCGCCGCGCCCTCGGCCTGCGCGCCGACCATGCGCGGGAGGCGTGTCGCGCGCCCGGCGGCGTGGTACTCGCGAAATCCTTTCCAGTAGGCGGTGATGTTGCCGGCGTTGCCGACCGGAAGCACCAGGTAGTCCGGCGCGTCGCCGAGCTCGTCGACGATCTCGAACGCAGCCGTCTTCTGGCCGGCGATGCGGTGGGGGTTGACCGAGTTCATCAGCGCTACCGGGTAGTGACTGGTGAGGTCGCGAACGGTCTCCAGCGCGAAATCGAAATTGCCCTTCAGCGCGACCACCTTGGCGCCGTACATCAGCGCCTGCGAGAGCTTGTTCAGCGCGATTTCTGGAGGCGCGCCCTGCGCGCGCCCGGCCCCTGAAGGCACGACGACGATGGCCCGGACGCCGGTGCGCGCCGCGTACGCGGCCATCGAGGCCGACGTGTTGCCCGTCGACGCGCATATCAACACCCGGCTGCCGCCCTCCAGGGCCTTGGCCACGGCTACGACCATGCCGCGGTCCTTGAACGAGCCGGTCGGGTTGAGGCCCTCGTACTTGAAGTAGAGGTGCTTCAGGCCGAGGGCGCGGCCGATGTTGCGGCTGGCGACCAGCGGCGTCGAGCCTTCGTTGAGGTCGACCTCGGGGGTGGCCGGTCCGACGGGAAGGTGCTCGCGATAGCGAGCGATCACCCCCATGGGCTTGGTTAGAAGACGCGGAGGAATGACGAAACCGCGTGGACCGGCTCGAGCGCCGCCATCTTCTCGCGCGCCCGCTGCAGGCTCGCTTCGAGGGAGGGATGCGTGGTGACCACGAGCTCGGCCGTCTGGTCGTGCGACCACGCGTCCTTCTGGATGAAGCTCGAGATGCTCACGCCCTCCTCGGCGAAGACCTGGCCGATGGCGGCGACGACGCCCGCCCGATCGGCGACCCTGATCCGGTAATAGGCGCGCGTCCTCACCTCGGCGATCGGGATGACGCCGACGCGGTCGTCGAAGCTGAACGAGGGCCGGCTCTGGACGCCGCGGCGGATCGAGCGCGCGAGGTCGATCAGGTCGCCGACCACGGCTGACGCGGTGGGGCGGCCGCCCGCGCCCTGGCCGACCAGCAGCACCTGGCCGACGAGGTCGCCCTCGACGAAGACCGCGTTCTCCGCGCCCTCGACCCGCGCCAGGGGATGGTCGAGCGGAACCATGGCGGGATGGACGCGAGCCTCGACTCGGCCCGTGTGCCGCTGGGTGTGCGCGACGAGCTTGATGGCGTAGCCGAGCTCGCGCGCGTAGCGGAAGTCGACCGGCTCGACGCCCTCGATGCCTTCGCGGTAGATCTCGCCCGGCCGCACCTTGATCTCGTACGCGATCGAGGCGAGGATCGCGAGCTTGTACGTCGCGTCGAAGCCTCCGATGTCGTCTGTCGGGTCGGCCTCGGCGTAGCCGGCATCCTGCGCCTCGCGTACTGCGTCGGCGATGGTCAGGCCCGCCGAGGCCATGCGGCCGAGCACGTAGTTGGTCGTGCCGTTGATAACCGCCGAGACGCGCTCGATGCGGTTCGCCTGCAGGTCGACGCGAAAGGTGCTGATGAGCGGGATGCCGCCGCCCACGGCGGCCTCGAAGTAGACGTCGACGTTCCTCTCGGCCGCAAGGTCGAGAAGCTCGGGGCCGTGCTTTGCCATCACCACCTTGTTGGCGGTGACCACGTGCTTGCCCGCCTGGATCGCGCGCTCAAGGTAAGAGCGCATCGGCTCGTCGCCGCCCGCCACCTCGACCAGCACCTCGATCGAATCGTCGTCGAGCAGCTCCGAGGGGTCGGCGGTCAGCAGGTCGGATGGGATCTCGAGCGCACGCCGCTTGTTGACGTCGCGGACGAGAACCTTCTTCAGGCACAGCTCGACGCCGGCGCGCCGGGAGAGCTGCGGGGCCCACGACAGCATCCGTTCCGCGACCTGCGAGCCGACGGTGCCGAGGCCGATAAGGCCAACGCTCAAGGGGCGACTCATCTGAGGTCGCTATTCTCCCGTTTCGTGGCGCTGATCCTGCGCGAGAGCGATGTCCAGGACCTGATCGAGATGGACGACGTCATCGCCGCGGTCGAAGCCGCCATGCGAGAGCTCGGCGAAGGCGACGCCCACAACGAGCCGCGCCGGCGGGCGTTCGCGCCGGGCGGACTCCTGAACGTGATGTTCGCGTCCTATCCCGGTGGCAAGTGCACCGGCCTGAAGGTCTACACGGTGAGCGACGGGCACGTCAGGTTCATGGTCGCGATGTTCGGGCTGGACGGCGCGCTCGAGGCTCTGATCGAGTCGGACTTCATGGGCGCCTACCGGACCGGTGCGGCGACCGCGGTCGCCGTGCGGGCGCTTGGCTCCGCGATCCCGGCCAAGATCGCGATCATCGGGACCGGCTGGCAGGCGGCCACGCAGGCGCTCGCCCTGTCCCGGGTGGTCGAGATCGACCAGCTCCGCGTCTACAGCCGCAACGCGGAAAAGCGCGCCGCGTTCGCCGCAGAGCAGGGGGAGCAACTGGGGGTCGAGACCGTCGCCGCCGAGACCGCCGAGGCTGCTGTGCGCGGCGCGGACATCGTGGTCACCGTGACGACGAGCCAGGCGCCCGTGATCGAAGCCGACTGGGTGGAGCCGCAGGCGCTGGTCGCTGCCATCGGGTCGAACTTTCGCAATCGCGCCGAGCTGCCGGCCGAGCTGATCGCGAGGGCGCAGACCGTGGTCGTCGACCAGCTTGCGGCGGCCCAGCTCGAGAGCGGGGACCTGATCCAGGCCGCCGAGGCCGGGCGGTTCGACTGGAGCCAGGCGGTCGAGCTCGCCTCGGTGGTCGTAGGGCGGTGGGAGCGGCCGGAGCACCCCGGCATCACCGTGTTCGAGTCACACGGTCTGGCGCTATGGGACGTGGCTGCGGCGTCGGTGGTCGTCGCCGCGGCCAGGCGCCGCGGCGGTTACGAGGAGATGGAGTTCCTCAGTTAAGGCAGGTGGACCTGCACGGGCTGGGGGGCGAGAGCGCCGATCTGCAGCCACGATCCGAGCAGGAAGGCGGCGAACAGGATCACGACCAGGGCGGCGCTTGCGGTCGAGTAGACCACCCACGGCGATGGCCCGGCGGCGGCAAGACGGATCATCAAGTCCGACCATTCCGGGCCGCGCCGGGGTTTCCAGGTTTCAACCTCGGCCCGGATCATCCGGCTGACGTCTGCTTCGGAGGGTGTGCTTTGCCCTCCCCGAGTGGCTTTATCTTCCACGTAGGGCACCTTCACTTCTCGAACGCGTGGTATCCGGTTGATGGTCGCTTCCGCCTGATCCGATCGTTTTGCGCATGATGGCCACCGCCTTGGCGATCCTCGAAGCCACCGTGCCGGCGGGCACCCCGAGCACGTCCGCGATCTCCTCCCGCGTCAGCCCCTCGTAGTAATGCAGGACGATGGCGGCGCGGAGCTTGGGGCTGAGCGCGGTCATGGCCTTCTCGACCACGTCGCGTGCCTCTGCGCGGTCGTAGTCGCGGCGGTCCGGGGCGATGTAGAGCCGCGCGGGCAGAAACCGGGCCAGCTTCTGCCGGCGGAGGTAAGAGATGGCGAGGTTGACGCCGATCCGCCGCAGCCACGCACCGGGCGGGGCGGTCGGCGTGTAGCGATTGCGGGCGCGGTAGGCGCGGACGAAGGTCTCCTGGGTCAGGTCCTCGGCCGCGGCCGGGTCGAGGACGACGGCGCGGATCGAGCGGTAGACCGAGTTGAACTCCTGGTCGTAAAGCTGCCGGAACTGCGTCTTGGGATCGAGCTGTCCGGCCTGGGCCACGGCGGATAGTCTGAGGGCAAGGACCGGTGGCCCCGACGAATAAAGGGCGTGCAAGCAATTACGCACGTTTCGGCACCAAGAGGCGGAATTCGTGGCTGGAATCCGCACGTTGCGGCCAGAACGCGCGGAGTTAGAGGGGTTTTGGATGGTGGGCGACCCGGGACTCGAACCCGGATGGGTTACCCCACACGCCCCTCAAACGTGCGCGTCTACCAGTTCCGCCAGCCGCCCGGCTGCAGCCGGATGATTCTACCGGGCGGTCGATTCGTCCGCCATCGCCAGGAGCTGCGTCACGGTCGCCCAGTTGCGCGAGGTGGCGGCGATGCCCAACGACCTCGATGCGAGCCTTTCCCACAGCGGCGTGCGCCCGATTCCATCGGGGTGCCAGGAGTACACCTCGCGCCCGACGACGGCAAACGGTTCTTGCTTCGCGACCGAGGTCAAGTCGTCGAGTGACCCACGCGGGAGCTTTGCGGAGAGAAACGTAACGAGGTACCGCCGCGGATTCGTCGCGACCTTCCTGAGCGGGTTGCGCTTCACGATCGCCTCGAGCTCCGCGCGCGACCGCACGAGCACAGTGATTTCAAGGCCGAACCGTTTCTTGATCAGCGCGCCGACGTCGCGCGCCACGCGCTCTGGCGATGCGCGGCTGGAAAGGACAACGTTGCCGCTCTGCACATAGGTCCGAACATCGCCAAAGCCCGCCTCATCCAGGGCTCTGCGCAGCTCGGGCATGGAGATGCGGTTGCGCTTGACGAGGTTGATGCCCCTCAGCAGGACCACGTGACGAGTCACGGGCACAGTCTGAGACGGTGACAGCTGTCACCTGAGACAACCAGGCCGCTTCTCGCATAGCGATCAGCGGCCTGGCCATAAGAGAGGAAGGGCGAGGGTGTGGCGGACGGCTTCGACCGTTGCCCCTCGATTCCAGACGCAAATCCTAATCATCCAACGCAATTTTTCGCGTCAAAAGCGCGTCCCAAATTTTCGTGGCGCTTCAAGGGATGAATCGGCCGATCCGGCTGCTTAACTTCGCTCACACATGAGCGTATGGGTGACGTCAGACCGCAGGCGCAGGGTCTTTGTCATCACCGCGGCGGCCGCGGCGCTGGTATCGGTCGCGTATGCCCTGATCCTCCACAACGTCTACTTCGGAGACCGCGCGGTGACCACCCTGGACGACATCGGCGAGGCGGTCGCGGCAGGTGTCGCCTCTGCGGCCTGCGCCTGGGCCGCGAGCCGCGCGACCGGAAAGGACCGGCTGGGCTGGGCGCTGATGAGCATCTCGGCCGCCCTGTGGGCCGCGGGCGAGGTCGTCTGGTCGATCTTCGAGGTCGGGATGCAGGTCGAGGTCCCCTATCCCTCGCTCGCCGACGCAGGTTTCCTGGCCGCGGTGCCCTTCGCCGTCGCCGGCATTCGCGCGTTCTGGGGGCCGCCGCGCGGTACCTCCGCAAGCTGGCGCATCTGGTTCGACGGCGTGATCGTCGCCATAGCTCTGGTATCCACCGCGTGGGGCTTCGGCCTGCGGACGGTGTGGGAGTCAGGCTCAACGACCCTGTGGCTCGACCTTGCCTATCCGGTCTCCGACATCGTCATCGGCACGGTCCTGATCCTCGCCATCCGGCGGGCGACCGAGCAGCAGAAGGGCAGAATGGCCCTGCTGCTCGCAGGCATCGCCTGCTACTCCATCGCCGAC
>Ga0209057_1004251_pt1 | contig 10276 bp, 9 predicted proteins | sample GraSoiAngelo_146_FD_185903 | JGI IMG/M metagenome (GOLD analysis project Ga0209057, IMG submission 185903) | Grasslands soil microbial communities from the Angelo Coastal Reserve, California, USA - 14_1009_05_30cm (SPAdes) (version 2) | ecosystem: Environmental > Terrestrial > Soil > Grasslands ... | reverse complement strand
CGGTCCGAATCAGTACTTCGACTACTATTACGGCCTGATCGATTTCGAGTTTTTTGCCCGCAAGTACCTAGGCGAGGACGTCGTCAAGTGGATAAAGGCAAACGTGCATCCGCTCGACATCGTGTTCCGGCTGGCCGAGGATCACGGTATCGTCCTGCTCAACGGCGGCGGCTTTGCCGCTCCCGATTGGTCGGTGCGCATATCCTTCGCAAACTTGGAGAATCATGTCTACGACGACATCGGCCGGGCGGTGCGCGCCATCGCGCGCGGATACAGGCAGGCTTATGAGGCAGCTACAGGCAAGACTGCCCCGCCAGCCCCGACGAGAGCGCCTCTTGCGAAACGTTAGTTCGGTTACTTCGCGATGCTGCTGTCGCAAATAGAAAGGAAAGAAGGGTGAAAAAAATATTACCCCTGACGGGCAGAAAGCCAATGCCAGCAAACTCCGGTGAAGGTCAGCCCCAGCAAACCATTATGAGTATACGAACTTCTCTCCGTGAATACGCATGCACAGCAGTGGCATTACTAGCCCTGTTATGCGGCGCCGGTACGGTCCTCGCCCAGCAGGAGAGCGATATAGACCTCTGGAAGGCAGCCCCGTCCGATCTTTCCCTCGCGGTGACGCAAGTCACTCCCGCCCTGGCGGTGGAGCAAGTCGCTCCCACCGACAGCGCGCTAACATCTACAGAGCAAGGCGCGACGACCCTCGATGAGGCATTTGAGTTTCGCCAATGGCGATTGGAAAAGCGCAGACAAGCCCTGAAAGATACGAAGTTCGAATTCAACTTGCGCACCTTCTACTTCGATCGCAGCGACTTCAGTGGCGCAGAGAAGCAGGCCTGGGCCATCGGCGGATGGCTGGGAGTGAAGACCGGTTACTTTCTCGACCATATTGCGTTCGGAGCGACGGTTTACACTTCCAATCCGATATATGCTCCTGACGACAGGGATGGAACGCTCCTTCTAGCGCCCGGGCAGAATGGCTATACGATCCTGGGCGAGTTCTACGCCGAACTCCGGATCATCAAAGACCTGGGCATTACTGTCGGAGCCAAGGGCTACGACACGCCTTTTATCAACCGCAACGACGTCCGCATGACGCCAAATACGTTTGAGGCGATCGTTTTGCAGGGCCGCACCAAGCTTGGCACGAGCAGCAGCGACGACGCCAGCACACCCACGGACGGCGGCATAGGCCTGAGCAAAGATGGAAAAGAGGTCGCGGTCCCGACGCCAACCCCGGCCCAGGACGTCGCGTCGATCAAGTACGGTCTCGGGTATTTTTACGCAATCAAAGAGCGAAATGACAGCGAATTTGTCTCGATGGCACAAGACGCGGGCGCTGATATTCAGCACGGCGTGTGGTCAGCCGGAGCTCTCTACGAAAAAGGGAAATTTAATATCGGTGCGATCGAGTATTATTGTGCCGACGTTATCAATATCGCATATGCCCAAACGGGTTTCGAACTCCCGCTTGCCACCGACTGGAAGCTAAAGTTCGCTGGCCAGTACGTGGATCAGGGTAGTGTCGGCGAAAACCTCCTGCAGGGCCACAGTTTCTCGGGCCATCAATTCGGCGCCAAAGTAGAACTGCCGATCCGGAACGCCCTGTTTACGGCGGCGTTCACTCACGCCTGGGGGAATACCACCATGCAGAACCCATGGAGCGGCTATCCCGGCTATACCAGTGTTCAGGTTCAGGACTTCGACCGGGCGGGTGAGAGCGCGTTTCTTCTTCGGGCTGGTTATGACTTTCCCTGGGTCGACGGACTGAGCGCCTATGCCTTGGCGGTGTTTGGCACGGACCCGGATCAAGCGGGGCAGTTTCGGCAGAACGAGTTCGATTTTAATCTCCAGTGGGGCCCCAAAAAAGGCGTTCTGGAGGGCTTGTCTCTGCGTCTGCGTTATGCGGTCGTCCAGCAGTTTGGAGGGGATGTCAACAACCTCACCGATTTCCGTGCGATTTGTAACTACGTGATCAAGTTCTAGCGGAGCAAGCTCGGGTCAACAAACGACAACCTGGGGGCAACCGCACGATGAACTATCTCACCCACGCCCTTAGAGAGCATCAGGAACTCGCGATCTTCTTAACCTTGGCGATCGGCTTCCTCGTCGGCCGCGTCAAGATCGGGTCGTTCAGCCTCGGAACGGTCGTAGGCACGCTGCTCGCGGGAGTCGCCATCGGGCAACTGAACATCCAGGTCCCCGCCGTGGTAAGATATGTCTTCTTTGATCTTTTCCTTTTCACCACTGGTTACAAGGTGGGGCCCCAGTTTTTTCGCGGGTTGAAAAAGGATGCCCTGCCGCAGGTGGCCCTCACCGTCGTGCTCTGCGTTATCTGTCTGCTCGCCGCCTTTACCGCAGCGAAATTCCTCGGCTACGACATGGGAACGGCGGCCGGTCTTCTGGCCGGTGCGTTCACGGAATCGACGGTCATCGGAACCGCGGGCGACGCCATCGGGCGCCTGGCCCTATCGGACGCAGACAAGACGAGCCTGACCAACAATATCCCGGTGGCTTATGCCGTCACCTACCTGGTCGGCACCGGGTTCATCGTCTGGTTCCTCCCCAACGTGGGTCCGAAGTTGATGGGTGTTAACCTGAAAGAGGAGGCCCGGAAACTCCAGGCGAAGATTTCAGGCTCGGGCAGCGCTCAGGCAGAGGCGATGTCCGCTTTCATGAGGCTGGCTGTTCGCGCCTACCGGATCACCCGGTCGGACTTGCTCAACCGGAGCGTGGCCGAACTGGAGTCGCGCCCCGGAGAAGCTCGAGTCTTCATCTCCCGCATCCGCAGGGATGGCAAGATCATCGAGCCAGACCCTGACACGGTCGTTCGCGAGGGTGACATCGTCGCAGTCCTGACGCGCTCGGAATTGCACATGGCGCACGGCGCGGAGATCGGAGTCGAGGTGAGTGATACAGGGCTTTTGGATTTTCCGGTCGAGATGCTCGATGTCGTGATCACCAACAAGTCGCTCGAGGGCAAAAGCATCGCCGAGTTGGCGGTCATGGATTTCGCCCGCGGCGTGTTCCTGAAGAAGCTGACCAGGACCGGTCAGACAATGCCGTTCTTGCCTGAAACGCGGGTGGAACGGGGCGACTTGGTGACTCTGATCGGCTCTGAGAAGGACGTCGAGCGAGCGGCCAGGAGTCTCGGCTACCCCGACCGCAAGACGGTAATGACAGACATGATCTTCGTCGGAGCCGGTATCTTCCTTGGCGGGATGCTCGGATTGCTCACCATCGTGGTTGGTGGCCTGCCGCTCACCCTCACCGCCAGCGGGGGTGCGCTGATCATGGGCCTGGTATTCGGCTGGCTGCGCGCGGTTCGACCGACATTCGGCCGGATCCCGGAGTCCGCTATGTGGGTCTTCGATACGGTTGGACTGACGGTCTTCATGGCATGCGTAGGGCTGGCCGCGGGACCTAGCTTCTTTTCAGGGCTCCAGAAATCAGGCCTCAGTCTCGTCTTGGTCGGCCTTATTATCGCGGTTCTGCCTCATGCCGTAGCGATACTCTTCGGCCGATATGTATTGAAGATGAACCCAGTTATCGTCCTAGGTGCTTGTTCCGGAGCGGGCACGATCACGGCCGCGCTTCGCGCCATCCAGGAAGAGGCGCAGAGCGAACTCCCCGCCCTTGGCTACACGGTACCCTATGCAATTGGTAACATCTTGCTTACCGCATGGGGTCCAGTCTTGGTCGCCATGATGTCGTAGGCCTGCCCCGCGGCAGCACCCTATGGGGCGCGGGCCTCGCCATTCCTGCCTGTATTTTTGTGGGCGTCGTGAAGGCCAGTGGACGATGCGTTGCGATGTCGGGAGTTATCAGGTAGTTTTACCCGCATCGCGCTTCCATCTAAGACGATTTCCCATGCCTCCGCCCTTATCGGTCTACCACGACGACCATAAGCGGATCGGACGGAATAACTCCTCACATATCTCGTTAGGCAATTCTTCGCGTCCCGTGAGAACGATGATTTTATTAATTGTCTTTTCAGTGCTTCTTGTCGCTGGTTGTGCATCCGAGCGCTCGTCGAAGAAACCCTCGTCTGACCGGACCTTCTTCGACTCTCCAGACCTCGATAGCCTTCATTAGCTCGATTCCGGAGATCCGCAGCGTGGCCGCACCTGGTGGATGTTCATCATGGACCTAGGTCACGGTTAAATTCGAAACAGATTCCACCTGCGCGTAAGACGAAACCATCTTCCGCAGCGCCGGGAGCTACTTGCTCAACAACTTCTTTTTCGCAGCGGTGAGTTCTTTGAATTTTCCTTCATCCACTTTGGGATACGCCAGATCGAGTGAGGCTAGGGTTTCGATCACTGCCGCCGCAACGATAAGACGAGTAAACCATTTGTTATCCGCCGGCACGACGTACCATGGTGCGTCTTTCGTAGCGGTTTCTTGAATCATTTGTTCGTACGCTTCCATGTAATCGTCCCAGAAGTCGCGCTCATTGGCGTCATTGGACGAAAACTTCCAGTTCTTCAGCGGATCATCGATTCGCTCAAGGAATCGTCGTTTCTGCTCCTTCTTTGAAACGTGTAGAAAAAATTTTCGCACCACGACGCCATTCCTCGACAGATATTGCTCGAAATTGCGGACATCCTCGAAACGCTCTTCCCAAATCTTTTTGCCTACGAGTTTTGGAGGCAGTTTTTGTTTTGCCAGGAATTCGGGATGCACCCGGACGACGAGCACCTCTTCATAATAACTACGATTGAAGATTCCAATCTGGCCGCGGTTCGGCAGGCATTTCATGCAGCGCCAGAGGTAATCGTGATCCAGATCATCGGACGAGGGCGATTTGAACGAATACACCTGGCAGCCCTGCGGATTTACGCCCGACAGGACGTGCTTGATTGCGCCATCCTTGCCAGCTGCGTCCATTGCTTGAAAGATCAAAAGCACCGCCCACTTGTCCTGGGCGTATAGCTTGTCTTGCAACTCGGCCAGGGCTGTCACGCCCATCACCAGCGCTTCCTTCGCTCTCGGTTTGTCTGCCTCTTTGGTGAAATCAAGGGTGTCGTCTGGATCGACGTCTTTGAGACGGAAGTTTTCGCCTTTACTGATACGGAATGGCTTGGCTAGTTCGCTGGCTGTTTTGATGATCTCTTTTGTTTTCATAAGCTCTCAATGATTGATAACAACTTTCCAGCGGCGTCTCATGGTGGGTAATCGCGTTGATCGCCTAATTCAAGTATTCCGGGGGGGCAAAAGATAGAGCGCCGTAGCGAAAATCAGATAAACCAAGATCGCGAGCACGCCGACGAACCAGGCGGAGCGGCCAGACGTGGTCACCAGAGAGGCGGTAAGCGTTGCGAACAGAATCATCGCGACTGCACCGGGCCAGAAATTCAAATCCATCGGCGCGGGGCCGATCAAATAACTCAACAGTACCAGAACCGGAGCAACGAAGAGCGCAATCTGCGCGGCGCTGCCAAGTGCAATGCTCACGCTCAAATCGAGACGATTTTTGCGCGCGGCGGAAAATGCGGCCGCCATTTCGGCAGCTGCGCCCACCAAGGCTACAACGATGAACCCAACGAAGGCAGGGCTCATTCCAAAGGCGGTCGCCGCGTACTGAACGGATCCGACAAACACTTCGCTTACCAATGCAACGAAAACCGTAACGGCCGCGAGCGTGGCGAGCGCCAAGCCGATCGGCCACGCCGCTTCGTGTTCCTCGGCCGCGCTGGCGAACAATTCGCGATGCGTGTTGAGCGAAAACCAGAGTCCAAGACCGTATGCCAGCAAAAGCAAAACCGAGAGTGCCACGCTCAGAGTTTTGGTTGAGCCGCTTGGGCCTAACGAATCGCGCGCGGCCACCGCGGACGGGATCAAAAGCGCTATCGTGGCGAGAAAAAGCAAGCCGGCCTGAAAGCGCGCGGCGACACGGTTGAATTCCTGAACATGATAGCGGAGTCCGCCGAGCAGGAACGATGCGCCCAACATGAACAACGAATTCGTCACGATGGCGCCGGCGACCGATGCCTTCACCAACGTATATTGTCCTGCCTGCAAAGCAGCGATGGCGATGACGAGCTCGGTCAGATTTCCAAGCGTTGCGTTAAGCAGACCGCCCACCGAATCGCCCGTCTTCGCCGCGACTGATTCCGTCGCGTGACTCAGCAGAACAGCCAACGGCAAAATCGCGAGCACCGAAAGAACGAAATGCAGGGTGTGCGCTTCGTGATTGAGTTTCTCCGCTGCTAGCGCAACGGGGACGAACACAAGCAGCCAAAGTAGTGGGTTGCGACGGATTTCTTGAAGGAGCAGCTTCATGGGAAGGCGATCTTTAGTTACCCAAATGCTTCTAATCACGAATAAGACCAAAGTCCAATGGGCTGCTTCGGGCGAAGTCAGTTACGAAGAGCAGTGGCTCGACGCATTCTGATACAGGCTTCGATCACACCAGGCGCCTGGCGTTGCTGGTGAAAATGAGCCACGCCCACTTCAGTTGCCGCTCATCCAGATCTCTTCCATCGGTTGGCGAACGATATTTAACGGACTAAGCTCAATCCCATGCCATTCGAAAAATTCGATCTTGAGAATCTCGACAAGGAGCGCCGCAAAGCAATCGCCAAATCTATTCGTACGATCAGCGCTGAAGAACTAAAGAAGCTTGGCGAAGAGATTTTCCATTATGCCGATGACCCATGGCGCGAAACTTTCTTCCGATTCGTTGCCGAAAATGCCGGCGCCACGTTCCATTTCGCGATCACGAGCGACGGCGTCAATATTGTTTACTGCCGCGACAAAGACAAAGGGATGTGGTTCCTGCCCGGAAGCGGTATGGGGCCATTGCAGGCGACAGGCCGTCAGATTATGAAGGACATGATCGCAGGAGCGCATTGAGTTAGAGCATGGTAGCATTCGCGTTTACGATTCGCTGGGCAACACGATCTAAATGCTTTCACCAGAATTCACGTCCCTGATCATCTTATGAGATTCCTGAAAATCCTCGCTCTCTCCGTCGCTCTGCTCGCCACCGTGCAGGCGGTGCAACAACCGTCGGCTCATACTAAAGGCACGCCGACCGGAAAACCGACAGGCCCGCTCAAGCCAGGCGAGTATTGGTGGAAACCGCAGCTCTCGCCGAGCGGTCCGCTCATGGTGCTTGTGAGCATCCCACAGCAGACCATGCACGTTTATCGCAACGGCATCCTCATCGGTCGCTCAACCGTGAGCACGGGCTCGAAAGGACACGCCACGCCGGGCGGCGTCTTCGCCATCCTCGAGAAAAAGCAGGAGCATTACTCGAAAAAATACAACAACGCGCCGATGCCAAACATGCAGCGGCTGACGTGGACGGGTATTGCCATGCACTCGGGCAATCTGCCGGGCTACCCCGCCAGCCATGGTTGCATTCGCCTGCCCTACGATTTCTCGCAGTTGCTTTTCAGCGCGACGTCGAAGGGTGGCACCGTCGTGGTGGGTGATGGCAAAACGCCTGTGCCACATCTCGCGTCTAATCCCGGGCTGATGCTCGCGCCGAAGGATTTTGCGCCTGAGATGTTACGCCCACTCGCGAATAATGGCTACGACTGGAAACCGGAGCGCAGCTCGAGCGGACCGATCACGATCGTCGTCAGCGCCGCCGACCGCGCGCTCTACGTCTATCGCAACGGCAATCCCATCGGGCGGGCCGCTGTCGAGATCGACGGACGCGGATCGCTCGGGAACCATGTCTTCTCGCTGCTCGAAGGCACTACTGATCGCCAAAGCTCGCTTGCTCCGGGCCGCGCTGCGCGCCGGTGGATGAGCGTGACGAGCAGCGGTGGCAGCGTTCCTGCTGAGAAGATCGCGGCGCGCCTCCGGATCAATCCGGAGTTTGCGAATAAGGTCTACGACACCATCGAACCGGGCACGACTGTCATCATTACCGACCAACCGGTCGTGCGGAGCCGCGGCAATGCCGCGATTCTCGAAGGCTAGAGGGGACTACCGGGCTGACGTCTCCGGTTTGCAGCCTCAGATTGCCTCCCCTATCGAGATTTCCATTCCTTCGCGGGCAAGCACCGCGTTGGGGAACCGTTCTTGACACAATTTTTCGATGCGCTCAAGAAACTCGTCGTCGTGGTCCGGGTCGTGATGCGTGAGGGCCAGGCGCTTCACGCCGGCCATTTCCGCAACTTGCATGGCTTGATCGAAGCTGCTGTGTCCCCATCCGCGCCGTTTCTGCAATTCCTCGGCCGTGTATTGCGCGTCATGCACTAACAAATCTGCGCCGCGCGCTAACTCCACCAGCCGCGGATCGATCTGCTCATCATGCTCGACGTCCGTGCAAATGACGAGCACTTTGCCGCTTCGCTCGATCCGGAAACTGTACGCTCCGCCAGGATGGTTGTGCCTTTGAGTGGTGACTACGGTTTCCACATTGTTGATGCCGGTGAAATGTTTGCTGGCATCAGCGATTTGCAGGAACTCGAAATTAGCTCCCATGTGATCCAATTGGACCGGGAAATATTCCGCCTGCATTTGGACTTCGAAAATCTCCCGCAAATCACTGACTGTCTGATCCCGGCCGAGTGTCAGGAGTGTGATTTTCTGTTTGGGATCATAAGCCGGGGCAAAGAACGGGAAGCCTTGGATGTGGTCCCAGTGAAAGTGCGTGAACGCGATACGGATTTGCTCCTGCTTGTGACCGATGGCGCGAAGGTCTCTGCCCAGATTTCGCAGTCCCGTGCCGGCGTCAATGATGGCGATTTGGTTCGTATCGGTGATTTGTAGGCACGTGGTGTTGCCGCCGAATTGCTGAAAACCGGCATCGCAGATGGGGATGGAACCCCGCGTGCCATAAAACTTGAGCTTCATAGAATTGTTTTCCTGAACGTAAGTCCCGGCCCGCGAGCATCAAGCTGGCAACACGAACGGCCGGGCGGGCTTTCTCGATGCGTCGCGGGGCAATTACAGCGAGCGTATCCCGCGATACGCACGATGTCCGGTAATCGCGATTCCCGAGTCCGTCTCATTTGGCCACGTCCAGTGGTTAAAGACTAACCGAAACTCCTGCGCGCTTCTCGTTAGGCAAACCAGCAGTTAAAACGTGACAGCTTCCAGAAGTTGGAACTGCAGCCTGGTTTGCGGGTTAACAACCGTTGTGCCGGCGGTATGTCCGTAGTGCGCCTGTCGCGCTGTCTGCGCAGGGCTCGCCGGTTGGACGCTGCTCGTCTTTACCGGGATTCTGCGTCCATTTACGTCAATCGAGGCGAGTTCCACAGTGAGCGGCCCGGATTTGCGAGGATTGGCACGAGAGGACGTGACCTTTCCAAACGCTTTGGTTCCAGCTTTCAATACAACGTTTCCCTTGACCGAAACGTCCTGCGCAATCTTTGCCTCGAAGCTTCTGCCCGGGACAGTCTGTGAGCTGATGAGACTTACCGTACTTACTGTCAGCGTTGTTCCGGCGGGAATCGTGCCCGCATTCAAGGATGCAGCGGCGAAGCAAGCACAGCATATCGTGATAAATGCAATGAATTTGTTTCGTATCATATTTGTTTTAAGAAGTTAATTGGTCAGTTGTGTTCAGAAGAAAAGATTGCGCTCATTGGCTTGATGCTACCGCGGAGTTTCGTAAGGGGGTTCGTCTGTTGCGATCGGGGTGGTTTGCAGCGGCGGATTGACTAGCTGGAAAATCACGGCTGCTACAGCGCCACCGACTAGGTCGGCAACCAAGTACATCCAAATATTATTCCAGCTTGAGATACCCATTACCGTTATTCCAAGAGCAACGGCCGGATTGAATGCACCGCCTGAGATGTCGCCGACGGCAAACGCGCCCGTCATAACGGTCATACCGATGGCAAGGCCATAAAATGAATTTCCAGATGTGCCTTCCGCGGTCGCGGTGTTCAACACGACATAAACAAGCGCAAACGTAAACAGAAACTCGGCAAGCAAGGCCGGACCTGTTTTGGGTAGAATTGCAGTTACAGGTATTCCGGCGCGAAGAACCTTTATTGTTAGCAGCGCCGCAACCGCTGCCGCAAGAAATTGCGCTGTCCAATATGGCACAACATCAGCAGGTTTTACTTTGCCGCGAATCAACACACCGAGTGTAACGGCAGGATTGTAATGGCCGCCCGAGATATGGCCGCCGGCGAACACCATCACCATCAGAGCCGCGCCGATCGCGAGCGGCGCAATCACGCCCGCTCCGGCGCCAATGCCGGTGCAGCCCACGGTAAGGACAAGGAAAAAGGTTCCGATGAATTCCACGATGTATTTGTTCATATTGTCAGGTTTATCAGATCACTTGTCAGTTGACTAT
>Ga0209057_1004248_pt1 | contig 10286 bp, 7 predicted proteins | sample GraSoiAngelo_146_FD_185903 | JGI IMG/M metagenome (GOLD analysis project Ga0209057, IMG submission 185903) | Grasslands soil microbial communities from the Angelo Coastal Reserve, California, USA - 14_1009_05_30cm (SPAdes) (version 2) | ecosystem: Environmental > Terrestrial > Soil > Grasslands ... | reverse complement strand
GTGCCGCAAACACACGCCGCACAAGGAGACGAAGTAGTCGCCGCCGCACGGAGGGGTGTAGCTCTAACGGCTAGAGCACCGGACTCCAAATCCGGGGGATGGGGGTTCGAATCCCTCCACCCCTGCCACCATATATTGGACCGAGGGCAGTGACATGGGCTTCCTGACGCGGGCACGAGAATTCATCCGCGAAGTCCTCGTCGAATTCCGGAAGGTGACCTGGCCCAGCCGGCAGGAGCTCGTGAACTCGACGACGGTCGTGATCGTGGTGACGGTGGTCCTCGCATTCTTCCTCGGCGCCGTCGACATCGGGCTGGCGAGAATCGTGGAAAGGATCCTGAGATGAGCGCAGAGGGTATGGCCACGACGATCAAGCAGTGGTTCGTCGTGCACACCTACTCGGGCTTCGAGAACAAGGTGGCCGAGGCCATCCAGTCGCGCGCCAAGATCTTCGGGATGGGCGAGAAGGTCTCGCGCGTCCTGGTGCCAACCGAGAAAGTGGTCGAGGTGCGCAACAAGCAGAAGCGGGAGACCGAGCAGAAGTTCTTCCCCGGCTACGTGCTCGTCGAAATGGAGCTGAGCGACGAGACCTGGCAGCTCGTGCGCGCGACGCCCAAGGTGACCGGCTTCGTCGGCTCGGGCACGCGGCCGGTGGCGCTCAGTCAGGATCAGGTCGACGAGATCCTGCGTCAGATGGAAGCCGGCGCGGAGAAGCCCAAGCCGAAGTCGGTGTTCCAGCGTGGCGACAAGGTGCGGGTCATCGACGGACCGTTCGTGAACTTCCAGGGGACCGTCGAGGACATCAACCCGGAGCGGGGCCGTATGAAGGTGGTGGTACCTGTCTTCGGACGTCCCACGCCGGTCGAGCTCGAGTACTACCAGGTGGAACGACTGTGAAAAAGGTCCAGGCCGTCGTCAAGTTGCAGATCCCGGCGGGGAAGGGGAATCCCTCGCCGCCGGTCGGCCCGGCGCTCGGACAGCACGGCGTGAACATCATGGAGTTCTGCAAGGGGTTCAATGCCCAGACGCAGGGGCAGGAAGGTCTGATCCTTCCGGTCGTGGTGACCATCTATCAGGATCGGTCGTTCACGTTCGTGGTGAAGACGCCGCCGGCCGCGGTCCTCCTCAAGCGGGCGGCCGGGATCGCCAAAGCGTCGGCGGTTCCTCACAAGGACAAGATCGGTAAGGTGAGCCGCCAGCAGGTCCGGGAGATCGCGCAGACGAAGCTGGTGGACCTCAACACCGAGAACATCGACGCCGCGATGCGGATCGTCGAAGGCACCGCCCGCAGCATGGGCATCGACGTCGTCTAACGATCAGGAGCGCAAGCCATGGCGACGGTTCTCACGAAGAAGGGTGGCAAGCGGTACGCGACGGCGACGGCCAAAATCGAGCCGGAGCGTGAACACACGGTGGAGGAGGCGGTCGGCGCGCTGAAGGCGATGCCGGGCGCGAAGTTCGACGAGTCCGTCGATCTGTCGCTCCGGCTCGGCGTCGATCCCAAGCACGCCGATCAGATGGTGCGCGGCGCCGTCGTCCTGCCTCACGGCATCGGCAAGTCCGTCCGGGTTGCCGTCTTCGCCAAAGGCGAGAAGGAGCGGGAGGCGCGCGAGGCGGGGGCGGATGTGATCGGCGCCGAGGATCTCGTCGAGAAGGTCCAGGGCGGCTTCATGGAGTTCGACACGGCGATCGCCACGCCGGACCTCATGGGTCAGGTCGGACGCCTCGGCAAGGTACTGGGTCCACGCGGCCTCATGCCGAACCCCAAGCTCGGCACGGTCACCTTCGACGTGGGACGGGCGGTGCGCGAAGCCAAGGCGGGGAAGGTCGAGTTCCGCGTCGACAAGGCGGGTAACGTCCACGTGCCGGTCGGTAAGCGTTCGTTCAGCCCCGAGAACATCGTCGCCAACGCGCTGGCCGTGATCGAGGCGATCGTTCGCGCCAAGCCCGCGGCGGCCAAGGGCACGTATCTCCGGACGCTCACGCTGTCCAGCACGATGAGCCCCGGCATCAAGATCGATCCCGTGCGGACGGCCAACCTGTTCAAGAAGCAAGGAGCCTGAGCGTGCCCACGGAAGCCAAGGTCAAGGCGGTCGACGAGCTCAAGCAGCGCCTGGACGGCGTGAAGACGGTCGTGCTCACCGAGTACCGGGGCCTGACCGTGCGGCAGCTGTCCGATCTGCGCAAGCAACTGCGGGCCGTGTCCGCGCACTACAAGGTCGTGAAGAACCGGCTGGCCAAGATCGCCGTCGACGCGACGGATCTGAGCGCGCTGGCCCGTCACCTCAACGGCCCGACCGGGATGATCGTCTCGAACAGTGACCCGGTGGCCGTGGCCAAAGCGCTCCAGGCGTTCACGAAAGCGAATCAGGCGCTCACGATCAAGGCGGGCTACGCCGATGGTCAGGTCCTGGAACCGGCCGGACTGAAGGCGCTGGCCGATCTACCCTCGCGAGACGCGCTGCGCAGCCAGCTGCTCGCCGCGCTCCAGGGACCGCTGGCCCGCTCGTCGGCTTGCTCGCGGCCCCGCAACGCGAGATCGCCTACGTCCTGCAGCAGCGCGGGGCCCAGGCCGCCGCCGAAGCGGCCGCCGACTCGAACGGACACGCATAGCGGAGTGATGGGGCCGTGGTCGCGCGGCGCGCGACGCGGTCGATGAAGCGGTAAGGGAATATCGCGGCGGGGCGCGCCGGGGGAGAACGAGGGGGGCGTTGCCCCCCTCAGTTGAACAGAAGCGACAGCCCGGGTGCCCGCACCCATTACAAAGGAGAGGCCATGGCCACGATCGAAGAAATCGCCGAACAACTCGACAAGCTCTCGCTGCTCGACGCCGCGAAGCTCTCGAAGCTGCTCCAGGAGAAGTGGGGCGTGTCGGCGGCAGCGCCCGTGGCCGTTGCGGCCATGCCGGGAGCGGCGGGTGGCGCCGGCGGCGGGGCCGCGGCCGTCGAGGAGAAGACCGACTTCGACGTGGTTCTGATGGCCGCCGGTGAGAAGAAGATCCAGGTCATCAAGGTGGTGCGCGAGTTGACCGGTCTCGGCCTCAAGGAGGCCAAGGACCTGGTCGACGGTGCGCCCAAGGCGGTGAAGGAGAAGATCGCCAAGGCCGAGGCCGAAGAAATGAAGAAGAAGCTCGAGGAGCAGGGCGCGACCGTCCAGGTCAAGTAGACGCCGATTCCGGGGCGGCGATGTGATCGGGGCGAAACCCTTAATCCTCAGGAGAAGCCATGGCAGGGACCATTCAGTGCGGGCGCCGCAGCCGCAAGGACTTCGGCAAGATCCCGTCGATCGTGGAGATCCCGAACCTTATCGAGGTGCAGAAGCGGTCGTACCAGACGTTCCTCCAGAAGGACATCGAGGTCGAGCGGCGTGAGGACATCGGCCTGCAGGCCGTCTTCAAGTCCGTGTTTCCGATCGCCGACTACAACGACAACGCCCTGCTGGAGTTCGACTCCTATCACTTCGGCGATCCGAAGTACACGGTGGAGGAGTGTCACGATCGCGGCATGACGTTCGCCATTCCGCTCAAGGTCACCCTCCGTCTCGTCGTCTTCGATCACGACAAGGAAGCCAAGACGAAGACGATTCGTGAGCAGCGGGGCCAGGAAGTCTACCTGGGCGAGCTGCCGCTCATGACCGACAAGGGCACGTTCATCATCAACGGCACCGAGCGCGTGGTGGTGAGTCAGCTCCAGCGCTCGGCCGGCGTCTTCTTCGACGACGACAAGGGCAAGACCCTGGCCTCCGGCAAGTCGCTCTTCTCGGCCCGCGTCATCCCCTACCGGGGCTCGTGGGTCGAGTTCGACTTCGACGCCAACGACGTGCTCCACGTGCGCGTGGATCGGCGCCGGAAGATGCTGGCCACCGCGTTCCTCCGCGCGTTCTGGTTCCTCGAGAAGAACCACATCCTCTCCGACGAGGAGATCCTCAGCCACTTCTACGAGACGGAAGAGGTGCTGTCGTTCGAGGAGGGCAACGCCTGGGTGAAGTTCAACCCCGAGGCCCATGTCGGCGCGAAGGTGGCCGAGGACGTCAAGCCGCCGCGGCACCGCGAGCCGCTGGTCGCGGCCGGCAAGGTCCTGAACACCAAGCTCGTCGAGAAGCTGCTCGAGGCCGGCGTCGAGAAGATCGCCGTCCGCGCCGAGGCGTTGGTCGGCCGCCACACCGCGTCCCGCATCGTCGACACCGAGAGCGGCGAGGTCGTCCTCGAGCCGAACGCCGAGATCACCTCGACCGTGCTCTCGTCGGTGATGAGCCGGCGGGTGGCGCCGTTCAAGCTGCTGGTGATCAGCCCCGGCAAGGTCGACAGCTCGATCTACGAGACCCTGGCCAAGGACCACTTCAAGAATCCCGACGAGGCGCTGGTCGAGATCTACCGCCGGCTGCGGCCGGGCGATCCACCGACCATCGATTCCGCGCGCGCGCTCTTCCGCGGCATGTTCATGGACGCGCGTCGCTACGACCTGGCCCGCGTCGGGCGATTCATGGTCAACGAGAAGCTGGGCATCAGCGCATCCGCCAACGCCAAGACGTTGCGGAGCGAGGACGTGGTGTCCGTCATTCGGCACCTGCTGGCCGTCAAGCTCGGCAGCAAGCCCACCGACGACATCGACCACCTCGGCAACCGGCGCGTGCGCTCGGTCGGTGAGCTGCTGGAGAACCAGTTCCGCGTCGGCCTCACCCGCATGGAGCGGGCCGTGAAGGAGCGTATGTCGATCTCCGACATCGCCGCCCTCATGCCCCACGACCTGATCAACGCCAAGCCGGTGTCGGCCGTCGTGAAGGAGTTCTTCGGCTCGTCCCAGCTGTCGCAGTTCATGGACCAGACCAATCCGCTGGCCGAGCTGACCCACAAGCGCCGGCTGTCGGCGTTGGGACCGCGCGGCTTGTCCCGCGAGCGCGCCGGGTTCGAAGTGCGCGACGTGCACCCGACCCACTACGGCCGCATCTGCCCGATCGAGACGCCGGAAGGCCCGAACATCGGCCTCATCTCGTCGCTCTCGACGTACGCCCGCACCAACGAGTTCGGCTTCATCGAGACGCCGTACCGGCGGGTGACCGAGGGCCGCGTCACCGACGAGATCGAGTTCCTGACCGCGTTGAAGGAGGAGAAGTTCGTCATCGCCCAGGCCAACGCCGAGATCGATCGCAACGGCAAGTTCGTACAGGAGCGGGTGTCGGCGCGCAAGGGCGGTGAGTTCCGGATGGTGGCCCCGGAAGAGCTGCATTACATGGACGTGTCACCCAAGCAGCTCGTGTCGGTGGCGGCCTCGCTCATCCCGTTCCTCGAGAACGACGACGCCAACCGTGCCCTCATGGGCTCCAACATGCAGCGGCAGGCGGTCCCGCTGCTGCAGCCGGAGGCGCCGCTGGTCGGCACCGGCATGGAGCACGTGGTGGCGCGCGACTCCGGCGCCGTCATCGTGGCCAAGCGCCCCGGCGTGGTCGAGTACGTGTCGGCCGATCGCATCGTGGTCCGGGCCGAGAGCCGCTCGAAGAAGGCGGATCCCGTTCAGGACCTGCCGCTCGACATCTACAACCTGACCAAGTACCGGCGGTCGAATCAGAACACGTGCATCAACCAGAAGCCGGTCGTGCGGAAGGGCCAGCGGGTGTCCCAGGGCGACGTCGTGGCCGACGGGCCGGGCACCGACCAGGGCGAGCTGGCGCTCGGCCGGAACGTTCTCGTCGCCTTCATGCCGTGGGGCGGCTACAACTTCGAGGACGCGATCCTGGTCTCCGAGCGGCTCGTGAAGGACGACCGCTTCACCTCGATCCACATCGAGGAATTCGAGATCCAGGCCCGCGACACGAAGCTGGGCAAGGAAGAGATCACGCGCGACATCCCGAACGTCTCCGAAGAGGCCCTCAAGGACCTGGACGATTCGGGTATCGTGCGCATCGGGGCCAAGGTCAAGGCCGGCGATATCCTGGTCGGCAAGATCACGCCGAAGGGCGAGACGCAGCTCACGCCCGAGGAGAAACTGCTCCGCGCGATCTTCGGTGAGAAGGCCGGCGACGTCCGCGACACCTCACTGATGGTGCCGCCCGGCATCGAAGGCACCGTGGTCGACGTCAAGGTGTTCTCGCGGCGCGGCGTCGACAAGGACGAGCGCGCCAAGTCGATCGAGGAAGAGGAGATCGCGCGCCTGGAGAAGGATTACCAGGACGAGATCGCCATGGTCGAGATGGAGCGCGACCAGAAGCTGAAGAACCTCCTCGTGAGCAAGACCTCGGTGGCCGATCTGTTCGATCCGACCAACAAGGTCCGGCGTGTGACCAAGAAGGGTGACCGCGTCGAGCGGCCCGACCTCGACAACTTCTCCTGGAACGAGCTGAAGAAGATCAAGGTGAAGGAGGACGAGGGCCTGGCCCAGATGATCCGCCGCATCGAGGAGCTGGCCGAAGAGCAGATCGCCATCTACGACTCGATGCTGGAAGACCGCATCGGCCGTCTGCGCCGCGGCGACGACCTGCCGCCCGGCGTGATCAAGATGGTCAAGGTGTACGTCGCCGTGAAGCGCAAGCTGTCGGTCGGCGACAAGATGGCCGGCCGCCACGGCAACAAGGGCGTGGTGTCCAAGATCATGCCCGAGGAGGACATGCCGTACCTGCCCGACGGCACGCCCGTCGAGATCGTGCTGAACCCGCTCGGCGTGCCGTCCCGGATGAACGTGGGACAGATCCTGGAAACCCACCTCGGCTGGGCGGCCCGCGCGCTCGGCCTGTGGGTCGCCAGCCCCGTGTTCGATGGGGCGACCGAGGAGGAGATCAAGGAGCACCTGAGGGAGGCCAAGCTGCCGCAGTCGGGCAAGACCGTGCTTCACGACGGACGAACCGGCAAGAGGTTCCACCAGGAGGTGACGGTCGGCCAGATCTACATCATGAAGCTGGCCCATCTGGTCGACGACAAGATGCACGCCCGCTCGATCGGGCCGTACTCGCTGGTCACCCAGCAGCCGCTGGGCGGCAAGGCGCAGTTCGGCGGGCAGCGGTTCGGCGAAATGGAAGTGTGGGCGCTGGAGGCCTACGGGGCCGCGCACACGCTCCAGGAGATGCTGACCGTGAAGTCCGACGATGTGGAGGGGCGTAACCGCATCTACGAGGCGATCGTCAAAGGCGAGAACTTCCTCGAGCCCGGCACACCGGAGTCGTTCAACGTGCTGGTGAAGGAGCTCCAGAGCCTGGCCCTCGACGTCGAACTGGTGACCAAGGACGGGAAGAAGGCGTCCTGAGCCCCCTCGACAAAGGAGAAGACTGAATGCTGACGGATCGGCCTTTCGGCAGCCTGATCAGAGAGGAGAAGCCCACCAAGGACTTGTGGGGCATCCTCGATCGGCATGCGAAGCCCATCACGTTTGACGCGATTCGCATCAAGCTGGCCGCGCCCCAGAAGATCCGCGACTGGTCGCACGGCGAGGTGAAGAAGCCGGAGACCATCAATTACCGGACCTTCAAGCCGGAGCGCGACGGCCTGTTCTGCGCGCGCATCTTCGGCCCGACCAAGGACTACGAGTGCGCCTGCGGCAAGTACAAGCGCATGAAGTTCGCCGGCGTCGTCTGCGACAAGTGCGGCGTCGAGGTCACGCGCGCCCGCGTGCGCCGCGAGCGCATGGGCCACATCGAGCTGGCCTCGCCGGTCAGCCACGTGTGGTTCTTCAAGGGCCTGCCCTCGCGCATCGGGCAGCTCCTCGACATGTCACTGCGCGAGCTGGAGAAGATCCTCTACTTCGAGGAGCACGTGGCTCTCGAGTCGAAGATCCCGGCCATCAAGAAGAAGGATCTCGTCTCCGTGGACAAGGCGCGCAAGACGATCGACGAGCACGGCCCCGACAGCCTCAAGGTCGGCATGGGCGCCGAGGCCATTCGCGAGCTCCTGCGCGACCTCGACCTCGACGCCCTCGCCCGCGACCTGCGCGCTCAGATGCTGGGAGAGACCTCGGTCCAGAAGCGGAAGAAGATCGTGAAGCGCCTCAAGGTCATCGAGGCGTTTCTAAAATCCGGTAACCAGCCGGACTGGATGATCCTCGAGGTCGTCCCCGTGATTCCGCCCGAGCTGCGCCCCCTGGTGCCCCTTGATGGCGGACGCTTCGCGACCTCGGATCTCAACGACCTCTATCGCCGCGTGATCAACCGGAACAACCGGCTGAAGCGGCTGATGGACCTCAAGGCCCCCGAGATCATCATCCGCAACGAGAAGCGGATGCTCCAGGAAGCCGTGGACGCGCTGTTCGACAACGGCCGGCGCGGCCGCATCATCACGGGCCCCAACAACCGCCCCCTGAAGTCGCTGTCCGACACGCTCAAGGGCAAGCAGGGACGCTTCCGCCAGAACCTGCTCGGCAAGCGGGTGGACTACTCCGGGCGCTCGGTCATCGTGGTCGGCCCGTACCTCAAGCTCTACCAGTGCGGGCTCCCCAAGAAGATGGCGCTCGAGCTGTTCAAGCCGTTCATCCTCCGCAAGCTCGAGGAGCGCGGCATCGCGTCGTCCATCAAGGCCGCCAAGAAGTACGTCGAGAAGGAGCGGCCGGAGGTGTGGGACATCCTCGACGACGTCATCAAGGAGCACCCGATACTCCTGAATCGTGCGCCGACGCTCCACCGCCTCGGCATCCAGGCCTTCGAGCCGATCCTGGTTGAGGGCAAGGCCATCGAGATCCACCCGCTGGTCTGCACGGCCTTCAACGCCGACTTCGACGGCGATCAGATGGCGGTCCACATCCCGCTGTCCATGGAGGCGCAGCTCGAGGCCCAGGTGCTGATGCTGTCGGCCAACAACATCCTGTCGCCGTCGAACGGCGCGCCGATCGCGGTGCCCACGCAGGACATGGTCCTCGGCATCTACTACCTGACCAAGGAGCGCCTCTCCACGCCCGAGCACCCGGTCCGCGGCGAAGGCCGGCTGTTCGCCGACGCCGAGGAGGTCCGGATCGCTTACGACAACGAGGACGTCGACCTGCAGGCTCGCATCCGCCTGCGCTGGCGGGGCGAGATCATCGAGACCACGGTCGGCCGCACGATCTTCAACGAGATCGTGCCCGAGGCGTTGCGTTTCGAGAACCGCGAGCTGAAGAAGAAGGAGGTCACCGCGCTGGTCGGCCGCTGCATGAACACGCTCGGCAACGAGGTCACGGTGCAGTTCCTGGACGAGCTGAAGGACCTCGGCTTCCGCTACGCCACGCTGTCGGGGCTGTCGATCGGCATCGACGACATGCACATCCCGTCGTCGAAGGAGCGTCACATCACCGAGGCCCGGCGGCTGGTCAACGAGGTCGAGCAGCAGTACCAGGACGGTGTCATCACCAACGGTGAGCGCTATAACAAGGTCGTCGACATCTGGGCCCACACCACCGAGCTCATCTCCGAGGAGATGTTCCGCGAGCTCGAGGCGGGTGAGCAGGGTGGCGAGTTCAACCCCATCTACATGATGGCCGACTCGGGCGCCCGCGGCTCCCGCCAGCAGATCCGCCAGCTGGCCGGCATGCGAGGCCTCATGGCCAAGCCCTCGGGCGAGATCATCGAAACGCCCATCACGTCGAACTTCCGCGAAGGCCTCACGGTGCTGGAGTACTTCACCTCGACTCACGGCGCCCGCAAGGGATTGGCCGACACGGCGTTGAAGACGGCCGACTCCGGCTATCTGACCCGGCGCCTGGTCGACGTGTCCCAGGACGTGATCGTCAGCGAGTACGACTGCGGCACCGTGAAGTACATCGAGGCCACGCCGCTCGTCGAGGGCGGTGACATCATCCAGTCGTTGCGCGACCGCATCGTCGGCCGCGTGGCCGCCGAGGACATCCGCGATCCGCTGTCGAACGAGATCATCGCGCAGGTCAACGGCGAGATCACCGAGGAGCTGGCCCAGAAGATCGAGGACGCCGGTATCGAGCGCGTCCGTATCCGGTCCACGCTCATCTGCGAGACGAAGCGCGGCGTGTGCGTGATGTGTTACGGCCGCAACCTCGGCTCGGGCCGCCTGGCCGAGCTGGGCGAGGCGGTCGGCATCATCGCCGCGCAGTCCATCGGCGAGCCGGGCACCCAGCTCACGATGCGGACGTTCCACATCGGAGGAACGGCCAGCCGCGTCGTCGAGGCCTCCAAGCACGAAGCGAAGGGCGCGGGCACCGTCCGCTACCACAACCTGCGTACGGTGCAGAACCGCGATGGGGACCTGGTGGCGACCAACCGTAACGGCGAGATCGGCGTCGTGGACGAGCGCGGGCGGGAGCGCGAGCGCTACCCCGTCGTGTACGGCGCCAAGATCAAGGTCAAGCTGGACCAGAAGGTCA
>Ga0209057_1004245_pt1 | contig 10290 bp, 11 predicted proteins | sample GraSoiAngelo_146_FD_185903 | JGI IMG/M metagenome (GOLD analysis project Ga0209057, IMG submission 185903) | Grasslands soil microbial communities from the Angelo Coastal Reserve, California, USA - 14_1009_05_30cm (SPAdes) (version 2) | ecosystem: Environmental > Terrestrial > Soil > Grasslands ... | reverse complement strand
GAACACGATGGGCTGACCTTTGCCCCAGTCCTTGTAGAAGATCTCAACGCCGTCTTTGGTGGTGATCGTGTTCAAAGAACGCGCTCCTTGGGTACGAGCGGGGGCGGTCGCCCTCGCCTGGGCATCGGCGGTAAGCGTCGCCGCCGGCATGGCCGCGGCGGCAACCACGGCAGCGCTCGTGACCAAGAAGTCTCGGCGCGATGCACCACCTTCTGCAGCTCGGTTCCGTCTCATAGTTCCTGAAATCCCTTTCATTTATCTCTCGCACCAGCTAACGCAGTGACCGGAACCCCGCCCGCAGCTCTGTCACGAACGTCTCCGGCTGCTCCCACGCCGCGAAGTGCGTGCCCTTGGGAAGGCGGGTGTACCGGAGCAGCTTGGGATACGCGCGCTCGGCCCAACTCTGCGGGGCTTGATAGATCTCGTCCGGATACGCCATCACGGCTACTGGAAGCTGAACGCCCCGGGCGTCGAAGAAGCCGCCCTTGCCCCCCAGCTGCCGTGTGCTCCAATAGAGACGCGCCGAGGAGACCGCGGTGTTCGTCAACCAGTAGAGGGTGACGTTGTCGAGGATGTCGTCGCGCGACAGGCCCTCACTGCCGCCGTCAAAGACGCGCACGATGAGCTCCTCGCTGCGCGCGTCGTGGTCGATCATCCAGGCCGCGAGACCGACCGGCGAATCGGCGAGCGCGTACAGCGTCTGGGGCCGGAGACCCATCTCGTTCGCGTAGCCGAGCCCCTTCTTGTAGAAGAAGTCGAGCTGGTCCCAGGCACGCCGCTCGTCCGCTGACAGGGTGGCCGGCGGCGCCTCGCCACGGGCCATGGCCTGCGCGATCTCGGGCGGAACCGTGGCCGGCATGTTGGTGGAGATGGCGAGCAATCCTGGGGGTTGCTGCAGGGCCATCACCTCCGAGACCGCGTTCCCCCAGTCGCCGCCCTGCGCGACATAGCGCGTGTAGCCGAGGCGCTGCATCAGCTCCGCCCACGCGCGCGCAATGCTGACGGGGTGCCAGTCGGCAGCGGTCGGCTTGCCGGAGAATCCGTAGCCCGGCAGCGACGGTATCACGACGTGGAACGCATCCGCGGCCGTCCCGCCAAATGCAGTCGGGTTCGTGAGCGGCTCGATGATTTTCAGCTGCTCGATGATCGAGCCGGGCCAACCGTGTGTGATGATGACCGGCAGCGCGTTTGGGTGCTTCGACTTCACGTGAATGAAGTGCACGTCGAGCCCGTTGATCGCGGTGGTGAACTGGGGCAGTGCGCGCAATTTAGCCTCGCACTTTTTCCAGTCGTATTCACTTCCCCAGTAACGCGCGAGGTTCTGCATCGTGCGGAGCGGCACGCCGTCCGAGGAATCCGGCACCCATTCCCGCTCGGGCCACTTGGTGGCGTTAATGCGGCGGCGCAGGTCGGCCAGGTCCGCATCTGGAGCCTGGAAACTGAACTGACGGATGTCGGTCCCGGCTCTGCCCTTCGGTTGCGCGACGTCAGTGACTGCGTGCGTCATGGTATTGACCCTCTTGAGAAGTCCTAGTGGGCCAGCGGCAACGGTTGCCGCTGCAACCCCGACAAAGCGACGGCGATCGACATGAGGCAGCTTTGACATATCGTGTCTCCTTTCACCATCCAGCACGCGTCGCTGGACTGCGGGCCAGAACCCGGCTCGCCACCACGACCCACACCAGGCCCATGATGGGCCAGACGAACCGCGAATAGGCGCCGTCCGGTGCCCAGAATCCGCCGCTCACCCACGTGGTGCCGCCCAATACGCCGAGCACGACGACTGCGACCCCCGCCCCGAAGAGGGCGTTCGAGATCAGCCCGGCCCGCCAGAGCCCGAACGACCCTGCCATGATCAGCATCGCGCGCGGAAACGAACTCAACACGACGAGGACCCACGCGAAGTCATTCAGTCCCGATGTGAGCGTCTGATTTCCGGAGCCGGCGATCGAGTACGCGAGGGCTGCGCTTACCGTGAGGAGGACGAGAAACAGTCCGCCGACCGCTGCGCTCGAGGCGGTCGCTGCCGCGCCCCAGCCGTCCTGCCCCGCATCCGCCAAGGTGGTCCTGAGCGCCGCCGCGAACCACATGAGGTTGAGGACATTCAGGCCGGAGAACGCCGCAGCGATCAGGATCCGCGTGCGATGGCCGCCGTAGAACGCCGCGAGTGCGTCGGCCGGTGCGCCGACCTGCGGCTGATAGCCGTAGATGACGTACGCGATGATGACGAAGACGACGAAGTTGATGCCGCTCAAGCGCCACAGGCGTTCCCAGAACGCGCGGGTGGTGTTCACGCTGGTGGATGAGGCCGTGGCTGTGGTGGATGCGCTCATGACGATCTCCGTAACAAGGGGCCAGCGTAATGAGAGGCTTCCCTTTTTCGACGACATAGGTGGCGAGCTCCGCTCCGTTGCTCGTGCCGACGTTCTTCGCACTGTGGACGGTGCCTGCCGGGACGAACAAAAAGCAGAAACCCGGCCGCGTGGGGTCCCCCCCACTCAGCCGGGTTCGCGATTCGCTCCTCCTGGGGCATTGGCGATCCGCACGACAGCGCGCCCCGGGGATCACAGCATCTGAGTTGGGTCGAACATGGAGGCGGGTACAACGCACCGCTAGTAGCCCGGCATGGCTGCGCGCGCCGGTAAACCGCAGGCCATTATGGAACGTCGCGGGCGACCAAGAAGCCCTTCAGGGTGAAGTCCACGCCAGCCGCACCGCGAACTCCCGCCGCAACAGCACCATCGCGAGCACGAGCTGCACGAACACCGACGCCACCGACAGCCACCACAGCCAGCGCAGCTCGAAGCCCGGCAGGCGCGCGACGATCACGCCGGGGATGGCGACGAGGGCAATGCGCACCACCGACGCGATGAGCGAGGGGACGGTGTTGCCCATCGCCTGAAATGTGCTCGAGGCCACGAACACGAGACCCGACGCGATGTAGTTGAACGAGATGATGCGCAGGTACTCGGTCCCGACCGCGATGACGCCCTCGTCCTTGCTGAAGACGCGCACCAACGGCCCCGGTAAGAAGTGACAGGCGAGCGCAAACGCCACCATGAGGGCCACCGCCATCCACGCGGCATCTTTGAACGTGTCCTTCACGCGCTGGGCGAGGCGCGCGCCGAAGTTCTGGCCGGCCACCGGAGCGACGGAGAACGCCAGCGCGACAACGGGCATGAAGCCCGCCTGAATGATGCGCATGCCGATGCCGAAACCGGCCTGCGCCGCGGCGCCGAAGGGTCGGGTGATCGAGTAGACGAGGGCCAGATACACCGTCGTAATGCCGAACTCCGCGCCGCTCGGCAGGCCGATTCCGAGCATGCGCTTCCACACGTCGGGTCGCGGCCGCCAGGCCCTGGGGTCGAATCGCAGGAAGGAGCCGACCTTCCGGAAGTACGCCGTGAGCCACACGAGCCCGGCCACGATGGCGACGAGCGATGCTATCGCCGCGCCGGCCACGCCGAGCGGTCGGCCGGTGCCCCAGCCGAAGATGAGGAAGGGCGCGAGCAGCATATTGAGGATGACCGTCGCGGTCCCGACCACCATGCCGGTCTTGAAGTTGCCGATGGCGCGCAGGGCCGCGCTCATGGCCACCAGACCGAACTGCAGCGCCATGGCCGGGACGAACCACGCGAGGTACTGCGCCGCCAGCTCGGCGGTGCGCGTGTCCGCGGCCATGCTGCGGGCGTACGGGAGACGCGTCACCAGGCCGATCACGAGGAACAGGGCGCCCGTGACCATCGCCAGCACCTGCGCCTGGTTGAACAGCATCACCGCATCGGGCGCGTCTTTCCGGCCGACGGCGTGCGAGATCACGGCGGTGGTGCCGACGCCGAGCATCTGCGTCAGGGCGAGCACGATGAAGGTCAGATTACCGGCGATGCCGACGGCGGCCACGGCCGCGGTGCCGAGGCGGCCCACCCAGTAGAGGTCGATCAGGAAGTAGAGGGTCTGAAACAGCATCGTCACGAGCATGAAGCCCGTGGTTTTCAAGAGGTGGCGGGTGATGGGGCCGGTCGTGAGGTCTTGCATGGCGACCGAAGATGGCGCGGAAACTCTCCGGCCGCCACGTCGCTCACAAGCTCCGCCTGTCGAGAGTGTTCCTGCTGCGTGAACCATGCGTGGGTCCGGGCCGGCGCACCATCCGCCATTTGGTCAGGGAACGCGCCTTGGCAAAGCCGTATAGGGATCCCGGACGAATGCAAGCTCGCCGAGTATCACGCGTACTGGCACGGCCGTAAGGGCTATTCGGGCGTGGCGCTGCAGATTCGCCGGGAGCTCGTCGCCGGCGATCCGGTATTCGGGCATCCGGCGTTCGACATCGAATCCCGCATCGTGCAGGTAGAGCTCGGCGATCTGGTCATCGCCTCGGTCTACATCCCGAACGGCGGGAAGGACTATGCCGCGAAGGTGCAGTTCCTGAAGCGGCTCACGGACCGTAGCAGTTCGCGTCACGGGCTGCGTGGTCGAGGCGGACATCGGCACGAGCGACCATGCGCCGGTGGTGATGACGACGGGTGAGGAGGTTAGGGCGTCACGGCGTACAAGTCCCCCGCCAGGTACTTGAACCCGCTGTCCACCGCCACCGTCACCACGGTGTGCCCGGAGCCGATCTCCCTGGCGATCTGCAGTGCCCCGGCCACGTTGAGTCCGGTGCTCGTCCCCGCGAAGATGCCTTCGCGCCGAGCGAGCTCCCACGCGATCCGCCGCCCCTCGGTCTCGCTGACTCCGCGTGCCTCGCTCACCAGGGCGCGGTCGAATTGCGGCGGCACGAACCCGGGCGCCACGCCCTCGACGCCGTGCGTGCCTGCCTTGCCGCCCGTCAGCACCGAGGACGTCGCGGGCTCGAACGCGACGATCCGCGGCCTGGGCTCCTTCCGCAGCAGGACCCGCGACGTCCCCACCAGCATCCCCGACGTGCCGACCGCGGCGCAGAAGGTATGGATGGGCCGGTCCACCTGCCGGAGCAGCTCCTCGCCTAACGACTCGTAGCCGGCCACCATGTCCGGGTTGCGCATCTGGTCGGTCGCGTAGCTCGGCCCTTCCGACGCGATCTCCCGCGCCCGCTCCATCATCCGCGGCACGAGATCCGCCGTCAGCTTCCCGCCCGCGCTCTTCAATACCTCGAGCTCGGCCCCGAAGATTTCCATGCTGCGCCGCTTCTCCAATGCCACCGCGTCGTTGGTCACGATGCGACAGCGGTAGCCCTTCACCGCGCAGACAAACGCCAGTGAAATGCCGGTGCTACCACCGGTGTACTCGACCACGGTCATCCCCGGTTTGAGCGCGCCACGCTGCTCGGCCCGCTCGATCATCGACCGCGCCATCCGGTCCTTGTACGATCCGGTCGGGTTGTAGTACTCGAGCTTGACGAGCACCTCCGCGGCGCCGTTCGGGACGATCCTTCCGAGTCTCACCAACGGTGTGTTGCCGATGGCTTCGAGCATCACAGACGCAGAGTCTCGATGAGCGCCGCCAGTGCCGCGGGCAGCTGTCGTTGACGAGGATAATAGAGGAAGAAGCCGGGGAACGGCGGGCACCAATCCTCGAGCACGCGCACCAGCGCCCCGCTCGCGACGTGCGGCGCCGCGTGCTCCTCCGACATGAACGCCAGCCCCACGCCATCGATCGCTGCGCGGACCATGATCTCCACGTCATCGACGATCAGCGGCCCGTTCACCGCGACGGTGAGGGATTGCTTGCCCTTGTCGAGCTCCCACCGGTACACGCCGGCGGATCCGTGTCGAAAGTTGATGCAGCGATGGTTTGTCAGGTCACGCGGGTGTACCGGCTTCTCATGCGACTCGAAGTAGCGGGGCGAACCCACGATGGCCGGCCGGTGGTCCTTGGAGACGCGGAACGTGATCATGTCCCGTTCGATGAATTCCCCGAAATGAATGCCGGCGTCGAAGCCCGCGGCGACGAGGTCGACGCGACTCTCATCGGTCGTCACGTCGAGCACGACGTCCGGGTAGTCGCGTGCAAATTGTCCCAGCTTCGGCGCGAGCACCGTCGTCGCGGCAATGGGCGACACCACCAAACGCACGCGTCCCGCCGGCCGGTCACGCAGGCCCGTAATCAGGTCCACAGCTCCCCGAATGTCGCCGAGCGCGGGGCGCAGACGCGCGATGAGCTGCGCTCCAGCTTCGGTCGGGGCGACACTGCGGGTCGTGCGCGCGAGCAGGTGCACGCCGAATCGCTCTTCCAGCCCCCGCATCGCGTGGCTGATCGCAGAGGTTGACACCCCAAGACGTTTCGCCGCCCGGGTAAAACTCCGTTCCTCCGCCACGGCAAGGAACGCGGATAAGACGCTCAGCTCGTCGCGCACCATTTGTGAATAATACTCACAAACCCTTCTCGATTATTCCGGCTACACAGGCGCGCACGGTTCCGCTACGATTGGCCGCATGGACATCAGGCGAAGTGGCTCACAACCCTCTGGCATTGGGCCCGCCGAGTGGTTCACCGGCACGGTGCGCATAGATCCGCTGTTCCAGGCGCCCGATCCGGCACGCGTCTCCGGCGCCAGCGTCACGTTCGAGCCCGGTGCCCGGACGGCCTGGCACACGCACCCGCTGGGCCAGACCCTGATCGTGACGGCCGGCTTCGGCCGCGCGCAGCGCTGGCGAGGGCCGATCGAGGAGATTCGGCCCGGTGACGTGATCTGGATTCCGCCGGGTGAGAAGCACTGGCACGGCGCCGCGGCAACCACCGCCATGACGCACATCGCCATTCAGGAGCACCTCAACGGCAAGGTCGTGGACTGGATGGAACGGGTCAGCGACGAGCAATACAGGAGCGAACAATGCCTCACGTCATCGTGAAGCTCTGGCCCGGGAAATCCGAGCACCAGAAGCGGCGACTCGCCGAGGCAATCACGCAAGACGTCATGAAGGTCTTGAATTACGGAGACGAGTCCGTCTCGGTCGCATTCGAAGAAGTCTCGGCCGCGGACTGGGCTGAGAAGGTCTATAAACCCGACATCGTTGAGACCTCGGCGAAGCTGTATAAGAAGCCGGGGTACACGATGTGAATACGAAGAGGTAGATCGCGATGCGAGCAACCGTCCTGTACGGCGCCGGCGACGTCCGCGTCGAGAACGTCCCCGACGCCCGCCTGATCGAGCCGACCGACGCGCTGGTCACCGTCAGCCGCGCCTGCATCTGCGGCAGCGATCTCTGGCCGTACCAGCTGATGCAGCCGGGCGAGCCGCCCCGGCGCATGGGCCACGAGGCGATCGGCGTCGTCGAGGCCGTCGGCTCGGGCGTCCGCACCCTGAAGGTCGGCGACGTCGTCGTGATGCCGTTCGCCTACTCCGATGGCACGTGCGCGTTTTGCCACGAGGGACTGCACACATCGTGCGTCCACGGGGGGTTCTTCGGCACGGTCGAGCTTCCCGGAGCACAGGCCGAAGCACTGCGCATCCCGCTGGCAGACGGGACGCTCTACGCCTTGCCCGTCGGCGCGGACGAGGCGCTGATGGCGTCGTTGCTCACCCTCTCGGATGTGATGGGGACAGGCCATCATGCGGCCCGCGCTGCCAAGGTCAGCCGCGGCAAGACCGCGGCCGTCATCGGTGACGGGGCCGTCGGCCTCTGCGCCGTTATCGCCACCCGGCGCCTCGGCGCCGAGCAAATTATCATGATGGGCCACCATCCCGACCGGATCGCCCTCGCGAAAGAGTTCGGCGCAACGGACGTTGTAAAGGAGCGGGGCGAGCAGGCCGTCGCGCGCGTGCGCACGCTGGCCGGCGGCCTCGGCGTCCACTCCGCCCTCGAGTGCGTCGGCACTGAGGAAGCGATGCGTACCGCGATTGGGATTGCCCGTGCCGGTGGCGCCATCGGCCGCGTCGGCGTCCCGCACTACGAGGCGATCCCCGGGTCGGAGCCGGCCTTCTACAACAATCTCACGATCGGCGGCGGGCCGGCCCCGGTACGAGCGTACATCCAAGAGCTGCTTCCCGATGTGCTCGAAGGCAAGATCCAGCCTGGCCGGGTATTCGATCGGGTCATCGGACTGGATGCGGTTCCCGACGGCTACCGCGCCATGAACGAGCGCGAAGCAATCAAGGTGATGGTGAAGCCCTAAGGAGACAACATGCAGAAGCGCAAATTGGGAACGCGGGGTCTGGAAGTGTCGACGCTGGGGCTCGGCTGCATGGGGATGAGCCAGAGCTACGGTCTCCCACCGGACAAGCAGGCGATGATCTCGCTCATCCGCACGGCTGTCGAACGCGGCGTCACATTCTTCGATACCGCCGAAATTTACGGTCCGTACACCAACGAAGAGCTCGTTGGCGAGGCGTTGGCGCCAGTGCGCACTCAGGTGGTGATCGCCACCAAGTTCGGCATCAAGAACGAGAACGGACAACAGGTGCAGGACAGCCGGCCCGAGCGCATCAAACAAAGCGTTGAGGGTTCGCTGAAACGACTCCGGACAGACGTCTTGGATCTCTATTATCAGCACCGTGTCGACCCAAACGTGCCGATCGAAGACGTGGCAGGAACCATCACAGACTTGATCCGGCAAGGAAAGGTGAAACACTTCGGGATGTCCGAAGCCGGCGTGCGCACGATCCGCCGCGCGCACGCTGTGCAGCCGGTGACGGCCGTGCAGAGTGAGTACTCATTGTGGTGGAGACGCCCTGAGGAAGAGCTCCTGCCAACCCTGGAGGCGCTCGGCATCGGGTTCGTGCCATTCAGTCCCCTCGGCAAGGGCTTCCTGACGGGCACGATCGACGAAAAGACGACGTTCGTGAGCTCCGATTTCCGCAACATCGTGCCGCGCTTCACGCCCGAGGCTCGGAAGTCGAATCTGGCGCTGGTGGAGGTGCTGCGCACGATCGCGACACGGAAAAAGGCGACGCCCGCGCAAATCGCGCTCGCGTGGCTGCTCGCCCAAAAGCCATGGATCGTTCCGATCCCGGGCACGACCAAACTGGCGCGCCTGGACGAGAACATCGGGGCAGCGGCGATCGAACTGAGCGCCGAGGATCTGCGCGCAATCGAGAGCGCCGCCTCACGGATCACGATTCAAGGCGCGCGCTACCCCGAACACCTGGAGAAAAGGACCGGTCTCTGAGCGGCCTCGACAGCCGCAGCGTTCCGATGAGCGCCTTTCTCCTTTCTTTCTTTCTCAAGGCCGTCCGGCGGCGTGTCATCCTGAGCGAGCGCGCGGCACGCGCGCGAGCGAAGGATCTCCGAGATCCTTCGCGCCTGCGGCGCTCAGGATGACAGGCGCCCGCGCTTTGAGAAGAGAAATAGGAAGGAAAGAAACCCGATCTTTGCCAAACAACCCTCAAGGGAAGGAAGCATGCGCATTGGCATTCTGGGTTCAGGATTGATGGGCGGCAAGCTCGGGACGATCTGGGCGCGAGCCGGACATGAGGTGGTATTCAGCTACGCGCGAAGTGACCAGAAGCTGGCGAAGCTCGCGCGGGAGGCTAAAGGAAAAGCGCGGGCGGGCACACCGGGTGAAGCCGCGCGCGAAGCAGACGCGCTCTTGCTTGCCGTGCACTGGTCCCGAGTCGACGACGTCTTGAAACAGGCCGGCGATCTGTCGGGCAAGGTGATCGTAACCTGCTCGCTCCCGATGAATGCCGACGACACTGACCTCGTGATCGCCCACACCTCCTCAGGCGCCGAGGCCCTGGCCAAGCAGGTTCCCAAGGCTCGGGTCGTGTCCGCGTTCGGCACTGTGCCGAGCGAAGTGCTGTTTGGGGTGTTCGAAGCTCGGCGCAAAGCTACAAGACCCAGCCTCGTCTACTGCGGGGACGATGCGAGCAGCAAGAAGATCGCCGCTCAGCTGATCCGCGACGTGGGGTTCGATCCCGTGGACGCCGGGCCCTTACGGATCGCCCGCTACAGCGAGCCGTTCACGCTGCTCATCGCGCAACTCGCGTACGAAGGCGATGAAGGTCCGGAGCTCGCCTACCGGTTCGAGCGGTTCGCCTAACGGCCCGCTGCGCGACGGGTCATGTGGTGCTCTTCATCCATCCGCCACGTCTTCCCGCCGTCGTGGGACGTCTCGCCGCGCCACACGAACGAATTCGGTGTGATGTCGTTGAACGACCAGCGCAGCTCGGCCCCGTGGTCGTCATGGCCGCGCAGCACGATGCGATCCCCCTCGGCTCCGCCTTCCATCCGGACGGCCGCGGCGAAGGAGGGCGCCGCAAACATCACCGTCCACTTGTCGGTTTTGGGGTCGACGAACCGCACCCCGGTGACCATTCGTCGCTCCTCGTTCGAGCCAGGCTTGGGGTAGCCGAGAAAGATGTCCTGCAGCGCG
>Ga0209057_1004243_pt1 | contig 10292 bp, 6 predicted proteins | sample GraSoiAngelo_146_FD_185903 | JGI IMG/M metagenome (GOLD analysis project Ga0209057, IMG submission 185903) | Grasslands soil microbial communities from the Angelo Coastal Reserve, California, USA - 14_1009_05_30cm (SPAdes) (version 2) | ecosystem: Environmental > Terrestrial > Soil > Grasslands ... | reverse complement strand
GCGTCGTGCAGCAGAGCTTCGCGCTGTTCCTCGCGGGGATGGCGCTGTTCGGCACCGCTAACACCTCGAACCTCCTGGCGCGGTACGCCGCGGCCGACATCAGCCCCGGCGCGCAGCGCGGCCGCGCGATGGGCCTGATCGTCTGGGGCTCCGCCGTCGGCTCGATCGTCGGGCCGATCCTCATGGACCCGGCGATTCGCGTCGGCGCGGCGCTCGGCGTGTCGTCGGTGGCCAGCGCGTTCCTGATCTCCATCACCGGCTACGCGCTGGCGGCGATCCTCGTGCAGGCGTTCCTGCGGCCCGACCCGCTGGCGATCGCGCGGCGGCTCGAGCCGGCGTCCGCGACGCCCGGGGGCGGACGGGCTCGCGCGACGGGCGCGATCCTGCGCGAGCCGCGCGTGGTGGTGGCCTACGGCACGCTGATGGTGAGCCAGCTCGTGATGATCGGCACCACCTCGACCTCGCCTCTCTACTTGCACGATCAGGGGCACGGCGTGAGCACGATTGGCCTCGCGGTGTCGCTGCACCTGGGCGGGATGTACGTCGCCTCGCCGCTGTCGGGCTGGCTCTGCGACCGCTTCGGCCGGCTGCCCATGATCGGCGCCGGCGGCATCGTGCTGCTGCTGGCGCTCGCGCTGGCCGGCTTCGCGCCCGGGCACGGGGGCGGCCTCGTCATCGCGGGCCTGTTCCTGAACGGCGTCGGGTGGAACCTCGCCTTCGTCTCCGCGAGCGCGCTGCTCACCGACGCGCTCTCGCCCCTCGAGCGCGCCTCGATCCAGGGGCTGGCCGATCTTGTCATGGGCTTGATGGGCGCCGTCGGCAGCGCGCTCGGCGGCATGGTCCTCGGCGCCTGGGGATTCGGGGTCCTGAATATGCTCGGCGCGGCGATGCTCGTCCTGCCGCTCGCCGCGAGCTGGCTGGAGCGCGAGGCGATTGCCGCGTCCGCGGCCGAGCCGAACCCCTGGGCGTCCTGACGCGCCCGGCGTCCGCGACATCCCACCGCCTCGCCGTCGTCCTCCTCGTGACCGTCGTGTTCGCGTGGGGACTCACCTGGCCCATCAACAAGCTGCTGCTCGCGACCGTCCCGCCGCTGTGGGCCGTCGCGCTGCGCACGGCCATCGGCGGCGTCGCGCTGTTCGCGCTGGCGCTCGCCACGCGCCGCCTGGCGCCGCCGCCGCGCGCCGACCTGCCCGTGCTGCTCAGCATCACGCTGCTGCACATGATCGGCTTCGGCGTGCTGTCGAGCGTCGGCCTGGAGCTCGTGCCCGCGGGCCGCTCGGCCGTGCTCGCCTACACCACGCCGCTCTGGGTCGCGCCGGGGGCGAGCCTGTTCCTCGGCGAGCGCCTCACGCCGCGCCGCCTCGTCGGCGTGATCGTCGGTCTCACCGGCCTCGTCGTGCTGTTCAATCCGCTCGCCTTCGACTGGACGCGACGCGCGGCGGTGCTCGGCAACGCCGCCATCCTCGCCGCCGCCCTGCTGTGGGCCGCGAGCATCCTGCACATCCGCGGCCACCGCTGGCGCTCGACGCCGTTCGACCTGCTGCCCTGGGAGACGCTGCTGGCGACGGTGATCCTCGTGCCGCTGGCGTGGCTCGGAGCGGGACCGCCCGCGTTTCCGTGGAGCGTGCCGGTGGGCGCGATGCTGCTCTACGCGGGCCTTCCGGGCACGGCGCTCGCGTACTGGGCCATCGCGATGGCCGGGCGCGGCCTGCCCGCGGTGACGACCTCGCTCGGCCTGCTCGCGACGCCCGTGATCAGCATCGTGGTGGCCACGCTGTGGCTCGGCGAGCGGCCGAGCGCGTCGCTGCTGCTGGCGGTGGCGCTGATCCTCGGCGGCGTCGCCCTCGGCGCGAGTCGGTCAGCTTCCGAAGCGTCAGTGGGCGATCGCGTGCGCCACCCCGCAGCCTGATCGCGCCGGCCGCGCGCGCGATCACGCGCGACGGTGCAGGAGCGCGAACAGCCGCGCCGGCGTGATCGGCAGCTCCCGCACGATCACGCCGCGGTCCGCGAGCGCGTCCTCCACCGCGTTGGCGACGGCGCTGGCGCCGGCGATGCAGCCGCTCTCGCCCACGCCCTTGACGCCGAGCGGGTTGACGATCGAGGGGTGCTCGTCGAGGGTCACGTCCAGCCACGGCACGTCGTCCGCCCTCGGCATCGCGTAGTCCATCAGGCTCCCGCTCAGCAGCTGGCCCTGCGCGTCGTACACGACCTCCTCCATCAGCGCGGTGCCGATCGCCTGCGCGGCGCCGCCCTGCAGCTGGCCCTCGACGATGGCGGGATTGACGGCGCGGCCGGGATCGTGCAGCACGACGTGGCGCAGCAGCCGGACACGGCACGTCTCGACGTCGACCTCCACCGCGCACGCCTGCCCCCCGAACGCCCACGTCACCGTGTCGGGATAGAACCACGTGCAGGCGTTGAGGCCGGGCTCGCCGCTGGATGCGCCGAGCGTCTTGGAACGAATGGCGGCCTGAGCGAGCCGGCCGAGCGGCACCGTGCGATCGGGAACCCCGGCCACGAACGCGCGACTCGCCTCGAAGCGCACGTCCGCCGGCGCGCACTCGAAGATCTCGGCGGCGACGACGGCCGCGCGCTCGCGCACCTGGGCGGCCGTGCGGGCGACGGCGGGGCCGGCGTTGACCATCACGCGGCTGCCGCCGGTGCCCATGCCGTAGGGCATGAGCGTCGTGTCGCCGCCGAGCACGACGACGTCGTCGAGGCTCGCACCGAGCTCCCCCGCCGCGATCTGCGCGAGGGTGGTCGTGTGCCCCTGCCCCTGCGCGGCGACGCCGATCAGCACATAGACCGTGCCCTGCGGATCGACGCGAACGGTGGCGCCCTCGAACGGGCCCAGCCCGGTGCCCTGCGTATAGCACGCGATGCCGACACCGACGGGCCGCGTCGAGCCGGCCGTCGCCATCTGCCGCTTGCGCCACTCGTCGTAGCCGAACGCGCGCAGCATCCGCTCGAAGGCCGCCGGATAGTCGCCGGGGTCGTAGGTGACGGGAACGCCATCCTTATAGGTGAGGCCGGGGCGGTACGGCATCTCGGCGGCGCGGATCAGGTTGCGCCGGCGCAGATCCGCCGGGTCCAGCCCGAGCCGTCGCGCGCCGAGGTCCATGAGGCGCTCCATGACGAAATTGGCCTCGGGACGACCGGCCGCGCGATACGCGGCGTTGAACATCGTGGTGGTGACGATGCTCTCGCCGCGGCCGCGGTAGTGCGGCACGCGGTACGGTCCCGGCAGGTGGTTCACGGTGTTGGCGGTGAGGCCGTTGCCCATCACCGGATAGGCGCCGACGTCGGCGAGGAAGCGGTCCTCGAGCGCGGCGATCGTCCCGTCGGACGTGAAGGCGATGCTCGCCTCGTGCAGCTGCTCGCGGTCGTGGCCCACGGCCTGCAGATGCTCGCGCCGTCCCTCCGACCACTTCACCGGCCGGCCGAGGTGGAACGCCGCCGTCGCCACCAGCACCTCGTCGGCGTAGACCTGGCCCTTGGGGCCGAAGGCGCCGCCGACGTCGGGCACGATCACGCGCACCCGCGCGGCCGGCAGGCCGAGCACGCGCGCGATGACGTCGCGCTGGCTGTACGGGCTCTGGATCGACGCCCACACGGTCAGCACGCCGCTCTCCGCGTCGTACTGCGCGAGCGCGCCTCGGCACTCGATCGGCATCGCGGCCAGGCGCTGATGCCGGAAGCGCTCGCGCACCACCGTGAGCGCGGGTCGCGCGAAGGCTGGATCGGCGTCGCCGACGTCGCCGCGCACCTGGATCGCCACGTTGTCGGGCCAGTCCGCGTGCACCCGCGTGGCGGCGGCGCGCGCGGTGTCCGCGCCGACCAGGGGCGGCAGCGGCGCGTACTCCACGCTCACCGCGTCGCACCCATCGGCAGCGAGGGCCGCGGTCTCGGCCACGACGACGGCGACGGGCTCGCCGACGTAACGCGCGCGCTCGCCGGCCAGCAGCGGCACGACGAAGCCCCGGTCCTTCGAGCCGCCGGTCGTCAGCGGCTGCGCGAGCATGGGCAGGTCGGCGGCGGACCACACCGCCAGCACGCCGCGAATCGCCCGGGCCGCTTTGCCGTCGACCCGGACGATGCGCGCGTGAGCGTGGGTGCTGCGCACGACGCCGAGATGGACGAGGCCGGGCCGCGTGAGGTCGTCCACGTAGCGGCCGTGGCCGCCGAGGAAGCGGGCAGCATCCTTGCTCTTCGGTGATTGGCCGATCATGACGTCTCCCTCCCTGCCGCGGTTCCCCGTCGGTGCCCCGCTATGTTAACGTGGGCGCCGCACTCTCGACCCGGAGGGCCCAAATGAGCTCCACCGAGCTCGGCTTCACCCCCGCCACCGAGCTGACCCGCCTGATCCGAACGAAGGCGCTCTCGCCCGTCGAGCTGACGCGCGCGGTGCTGGAGCGGATCGAGCGGGTGAACCCGGTCGTCAACGCGTTCTGCACGCTGACCGCCGAGCAGGCGCTCGCCGCCGCGCGCGAGGCGGAGCGCGCGGTGACGTCCGGCGCGGCGCTGGGCCCGCTGCACGGCGTGCCGTACTCGATCAAGGACCTGAACTTCACCAGGGGCGTGCGCACGATGGGCGGCTCGTTCATCTTCGAGCACCGCGTGCCCGAGGCCGACGCCGCGTTCATCCCACGGCTGCGGAAGGCCGGCGGCATCTTCGTCGGCAAGACGACGAGCCCCGAGTTCGGCTGGAAGGCGCTCGGCGACAGCCCGCTCACCGGTATCACGCGCAACCCGTGGAACACGGCCACGACGACGGGCGGCTCGAGCGCGGGTGCGGCGGCCGCGGTCGCGGCGGGCCTCGGCCCGCTGCACCAGGGCTCCGACGGCGCCGGGTCGATTCGGATTCCTGCCAGCTTTTGCGGAATTTACGGCCTCAAGCCGTCGTACGGGCGGGTGCCGATGTGGCCGGTCTCCAACAACGATTATTCATCGCACAACGGCCCGATGACGCGCACGGTCGCCGACGCGGCGCTGATGCTCTCGGTGATGGCCGGGCCCGATGACCGCGACCGCACCTCGCTCGAGGGCGCGCCGGAGGATTACGTCGGCAAGCTGAAGCGCGACCTCAAGGGCTTGCGCGTCGCCTTCAGCCCCGATCTCGGCGGGCTGCGCGTCGATCCGGAGGTCGCCGCGCTGGTGCGGAAGGGCGTGAGCGCCTTCGAGGAGCTCGGCTGCGTCGTGGAGGAGATCAAGCCGGGCTTCGCCGACACGCACGAGATGATCCGCGTGATGTGGAGCGCGCACCAGGCCGGGATTTACGGGCCCTTCGTTTCGCAGTGGCGCGCCCGGATGGATCCCGGACTCGTCGCGTGCATCGAGGACGGACTGCGCGTGAGCCTCGTGGACTACATCCAGATGCGCGACCGCAAGATGGCGTTCTGGGACTCCGTGCGACCGCTCTTCGAGACTCATACGCTGCTGCTCACGCCCAGCGTGTCGGTGCCCGCCTTCGAGGTGAGCCGGCTCAATCCCGCGCCCTTTCCGCAGCACGCGTGGGACTGGTTTCCGTGGGCGTCGTTCAGCTACCCGTTCAACTTCACGGGCCAGCCGGCGGCGACGGTCCCCGCCGGCTTCACGGCGAGCGGCCTGTCCGTGGGCCTGCAGATCGTCGGGCGGCGCTTTGACGACCTGACGGTGCTGCAGGCGTCGGCCGCCTTCGAGACGGCCCGGCCGTGGGCCGCGCGGCGGCCGCCGAACCTGCCATGAGCGTGCCGGCGCCGCCCGGGTTGCTCGCCGACGCCGCCGCCGCCGACGGCGCGCGCGGCGGGCGGCGCGCGGCGCCGGCGCGCGCGCGCTGGGGCCGCTCGCTGCGCCGCGCGACCCGCAACACGCTGGTCGTGCTGGGCCTGCTCGGCGCGCTGCTCGTCGTGGGCATGGCGATCTTCGCCAACACGCTGGCGCCGCACGCGCCCGACGAGCAGAACTTCGACCTCATCGAGTCGCGCCCCAGTGCGGTCGCCGTATTCGGCACCGACCGCTTCGGCCGCGACGTGCTGAGCCGGGTGATCCACGGCGCGCGGATCTCGCTCTACGTCGCGATCACCTCGATCGGCGTTTCCATGGCGATCGGCGGCGCCCTCGGGCTCACGGCCGGCTACCTCGGCGGCGCCACCGACAACGCCATCAACCGGGTGCTCGACGTGTTCTTCAGCATCCCGGGCCTGCTCCTGGCCGTGGGCATCGCCGCGCTGCGAGGACCCGGCGTCAACAGCGCGGTGCTGGCCATCGCCATCGTGTACACGCCGATCTTCGCGCGCGTCATGCGCGGTCCGGTGCTGGCCGAGCGCGCCAAGGACTACGTGGAGGCCGTGCGCGCGCTCGGCGCCACCCGCCTGGCGGTGGCGCTCAAGCACATCCTGCCCAACGTGATCTCGCCGTTCGTCGTACAGGGCACGGTGGCGCTCTCGCAGGCGATCCTCATCGAAGCCTCGCTCTCCTACCTCGGGCTGTCGGCGCAGCCGCCGACGCCGTCGTGGGGCAACATGCTCAACGAGGGCCGCACGTATCTCGAGACCGCGCCCTGGATCTCCGTCTTTCCCGGCCTCGCCATCATGCTGACCGTGCTCGCCTTCAACCTGCGCGACGTCCTCGACCCCAGCAGCTGAACAAGGAGACGCCATGTCCCGGGACCTCAACCGCCGCGACTTCCTCACCACGACCGGGCTCGCCCTCGGCGCCCTCGGTGTCGGCAGCACCGCCGCCCACGCGCAGGCGCCGCAGGCGACGCCGAAGTCCGGCGGCACCCTCGTCTCGGCGCAGACGACCGAGGCCACCGGCCTCGACCCGCAGCTCGTCCCCGCCTTCTCGCGCAGCCGGCGCTCGCCGCTGACCTACAACCAGCTCGTCCGCTTCGAGCCCGACATGACGCCGGTGCCCGAGCTGGCCGAGTCGTGGCAGACGAGTCCCGACGGCCTGACCTGGACCTTCAAGCTGCGCGAGGGCGTGAAGTTCCACGACGGTCAGGAGCTGACCTCCGCCGACGTGAAGTTCACCTTCGACCGGCTCTTCGAGAAGTCGCCGGGCAAATCGGATTTCATCGCGGTGGACAAGGTCGAGCCCGTGGGCAAGCACACGGTGAAGTTCGTGACCAAGGAGCCGTTCGCCGGGCTCCTCGCCGCGCTGGGCGGCTTCTGGGGCTTCATCATCAGCGAGGCCGGCATCAAGAAGCACGGCGACCTCAACAAGGCCGCGCTCGGCACCGGCCCCTTCGTGCTCGAGGACTGGAGGGTCGAGCAGCAGATGGTGCTGAAGAAGAACCCGCACTACTTCAAGAAGGGCCGGCCCTACGTGGACCAGCTCGTGCTGCGCACCATCCCCGACGAGGCCAACATCGTCGCGGCACTGCGCACGGGCCAGATCCAGCACGCGTTCATCGAGGACAACAAGAACTACAACCTCCTCAAGGACGAAAAGACGCTGACCGGCTATCGCTCCTCGCGGCTCGGCTACGACTATCTCAACATCAACGCCAGCCGCGGTCCCCTCAAGGACGTGCGCGTGCGGCAGGCGATCTCGTGGGCGGTGGACCGCGCCCAGGTGCTGCGGGTGGCGGCCTCGGGCTTCGGACGCCTCACCGCACCCGCCACCGCGCCGATGAAGCAATGGCAGCTACCCGAGGAGCAGTGGATGCGCTACTACAAGCCCGACGTCGAGCGCGCCAAGAAGCTGATGGGCGAGGCCGGCCAGTCGGGCGGCTTCGCGGTAAAGCTGTGCGTGATCCCGACGTTTCCCACGATGGTCTCCGGCGCGCCGGTGATCGCCGCGCACCTCAAGCGCATCGGCATCACCGCCGAGATCGAGAATGTGGAGTACGCGGTGTGGATCAAGCGCTGGCAGGCCAAGGACTTCGATCTCACGATGAACACGACGCCGGGCTACGCGGACCCCGACACCGCGTTCTTCCGCGCGCTGCACTCCACGAAGGGCCAGAACTGGAACTCCTGGAGCCTGCCCGACCTCGACGCCCTCATGGAAGAAGGCCGGCGCACGCTGGATCCCAAGAAGCGCAAGGAGATCTACGACCGCGTGCAGATCATGATCCTCGACAACGTGCCGCACCTGTGGCTCTTCTCGGCCGACACCATCGACTTCACGCAGAACGCGGTCAAGGGCTTCCGGCAGCACCCGACCACGCTGCTCTACGGCTTCGAGGGGACCTGGCTCGGATAGATGGCGCGGTATCTCGCCGTCCGCCTCTACTCGATGGCCGTGACGCTGGCCGGCCTCACCGTGCTGACGTTCCTGATGCTGCGGCTGATCCCGGGCACGGTGGTCGAGCAGATGATCGGGGCCGACGCCGTCGTCAGCGCCACCATGGTCGCGCAGCTCAAGGCGTTCTTCGGCCTCGACCAGCCGTGGTACGTGCAGTACGGCCGCTGGATCGGCGGGATGCTGCACGGCGACCTCGGCACCTCCTGGCGCACCGGCAAGCCCGTCGTGCAGCTCATCGCCGAGCGGCTGCCGGTGACGCTCGAGCTGACGGCCTTCGCGGTGGCCGTGGCCATCGTGATCGGCGTGGCGGCGGGCGTCGTGTCGTCGGTGCGCCGCGACCGGGCCATCGACAACGTCACGCGCGTTGGCGCCCTGCTCGGGCTCTCCGTGCCCGTGTTCTGGCAGGGCACGATGCTCATCCTGTTCCTGTCGATCTATCTGCGCTGGATGCCGCCCGTGGTCTGGGTGGACTTCTTCACCGATCCGTTGCGCAACCTGACCATCATGCTGCTGCCCGCGCTCTGCCTCGGCACCGCCAGCGCGGCCAACATCGCGCGGACGACGCGCGCCTGCATGCTGGACGTGCTGGGCTCGGAGTACATCCGCACGGCGGCGGCCAAGGGGTTGCGACCCCGCCTGGTCGTGCTCAAGCACGCGCTGCGCAACGCGCTGATCCCGATCGTCACCGTGGTCGGGCTGCAGATCGGCATCCTGCTCGGCGGCACCGTCGTCGTCGAGGAGGTATTCACGCTGCCGGGCGTCGGACGTCTGGTGCTGTGGTCGATCTACCAGCGCGATTATCCGCTGACCCAGAGCACGATCCTGTTCGTGGCCGTCATGTTCATGTCCGTGAACCTCGCCGTGGATCTCCTATACGCGTACCTCGATCCGCGTGTTCGATATTAATGGGGGCCCCGAAATGGCCCCCAAGCCCTCAAACGCTCGGAGCGCCCCGGCGGAGCCGTGGCGCTCCTCGACGACGCGCACCCGCTGACGGCTTCTGAGCCGGGAGGACCCGATGCGAGCCTCGGTGTTATTCGCGCCGCGCACTGCGCTGAAGATCGAGGACGTCGAGCTGGAGGCGCCGCGCGCGGGCGAGGTCCGCGTGCGCATGGCCGCCAGCGGCGTCTGCCACTCCTGCCTGCACGCCGCCGACGGCTCGTGGACGGGCGTGCCGGTGCCGATCGTGCTCGGCGACGAGGGCGCGGGCGTGGTCGAGGCCGTGGGCCCGGGCGTGCAGACGCTGAGGGCCGGCGACCACGTGATCCTGTCGTGGGCGCCGACGTGCGGGCGCTGCCATTACTGCGTCATCGGCCGGCCGAATCTCTGCGAGCAGCGGCGCCCGGGCCAGGGCGTCCTCCCCGAGGGCACCTCGCGCATGTCGCTCGGCGGCCGGCCGGTCTACCAGTACGGCCACGTGGCGACGTACGCGTCGGTGACCGTCGTCGCCGAATCGTCGGCGATTGCCATCGACAAGAACATGCCCCTCGACCGTGCGGCGCTCATCGGCTGCTCGGTGATGACGGGTGTGGGCGCCGTGATCAACACCGCCGCCGTGCCGCCGGGCGCGAGCATGGCCGTCTTCGGGGTGGGCGGCGTGGGCCTGAACGCCGTGCAGGGCGGCGCGATGGTGGCGGCCCAGCCGATCATCGCCGTCGACGTGGTGGGCGGCAAGCTCGAGTCGGCGCGCCAGCTCGGTGCCACGCACGCCATCGACGCCTCGAAGGAGGATCCCGTCGCGGAGATCCGGCGCATCACGCGGCGCGGCGCCGACTTCACCTTCGTGGCCGTGGGTGACGCGCGCGCCGTCGCACAGGCAGCCGAGGCGCTGGCGCCGGGCGGCACGTGCGTCGTGATCGGCGTGCCGGCCACGGGGGCGACGGTGCCCCTGGACGTACGGCCGCTCGTGACCGGCGAGCGCGTGATCCGCGGCTCGAGCTACGGCAGCGCGCGCACCCGCGAGGACCTGCCGCGGCTGGTCGAGCTGTACCGCGGCGGCCGGCTCAAGATCGATGAGCTCATCACGCGCCGCTACGGCCTGGACGAGGCCAACGAGGCGTTCC
>Ga0209057_1004238_pt1 | contig 10302 bp, 5 predicted proteins | sample GraSoiAngelo_146_FD_185903 | JGI IMG/M metagenome (GOLD analysis project Ga0209057, IMG submission 185903) | Grasslands soil microbial communities from the Angelo Coastal Reserve, California, USA - 14_1009_05_30cm (SPAdes) (version 2) | ecosystem: Environmental > Terrestrial > Soil > Grasslands ... | reverse complement strand
CATCCAGCAGCAGTTCCGCGTCGGCCTGCTCCGCATGGAGCGCGTCGTGCGCGAGCGCATGTCCATCGTCGAGCCGGAGAAGGCGACGCCGAAGGAGCTCATCAACATCCGTCCGGTCGTCGCCGCTATCAAGGAGTTCTTCGGCGGCTCACAGCTGTCGCAGTTCATGCAGCAGACGAACCCGCTCGACGAGCTCACCCACAAGCGCCGCCTCTCGGCCCTCGGCCCCGGCGGCCTCAGCCGTGAGCGCGCCGGGTTCGATGTCCGCGACGTGCACTACAGCCACTACGGCCGCATCTGCCCGATCGAGACGCCAGAGGGTCCGAACATCGGCCTCATCGGGTCGCTTGCGACGTACGCGCGCGTGAATCCGTACGGCTTCATCGAATCGCCGTTCCGCCGCATCGAGAAGGACAAGAACGGCAAGGCGCGGGTCTCCGACGAGATCGTCTACCTCACCGCCGACGAGCAGGAGCTCGCGACGGTCGTGCAGGCGAACGCGCGCCTCGACGACAAGGGCTACTTCATCGACGAGCGCGTCCAGGTCCACCGCGGCGACGAGTACCACGAGGCCGCGCCGAACAACGCGGACTACATGGACGTCTCGCCGAAGCAGATCGTCTCCGTGTCGGCGGCGCTCATCCCGTTCCTCGAGCACGACGACGCGAACCGCGCGCTCATGGGCTCGAACATGCAGCGCCAGGCCGTGCCGGTCATCCGTCCCGAGGCGCCGATCATCGGCACGGGCATCGAGTACCGCGCGGCGAAGGACTCTGGGCAGGTCGTCCTCGCGGACGCCGACGGCACGGTGCGCTCGGTGTCCGCAGCGGAGATCTGGGTCGAGCACGACAAGGGCGAGCCGAAGCGCTACCGCCTGCAGAAGTTCGTGCGCACCAACCAGGGCACCTGCTTCAACCAGCGCCCGACCGTCTCGGTCGGCGACCGCGTCCTCGCGGGGCAGGTCATCGCCGACTCCTATTCAACGGACGACGGCGAGCTCGCTCTCGGCCAGAACATCCTCGTCGCGTTCATGCCCTGGGAGGGCGGCAACTACGAGGACGCGATCATCCTGTCCGAGCGTCTCGTGCAGGACGATCGCTTCACGAGCATCCACGTCGAGAAGTACGAGTGCGAGGCCCGCGACACCAAGCTCGGGCCCGAGGAGATCACGCGGGACATCCCGAACGTCGGTGAGGAGGCGCTCGCCGATCTCGATGAGAACGGCATCGTCTACATCGGCGCCGAGGTCGGCCCGCAGCACATCCTCGTCGGCAAGATCACGCCGAAGGGCGAGACCGAGCTCACCGCCGAGGAGCGACTGCTCCGCGCGATCTTCGGTGAGAAGGCGCGCGAGGTGAAGGACTCCTCGCTGCGGCTCCCGTCGGGCGAGCACGGCAAGGTCGTCGACGTCGCGGTGTTCAGCCGCGAGAACAACGACGAGCTCCTGCCGGGCGTGAACAAGATGATCCGCGTCGCCGTCGCGCAGAAGCGCAAGATCAGCGTCGGCGACAAGATGGCCGGTCGCCACGGGAACAAGGGCGTCATCGCGAAGATCCTGCCGGTCGAGGACATGCCGTTCCTTCCGGACGGCAAGCCCGTCGACATCGTGCTCAACCCGCTCGGTGTTCCGTCGCGTATGAACATCGGCCAGATCCTGGAGACGCACCTTGGCTGGGCCGCGGAGGCGATCGGCATGCACGTTTCCACGCCCGTCTTCGACGGCGCGAAGGAAGCGGCGATCAAGAGCGCCCTCCGCGAGGCAGGCCTGCCGGAGAAGGGCCAGGTCGAGCTCCGCGACGGCCGCACCGGCAAGCCGTTCCAGCAAGAGATCACCGTCGGCTACCTCTACATGATGAAGCTGCACCACCTCGTCGAGGACAAGATCCACGCGCGCTCGACGGGCCCGTACTCGCTCATCACCCAGCAGCCGCTCGGTGGCAAGGCGCAGTTCGGTGGTCAGCGCTTCGGCGAGATGGAGGTGTGGGCGCTCGAGGCCTACGGCGCCGCGTACATCCTCCAGGAGCTGCTCACCGTGAAGAGCGACGACGTCATGGGCCGCGTCCAGACCTACGAGGCGATCGTGAAGGGCGAGGACATCCAGCCGCCGGGAGTGCCGGAATCATTCAAGGTGCTTATCAAGGAGCTGCAGTCGCTCGGCCTCTCGGTCGAAGTGCTGAACGACGCCGAAGAGGAGATCCGGTTCATCGAGGACGCGTCCGCGTACGCGTCGCCGGATCTCGGCATCAACATCAGCGGCCTCGAGAGCGGGGAGTAAACGCAAATGCTTGAAGTCAACGAGTTCAACGCGATCCGCATCTCGCTCGCGTCGCCCGACCAGATTCGCACGTGGTCGTCGGGCGAGGTGACGAAGCCGGAGACGATCAACTACCGCACCCTGCGTCCCGAGAAGGACGGCCTCTTCGACGAGCGCATCTTCGGGCCGACCCGCGACTGGGAGTGCTACTGCGGCAAGTACAAGCGCATCCGGTACAAGGGGATCATCTGCGACAAGTGCGGCGTCGAGGTGACGCGCGCGAAGGTCCGTCGCGAGCGCATGGGCCACATCCAGCTCGCCTCGCCGGTGTCGCACATCTGGTTCTTCAAGGGGACGCCGAGCCGTCTCGGCATCCTCCTCGACATGTCGCCGCGCAACCTCGAGCGCATCCTCTACTTCGCGCTCTACGTCGTGACGCACATCGACGAGCACCAGAAGGAGCGCTCGTCGCAGGCGATCCAGGACGAGGCGGAGGGCAAGATCCGCCGTCTCGAGCAGACGATCTCGGACCGCACCGGCGCGATCGAGTCGCGCGCGAACAACGAGATCATGCGCATCCGCACCGCGACGGAGCAGAAGGTCCGTCAGCAGGAGGAGCAGCTCGCGCAGGACACCGACGCGCTCACGACCGCCGCGGCGAAGGTGAAGGAGGAGCTCGAGGACGGCCTCTCCAAGCCGGCGAAGAAGGACATCGTCTTCAAGCAGGCCGAGCTCACCATCGTCGAGAAGGGCAACAACATCACGCGCACGATGCTGACGCAGCTGCAGCGCAGCCTTCAAAAGCAGCTCGACGCGATGGTGAAGGCGGGCCGCAAGGAAGAGGAGCAGACCCGCAGCGACGCGGAAAAGAAGATCGCCGACATCCGCATGCGCGCCGATCAGGACCTCGGCATCGTGAAGCAGGAGATCGCGCCGGACGTGCAGGTCGTCCGCGACGAGGCGCGCACCAAGCGCGACGCCGCCGACGAGATCAAGTGGATGCAGGTCCTCACCGAGCCCGAGTTCCGCGAGAAGAGCGAGAAGTTCCGCTTCTTCAAGGCGCAGATGGGCGCCGAGGCGGTGCTCGAGATCATCCGCCAGCTCGACATGGAGAAGCTCGCGCTCGAGCTCGCGAAGGACATGCGCAGCACCACCGGCCAGCGCCGCAAGAAGTCGATCAAGCGGCTGCGCCTGCTGAAGGCGCTGCTCAAGAGCCACGCGTCGCCGGAATGGATGATCCTCACGATCCTCCCGGTCATCCCGCCCGACCTGCGCCCGATGGTGCAGCTCGACGGCGGCCGCTTCGCGACGAGCGACCTCAACGACCTCTACCGCCGCGTCATAAACCGCAACAACCGGCTGAAGCGACTGCTCGAGCTCGGCGCGCCGGAGATCATCATCCGTAACGAGAAGCGCATGCTCCAGGAGGCGGTCGACGCTCTCATGGACAACGGCCGCCGTGGCCGCGCGATCTCCGGGACCGGCAACCACAAGCTGAAGAGCCTCTCCGACATGCTCCGCGGCAAGCAGGGCCGGTTCCGCCAGAACCTGCTCGGCAAGCGCGTCGACTACTCGGGCCGCTCCGTCATCGTCGTCGGCAACGATCTCAAGCTCCACGAGTGTGGTCTGCCGAAGAAGATGGCGCTCGAGCTCTTCAAGCCGTTCGTCATGCGTCAGCTCGTCGAGCGCGGTCTCGCGCACAACATCAAGAGCGCGAAGCGCTACGTCGAGCGCGTGTCACCCGAGGTGTGGGACGTCCTCGAGGAGGTCATCAAGGACCACCCGGTCCTGCTGAACCGCGCGCCGACGCTGCACCGCCTCGGCATCCAGGCGTTCATGCCGAAGCTCATCGAGGGCAACGCGATCCAGATCCACCCGCTCGTGTGTGAGGCCTTCGGCGCCGACTTCGATGGCGACCAGATGGCCGTCCACGTCCCGCTCTCCGCCGCGGCGCAGGCCGAGGCGAAGCACCTCATGCTCTCGAGCCGCAACATCCTGAAGCCCGCCGACGGCCAGCCCGTCGTGACCCCGCGCCAGGACATGGTGCTCGGCACGTACTGGCTCACGCTCGAGCCGGACGGCGCAGGCGATGGGACGCGTGCGAAGGGCGACGGCGACCTATGGAAGGACGCGCGCATCTTCGGCGACTACAACGAGGTCCAGTCGAACCTCGACCTCGGCCTCGTCACGTACCAGACGCCTGTGAGGTTCCCGTGGGCCGGCAAGGTCATCGAGACGACCGTCGGCCGCGTCCTCTTCAACGCGGTCATCCCCGAGGACCTGCGGTTCATCAACCGCACCCTCGATCGCGGCGCGATCCGCGACATCGTCACGCAGACCTTCGAGCGCCACGGCAACGAGGTCACCGCTGAGGTCGTCGACCGCATCAAGAACCTCGGCTTCGCCGCGGCGACCCAGGCGGGCGTCTCGATCTCGATCGACGACGTCGCGATCCCCGAAGACAAGGCGAAGACGATCGCCGAGGCCGAGCGCAAGGTCGCCGAGATCGATCGTCAGTTCCAGCGCGGCCTGATCAGCGAGCAGGAGCGATACGAGCACACGGTGAAGATCTGGACCGACGCGACGAAGAACGTCATCGACGCGATGATGCTCGCGCTGGACAAGCGCGGCTCCGTCTACATGATGGCGACGTCCGGCGCACGTGGTAACACGCAGCAGATGGGGCAGATCGGTGGTATGCGTGGGCTCATCGCCGACCCCCAGGGCCGCATCATCGACCTGCCGATCCGTTCGAACTTCCGCGAGGGCCTCACGGTCCTCGAGTACTTCATCTCGACGCACGGTGGACGAAAGGGTCTCGCCGACACCGCCATCCGGACGGCGGACTCGGGCTACCTGACGCGTCGTCTCGTGGACGTGGCGCAGGACGTCATCGTCCGCATCGAGGATTGCGGCGACGAGGACGGCATCTTCGTCAACGCCGACGAGCCTGGGCGGCAGGAGCCGTTCCAGGACTCGATGTTCGGACGGCTCGTCGCGCAGGACATCAAGGATCCGAAGGGCAAGCTCGTCGCGGCGCGCGGCGACGACATCGACCGCGTGCTCGCCAAGAAGATCCTCGACGCCGGCGTGAAGCGAGTCCGCATCCGCTCACCGCTCGCGTGCAACGCGAAGTACGGCATCTGCCGCGCCTGTTACGGCCGGAACCTCGCGACGGGCAAGCTCGTCGAGGCGGGGGAGGCCGTCGGCATCATCGCCGCGCAGTCCATCGGCGAGCCGGGCACCCAGCTCACGATGCGTACGTTCCACACCGGTGGCGTCGCCGCCGTCGGTAAGGACATCACCATGGGCCTGCCGCGCGTCGAAGAGCTCTTCGAGGCACGCGTGCCAAAGGGCATGGCCGTTGTCTGCGAGATCGACGGCATCGCCGAGATCGTCCGTGACCCGGACGGCTCGCGGAAGATCGTCGTGCGCAATTCGCAGGATTACACCGTGCCGATCAGCGTCCCCGCTGGTTACGTGCTCGCGATCGCCGATGGCGACGCAGCAGTTGCCGGTCAGCCACTCGCGAAGCCCGAGCGGCGGACCAAGGGCAAGACGGACATGCCTGCGCCGGTCTCCGGCAAGGTGACCGTGCACGGCGACAGCAGGATCACGATCGCGCTCAAGGACGTCGAGGAGCGCATCTACGAGGTCGAGCACACCGCTCGCATCAACGTGGAGAACGGCTCGAAGGTCTCCGCCGGCGACTTCCTCACCGAGGGATCGGCGAACCCGCAGGACATCCTGCGCATCTCAGGCCGCGAGGCGGTCTACCGCTACATGGTCAACGAGGTCCAGAAGGTCTACCGCTCGCAGGGTGTGACGATCAACGACAAGCACATCGAGATTATCGTCCGCCAGATGCTGCGCAAGGTGCGCATCGAGGAGGCCGGCGACACCGAGCTGCTGCCGATGGAGCTCTTCGACCGCTTTGAGTTCGAGGACATCAACGCGCGCACGATCGCGTCCGGCGGTGAGCCGGCGACGGCGCAGACGGTGCTCCTCGGTGTGACCAAGGCGAGTCTCTCGACCAACTCCTTCCTCGCCGCCGCGTCGTTCCAGGAGACCACGCGCGTCCTCACCGAGGCTGCGACGATGGGTCAGAAGGACCGGCTGCTTGGGCTCAAGGAGAACGTCATCATCGGCAAGCTCATCCCCGCGGGGACGGGCCTCGCATCCCGACGCGAGCAGCTGGACTGGTTGCCGAAAGCGCGTGCACTTGCCGCGATGTTCGGTACCGACGAGGACGAGGAAGTGCCGGTCGTTCCCGCCGAGGAGCTCTCGCTCGAGGACCTCGACGACGACGAAGACGAGAACGGCGAGGAGGGCCTCGAGGACATCGAGGACGTCGCCGAGCCGACCCAAGCCGATCTCACCAAGCCCGCGGAGTAATTCGCACGCGACCGTAGTAGATGGAGAGGCCGCCGCAAGGCGGCCTCTCTCTCTTTGCGCCGATCTGCCCAGTTATTCGAGAAGGACCACGCTGATGTGCGCGTGATCGCGCGCGGCCGCTGCGAGATGGCCATCGCTCGTGACAAGCATGGTATCGAGCGCCTCCGCGAGCGCGACATACATCGCGTCGTACGCCGTCACGTTGTGTCGCAGCCGCCCGGCACGATCGAGCAGCGCGGACGTCGGATATCTCACGATCGGTAGATCGGATAGGTCATCGATCGCCGCGGAGGAGCGCGCCTCATCGAGCTCTCGCCGTCGCTCGAAGCGACGGAGCGCGTGGAGCACCTCGACGTTGAGCAAATCTGGAGCGCTCGCAGGCTGGCGTGGATCGAAGACGTGGCGCTCAGCGAGATCGGCGAGCGGGAGACGGAGGAGGAGGCGCACCACGGCCGAGGCGTCGATGACGCTCAGCGGCGGCCCTCACGACTGAGTCTGATCACAGTCTCCGGACGCTCGCGCACCCGCACGGGTGCTCGCTGCTGGAGTCGCGCTCGAACCTCGTCCGGCGTTGGAAGCGCTGCAAGTCGTGCGAGCTCTGTCCGCAGGTACTCGGAGAGCGATGAACCGGACTGCGCGGCCCGCGCCTTCAGCGTTCGATGTACGGGCTCGGGCACGTCTCGGATTTGTACGAGCCGTCCCATCGCCTATGGATGTTAACATACTGTTTGCATACATAACACAAAAAAAACCAACATTCTCCCAGAGGGGCCGGCCAATCGAAGCCGGCCCCCTTCGCTCAGCGGGAGAAGTCAACCCAGCCGGAACTGTCTGGGGCCTGATCTTTGAACGGCGCTGGCGCGGGCGCGTCGCGCGTCACAGACCGCCAGCGGAAGCTCGTGGGATCGCCGAGAAGCGCCGCGTCGATGGTGATGTGCTCGGTCGCGCCGTGGAAGGCGACGTCATCAGTGAGGAAAACCTGCACGAGGTCGCCGGTGCCCTGATTGAACGCGCGTTGATCGAGCACATAGGTCTCCCAGTGGTCGTAGAGCCAGCGGATCACGATGATGAATTCGATACCGGCGAGGCTCGGATCGGTATCGAGCTGCCAGTTGTAGGCGACGAACGTACCTGTCTCAGGTGGATTCGGTACGGCTTCAGCGAGTTCCATCATGAATGAGATCTGTCCTGTACCGACCTGGTCGGTGACCTTCGCGTGCACGATATCCAGATACGCCGGAGTCGTGTCGTTGGCGTCGAAGATCTCGCTGGTGCTGGCGTAGACGAGCCTGGGGACGCTAGTTGACGCGAACACGATGACGAGCATGAGCATGGCTTGAATCCTCAAATGTCCCCTCCTCAACGCGATGGCGCATGTGCTGGCCGAGTATTAAGCCACTGGACGTCAAATACGAGACCGAGGCAGCGTTCAGCTGCTAGCTCTCAGGCGAGACGTGGTTTTTTGTGCGGGATGCCCACGCGCGTTGACTCGCGCGATCGTTCGGCCTATGGTCCGCCGCAGAGTGAACGGCTTCGCGATGCGCATGTCCATGGCCTCGATGCGGAGGCCTTTGTGGCGTTGGATGTGATGCGGGCGTAGCGCTCACGCGATCTCACGCACAAAGGCCTCCGGGATACCGGGGGCTTTTTCTTTTGGAGGAGCGAGATGGCGATCGCAACGAGATCAACCTTGTTACAGGGCCTGCGATGCCGCGCATGCGGCGAGCTGCAGCCCGCCGACGAGCGCTACGTCTGCGCCGAATGCCTGGGACCGATTGAGCCCGAATACGACCTCGACCGCTCGCGTGCCGAGGATCTGCGGGCGGAGATCACGGAAGGGCCGCGCACGCTCTGGCGCTACGCGCCGCTGCTTCCTGTCCGGGATGCGGTGGGAGACAGTCCGGTGGGGTGGACGCCGCTGATCCCCGCGCCGCGGCTCGGTGCCGCGCTCGGCATCACGCATCTCTACGTGAAGGACGACACACACAATCCAACGCTGTCGTTCAAAGACCGGCCGGTCGCGATCGCGCTCGCGCGGGCACTCGAGCTCGGTCTCGACACGCTCGCCTGCGCCTCGACGGGCAACCTCGCCGGCGCGGTCGCCGCGGCGGCGGCGCGCTCCGGTCTTCGCGCGCTCGTGTTCGTGCCTGAGACGACCGAGCCGGGAAAGATCGCGAGTGCCGCGGCGTACGGCGCGCACGTCGTCCGCGTCACCGGGACGTACGACCAGGTGAATCGCCTCTGCGGTCGCCTCGCCGATGAGCATGGTTGGGGTTTTGTGAATTTCACCTTGCGTCCGTACTACGCGGAGGGGTCCAAGACGCTGCTCTTCGAATGCGCGGAGCAGCTCGGCTGGACGCTGCCGCACCACGTCGTCGTCCCGGTCGGCTCCGGCGCGCTGCTCACGCGCACCGCGACGGCCGCGGCGCAGCTTCGCGCCGCCGGACTCGTCGACGATGGCCACTGCCATATCCACGCGGCGCAAGCGTCCGGGTGCGCGCCGGTGTCCGACGCCGTGCTCGGGGGCCGGCCCGTCACGCCGGTCCGGATCCCCGAGACGATCGCGAAGTCCATTGCCATCGGTGCGCCCTCCGATGGCGACGGCGCGGTGAGCGTCGTCAACGCGTCGGGCGGTAGCGCGGCGTCCGTCGGTGACTCGGACATCGCGGACGCGATCGCGCTGCTCGCGACGACCGAGGGCATCTTCATCGAGCCCGCGGGCGGCGTCGTCGTCGCGACCGCGCGAGAGCTCGCGCGGCGTGGCGTCATCCACGACGGCGAGACCGTCGTGCTGTATCTCACGGGCAGCGGCTACAAGCAGGAGCCCACGACCGGAGAGCTTGGCCCGGTCATCCCGCCCGATGCCGATGCGTTCCATCTCGCTTATGAGGAGGTCCTGCGATGAGCGCGGTCATCCGTCTTCCCTCACCGCTTCGCGCCAGTGTCGGCGGCGCCACGACTGTGCCGATCGACGTGGCCGATCTTCGCGCCCTGCCCGCCGCGATCGCCGACCGCTATCCGGATCTCGCGGCGCGCGTCGTACGCGACGGCGCGTTCGGACGGTTCATCACCGTGTTCGTCGACGGGGAGGACGCTCGCTTCCTCCCCGCGGAGACGGACCTCACGAACGCGCGGGTTGTCGAGCTCCTGCCGGCGGTGAGTGGCGGGGCTGGCTGAACGCGGGCAGCACTTCCTTCACGAGGCGTCGGTACTGTCCGCGTTGGTCGAACGAGGTGATCCGGAAGGTGATCTCCTTGGCGCCGGCGTCGGCGAACGCGCGGACCTTCTCGACGACCTCGTCGGGCGACCCATACGCCACCCACACGTCGAGCCGCGGCCGCGGGATGTCGAAGCCGTAGTAGAGGTCGAGGAACTTCTTCGACTCCGCCGCGGCGGCTTCGCGGTCCTCGTTGATGTTCACGTTGTAGTAGAGCGTGTTGTCGAACGCGTCCGCGTCGCGTCCCTCGTCCCGCAGCGATGCGCGAAGCAGGCCGAGGCGATCGGCGAACTCCGCGGGCGTGACAAGCGTCGTCATCCATCCGGCGGCGTGCCGCGTGATGCGTCGCGTCGCGCGTTCGACATTCGTCTTCAGATCCGTGTGCGCGGTGGGCCGCGGGTTCGCGGCGATCCAGATCGACGGGTGCGGTTTCGTG
>Ga0209057_1004233_pt1 | contig 10310 bp, 14 predicted proteins | sample GraSoiAngelo_146_FD_185903 | JGI IMG/M metagenome (GOLD analysis project Ga0209057, IMG submission 185903) | Grasslands soil microbial communities from the Angelo Coastal Reserve, California, USA - 14_1009_05_30cm (SPAdes) (version 2) | ecosystem: Environmental > Terrestrial > Soil > Grasslands ... | reverse complement strand
GAGGCTCGGCTACCGCCGGGATCTTTGAAGCGTCATCGAAGTTCACGACGATATAGCCGCCACGTTGGCCGTCCACCGCGGTGAAGTACGCCGTCTCGGCGTGAAGCTCCGACAAGAGATCGCGCATTTTGTCACCAAACTTCGGATCCCGTACGGCCGCATTGCCAGATTCGACCGGGATATGAAACCGAAGGATGTACCGCATCTTGCCTCCTTGCCGTGAGCGGCCAGGTTTCCGAACTGGCGGCGTATTGCGCGCTGCCTAGGCGCGCCTTGGAGCCGGTGCGCGCGGGCGCGCCTGGCCAAGAAGGTGACGAGGCGACAGTCACAATTGAAGACACCTGCAGGCCTACGGCGGCACCTACTCCTCGAGCGCGCAGTCAACTAGGGGTTGCGACTCACCGTGCAGCTGACGTTGGTGATCGACAGCAGTTCCTTCAGCAGGTCGATCCTGCCGTTACCGTTTACATCAGTGTAGGTGATGACGCAGGTTAACGTGAAGCCGTTTGCCACGATCGTCCGCGTCACTGTTTCAGCAAAGGCAGGTGTCGACGCAAGCGCCGTGAGTCCAGCAGCCATGGCCACACTCCCAAGGGTCTTTCGCATGATGCCCTCTCAGTCTGCGTGGTTAGCAGCGTTCGCATGTCGAACGTACTGTAACTCAGGCTGCCTGCAAGGGAGGAGGCGTTTGGAGGTTTCGTGAGAATTTTCCACGGAATTCGTCGAGCGCTGGGGTCGTGATCGCGCGCGGCCTAACGGACCGCGCTTAAGCTGCGGGGCGAAAGCCGGCGAGCGCAAGCGCCCCGCCTTGCGGTACCGGTTCGCCGGTGCACAAACGCCCGCTTCCTCTGAAAGCCGGCCCCGGCAGCTTCAAGCGCTTGTTAGGCATCACGGCTCCGGGATTGACAGGTCACGGCAGATCTTACGGGCGAGGAACTCGTTGATGTCACGATGCCGCGGCACCGTGGATGTCTTGCGGGCAGATCGATTCACGTACACAGAGTGGTGGGCGCCTTCCCGTAACAGCTCGCAGCCATGGGCTTCGATATGCTGAACGAGGTCACGCCGCTTCAAGCGGGCGTGATCTTAAAGCGTTCGCGTATTACAGAACGCGTGCCGAGGGCCTCTTGAGCGAGTGTACGGTTGGCCTCGAGGACCAGGCGTACAGCTTCGTCGAGGTTGGCCCGGGCTTCCTCGAGGGTCGCCCCCTGGGTGTTGGCGCCTGGAAGCTCTTCCACGAAGGCGATGTAGCCTTCCGGCACCTTCTCGAACACGGCGGTTAGTTGGAGGGTCACGGGACTCAATCTAACAAACATGCCCGTGTGATGCCTAACGGATCGCGCTTAAGCTGGGGGGCGAGGGCCGGCGGGCGCAAGCACCCTGCCCTGCGGTATCAACTCGCTGGTGCACAAACGTACGCTTCCTTTGAAAGCCGGCCCCGTCAGCTTCAAGCGCTTGTTAGACCGCCCGGCGAGAACGGTGTTGAGCACGAATCGCTCCGTTACTGCAGCCTCAGGGTGAGTCCGTAGCGCTGCGTACTGAATCGGCGCTCGCCTCGAGAGGTGCCGGTGACGAACGCTGTCTCAAGCCCAATGGCAAGGTTGCTTAGCAGACTCCAGCGAACCCCTACCCCGACGACTCCCCCAAACGTGATGGCCGTCTTGCAATCGGGCGAGGTATCTGGGGCATCGGCAGGACACTCTCCTGGCTGGCCGACCAAGCCAGCGCCCACCTGAGCCCACGGAGCGAAGCGTCGACTCGGAGCGATCGTTCCGATCGCCATCAACCACCTCATGTCAGGACGCGGCGTAGCGCTGGCTCCAACCTCCACACCGACCGCGATAAATCGAGTTGTTCGGCGCTTGATCCGAACACTGAAGGCGCTACCGGTGGCTTCCCGAGTGGGGCCGCAACAATCCGAAGAGAAGGACTGCTTGAAGGTCGCGCTGGCAATTCCGAGTTCGATTGACACTCCCGGCAGCTTTGGCGCCTGGGCCTTGAGGGCCGCAGCGGCGAGCATGAGAACGGAGTAACTCGCAAGGACTTTCACACGTTTCATGAAGTCACAGGTTCCAAACCGGGCGGTCTAACGGATCGCGCTTAAGCTGCGGGGCGAGCGCCGGCGGGTGCAAGCGCCCCGCGCTGCGGTACGAGCTGGCTGGGGCACAAACGTACGCTTCCCCTGAAAGCCGGCCCCGGCAGCCTCAAGCGCTTGTTAGGCAGCACCGCTAGGGGCCCCGGGGGAGAGCCCGGTTGTAGAACCAGATGGCCTGCTGAAGATGATCCTCCGCCTTGGCGCGGCTTACACCAGCACCGAAACCGACCACCACGCCGCCGACGAGGAGCCCGATCGCCGCGCCCTCGTACTGCTGGGGGTCGCTGGCGTTGTAGCTAGCGCTTACGAGGATGATCGAAGCGGTGAAAGTGGCGATCGCGACCAACGTCAACGCCGCGCGGCGATTGTAATGGGTGCGGAAAGCGGTGTAATGCGAGCGCGTACTGTCGCCCGCTGCTGCAAGGAGGTCGATACGCGGCGCGAACAAGCCGAGCCGAGCGACGGGCGTGGGAGGCACCCCTTGGACTAGAGAACGTGAGAACACGTTGGGTTGAAGCCGCAGGGCGCAGCGGTCGTAGGTGCAGTCGGGTGCCTGCCCGCGGGCGAGACTCGCGCCGAAAGTCGCCGCTAGAGCAGCAGCGAGAAACGAAGGGGGAAAGGTAGAACTCATCTCGGCCTCACGGTGCTGCCTAACGGATGGCGCTTGAGCTGCGGCGCGCTGAAGAAAGATTCATTCCTTAAAATCTACGCGCGCCGTGAGCTTCAAGCGCTTGTTAGGCCGCACGCGTCGCTATCTCTTCCTCGGGTCATCCGCAGGATTGACGTAGGTCACCCCCCAGGGGCCAATGCCGTGCGACTGGACGATCGTCTCGCCTTGAGTCCAATAAAAATGGCGAGCGCCTCTCGGGATGACGATGAAACTTCCGGCCGGCATAGGTTTGGTTGCCTTCACGTCGAACTTGTCGCCCCAACCGATATTAAGCGTGCCGGTGATCACCGTGAGGTGCCCGTCGGCTGGGTGGACGTGTGGGGGAATGTGGTACCCGTCGGGTATCTTCAGGCGATACGTGAACGGCACGTTGGCCACGGTTCGATCGCCCTCGAGGGTGGCGCACTTGGGTCCGCGTGGAAGCGCAGCGGAGCAGTCCTCCCACCGCAATTCCTCCGCCCTCACCAAGAGGGGCGACTTGGCGACGGCCGCCGCGGGATTCGTCGGCTCCTGGCGAAGCGACACCGGAAGGGTTAGCAGTAGGGCCCCGGCTGCCAAGGCCCCGTAGTGGGCTCTGTTCATAGCGATGGTGTTTTCCTCCTCTCCTATTCGCGTGCGGCCTAACGGATCGCGCTTAAGCTGCGGGGCGAGCGCCGGCGGGCGCAAGCGCCCCGCCCTGCGGTACGAGCTCGTTGGCGCACAAACGTACGCCTCCTTTGAAAGCCGGCCCCGTCAGCTTCAAGCGCTTGTTAGGCCGCGCGCCTTACCAAACGTGGCCCCTCTCAGACCGACGCCACAGATACCAACCATAGAAGCCGAGTGGTGGCCCAAAGGCTGCTCCGAGGACAAGTGAGGAGTGCACTCGTTCGACGAGCGGCTCAGGCTCGAGCAATAGGGAGACTAGAAACCAGCATGGGACCGCAGTGATAAAGCCGAGTAGAAGTGCGCCAGGCCAGCGACGACCCAAGGGTAGAAGCAGCCCGACAAGTGCACCTCCAAGGGCCCCCATGCTCAGATAGCCGAGGACTAGGGGGAGAAACCCAATCCCGGCGGAGCTGAGACCAGCTCCGCGGTGAAAGAGGACGCTGTAAACGGGGAAGAGAGAAAGCAAAGCCCCGAACAGCAAGCCTGTTCCGATTCCAAGCAGTGCGCGTCCCCGACCGGAAAGGGGGTTCTTGGATGTCTGGTCGAGGTACCAGCGAACGGCGCTCCACATTTCGGTAACCTCGATCTCGCCGGCTCGCGCCGCCTAACGGATGGCGCTTAAGCTGCGGCGCGCTGAAGAAAGATTCATTCCCCAATCTACGCGCGCCGCCAGCTTCAAGCGCTTGTTAGGCGGCGGGTGCTCGGACGCGACTCCCTCAAAACCGCGGCAAGCTTCTTCGGCGCGACCAGGCGCCACGCGTCAGTGAGCAAATCCCGCAATACCGGTAACGACACGCGGTCGAGCCGCACTCCAAGCCAGCGGCCCCGCCACTCGTTCCAGAAAGCGATGCCATCCCAAGAGACCAGCGCGTCGGCGTTGGCAGGATCGGTCTTTACGACCACGGCCCTGTCGCCATCCGGCAATGCCGCGAAGATCTTGTTCCGCACGCGGAAGTCGGGCACATCAAAGTGCGAGCGCTCCACGGCTTCAGGAAGCGCAAGGGCGAGCCGACGCACAGCCGCCAGTGTGATCCGACGTCGAGGCCTCACACGACAGAGTCCACCATTGAAATGATTAGGTTCCGCCGCCTAACGGCTCGCGCTTAACCTGCGGGCGCAACGCCTGCCGGCGCAAGGCGGCGGAGCGGCAGATAAAAAGGCTCGCCAGCGAGGCAACGCAATTCTTCCCTACTTGCGAGCGCCCGTCAGCTTCAAGCGCTTGTTAGACCGCGCCCGCTTCGGAGGTTTCCATGTCAGCTTGAGCTTCCGCTTGTTCAACGCGCAATCCCGAAGATACAGGTTGATGAGTGTTTGATAGGGGATGCCGGTGCGCGTGGAAAGATCCTTGAAGTATTCCAAGGCCCGCGAGTCAAGCCGAATCGTGACGGACTGCTTGAGTCGTTCCACATATGGATTGGGTCGGGCATTTGAGAAATCGTACTCTCTTCTCATTGTTTCCACCTCGCGTCGTATCCCGCCTGTTCTGCTTTAGTCGCTCTACGCGCCGAAATGAGTCGAATCACCGCGTCGTGCTCCCGAATAGGTGTGCACGATTACAAGAACCCGGAAGCGCGAGCTCAATCCCAGTAACACGAACCGATCTTCATCCCCCGAGTGCTCGGGATCGTCAAGCAAGAGCGCGTGGTCATCATAAAAGACCGTCTCCGCTTCCTCGAACGACACGCCATGCTTCCGAAGGTTGATCCGCGCCTTCGCGGGGTCTCATTCGACGCGGATCGGCACCACGGTTCAATGTACGTACGATGTATGTACTGTGCAAGGCGGGAATGGCGCGGTCTGACGGACCGCGCTTAAGCTGCGGGGCGAAGGCTGGCGGGCGCAAGCACCCCGCACTGCGGTACGAGCTCGTTGGCGCACAAACGTGCGCCTCCTTTGAAAGCCGGCCCCGTCAGCTTCAAGCGCTTGTTAGGCCGCGCGCCTTACCAAACCTGGCCCCTCTCAGACCGACGCCGCAGATACCAACCATAGAAGCCGAGTGGTGGCCCAAAGGCTGCTCCGAGGACGAGTGAGGAGTGCACTCGTTCGACGAGCGGCTCAGGCTCGAGCAATAGGGAGATTAGAAGCCAGCATGGGACCGCAGTGATAAAGCCGAGTAGAAGTGCGCCAGGCCAGCGACGACCCAAGGGTAGAAGCAGCCCGACAAGCGCACCTCCAAGGGCCCCCATGCTCAGATAGCCGAGGACTAGCGGTAGAAACCCAATCCCGGCGGAGCTGAGACCAGCTCCGCGGTGAAAGAGGACGCTGAAAACGGGGAAGAGAGAAAGCAAAGCCCCGAATAGCAAGCCTGTTCCGATTCCAAGGAGTGCGCGTCCCCGAACGGAAAGGGGGTTCTTGGATGTCTGGTCGAGGTACCAGCGAACGGCGCTCCACATTTCGGTAACCTCGATCTCGCCGGCTCGCGCGGCCTGACGGATCGCGCTTAAGCTGCGGACGCAATGCCCGAGGGCGCAAGGCGGTGGAGCGGCAGACAAAAAGGCCAGCCAGCGAGGGAACGCAATTCTTCCCACACGAGCGCCCGCCAGCTTCATGCGCTTGTTAGACGGCAGCTTGTTCACAGATCTTCAGGCGTCAATCCCGTATGCTTCGCGATCCGGGACAGCATCTTGGGCCCGAGCTCATCGTTATCGTGAAAGGCGAAGACGTAGTTCGGCCAGCCCTCGCGAGCCAGGGTTCGGTGGGAGCCCGTTTCTCGTTTGATGGTCCAGCCGATGCGAAGCAACGCCGCCAGCACTCGCCGCGCCTTCGCAGCGCGCCAGACGGTCACGCCGCTTTGAAGGTCACGTTGAGCGGGTCCGGAGCGGTTTCGGCATGGTCTAGGCGATCCGCAAGGACGCGAAGCGCCAGGGCCTGAACATGAGCCATAGCTTCGTCCCTGCTCTTCCCATAGGTCATCACACCTGGAAGCTCAGGAACCTCGGCGAGCCAGCGGCCGTCGTCCTCGCGGTCGATCTCGATCTTGAAATGCATGGTGGGAACTAATCTAATGCCGGAACCCGCTGCCGTCTAACGGATCGCGCTTAAGCTGCGGGCGCAATGGCGGCTGGCGCAAGGAGGTGGAAGCGCAGAGAAAAAGGCGCGCGGGCGAGGCAACGCAATTCTTCCCACCCGAGCGCCCGCCAGCTTCAAGCGCATGTTAGGCGCCGGCCAAAGCCGACAGCTGCGACCACTGGCTCGGGTCATTCTCTATAAAGCCATGCTCCCGCCAGCCCCGCGAGCACCACCAGCGGCAGATTGGCCACAAGGGGCACCAGCGCGTCGGCGAGTGGGACAGCCGTGAACACAGCCCACACCAGATGCATCCAACTGGTGAGAAACCAGACACTCAACGCAGCGATGGCCGCGGTACTCGGGCCTGCACCGAAGCGCGGGCGAATGGCCGCGTAGAGGCACACCGTTGCGATCCCCTGCACGAACCCTGTAAGGACGACAAGGACACGTAGGAGAAGCGCTGCGCCCCGAAACGGCGTGATTGGAAGTACGGGTCGACCGAGGGTGGTATGCACCTCGACGAGCGGGTGCACAGGCGCATACAGGACGCCCCAGAGCACCGCGGCTAAGACACCGCCCAGCAGAGCGCGACGCCAGTTGAGTCTCGACATTTGCCGCATCCTGCCCGTAGGCGTGTGCAAGAGACTCAGGCAGCGCGCGACTGGCCGGCGCCTAACTCAGAGTATCCGTAGTGATCGGATTCATTATTCTGATCTGCCCCGCAACATAACGCCGCTGCTCGCGCTTGGATCGGGCCAGCTTAAGAGCCTCCTGCCCCGCGGGTTAACGCGTCCGAACCGCCCCCGGGGCAGTTGAGCAAACCCTGCCAGCCATCAGCCATAATCCGCACGCGGCATAATCAGCGCACGCTCGGCACGCTGCGGAGCAAGGCCCGAGGGCCCGGAATATATTTCCCGGCATGCGAATCGGCGCGCTCGTAGCGCTTCTCTGCGTGGCCGGGTGCCGGGCGCGGCCGCAAGAAACAACGGTCCTGCAGAGCGACTCCGTGGATCTCGCGCAGCTCGTGCCACGCGACTCGACGGACGGCACGCTGCTCATCCCGCGCGTGGTCACGGAGCCGAGCGTGGTGCTGTTTTGGCTGCGCGCGGCCGACACCCTGGCCGCGGACGACCGCGCCGACACCTTTGACGACCTGAAGTATTACACGGAACAGATCGCGCCCACCCTCGAAGCGGGCGGGATCAGGCTGCTCGCCACCAACGCCGACACCGTGTACGTCGCGCTGCCCAACCACACGCGTCGCGCGATCCTCTTGTCGGGCCTGGACTATCCCTACGGGTACCTGTTGGTCGATCCGGGCGGGCCGGAGCGGATCCTCACCGGCGTGTACGCGGACGACGACCTCCTGGAAGAGCTTCGAGTCTACTTCGACCTGCCGGACGACACCACCAGCGCTCAGCCGCGCGTCGCGACCTGAAGGCCGTGCCGCCCCTCCCGGACACCCCTGACCTCCTTCTCGCCGGCGGCGATGTGCTGTTGCACGACGGCAAGTGGCGCGTGGAGCGGGCGGACGTTACCGTGCGCGACGGACGAATCGTTCAGGTCGGGAAGGGCAATGGGGAAACGGGAAAGGGGAAAGGGCCCCACCCCCACGCCCAAATTCGCGATTGCCGCGGCTGTCTGATCATGCCCGGCCTGATCCAGGCCCACGTGCATCTCTGCCAGACGCTGTTCCGCGGCCTGGCCGACGACCTGCGGCTCGAGGACTGGCTGGTGCGTCGCATCTGGCCGCTCGAAGCCGCCCACACCGAAGAGACCGTCTACTGGTCCGCCCTGCTCGGCGCCGCGGAGCTCCTGCTCGGCGGCACCACGGCCATCCTCGACATGGAGACGGTGCGCCACACCGGCGCGGCGTTCCAGGCGCTCGAGCGGATCGGCATCCGGGCGACGGTGGGGAAGTGCCTCATGGACGCGCACCCCGAAGGAGCGCCGCTCGAGCTCGCGGAGTCGACCGACAACGCGCTCTCCGAGGCGGAGGCGCTGGCCAAGCGCTGGCATAACGGCGCCGGCAGCCGGCTGCGGGTGTGCTTCGCCCCGCGCTTCGTCCCCAGCTGCTCGGGGCCGCTGCTCCGGGCCGCGAGCGAGCTGGCCGAGCGGTTCGACGCCCAGCTGCACACCCATGCGGCGGAGACGATCGTGGAGCGAGAGACGGTGCTGCGCACCACGGGGCTCGAGGAGATCGCCTACCTGGATTCGGTAGGGATCGCGGGCCCGCGCGCGGCACTCGCCCACTGCGTGTGGGTGGACGTGCACGAGACGGCGCGGCTGGCGCGCCAGGGGACGACGGTCGTGCACTGCCCGTCGTCGAACCTGAAGCTGGCGAGCGGCGTGGCCAAGGTGCCAGAGCTCCTCGCCGCCGGCTGCCGCGTCGCGCTCGGAGCCGACGGCGCGCCCTGCAACAACCGGCTGGATGCGTTCGCCGAGATGCGCCTCGCCGCGCTGATCCAGAAGCCGCGGCTCGGCGCGGATGCGTTGCCTGCCGGGCGAGTGCTCGAGCTGGCCACGCTCGGGGGCGCCCGCGCGCTGGGGCTCGAAGCCGAGATCGGCTCGATCGCCCCCGGCAAGCGCGCCGACCTCGTGGTCCTCGATCTGCGCGAGCCGCACCTCCACCCCGCCGGCGGCGATCCGGTGTCGCTGGTGGTGTACGCGGCGTGCGCGAGCGACGTGCGCGATGTGTTCGTGGACGGACGACCGGTGGTGCTCGGCCACGAGCTCCTCACCGCGCCGATCGAGGAGATCGTGCGGGAGGCCGATCGCGCGGCGGCCGAGCTGCACGACGCCGCCCAGCTGGCGTGAACCTATGTCGATCTTCCCCGCGGTCGCGCTGGCCTTCGCTATCTACACGCTCCCGCCCCCGCCCCCGCCCCCGCCCCCCGACTCGGGCGCCGCCCTGTTCCAGGCGTGGTGCAAGTCGTGCCACGGAGCGGACGGCCGCGGCGTGCCGAGCGCCGCGGCCCGGCTCGAAGTACCGCCGGCGGACCTGAAGGATTGCAAGGGCTCGACCGCCGAGACCGAGGACCGCTGGGTAGGGATCGTCTCGCGGGGCGGCGCGGCGTTCGGCCTGTCGCTCGACATGCCGGCGTTCGGCGACGCGGCCACGCCGGCGCAGATCCGCGCCGTGGTGCGCTACGCACGCTCACTGTGCGGTGAGCTGGGCTGGCCCCCGGGCGAGCTGAACTTCCCGCGGGCCTTCCTCGTGGAAAAAGCCTACCCCGAGGATGAAATCGTCGTTACCGATCAGGCTCGCGGCCAGGAGTACATCTACGAGCACCGCCTGGGCAGGCGGTTCCAGCTCGAGGCCAGCGCGCGCACGGCGCTCGATGGGCAGCCGCGAGCGTTCGACGGAGTGACCGGCGCGCTCAAGTACAACGTGTGGCACAGCCTCGAGCGGCGCGCGCTCGTGAGCCTGGGCCTCGAGGCCACGCCGCCGTTGGGGCGTCAGGATGTGTGGGAGTTGCAGCCGTTCGTCGCGTTCGGGGCCCATCCCGGCCGCGCGCTCGTGGTGCAAGGCGAAGTCGTTGGCACTTGGGAAGAAGCGGGAGGGTTCGGCGGGATGTCCTATCGGCTCGGGGTGGGCCACGAGCTGGGCCGCTTCGTGCCCATGCTCGAGGCCGGCTGGACCGTCCCGGCAGCCGGCGAGCACACGCTCTCCTTCTACCCCCAGGTGTGGGTCCAGCTCTCGCGGCTGGGACACGTCGCGGGCTCGCTCGGCGCCGAGCTGCCGGCGGTGGGCCCCGAGCCGCTGCGCCCCCGGCTGATCGCCTTCGTGCTGTGGGACTTCGGGGACGCGCCGCTGTTTCGTGGGTGGTAGCGTCGCGCGTCTCGATCAGGCCTTCAGGTGCGCCTTGACGGCCCCCTCAGCGTGCGCTT
>Ga0209057_1004232_pt1 | contig 10312 bp, 11 predicted proteins | sample GraSoiAngelo_146_FD_185903 | JGI IMG/M metagenome (GOLD analysis project Ga0209057, IMG submission 185903) | Grasslands soil microbial communities from the Angelo Coastal Reserve, California, USA - 14_1009_05_30cm (SPAdes) (version 2) | ecosystem: Environmental > Terrestrial > Soil > Grasslands ... | reverse complement strand
TGATATAGTCCTGAATTACGTAAGTGCCGGCATGAACTGTCTTGTGCTTCGGGTCGACGCGGTAATACCCGATAAACTCATCCAGGCGATCGGGTGCCAAAGATCGGACAAGAGTTACTGCTCGGGTGTACCACGCTTGGTAGGCAGTACCGAAGGCGAGTATTCGAGCTGGCTCGAGTTTGTCCAATAGTCCGAGCAGCGAACCTCGCTCGTCGAGCAGCGCTGTCAGCTGGTTCTTGATGTCTTCTTTGACTGACATGCTATCTCCGCAGGTAAGTCCTCGAGAAAACTATTTCGCTCTAACCCCGCGGCAATGAGCCGGTGCACCGGAGGCGATGTTTTCAGATTGAGTCGTTCGATTGGAGAGAGGGGATCGGCGAGGGTCATGGCGCTTCGTTCAGGGCGGCTTTAATGTTTAACAATTACGACATGTATGTTCTTCTCCACTGCCTCAATACCCTGCTTATATTCGACTTCGTTCTGAATGGCGCCAATATCGTAAATGATGAATAACATCGCTTGGTATTTCTTGCCGTAAGCTTGGATGTCGGCATTTACCTCATCAATGATGTTCTTCGCGCTATTCTTATCCCGGCAGAGTTTGACCTCGATAGCGAGACCGCCCAGTCTCCACACGATAAAATCGGGGATAGCTTCCTTGATCGATACTTTAACTCTTCCCTTCTCGCGCTCGTAGTCGACGCCGCGTACGAACCCTCTTCCGATCAGGAGCTGCTCGACGACGTCCTGAATTTGCCTCTCAGTCTCTGGTTGGTCAAAAACAGCCTGCCGCAAACTGACCTGGAAAAAATCTGAGAGTGCCCGAATCTCATCATCTCTAGCACCAATCTCCGTCTCGAGAAAAGATTCTAGAAGCAGAACATTGGTATACACACCTTCAAAATACTCTTTTTGCACCAACCCAATGACTTCGAAAGAAAATTTCACCTTGGACAAATCCCAAAATCCAATCGGAACAGTTATCTTGACTACTTTGGCGATTTCCGTCGCAATGGTTTGGTACTTCTCCATATAATTGCGGTAGCCGACGAACCTCCAATGGGTTTCGACTTTTGCGGAAAGCGTCTGTTCCATAGCGGCGCGCAGTGCTCTGATGGCAGCTAGTTGGTCCTTTAGGAAAGCTCTGATCTCTTCTTTCACAGCATCTGATCTCGTGCGCTTAGAGGGTTGTAAAGGGGCAAGAGGGCTTCGCGCTGCTCGTGAGCAATGACGTCGAAGGCCGTTGCTATTCCCAGGTCTCGGAATTGCTCGGGCTGCTGATTGGAGGCGGCTGAAACGGGTGCACGGAGACGCTTGTAACGAGTAAGGAGCGGCAACGCAAGCGTGGAAACCATGCTGTTTTCGGCGGCGTGCCAAGCAAAACTGTTCCCCCTAGCCCCGCGGCAATGAGCGGGCGCCGCAGGCGATATGGAACCAGCGTTGACGATCGTCAATGATGGTTGTTGTTGTTCCACAACTTGATGAAGTACGACTGGAAAGAGGCGGGCGAGGAATGGTCCGCACCGTGGGGCAGTTCGGCTGCGCAATGGGCCGGCACAATTTCTCCGCGGATTCGCGATTGTCTGCCAACCGGCACGATTTTGGAAATTGCGCCCGGATTCGGGCGATGGACGCATTATCTCAAAGATTACTGCCAGGACCGGTGGATTGTCGATCGCTCGAGTGAATGTATCGAAGCCTGTCGCCAGCGTTTCGCTACCGGATCATCCGCACCGACACGATCACGATTCACTTGAAGGCGTGATGAACAGCGGACTCGCGGAACTGGAAGCAGCCTTTGAAGGTTGCGGTTACACGTTCGGCTGTTTTCCCGAAGCCGAAGTTTTTTCACAAGATTTCCAGCCACGGCAGGGTGTTGTGGCAAGCTCGCTGAAGTTATTTCGTAATGGGGCCGTCGGCTCCTGATCGGCTATCCCGGATATGCCACCGGTTTCAACTCAGGCGCGGAATGGCCGACTGTCGAGAACGGTATCCGCGTGGTCGACGACGACCCGGACGGCAGCTTCGCGGAGATCGAGCATATGGGGGACGCGAGCGACGGCAACTCAGGCGGACCGCTGTTTGGCACCTGGCCCGAGGGACCCTACATCATCGGCGTTCATTCCGGTGACGAGTACAAGTACATCCCGACGCCGTTCGGTGACATCGTTGCTGAGAACAACAATGTCGCGGCGGGCGGCTCCGGCATGGTCAACATGATCCGGAAAGCGCTAGCGGATTGGCCCTGATGAGCTAAGCCGATAGTGGCGATGCCCAACCAGCGGTTCCAGCCGACGAACCCTGCCTCCGCTTTGCTTTACTGTGTTGTGGGAGGAAAAAGTCAGCGCATTTTTAGAGCTTGAACGAGTCACAGGTGCCGCGTTAGGCGACTGAGCCAATTAGCAGTCGCGACCCGCACGCGCGGAAAAAAGCGGCATTTCGGAGCGTTGTTTTATTCTAGACAGTGTTTCCGGGACTGTTTATGTTCGATTGAACATAAATACTGTTAACTCCGTCTTTGGGCGCCATCAGGCTGACTCCATTCTCAGCAAATTCGAACAACCGACTCAACAAAGGCCGCTTTGCTTGGAAGTGTGCCGGTTGTAGGCACACAAAACATTTTACCCGCTCGACGCTCGCCGAGGTTGCCGCACCCTGTTCGAGATGTGGCGGAGTGACGATGGAAATTCTTGAGGCACTTAAGACTCAAAAGAGGATTGCAACGCCGCCCAACGGGTTGGCTGCAGCGCTTGGTAGGCGTTGCGCGCTAGCGGAGTCCGGATTGGACAGATTCCGAAGTGATTGTCAACGGTGCAATGGGAATTCTACCGCTACTTGGCCGCCGTCGCGGATTTAATCGCTACTATGGATCGTTCGATTGCCTTATTTATGGACTCACCAATTCGGGTGTCCTCAAGCGAGGCAGCAGCGAGGCGTGCGGCGAAGCCAAGATGGAAGTCAATAAACCAATTCGGATGCGGCTCCGGGTCAGGAACTGGTGGCCACCATGGTGGTAGCTTCAGCCGTCGCTTCGGACGCGTTGGGCACCAGTCGTCGAGATCGTCGAAAACACGCCCGATATCAAGTCCGAAGCGATCAGCGACCCAGGCGGTTTGGATAAACTCGGCTGCGAGCGCGGCGCCCAGTGCGTGGGGCGGTGGGTCCACCGGCGGAAGCGGCTGCGGGTTGAGTGCCACCTCCAAGAAGCGGCTCAGCGGGCCACGAGGGATGACATCGTATACGGCCGGCAGGCGCCGACCGATAATTGCGAGCAATCGTGAGTCTAGGGTGAGTGTTGTTTTCATTGTCATATTTTCTTTGTGTTTTCTCGTTGTTTCTATTCTTGGTTTTTTACCGCGTCTTGCGGGAAAGTGTTCCGAGCCGCTCACCTATAATTAGACGGGCATCTCGTAGTCCATTTCTTGCCGCACAGAGGCAGTTTCACTCGAAACTCTGTACGATTGCAAGCTCTCCGTTGCCCGGTTTTGGGGGGGTATTAGGTTCTCATCAGGGAGGCGCCAGACTGGCAGTGTGGCCGACGAACTCATCACAAACTCGCGTGATTTCACTTCCGGTGTTTTTCACCGGAAGTGCCACCGCCTCTTTATTCATTTCGCGTCGCTGCCTAACGAATTGCAACGATTCTTCGGTCGTCGCGCGGTAGCGGTTTGAGACTCCAGTACTCGCGCGCCGCTTGTTCATCAACAATTTCAAAGCGGTGATCTTTCACCAGCTTGGAGTGTTGACCATTTCAAGTGCGACTGCGGACGTAATATTCATCGCAATTCGAGACGCTCCCGATTTCCTGTGTGGGGCATTCTGATGCTCTTCCCCCTAGAGTTTTGGCTACACCTTTAGGCAATGCCAAAGGTGTTTCGAAGAGTGCGTACTGGCTATAGTGCTAGCCATTGCATGAAGTACGATTGGAGAGAGGCGGGCGAAGAATGGTCGGCGCCCTGGGGCAGTTCCGCCGCACAATGGGCCGGCACAATCTTTCCGCGCATTCGCGATTTCCTGCCAACCAGCACAATTTTGGAAATTGCGCCCGGCTTCGGCCGGTGGACGCATTATCTCAAAGATTACTGCGAACAACTTTGGGCTGTTGATAAGTCCGCAGAATGCATCGAAGCGTGTCTCCAGCGTTTCGCGGCCAGTTCTCACGTGCGCTGTCATCTTAATGATGGCCGCTCACTTTCGATGGTTCCCGATGCTTCAATCGATTTTGTCTTCAGTTTTGATTCTTTCGTACACACAAATCGCGATGTCGTGGACGCGTATCTTCGCGAACTGGGACGCAAATTGAAGATCGGCGGGAAGGGTTTCATTCATCATTCCAATTTCGGCGAATACGTCGGCACGCCACGGGAACGGCTCCCGGAGGCGTTGGCGAAACCGTTGATTAAAGCAAAGATCCTCGATTGGGCGCATCATCGAAATCCAGGAATGAGCGCTGATTTATTCCGCGTTTTGTGCGCGCAGCACGGGCTGCATTGCATCAATCAGGAGCTCGTCAACTGGCGGGGCAGGCGCCTTATTGATTGCCTGTCACTATTCGTGCGAAGCGATTCAGCCCCGCAGGATGCGACGAAGGTAATCCGAAATCCGAATTTCATGCGTGAGGCCACGCAAATTCGCCGGCAATGGCGAAGTCGAAGCTAAAGAGTCCTGCTAACGATTGGCGTCAGCGCGAGTAATTCCGCCTCCCCCTCGCCCCTCTCCCCTGCCAAAGGGCGAGGTGCCCCAAGCGCGTGTACAGCCACGTCGCTTACCCGTCCGCGCAACTGGCGATATTGCTGAGTAAGTTCGTTGCCTAATCGGTTTCGCTAATTCAACATCGCGGCATGCCCGAGGTCCAAGCGCCCCCGCCGCTGCCAAAATCTCAGCCGTCGTTTGGGCGGCGCCACAGCACCATCATCAAATTGCTCGGGGTAGGCGCGCTCGTATTGGTGTTGCTGATTCCCCTGGCAATGATTACCGGCGTACTTAGGGAGCGTTTGCAACGGCGCAATGAGGCGGTCGCGGATATTACCTCCTCATGGGGCAGGGAACAAAATCTTATCGGACCAGTGCTTGGCATTCCGTATCAATACAAGTTCAAAGCTGTGAAAGAAGTTCCCGCGCCTGACGGAAAGATGGAGCGGCGCGAAGTGGAAGAGACTGCCACAGGCAACGCTTATTTTCTGCCACAAGCGCTGAAGGTCTCGGGCAATGTGCAAACACAGATGTTGCATCGCGGGATTTACAATGCCGTGGTCTATCGCGCGCAGACGACTCTATCCGGCAAGTTTGTGCCGCCTGATTTCGGGCCGCTGAAGATCGATGTAAAGGATGTGCAATGGAAGGATGCGTTCGTCACCATCGCGATCAACGACTTGCGCGGCACACGTGAAGCGATTCTTCTCGATTGGGGCGGCGCCAAGCGTCCGATGCTACCTGGTTCACAACTTCCGGGTTACACGACGGGCGCAACCGCATCGCTCGCTGGCGATCAACCAATTGCAGCCGACGTTCAGTTTGAGATTCCATTGGATTTCAATGGGAGCGAAGGGATTTTCTTTGCGCCGTTCGGTGTGCAAAATGAAGCAACGCTGAAATCAAACTGGGCCGACCCGGGATTTCGCGGAGCGTTTCTGCCGGCGGAACGATCGGTGCGTTCGGACGGATTCGATGCCACATGGAAAGTGTCGTATTATGGACGCGATTATCCGCAATCGTGGACGAGCCGTACCGGCAACGAGCGATTCACGACCCAATCCGTTTCAAATTCACTTTTCGGAGCGCAGTTCCTCTCCATTCTGGATGCGTATCGTTACGTCGAGCGCTCGATCAAATACGGTGTGCTGTTTCTGGTGCTCGTTTTTACGGCGTTTTTTCTATTTGAAGTGACCGCGCGACAGAAAATTCATCCGTTTCAATATCTGATGGTCGGCGCGGCGCTTTGCTTGTTCTACCTGCTGCTATTGTCGATTTCGGAATTCATTGGATTCAGTTGGGCGTACCTGATCGCAGCCGTGGCATCGACGTTATTGATCACATGGTATTGCCGCTTTTTCCTTGGCGGCGGTGTCCGCACGTTAATGATCGGCGCAGGTTTGACGGGCGTTTACACCTTTCTCTACATCACCTTGCGGCAACAGGATTACGCGCTGCTCATGGGCGCGATCGCGCTCTTCATTGTGCTTGCAATCGTAATGTACGTGACGCGCAAGGTGGATTGGTACGCGCGAGACGCCAGCTAAGGCATCGCCAGAGTGCAGAGCCTGCTACAAAGTTGACAGGATCGTTCCGTTTTTGTATCACGCCGCTTACGCGCTGAGTTTAGTAACGCGCAAATGCTTCACTGATTATGGCTGAGTTCACAGTTAACCCGAAGCGTTTTGATCCGTACAAGAATTTTAAGTTCCGCGTTAAGTGGGATGGGAAGTACGTTGCTGGCGTTAGCAAGATAAGCGGGCTGCGGCGAAGCACCGAAGTCATTCACCACCGCGAAGGAGGCGATCCCAGCAGCAGTCGCAAATCTCCGGGGCTCACCGAATTCGCGCCGATCACGCTTGAGCGCGGTGTTACTCACGACCCCGAATTTGAGAACTGGGCCGATAAAGTCTGGAGCCTCGGTGCTGGTCTTGGCTCGGAAGTTTCGCTGAAAGACCTCCGCAAAGATATCGTTTTGGAGCTCTATAACGAAGCCGGACAGCTTGTACTTGCATATAAGATTTTCCGCTGCTGGGTTTCAGAATATGAAATCCTGCCCGATCTAGACGCTAATGCGAATGCGATCGCGATCGAGCATATCACGCTGGAGAATGAAGGCTGGGAACGAGACGTAGCGGTAAAGGAACCGGTCGAGCCGTCCTTGAAATAGCCGGTCCTTACCCGCGAGATGGTGTAACTCCTCGGGTAAAGAGTCGTGCCTGTAACGATTACGTTTCGCGGAGGATTGTATGGCGGGTTGGCTCTCGCACTTTGTATTGGATTGTATCTCATCTGGCTTTGGCGGCCTGAACATCAAGTCCAACGACACACCGAAAACTTCTTTCGTGCGATCGAGCACAGAAATTGGGAAACTGTGGCCGACTCCATTGGCGAAAATTATCAAGATCAGTGGGGCGACGATCGGACGCGGGTTCTCGAACGCATGCGGGAAGGCTTTCGATGGGTGCGCGGAGCCAGAATCATTGCGGCGAACCCGACTGTGCGGATCGAATTTCGAGGCGCGGTGTGGGTTGGCAAAGTCACGCTCTACAGCACGGACGATGATGTGATGCAATTACTCAACGAACGGATCAACAAATTGCCCGCGCCTTTCGAGTTGGAGTGGCATCACCTCTCCAGAAAGCCGTGGGATTGGAAACTCGTGCGAGTGAGCAATTCGGCATTTCAGATCCCGGCGGATATGTACTGACCGACAAAGCGGCGCGGCCTCACCTGACTCAGCAAAGCTATCGTGCGGCAGGCAGCGTGCCCTACGGGTCACTTACCAAGCGCGTGGCGCAACTGTGTCTTGGCAGAATCCACATCGCGCTGCGTTTGCTGGCAAAGCAGAATCGCCCGGAGCTTGTCGCCTTGATAGTAGCGGGCGACAAATTTCTTCTTCGCGTAGGTGCCTTGAAGCTCGACGCGAGTCGGCAGCACACTGAAGTCGCCTACAAAATCGATCCGCAAATCGAACATCTCCGTCCAAAAATATGGGACCTGCTCGTAGCGGATGCGCTTCTTGCCCGTCATGTTCGCGCCCGCAACCAGGCCCTGACTACGGGCATTTTCCCAATGCGTTTGACGCCGCACACCGCCCATAATCCGATCTGGATAAAATGCCAGGTCGCCGACCGCATAAATTCCTTTTTCTTCTGTCTCCAGGTACTCAGTGACCGGCGACCCGTACGGCCCCGCGAGTGGCGTATTGCGCACGAGGTCCAGATTCGGTTCTGCGCCACAGGCGACCACAGCGAGACCGATCGGAAACCGGTTCCCGCTTTTTGTCTGGATGTTGCGCAGGACGGTCTTGCCTTCAAAGCCATTGAGACTTTCGCCCATCGACAGAACTACACCGTGTTTTGCAAAATAATCGCTGAGCCATGCGCCAGTATCAGGATCGAGGTAGCGGTTCAACAAATAGGGATCACGATGCATCACACCGATCTTCAATTTCATCATCCGCAGGCTCGCGGCCGCCTCGCATGCAAGCAGGCCGCCGCCCACGATCATGATGCCTCGCTCGACACTCGCCATCTCCTTCAATGCGAGCGCATCCCGAAGCGTTCGCAGGTAAATAACGTTGCCGAGATTGACTCCCGCTACCGGCGGGCGGATAGGGCGGCTTCCCATCGCCAGGCATGCTTTGTTGAATTCAATGCTTTCGCCATTGGCAAGCACGGCCAGACGCCGCTCGATATTGAACTGTGTTACTACTGTAGCTAGGCGAATCTCGATCTTATGCGTTTCAAACCAGCGCTCGTCGGGTTCCTGCAGTTTTTTGAGATTAGGATCCTTTTCGCGCAAAAAGCTCTTCGAGAGGATCCAGCGTTTGTAAGGCGGAAAGGCCTCAGCGCCCACCAGCGTAACTGAGCCGCGTTTGTCATATTTGCGGACGCCCTCGCATGCGCTTGCTCCGGCGATGCCGCCACCAATGATGAGATAATCGCGCCGAATCATAGCGAAAAACGCACGATAGTTTCAGCGCTACCGCACCGACAAGCTAAATCGTCGGCCTCCGATATTGTTATTGCGTTATCGATCTTCGTTTCGGCAGACTGGTTGTGCCATGAATGAATCCGTTACTCAACTCAGAGATACAACAGGGAATCCAGCGCCACTTGGGTTGCTTGGCTTTGGCATGACCACTGTATTGCTAAATCTCCACAACGCCGGGTTCTACGAACTGAATAGCATGATTCTGGCGATGGGAATTTGCTATGGTGGCGCAGCGCAAATCTTCGCGGGCATCATGGAGTGGAGGAAAGGCAACACATTTGCCACAACTGCCTTTCTTTCGTACGGGCTTTTTTGGTTCTCTTTGGTGACGCTCATCATCCTGGCGAAATTAGGATGGGCGACGCCCACCAACGACACTGCAATGGCCGCTTACCTCGCCATGTGGGGCTTGTTCACAGCAGTCATGTTCGTAGGCACGCTGCGGTTGCACGTCGCCGGCCAGGTCGTTTTCGGTTCGCTGACCATTCTTTTCTTTCTTCTTGCCATTGGAGATTTCATCAATGCCGGACCGGATTTCAGACATTTCACCGGCTACGAAGGAATTTTCTGCGGTCTCTCGGCGATTTACGCCGGCCTCGCGCAAGTGCTTAACGAAGTTTTCGGCAAAATCGTCCTGCCACTCGGGCCGGTGGACAAGTAATTTCGATCAGGTAGGGGCGGTTCACCGAACCGCCCGCGGACGATTGCGGTCAATCGCCCCTACCTAACAAACTCGCCGCGAGTTTGAGTGCCGGTTCGCTTTTGCCGCCGAGCATCCGCGCGATTTCCTCCTGGCGCCCTTTTCCAGTGACTTCGTGCAAATTGGAAAATGTACGTCCACGCGCGACGTCCTTCGTTACAACAAAATGCGAAGAAGCAGTCGCGGCGACTTGGGGCAGGTGCGTGATGCAAATCACCTGATGATCGCGCCCTAGCATTTGCATTCTTGCGCCGACGGCGTGGGCTATCTCGCCGCCTACATTCGTATCAATCTCGTCGAACACGAGCAGCGGGATTGCATCATGCGCAGCCAGCGCCGATTTGATCGCCAGCATTAGACGTGAGATTTCGCCGCTCGACGCAATAGCGCGCAGCGGTTTGAGCGGTTCGCCAGGATTCGGTGAGAAAAGCAATTCTACAGAATCAAATCCATTTGGGCCTGGCTCATCGAGCGCGTTGAATTTTGCTTCGAATTCGGATTGGCGAAATCCAAGATCGCGCAAATTGCGCCGGATGTTTTCGGAAAGTTTCGGCGCAGCTTTTGCGCGCAGCTTGCGCAACGCTTCACCCGCGCGGTTCATTTGTGTGCGAACATTGTCGATTTCTCTCGCGAGACGCTCGAGCTCTGCATCTCGACCTTCGATTGTCCGCATTCGTTCCACCGCCCGCTCGCCGAACGCGATCACCTCGCCAATTGAGTCGCCGTATTTGCGCTTCAGAGTTTCGAAGAGCGAGACGCGTTGTTCGAGCGCAGCTAGTTGTTGGGGATCGAGATCGAACTTTTCTGCGTACGCGGAAAGGGAGCGCGCAATCTCGGAGAGCTCGACAACGCTTGCCGTGTGAGCCGACGAAAGTTGCGCGATCGAGCTGTCGATCTTTTCCAACTCACGCAACAGCCGCT
>Ga0209057_1004222_pt1 | contig 10321 bp, 9 predicted proteins | sample GraSoiAngelo_146_FD_185903 | JGI IMG/M metagenome (GOLD analysis project Ga0209057, IMG submission 185903) | Grasslands soil microbial communities from the Angelo Coastal Reserve, California, USA - 14_1009_05_30cm (SPAdes) (version 2) | ecosystem: Environmental > Terrestrial > Soil > Grasslands ... | reverse complement strand
CGGCGCGATGGCTTCGACGCCAGCAGCTGGGCCACCCCCACCACCTCCCGTCACTGACATCGACCTCATCCAGTTCGCCGCGATCGTGAACACGGCGCGTATTGACAACGAGCAAGGTCTCACGACCGCGCTCGTCGCGACGGCCGGCGACGGTGAGCCGGACCTCTCCCTGCGCGGCAGCCTGATGGTCTGGGACAAGGACCACCTCGCGTGGTGGGAGCGCGCGAAGCGCGAGACGCTCGCGAACCTCGGCAAGAACCGCCGCGTCGCGGCGTTCGTCCGCAATCCAGCGAGGGATCGTCGAACCATCCGCTTCTACGGCGAGGCGCGCGTCGTCGATGACGGCCCCGAGCGGGACGCAGTATGGGAGCGCGTGCTCCCGATCGAGAAGGACATGGACAAGGAGCGCAAGGGCGTCGCGGTCATCGTGCGTATCGACCGCGTGCGCGCCGGCATCTTCGATATCCAGCGCCGCGACCGCTAGCCGCTGCATATCTCCGCCGCGGCGCTAGATTCGCGCGGTGGACGACGGAGAGATCGACCGCATCCTCTCGCGCTGCGAGCACCAGCTCGGGTCGGGACGTGTGCCCGATCTGCGCGCCGAGGGATTCTGGCGCGCGGTCGCCGCGATCAAGCGCCGCGCCGACCTCGTCGGCCGGTACGCGGACCGCGCCGCGGACATCGACCTCGCGGCGTTCCGCGCGCGGGTCGCGATCCGCATGTCGGCGGCCGGCGGCATCGCGCTCCTTGTGCTCGGAACGCTCTTCGGACTCGTCGTGCTCTGGCTCGCCGCGGCGTTCCAGCATCCGACACGCGAGCTGCTCGTCCTCATCGGCATGGGCGCGATGCTGGTGTGCACGCACGATCTCGCTCACTTCGTCGTTGGTTCGATATCCGGTATCCGCTTCACGGACTGGTTCATCGATCTCCCTCGCGTCCCGTACCCCGGTCTGAAGATCGACTACGGCTCGTACCTGCGCGTGCCGCCGGCAACGCGCGCGTGGATGCACGCGTCAGGGGCGATCGTGTCGAAGGTCGTGCCCTTCCTGGTACTTCTGTACGCGGTCTCGATCGCCTGCGACGCGTGGGCCGTGATCGTCCTCGCGGCGATCGGCATCGTGAGCATCGTGACGGATGTGCTCTTCTCGGTGAAGGCGTCGGACTGGAAACGTTACGCGCGCGAGATGAGACTCGCGCGACGCTAGACGCGCGCGGCCACGCGGGATAATCGCGGCGCTATGGCGAGGCGATGGGCGGTCGTGCTTGCGGGCGTGCTCGTCGCCTGCGCGCCGCGCGGGCTCGCAACCGCGACCCCGGGCGCCTCCGCGTCGGCGGAGGTCGGGAGCGCGGAGCCCACGGCGTCACCATCCGCGACGAGCGCGCTCCGGCTCGCGATCACCGACTCGGCGTACGGGTCGCTCGCGATCCAGACCTCGCCCGGCGCGTCATGCTCGGTGGACATCGTCGTCGTCGCGACATCGTTTGGCGAAGCGCCGCCGCCGACGCTCGCGGCGCAGACGGTGCCGCAGACGGGCGTGCTCCGATGGACATACGCCGCGCCACGGATCCCGAACTCGAACGGCGCGCACTGGGTGACCTGCCAGAACGCGGTCGGCATGGCGCGCGAGTCAAAGGGGTTCGCCGTGGCACGTCCACCGATGATCGCGAGCGGCCTCGCTGTGCACGTGACCACCAACCCCGCGCCCAGGGACAACGAGCGGCCGGACCCGTCGCTCGTCCCGCTGCGCGAGGCGGCACTGGCAAAAATGCGCGCAACGCTCGCGACGGAGTGGAAGAAGGCAACGCGTGGACTCGGCGCGTTGCAGATCGTGGAGACCTCCGCGGACATCAGCATCTTCGTTGTCGCCGCGCGTGGGACGTCCGTCTATCGCACCAGCGCGGATGGCTCGAACGACATCGTCGTGTACGTCTCCGACCCCAAGTTCGGGCCCGAGACGACGGACAATCTCGTGGCAACGGCTCTCCATGAGCTTGGCCACATCTGGTGCTGTTCAGGTCCCGATGCGGGTCCTGACGGGCATTGGCTGCAGCTGGTCCGCGATCCAGGTCTGTACGGCGTCGACAAGTACGGGCTCATGACCCACCCAGTGACCTGCATCTCGTTCGGCGCCTTGCTCAGCTGCCCGAACCGATTCAGCGACCGAGAGATGCGTGCGCTCGGCTTTTCCAGCTTTCCACCGCCTGCGGCTGATCCATGCGTCAGCCAAGGCATCGCTCTGAGCCGCGAGCTCAGCTCGGTCGAGGCGCAGCTTGCCGCGTCCAGGGCGCAGATCGACGCCGACAAGTCCACGTTGGCTCAGCTGACGTCGCAGATCCGAGCGCTCGAGGCCCAGTACCCGAGCGGCATGCCACCCACTCCGTATGCGCAGTACCAGGCACTCATCGCGCAGTACAACAAGCTCGTCCAGGACGACAACGCGCGCGTGGACGGGTACAACGCGCTCGTCGCGCACGATCAGGCGCTCGTCCAGCAAGTGAACGCGCTCCTCTGCGACTGGACCTAGACACTTAGGGCGTCTGCCGCTTTCGCTTGCGCTCCCGCGCTTTCGTCAGCTCGGGCCGCCACTTGGATCTCTCGCGGCCTGGGCGCGCACCGGTGCGCGGATCGGGCGAACGCTCGTCACCCTCACGTCGTTTGCGCGCGCGGCTGGTCACACCGGTCTCGGGATCCTGACGGCCGCGCGGACCGCCCCCATGCAGTGATCGTTTCGTCGGGGGCTTGCCGCGATCGCGCTCGCGTTCGGCTCTCGACTTCGGCATGAGGAACTGCTCCTGCAAGCGCTACGCCTTCGCGAGATCACGCCTTCGCGAGCTTCGCCGCCTCAGGGCCCCGACGGAGCGACGGTGACGCCACGCAGACCGCTCCGCTCGATCACATCTTTGAGAAACCCCGTCGCCTTCGCCTGCTCGACCCAACTTGTCACGAATGTCTGGACATCGGTCTGACCTTTGACCGCCGCGATACCCCAGGGATCTCTCAACACCGGGTCGTCAAGGACGCGGCCGCCGGGCAGCATGGCGAGAAGGTCGCTCATCGAGCTGACCGAGGCGCCAACGACCTCCGCGTCACCGCGGTTGACCATATCGACGCTGATCGGTCCACCACTTGTCTGGACGACCTTTGCGAACTTCAGTGATCTGCTCAGGTATTCGTCCAACCGGGTCTCGGCGTGGACCGCGATGCGGTAGCCGGTGCGATCCGCGTCGGCGGATCGGCGCACGGGTGACGGTCCGGGCACGAGATAGGCCCAGTCGAAGATGAGGTACGGTTTGCTAAAGACGACCCTCGGCTGCGTTGCGTCCACCGGGATGAACGCGATGTCCCATAGCGACGCGCTTCCCCCGTCGAGAACCTTCGAGTGGCTGCTGAAGCTGACGGGATCGACCGCGACACCCAGATCGCGGCCGATCTCCTGAGCGATCAGCCAGTTCACTCCGGTAAAGGTCGTCCCGGTGTACCGCACGAGGCTGGTGCCCGTTCCGCCGGTGTTGAACCCGACCCGCACGCTACCCGCGCGGGCAATATCGATGAGCGATCGCGGCGTCGCCGTTGGCCCAGGCGTCCCCGGCCGCTCGCTGTAGCCGGGGCCGACGCGTCTCAACTCACCACAGCTCGCCGCGAACACGCCAGCGATGAGCATCAGCGCATGTCGTCGCCTCATGCGCAAATGATGCGCCCGGGGCGCTAAGCCTTGGCCAGCTTCGCGAACGAAGCCATGAGCTTCTTCACGCCCTTCTCGGGAAACGCGACGGTGACCTCTTCATCGTCGCTGCGGAGCGTGCTGGAAACGACGACGCCATTCCCCAGCGATGGATGGCGCACGTGATCCCCGGCGCGAAAACGCGTCTCGCTCGGCGTCGCACGGCGGCGGGGCGCCTCGGCGCGTCCCGTCCACGCACTCGATAGGCCCGCGAGCGCGGTCTCGCGGCGCGCTTCCTTGCGCTCCTCGTAGCGCGTGCGTCCCTGATCCCAGTCGAGGTCCGCCCACTGATCGCGCTCCTCCGTCTCGACCGTCCCGCGCTTCTCGACACCTTCGGTCGGAAGCTCGCGCAGGAATCGCGACGGCGGATTGTCGTTCGTGCGCCCGAAGAGCGTCCGATGGCGCGCGTACGTGAGATAGCAGCGGTCTTTCGCGCGGGTGATCCCGACATAGCAGAGGCGCCGCTCCTCCTCGAGCTCGCTCTCCATCTGGCTCTCGATGGCCCGCGCGTGCGGGAACACGCCCTCCTCCATGCCGGTGAGGAAGACGATCGGGAACTCGAGCCCCTTCACTGCATGGAGCGTGATGAGGGTGGCCGCGGGCGTCGCCTCGCGCCACTCGTCCTGATCCGACACGAGCGCGACCTGCTCGAGGAACGCGGGCAGCTGCTCCTCGAGCGGCAGGGCGACGAATTCCTCGGCGATGCTGCGCAGCTCCATCACGTTCGCATGCCGCTCCTCGCCCTCCTCGGTACCGTCCTTCAAGTAAGTCGCGTAGCCGGTCGCGCCGATGACCTCGTCGATCAGCCGCGGCAGCTCCTGTTCCGCGACGTCGGCGCGCAGCCGATCGAGAAGGCGTCCGAACTGCGCGAGCGCCGCCCGCTGGCGCGGTGGTACCTCAGCGATCTCTTCCGCCCGAAGCAGCGCGTCACGCGCCGTGATGCTCTGCGAGCGCGCGAACGCGAGAAGGCTCGAGCGCGTCTTGTCGCCGATGCCGCGCGGCGGGACGTTCAGCACGCGTGCGAGCGCGACGGAGTCCTGTGGGTTGCGCAGAAGCCGCATGTACGCAAGGACGTCCTTCACCTCACGACGCTGGTAGAAGGACACGCCACCGACGACCTGGTACGCGAGGCCGAACGAGCGGAACACGTCCTCGATCGCGCGGGACTGCGCGTTCGTGCGGTAGAGGACGGCGACGTCGCGCGTGCTCTTCACCTCGCCCTGGCGCTGCAGTCGCTCGATCTCGCGCGCGATGAGCTCGGCCTCGTGACGCTCGTCATACGCCTGCACGACGACGACGTCGGGGCCGCCTTCGCGATCGGTCCAGAGCTTCTTCTCCTTGCGCGCGGCGTTGTTGCGGACGACCGACCACGCCGCGTCGAGGATGCGCTGCGTGCTGCGGTAGTTCTGCTCGAGCTTCACGACGGTCGCGTTGGGGTAGTCGCGCTCGAAGTCGAGGATGTTCCGCACGTCGGCGCCGCGCCACGAGAAGACGCTCTGATCGTCGTCACCGACGACCGCGAGGTTCTGCTTGAAGCCGGCGAGGTACCGCAGCAGCTCGTACTGCGCGCGGTTCGTGTCCTGGTATTCATCGACGAGGATGTACTCGTAGCGGTCCTGCCACCGCTCGAGGGCGCGATCGCTCGTCGCGAAAAGGCGGACCGCGAAGAGCAGCAGGTCGTCGAAGTCGAGCGCGTTGTTCTCGCGCAGCAGCGCTTCGTACCGCGGCCACACGAGCGCGGTGACGCGCTCGAGCTGGCTCTTCGCCGACGCGGCCATGTCGGCAGGTCCGTGCAGCTCGTTCTTCGCGCCGGAGATCGCCGCGGCGATCGCGCCGGGCGGGATCATCTTCTCGGGGACGCCCTGGTCGGCCATTGCTTGGCGCAGGAGCGCGCGCTGGTCGGCCTCGTCGTAGATCGCGAACGCCCGATCAACGCCGACGATCGGCCCGTCGTGGCGGAGCAGCCGCGCGCAGAAGCCGTGGAACGTACCGACCGTCAGCTCCCCGACCCGCTCCCGATCCAACAGGCGGTCGAGCCGCTCGCGCATCTCACGCGCAGCCTTGTTCGTGAAGGTCACCGCGAGGATCGACCGCGCGGGCACCCCCTCGCGGATGAGGTACGCGATGCGGTGTGTGAGGACGCGGGTCTTGCCCGAGCCGGCGCCGGCGAGGATCAGCAGCGGGCCTTCGCGGTGGGTGACAGCGGCGCGCTGCTCGGGATTGAGGGGATCGAGGACCAGGTCGGACACCGCTTTCAATTGTGGACGTGAATGTGGATAAAGGACTTCCTCAGAGCGGACGCGCGCGGCACTCTCTGCGACCTATCCCGAAGAGCTTGCCCGGGGCGACCTCGGCCCGTGCAGGAGCTTCGGGATTTGTTTGTCACCTGACGTGTTGGCACTGTTGGCGATCGGCAACCTCTTGCGGCCCGTAGTGGATGGAGCGTGGAAAACTCGTCGCATTCGTGGACGAGCCCACGGTCCATACGTGGATAAGCCGATTGCTGGCCTCCTTGGTGGACCCTATGTTTCCTCTTGTCCCGAGGGGACTATCAAAGGGACTGAAGCCCGAGATTCCATCAAGGGCATCGGTTCCGGGAGCGCAACCGGAGATAGCATCAAAGGCGGTCCGAGAGGATATCGAGGATCGGCTCCACGGCCAGGCCACTGACCATCGATGCAGTGGCAGGGCACGGAGGTAGTTCGCTCGGGACGCTTCTTTTCCCGGCGATACACCACCCTCACATCCGCCCCTAGACCGTCTCCGTACATTGGTCACGATGGCAGACCACGCCTCGCGTCGCGATGCCAACCAGCCGACCGATGACGCGCTGATCGGGGCGCTTGCGGGACGCGACCTGACCGCGCTCGCCGTCCTCTACGACCGCTACGGACGTGTTGCCTACGCCCTCGCCTACCGCATCCTCGGCGAGCCCGAGGCGGCCGAGGACGTCGTGCACGACGGCTTCCTCTCCGCTTGGCGCGGCGCCGGTAGCTACCGCTCGGAGCGTGGCAACGTGCGTGGCTGGCTCCTTTCGATCGTCCATCACCGTGCCGTCGACGTCCTTCGCCGGAAGACGACCTTCCGCCCGGCGCCACTTGAGGTCGCCGAGCAGCGGCCGGCGGATGAAGACACCGCGGAGGAGGCGACGCGCAACGTCGAGCACGCGACGGTACGTGCGGCGCTCGAAGCGCTCCCGCAGGCGCAGAGGCGCACGATCGAGCTCGCGTACTTCGGTGGGTACACGCACGTCGAGCTCGCTGAGATCATGGGCGTCCCGCTCGGGACGGTGAAGGGTCGGATGCGCATCGGCCTGCAGAAGCTCCGTCGCGCGCTCGATCGCGAGCACCGCGTCGAGCGCACGGAGACGCTCCGATGAGTGACATGACTCACGTCACCGATGAGCTCGAGCTGTTCGCGCTCGACGCACTGCCCGCTTCTGACCGCGCGCGCATCGCGGCACATCTCGCCGAGTGCCCGGCGTGCCGCGAGCAGGCGCGCCTTCTCGACGAGGTGGCCGTCGCGCTCCCGGGCACGCTGCCGGAGCGAGCGGTGCCCACGCGGCTTCGCGCGAGGATCCTCGCGACCGCCGGCGCCGAGCGCGCGGTCCCGCGACCGCGCCGACGGACCGCGTGGGCGTCATGGCTCTCGCCGGCACGTGTGGCGATCGCCGTGCTGGGCATCGCGGTCGTCGTGCTCGGTGCGGTCGATGCGGCGACGATGCGCGAGCTCGCGGTGACGCGCGCGGAACGCGACGCGTACGCGGACACCGCGGTGCGCTTCTCGCACGGCGGACAGACCTGGTACATGGCCGGCCGCGATCAGTGGGCCGGCTCGGGCGGCACGCTCGTCGCGCCGTCGAAGCCAGATGCGGCCGCGTTCATCGTGTTCCACGACCTGCGACCGGTCACGAGCGGTGCGGTCTACACGCTCTGGCTCGTCGACGCCGACGGTCGCTGGATGCGCGCCGCGAACTTCATGCCGAACGGCGAGGTCGCGCAGACGGTCACGCTCGACACGCCGGTGCAGGGCTTCGCGCAGTGCGCGCTCACCATTGAGCTCCAGCGCGAGGGAAAGCGCGCGGGCCCGCTCGTGATGCAGTCCCGCATCTCACAGCCGCAATAACGAAAAGACCCGCCATGATCGGCGGGGTCTTACGAACCTCGGATCGGCCCCGCCTCCGGTCGCGCGCGTCCCGCGTAGATCTCGCGTACGACCGATTCGATCTCCGGCTCCTCGAGCGTGAGGTCCCGGACGGCGGCGACGGCGGTCACCGCGGCGATGAGCGCCGCCGCGGTGATCCGGTCGCCGTCGAAGGCGATCCACTGACGCGGCCCGTCCGTGCGCACGACCTCGCCGCCGTCGACGCGCAGCGGCGGCGCGGGCTCCACGAGATCGACGACGAGCACGCGACGCGGGCCGAAGCGGCGCTTGAGCGCCTCGAGCTCGCCGTCGTAGATGAGCCGCCCGTGGTCGATGATGAGGATCCGCCTCGCAAGCCGTTCGATGTCGGCGAGATCGTGCGTCGTCAGCAGCACGGTGACGCCGTGCTCGCGATTCGCACGGAGGAGGAACTCGCGGACGCGCTGCTTCGCCACGATGTCGAGGCCGATCGTCGGCTCATCGAGGAAGAGGATCTCCGGATCGTGCAGCATGGCGGCGGTGAGCTCACCGCGCACGCGCTGACCGAGCGAGAGCTGCCGGACGGGCGTGCCGAGGAACGGGTCGAGCTCGAGCAGCTCGCGGAACGTTGCGAGATTCTCGCGGTACCGGTCGGCGCCCACGCGATACATGTGCCGCAGCAGCTCGAATGACTCGATGAGCGGCAGGTCCCACCACAGCTGGACGCGCTGTCCGAAGAGGACGCCGATGCGTCGCGCGAGCTCGGTGCGCCGTTCAGTGGGCACGAGCCCGCCGACGCTGATCCGGCCGGCGGTCGGCACGAGGATCCCGGTGAGCATCTTCACGGTCGTCGACTTCCCCGCGCCGTTCGGGCCGATGTAGCCGACGATCTCGCCGCGCTCGACGCTGAAGGTGAGCCCATCGACCGCGTGCACGACGGCGCGCGCACGGCGAAGCACCCCCGTCTTGCGGGTCACCGCGAAGTCCTTGCGCAGTCCGTCGACCTCGATGAGCGGCACCGTCATCCGCCAGCGCTCTGGTAGTGGCGCACCGCGACGCGCCAGACGAGACCGGCGGCGATCGCCGTGACGACCGCGACGACCGGCGCGGCGAACTGAAGGATGGACGGAAGCCCGAGCGGATCGGGCTTGTCGAGGATGTAGAGCGACGGGAAGTACGCGACGAACGCGATCGGCACGATGTATCCGAGGAACCGGCGCAGCCAGCGGTCGTAGAGGTTGATCGGGAACTGCGCGAGGAACGATCCGCCGTAGGTGAACGCGTTCGCGGCCTCGCGGCCGTCGACCGTCCAGAAGACGATGGAGATCGTGAGCACCCAGATCGAGATGAAGATGACCGTGCCTACGGGTATCGCCGCCGCGAGCATGAGCGCGCGCGCCGGCGTCCATTGGATGTCGAGCACGACGAGCGCGTATACGAGCACCAAGAGTCCCTGGACGATCTTGCCCACGCGCCGGATCTGGAAATCCGACGAGATCACCTGGAAGAGCGTGCCTCGCGGCCGCACGAGCATGCCGTCGAAGGTGCCGTTGCGCACCCACTCCGAGAGCCAGTCGAGCTGTCCGACGACGAGGTCGGTGAACGCGAAGCAGAGCGCGGAGATCGCGTAGAGGAGCGCGACCTCCGCTCTCGACCAACCGGCGAGGGCGGGGACGTTCGCGAAGATGACGAGGATGACGACGAAGTCGAGGAACGTGACGAAGAACATGCCGACCGTCTCGAGCGCGAAGGAGGCGCGGTACTGCAGCTGCGCCCGGATGCGCGCGGCGATGATGCGCAGGTAGAGCGCGCCGCCCTCGCGCAGCTCACCCACCTTGCACGACCAGACGGCGCACGCCGAGGTCGAACGTCCAGCGCGCCGCCAACCCGAGAGCGATCGCCCACGCTATCTGCGTCACGAGCGCGCCCACGATCGCGGGGCCGCTCACCGCGCCGACGAAGATGTCGATCGGTGTCTGCACGATCGACGGGAATGGCGTCGCGCGCGCGATCGCCGCGAGCCAGTCGGGGAAGAACGACACCGGGATGAGGAAGCCCGAGAACAGGTTCGCGATGATGCCGCCGAGCATCATCGTTCCGCGCACATCGGTGGTCCAGAACCCGACGACGTTGTAGAGCACACGGAAGAAGAAGCTCACCACGACAGCGAGCACCAGGCTTACGAGGAACGCGATCCACACCGCGATCTCGCTCGGCAACCTCACCGGGAAGAACGCCATGCCGACGACGAACGGCGGGATCCCGCGGAACACGATGTGGTACGCGGCGCGACCGAGATCGAAGCCGAGCGCCGCGCGCAGTGGATGGATCGGCCGCACCAGATCCGTCGCGATATCTCCCGTACGGATGCGCACCGCGATGTCGAGCCATCCCCACATGAACACGGTCATGAGCAGCGCCTGGCCGACCCAGACGTAGGTGACCGCGGCGCTCGCGTCGTAGCCGCCGATGTTCTC
>Ga0209057_1004221_pt1 | contig 10323 bp, 7 predicted proteins | sample GraSoiAngelo_146_FD_185903 | JGI IMG/M metagenome (GOLD analysis project Ga0209057, IMG submission 185903) | Grasslands soil microbial communities from the Angelo Coastal Reserve, California, USA - 14_1009_05_30cm (SPAdes) (version 2) | ecosystem: Environmental > Terrestrial > Soil > Grasslands ... | reverse complement strand
GGCGCTGGCAAGTGGGCGCAGATCGAGGATGCCCCCGAGGTCATCGCCATGGACGAGCATCCGGCGCAGGCGGTGCGAACTAAGAAGAACTCGTCGATTGTCCGGGCCTGCACGATGGTCGAGGACGGACGCGCGAGCGGCTTCGTCAGCGCTGGGAACAGCGGCGCCGTGATGGCAGCCGCACTCTTCGGGCTGCACCGCATTCCCGGCATCGATCGTCCCGCGATCGGCTCCATCATCCCGACGGCGACGGGTCAGAACTGCTTTCTCCTGGATGTCGGAGCCAACACCGACGCCAAGCCTGAGCACCTGGTTCAGTACGCCCTGATGGGGAGCATCTACGCCGAGAAGCTTCTGGGTCTCAAAACGCCGCGGGTGGCGATGCTCAGCAATGGCGAAGAGGCCGGCAAAGGCAACCAGCTGGTGCAGGCAAGCGAACCTCTGCTTCGCGCGCTCAACGGGATCAATTTCATCGGCAACATCGAAGGCAAGGACATCTTCAAAGGCAAGGCCGATGTCGTGGTCACCGACGGTTTCAGCGGCAACATCCTGATCAAGACCGCCGAGGGCGCCGCCGAATTCGTCTTCCAGAGTATGCGCGACGCGGTGAAGGGCGATCCCCTCGCAACGCTGGGTGGGGCGCTCCTCCGTCCCAAGCTGCGAGCGGTCCGGCGCCGGGCTGATTGGCGCGAGTTCGGCGGGGCGCTCCTCCTGGGCGTCAATGGCGTGGCGGTGATCGCGCATGGCCGCTCCGACGCCCGCGCCACCTACAATGCGGTCCGGGTCGCGCGCGACGCCGTTGACCGGCAGGTGGTCGCGACCATCGCGGCGGCCGTGCCATCACCCGCTGGCCAGCGCAAATCCGAACATAAAAGCGCGCCTCTCGTAACATGACGACATGGCTCGGAATGGGGAGCGGCCTGAGCATCGGGTGGTCGTGACCGGCATGGGAGTCCTGGCACCGAACGGGAACAATTTGGTCGAGTTCTGGGACAGCTTGATCGAGGGACGGTCCGGACTTGGAATCGCAACCTCCTTCGATGTCACCGACCTGCCGGTGAAGGTGGTGGCGGAGCTCAAGAACTTCGATGCCCGCAACTACATGGACTTCAAAGAAGCAAAACGCATGGCCCGCTTCAGCCAGGTCGGGGTCGCCGCCGCGAAGATGGCCATCGACCAGTCGGGTCTCGAGTTGGCAAAAGAGGACCGGACCCGGATCGGCTGCGAGGTCGGCACCGGCATCGGTGGCTTCAAAGAAATCTCGGAGGAGATCGAAGCCTTCGCGCTTCGCGGCGAGCGTGGCCCCGACCGGATCTCGCCATTTTTCGTCCCCCGCGTGATCCCGAACATGGCTTCCTGCCAGATCGCGATCCAGTTCGGGCTCGAGGGTCCCAACAATACCGACACCACGGCCTGTGCGGCGTCGACGCAGGCACTCGGTAACGCCTATCGCGTCCTCCAGCGCGGGGACGCGGAAGTGATGCTGGCGGGTGGCGCCGAGGCCAACCTCTGCCGCTTCGGACTCGCCTCTTTTGCGGCGATGAAAGTCCTTTCGACCCAAGCGCAGGATCCCGTCAAGGCGAGCCGACCGTTCGATGCGCAACGCGACGGGTTCGTTCCCGGTGAGGGAGCTGGCATGTTGGTCCTGGAGACGCTCGAACACGCGCAGAATCGGGGGGCGGAGATCTACGGCGAGATCGTTGGCTTTGCCGTCACCGACGATGCCTTCCACATCGTGATGCCCGAGGAGGACGGCGACGGTCCCGCGCGCGCCATGGCGAAGGCGCTCGAGGATGCGCACGTGGGCCCGGAGGATGTCGACTACATCAACGCCCACGGCACGTCGACGCAGCTGAACGACAAGTCCGAGACGGCGGCCATCAAGCGGGTCATGGGAGACCGGGCGAAGCGGATTCCCATCTCGAGCACGAAGTCGATGATTGGTCACTTGCTCGGCGCGGCCGGCGCCGTCGAGGCGATCGCCTCGATCCTCAGCATCAATCACGGTATGGTGCACCCCACCATCAACCTCGAACACCCCGACCCGGACTGCGACCTGGACTACGTGCCGGACGGGCCGCGCCGCCACGAGATCAAGGTCGCCATGTCGAATTCCTTCGGCTTCGGCGGCCAGAATGCCTGCATCGTGCTCAAGCGCTTTGACAACAACTAAAAACCAGCTCTTGCGCCCAGAGGTCTAAATGGAACCACTGAACATCGGTACCGTCTTGCCGCTGCAGCTCGAGAACGAGATGCGCTCGAGCTACATGGATTACGCGATGAGCGTCATCGTCAGCCGCGCGCTGCCAGATGTTCGCGACGGCCTGAAGCCGGTGCATCGCCGGATCCTGTACGCGATGCAGGAGCAGGGGATGACACCCGGCGCCCGCTATCAGAAATGCGCCGCCATCATCGGCGAAGTTCTCAAGCACTATCACCCCCACGGCGACATGTCCGTCTACGACAGCCTGGTGCGCATGGCACAGGACTTCTCGCTGCGATACCCGCTGGTCGACGGCCAGGGCAACTTCGGGTCGATCGACGGCGACTCGGCGGCCGCCTACCGGTATACCGAGGCCCGGCTGGCGCCGATCGCCGCCGAATTGCTGGTCGACCTGGAGAAGAACACCGTCGACTTCGGCGACAACTATTCCGCGACGCGCCAGGAGCCCCTCGTGTTACCCGCCCGGCTGCCGAACCTGATGCTCAACGGCTCGTCGGGCATCGCGGTCGGCATGACGACCAACATTCCCCCGCACAACCTTGCCGAGGTCTGCGACGCCGAGATCTACCTCATCGAGCATCCGGATGCCACTACCGAAGACCTGATGAAGCTGGTCAGGGGCCCGGACTTCCCGACGGGCGGCATCATCATTGGTCGCGAGGGCATCGCCGCCGCCTACGGCACCGGTCATGGTCGCCTGATCGTGCGCGCCCGCCACACCTTCGAAGAGGCGAAGAACGGCCGCGAGCGGATCATCATCACCGAAATCCCCTACATGGTCAACAAGGCGACGCTCGTCGCGCGTATCGCGGAGCTGGTCGGTGAGCGAAAGCTGGAAGGGATCGCGGACCTGAACGACGAGTCCGACCGCCAGGGCATGCGCATCGTCATCGAGTTGAAGAAGGATGCCCGTGCATTGACCGTGCTCAACAATCTCTACAAACACACGGCCCTGCAGACCACCTTCGGGGTGATCTCACTGGCGCTGGTGGACGGCCGGCCAGTGGTCCTCAATCTCAAGGCCCTGCTCCAGCACCACATCGATCATCGTCGCGACGTCATCACCCGTCGGACGCGCTACGAACTCGAGCGCGCCCGGGATCGTGCGCACCTCCTGGAAGGCCTCAAGATCGCCCTCGACAACCTGGATGCCGTGATCAAGACGATCCGCGAGTCGCAGGACGAGAAGACCGCGCAGGAGCGCTTGCAGGAGCGCTTCACGCTGTCGGAGCGCCAGTCGAAGGCCATCGTCGACATGCGCTTGGGCCGCCTCACTCGGTTGGAGCGCAACAAGGTCATGGAGGAGTACGAGGAGGTCATCAAGCGAATCGCCTATCTCGAAGACCTCCTGCAGCACGAGGCGAAGATCATGCTGCTCATCAAGGACGACCTGGGCGATCTCAAGAAGAAGTACGGCGACGCCCGCCGCACGACGCTGGACTTCCAGGGCTCCGTCGAGCTCAACGAAGAAGACCTCGTTCCCAAGGAAGACGTGGTCGTCACCCTGACGCACCGCGGCTACGTCAAGCGGGTACCGGCCACCACCTATCGCCCGCAGCGCCGTGGCGGCAAAGGTATCCTCGGCGCGGCCCGTGTCGAGTCCGACTTCGTGGAGCACCTGGCCATCGCCTCCACGCACTCCGACATGTTGTTCTTCACCAACCACGGCTCGGTCTTCCGGCTACGCGTCCATGAGATTCCCGACGTCAACCGCCAGGCCAAGGGATTGCCGGCGGCAAACCTGATCGACATCGACCCCAAGGACAAGATCACCGCCGTGATCGGCATCACCGACTGGGCCGAGGATCGTTACCTGGTGATGGTCACCAAACAGGGCACCATCAAGAAGACACCCGCACGCCTCTACAGTCAGGTTCGGCGCAATGGCCTGATTGCCATCAACCTGGCGGAGGGTGACGAGTTGAACTGGGTCAAGCTCAGCTCGGGCGGCGACGAGCTGATCATCGCCACCACCGATGGCAAGGCGGTGCGCTTCAGCGAGAAGCAGGTTCGCCCCATGGGCCGCGATACGACCGGCGTGCGGGGCATCACCCTTCGTAAGGACGCGCTCGTCGCCGGTTTCGACATCGTGCGCAACGACGCGCACCTGCTGGTCGTCTCCGCAAAAGGCTATGGCAAGCTCACGCCGCTGGCCGAGTACCCGGCGCATTCTCGCGGTGGCCAGGGCGTTTTCACAATGGCCGTCACCGATCGGACCGGTCCGCTGGTCGGAATGCGCGTCGTGGTCAACCCCGAGGAGGAGCAGTTGATCGTCATCTCTGAAGGCGGCCAGGTGATCCGCACGCCGATCGAGAACATCCGCGTGGCGGGCCGGCAGACGCAAGGCGTCATCATCATGCGGCTCGATGAAGGCGACACGGTCGCCACCATTGCCGGCGTCGGCGGCACGGAGGAGGCCGAAGAGTAACGCTGGCAGCCGTCGCCATCGCTTGCGCCGGCGTCGGCCTGGTGTTGCTCATCTTCGCGACCGTCAGAACCTGGCGCGCCTATCGCCGGGCGTCGAGGCGCGCCACTGCGCTCTCCGCCTACGTGCTGGCGGAGGCGACCGACCTGGAGCGGCTGACCGTCCAGCTCAACGAGCACGGCTTTGCCCTTGAACACACGGCGGCGGAGCTGTTCCCTAAGCTGGAGCGCCTCTCGCTGATCCTCGGCCAGCCCCTGGTCGCGGCGACGATCCCCTGGTTGATCCGCCGCGCCCTCGGCCGGCCGTACCGGCGCCGCTAACTACTCGGCGACGACTCGATCTTTGCCGGTGCGCTTCGCCGTCAGCAGGTTTTCGTCCGCCCGCTTGAAGAACGAGAAGGCGTTGTCCTCTTCCGGGCGGTAGGCCGTGACGCCGGCGCTAACGGTGAGGCTCAGGGGTGGGACACCATGGGCCTCGTCGCCGTAAGGATTGTTGCGGATCTCGGTGAGGACGCGCTCAGCCACGGCGCGCGCGGTTTCGAGCTCGCCCTCCGGGACGATGATGCAGAACTCATCCCCGCCGTAGCGGACCACGACGTTCGCCTTGCGGCTGTGTCGCTGGATCAGGTCGGCGAGATGGCGCAGCACCCGGTCACCCACGGGATGGCCGTGGTTGTCATTGATGACCTTGAAGTTGTCGAGGTCGAGCACGATCAACGAAAGTGGCGCTTTGCTGCGAGAGGCCCGGCTCAGCTCCCGCTGCAGGCTTTCCTGGAAGAAACGGTAGTTGTAGAGACCGGTGAGGCTATCGGTGAGGGCCTGCTCCTCGCTCGCGACCAAGCGCTCCAACATCACGAGACTGTTGACAGCCTGCGCGGAGAGCATCGACAACAGGTGGAGGTCTGACTCGGGGTCGCGGCTCGCGTCGCCGGCGTAGATACCCAGCGTGCCGCGAAGCCGGTCCTGCTGAAGCAATGGCGTGATCGTGATCGAGCCCTGCACGTCCTGGCGGCCCAGGAGATGCTGGGTCCAGGGACTTTGCGAGGCGTCCGGAACGGACAGCGGTCGCTTCGACTGCAGCACGAAGTCCGACATTTCGACCAGGAGCCGTCGCAGGTCACCGGTGCCATTCGGATCCGGTCCGGAGTAGGCCTCCTCACGCTGTCCTTGCTCGCCGGCAAGGAAGAGGAGCGATGCCTGGCCGCGCAGCAAGCGGGTCCCCAGGTTGAGGATCATGTCGCTCAGCACCTCGTAACTGAGATTGGTCATGATGCTGTCGAAGGCGCGCAGCACCGTGAGCTCGTCCTGATGCTTGTAGTTCTGGGCGACGACATGCTGGACCAGCGTGTGGACCAGGTTGGCGGCCTCCATGATGTGCGCCTGGGAAACCACCGGCACCGACTCCACCGCGCGCATCAGGTTGTCCGGATGTACCGGGAGCGCCCTCGCCAGTTCGTAGACGGTGGCGAAGTCGGGTTTGGACACGGCGAATGGCTCGCTCACCAGACGGCCGAGCAGGTGCCGGTCATCGCAGATGGGGATGATCAGGTGGCCGATCTGCGCGCCGTCGTAACGCAGCTGGGGCTCGTCGCCGTGGAGCGGCGCGGCGGCGTTGGGCACCATTTCGCAGCGCCCGAAGTTCTGCATGATGAGGCAGAAGTCGTTCTGCGGAAGCCCGGGCGGGATCTGGTAGCCATCGGTCGCGTCGGCAGCCAGCGATATGCCCGTGCGGGCCGAGAAGTTCTGCATCGCGGCCTTCGTTACATCGTGGTTGATGATGTAGGAAAGCCGGATGCTGGCGGTTTCAGCAGTCAATAAAGATCACAGGTCCTGGGGGAAGCCGCGACTCAGCCATTATAGCTTTGGCTCCCGTAACATCTTTGTACACGGTTAGCCTCTCGACGAACATCCGCCGAACTGCCCTTGACAAAACTTGCTGTCCCAACTTCGATAGTTCGAAGTCACTGCTGAGAACACCATGCACGATGTCCTTGTTCACTACCTCGAGGTCAACTTTCCCGAAATTGCGGAGCAGCTGGCGCACGCCCGCACCCGCGAGCCGGGCAATGAAGAGCGGGCGGCTGCCGCCGAACGGCTGCGGGAGCTGATCCGGCGGCTGCGCCGTGGCGCGGTCGAGTCGGGTGCGGCGTGGCATGAGCCACGAGCCAGTGCCGCGGAGATGATCGCCGGCGTCAACGGCGAGCTGAGCCCGGACGAGCGCGCCGTACTCGACCACTTCTTCGAGCTCTTCGCCCGCTCGATGGAGCGGACCCAGGCGGCGAAACCATCCGAGCCTGCCCTGGCCGAAGCGCAGCCCGAACCCGTTGCCGTTACACCCGTGGCGGAGCCAGCCGCGGCCGAGGCGCCGGCCGCGGAAGCGCAGACTGAACCGGAGCCTGAGTCCGTCGTGGTGCCGGCCGTGGAGGAAGCGCCGGCTCAAACAGCCCAGGACGCTCAGGAAGCGACAGCTGAGGCGGCACCCATGGCGCCCGAGCCCCCGGCTTCGCGCCTGGTGCCCGAGCAGATGGCCGGATATCTGCAGACGATCCTGCTGGCCGCGGCCCAGCAAGCGCTCGATCTCCTCCAGGTGGATGCCAGCCAGGTCTACACACTCGGCGAGCAGCGGCGGTTCGTGCTTCGCGCCGGCGTCCCGACCGAGTCGCTCGCCGCGCCCGAAGGCGTTGCGTCCATCAGCAGCGGGCTCTTACGGCGGGCGCTGGAGCACAACGAAGTCTTCACCGTCGAGGACCTTGCGGCCGAGGAATTAACTCCCGACGAGGCCGCCTGGGTCGATGCTGGTTACCGCGGCTTCGCGGCCATTGCCCTGTCACCGCCCCTGGAGCGGCCGATCGGGGTGCTGGCGCTCTTACGGCGTACCCCATGGCGGCTGGACCGGCGGGATGCTGTCCGCCTCGAGGACCTGGCCGTGGAAGCGGTGACGGCGCTCCGGGCCCACAGCCTGGCGAGCAGAGTCGCCGAGGTCGCCGTCCTCCAGGAACGGCTGAACCTGGCACGAGAGATCCACGACGGACTCGCTTCGGACCTGGCGGCGGTCGTGGCGCTGTTCAAGTACTACGAACAGCGGCGCGAGCGCGACCCGGACGACGCGGGCCAGTTGTTGCCGCAACTCCGCTCCATGACGGAGGAAATCCTGGCCGGCGCCCGCAACATTCTGCAATCGCTGCGGCCAAAGACCATCCGGTCGGAGGGGCTGCTGGCCTCGCTGTTGAAGCTGGTGGACCAGTTCGGCCGGGTAAACCTGGTCGAGACCAACGTCAACATTCGCGGCGAGGAGAATGCGATTCCGGCCGAGCAGAAAGAAGTCATCTTCCAGGTGCTGCGCGAGAGCCTCTCGAACGTTCGCAAACATTCCCGGGCGCGCAACCTCTGGGTCGTGCTCGATCTGTCGTCAGCGCCCTGGGTGATGACCGTTCGCGACGACGGCCGGGGATTTGACGTCCGCCGGGTCGCCGAGGATCCGAGAAAGGTCGGCTCCTACGGGCTGGTGGGCATGCGCGAGCGGGCGGAACTGATGGGGGGAACCCTGGAAATCGTGAGCCAAACGCTGGAAGGCACGGTCGTCACGCTGATCGGTCCTGCGGAACGCGCCGAGTGAAGAGCCGCGTGCGCGTCCTGATCGTTGATGACCGGCCGATTTTCCGGGCGGGCGTGCAGGGCATGCTGCGCGATTTTCCCGAGATCGACATCGTGGGCGAGGCGATGACGGGGCGGCAGGCGGTCGAGGGGTCTCGGCGGCTGAAACCGGACGTGATCCTGATGGACCTCAACATGCCCGAAATGGGGGGAATCGCCGCTACCCGCGCGATCAAAGAGGAGAACCCAGACCGGGTGGTCCTGGCCCTGACCGTATCCGAGGCGGAAGAGGACATCGTCGAGATGGTGGCAGCGGGCGCGTCGGGCTACGTCCTCAAAGATGTGGACCCCGTCAACCTGGCCCGAAGTATCCAGGACGCCCACGCCGGCCGGTTCCAGCTCGATGACGCCCTCACCCGCCGCGTCATCATGCGCCTGGGGTCAACTCTCAAGCGATCCCGCCGGCCCCTGGCAGAACCGCTCACCGAGCGGGAGACTGAGATCCTCCGGATGGTCGTAGAAGGCACGAGCAACAAGGCCATCGCGGGCCGGCTCGGCCTGGGCGAGGGGACGATCAAGTCGCATCTGCGGAACATTTACCGCAAGCTGCAGGTGCGGACTCGCGCCGAGGCGGCAGCCCATGCGGTCCAGCTCGATATCTAGACAAACATCCGTTCGCTACCAACAGGTCAGTCCGGCGCCCTGGGGACAGATTTACGCCACCCTCCGCTGGGGCTACCGTGGTGAAACCAAGAGAGTCCTCTGCGCGGCTTTCGGGGAATCTTTACGTGGGGGTGGTCGAGCGATGAAGAGGTTGATCGTCGTAGTCGTCGGCCTGCTTGGTGCCATCGTGGCCGGCGGCGCCGGCTGGAGCTTCTAAACAGGTAGTCAAAAGAGCCCGGGCTCAGCCCGGGCTTTTTTGTTTGACGGGAATTCGGTCCTATCCGGTTATTCCTCTTAAGATACGAGGGAATCTCCGAATGCGGCGCAATTGGCCAGCCTTCTTTTACCTGTCGGCCGTTACGACGCTTGGGTTGGCTCTATGGCTAGGGGCGATCTTCGCGGCACACCCCTGGCAGCGACCCAGCGCTGACGTCCTAGAAAACACAGCCATCCTGCTTGTTTTGACGCTCTTGTCAGCCTTCTCTCCTATTGAAACGCGTCAGGGCGTACTGACGGTAAGCCTCGCTCCCCTGTGTGGAGCCGTCGCGCTGCAGTTGCCTGTCTGGGCCGTCATGACCATTGCGGCTCTGGGAACACTCGATCGACGGATTCCTGGTCGTGACATCCCTTGGAATCTCTTCCTTTTCAACCGGGGGATGTGGATCATCGCCTGTGGAATTCCGAGCCTCCTCGTCGTAAGTGCGCATCCCTTAGCCGGGGGAATGCCGATCACGATCATCTCCGCCGTGGCGTTGCTCCTACTCCTCAACACCACGATGATGGCGCTCGCCATCCGCTTGTTACGAGGTCTCAACCTTTTGGCGGTGTTGCGGAGTGCACTAGCGGGAAATGCCCTGACATTCTTCGGGATGCCGCTGCTGGGAATTCTCATCGTTCAGCTGATGCAGGGCCCCCGTCTCGCGCGTTTAGTCGTATTTCTCCTGTACGGTCCACTTCTTATTTATCGGACGAGCATGCAAAAGCAGCGTCGTCTCGACACGTGGTTGCGCGACTCATACATCATGCAGAGCCGCGTCGTTGACAAACGTGACGGCCAGACCTTCGGTCATTCGCAGCGTGTCGGAGAGCTCTGCGAAACCGTCGCTCGAATGCTCGGGATGAGCGAAGAAGAGTGCAATACCATCCGCGTCGGCGGCATCCTGCATGACCTGGGAAAGATTGCCGTACCAGACTCGATCCTGCTCAAGCCTGGCAAGCTGACGCCCGAGGAATACGAAATCATCAAGCAGCATCCGGTCGAGGGAGCTCAGATCCTGGCTGAACACCCGGAGCAAAAGGACGTCGCGCTGATTGTCCGCCATCACCATGAGCGCTGGGATGGCGCGGGTTACCCGGATGGGCTGATAGGAGAGGCAATCCCAACTGGGTCTCGCATCGTCAATGCCTGCGACGCCTTC
>Ga0209057_1004212_pt1 | contig 10335 bp, 10 predicted proteins | sample GraSoiAngelo_146_FD_185903 | JGI IMG/M metagenome (GOLD analysis project Ga0209057, IMG submission 185903) | Grasslands soil microbial communities from the Angelo Coastal Reserve, California, USA - 14_1009_05_30cm (SPAdes) (version 2) | ecosystem: Environmental > Terrestrial > Soil > Grasslands ... | reverse complement strand
AGCCGACTCCGAGCGACTGAACCTCGTTCGAGAGCATTCGCTCGAGGAAGCCTGCAGCCTCGGGCCCCTCGACGCGCACGTAGCCGCGCGAGAGCCGGACGACGGTGGGGGCGACGATCGCCACCGAGTCAGTGTAGGTGCCGCACACCGAGCCGCCGCGCTCTAGTATCCGGTCCTCGATTCACGAGGAAAGGGGAGAGATGAATCGGCTACTTCGCGCCGCCTTGCTAGTCGCAGTGGCGGTGCTGATCCCGGTTGCGGTCGCGGCCGCCACGTCGCCCGGGAGCGACACGAAGGTGACGGTGGGCAGTCCGCCGTCGCCGTTCTCGCAGAACAAGCAGAACGAGCCCGCGGTCGCCGTCAACCCGATCGACCCGTCGATCGCGGCGGCCGGTGCCAACGAGGAGATCGACGAGGAAGCCTGCAACGCGGGCAATCCGACGAGCTGTCCGTTCACCGCAGGTGTCGGCACGTCCGGGGTCTACTTCTCGGACGACTCGGGCTCGAGCTGGATGCAGCCGACCTACACGGGCTGGACCGCTCGCGACTGCCTTGGCCCCGATCCCTGTTCACCGCACGTCGGCCCCATCGGGACGCTGCCGCGCTACTACGAGAGTGGCCTCGTCTCCGACGGCGACCCCGCGGTCGGCTTCGGGCCCCAACCCGACGCCAACGGGCACTTCTCGTGGTCGAACGGTTGGCGGCTCTACTACGCCAACCTGACCGCGAACTTCAGCGGCGGAGCCTTCAAGGGCTTCGAGGCGAACGCCGTCTCGCGGCTCGACAGCCAGAACTACACCGCTGCCAAGGCCGGTGACAACAACGCGTGGATGGCGCCGGTAATCGTCACGCGCCAGAACGCCGCGCTGTTCTCCGACCACGAGATGGTCGCAGCCGACGACGCGTCGTCGAGCCCGTTCTTCGGCAACGTCTACGTCTGCAATGCGGCATTCCGCAGCCAGGAGCGGGGCGGCCTCCCCGAGCCGATCGTGCTCAACGCTTCGTCGGACGGCGGCAACACCTGGCGGACGACTCAGCTCTCGCAGGCAGTGAACAACGGCCAGATCGGCGGCCGCCAGGACTGCGCCGTCAACACGGCCAGCGACGGCACGCTCTACGTGTTCTGGGACGGCACCGATCCGCGTACCAGGACGCAGGCGATCTTCATGACCCGGTCATCCGACGGCGGGATCCACTTCCTACGGCCGGCCCGCGTCGTGACGCACATCGACCCGACCGGGTTGCAGGATCCAGAGTCCGGCGACTTCACGTTCGACGGAGTCGCGGGCGCTCGTGACGGCTCCTTCCCGACGGTCGACGTCGCCAACGGCGCTCCGACCGGGGCGGATGCGAGCGACGAGATCGTGCTCGCATGGTCGAACGGGCCGACCCCTTCCGACACCGGCGGCGGCGCGAACGAACAGGTGAAGATCCTGTACTCCACGAACCGGGGCAACAACTGGCACGACGGCGGCATTGGCTCACCCGCCGGTGACCGCCCCGACTTCCCGGCGATCGCGATCTCGCCGAACGGGGAGGACGCCTACCTGACGTACATGAACTTCCTGCAGCCGTGGCAGTCGACGACTGCCGCTCCGAGGCTGTTCCAGGGGGTCGTCCGGCACGCGGACGTAGCGGCCAACGGCTCGATCGGCGCCTGGAGCGACCTGAACCGCGCGCCGACCGGTGACGCCCGCGGTTCGAGCGCCAATGCGCTCACGGACGAGTTCCTCGGCGACTACGACTACGCGTTCGCGACGAACGCGTTCGGCGTGGCCGTGTGGAACGACGCCCGCAACGCCGCGGACTGCCCGGCGATCGACGCGTACCGGCAGTCGCTCGTCGACGGGACCGCGGGCACCCGCCCGGCCCCGCAGCAGGACTGCGCGCCGAACTACGGCAACACGGACATCTACGGAGGTTCTTACGCCGATCCGACGCCGTAGAGGTTCACCCGTATGAGGGACTAAGGGGCCAGGTGGGTCGCCCGATACCTAGGGCGACCCACCTCCCCATCCCCCTCGTACGAAACGGCCCTTGGGCCGTTTCGTCAATAAGGGTCAAGAGACAGAAATGGGCCGGCGCTGAGCCGGCCCTTTTCATGGTCCTCTAGGATCGCGGCCGATGGAGGCCGACGCCCAGGGCCGCCGGTGGACGCTCGTCGCCGTCTGCACGACGACGTTCATGTTGTTGCTCGACATCACGATCGTGAACGTCGCGCTGCCGAGCATCCAGCGGCGCCTGCACGCCGGCCTGACCGGGCTCGAGTGGGTCGTCGACGCCTACGCGTTGACTCTCGCGGCTTTGATCCTTACTGCAGGCGCCCTCTCCGATCGCTTCGGTCGCCGGCTCCTCTTCATGGGCGGCGTGGTCGTCTTCACGAGCGCCTCTCTGGTGTGCGGCTTTGCCTGGAACATCGTCTCGCTCGACGTCGCGCGGGCGGTGCAGGGCATCGGCGGGGCGGCACTGTTCGCGACGGCCCTCGCGCTGATTGGCCACGAGTACCGCGACCCCGAGCGGGGCGGCGCGATCGCGATCTGGGGAGCGACGATCGGCGCAGCGGTTGCGTCGGGCCCGCTCGTCGGCGGAATCCTGACGGACACGCTCGGCTGGCGGTGGGTCTTCTTCGTCAACGTGCCGGTCGGGGCGTTCGCACTTTTCGTGGCGCTGACGCGCATGAACGAGTCGCGGGACGAGGCGGCGGTCCGGGCCGACCTATGGGGCTTGCTCACGCTCTCCGCGTCGCTGTTCCTGATCGTCTTCGGGCTCCTGCGCGGCAACTCGAGCGGCTGGAGCAGCGCCCTCCTCCTCTCGAGCCTGATCGGAGGCGCAGCACTGCTCGTTGTCTTCGTCTTCGTCGAACTGATGCAAGAGCGGCCGATGCTCGAGGTGACGCTCTTCCGCCAGCCTGTCTTCCTCGGCGTCTCGATCGCGACGTTCTGCATCGGCGCAGGCATGTTCGCGCTGTTTCCGTATCTGTCGATCTACCTCCAGGACGTGCTCGGCTACGGACCTTTGGGCGCAGGCGTGCGCTTCCTGCCCCTGACCGTGTTCGTCTTCGCGGTCCCGATCGTCATGCGGCGCTTCGCCCGGCGGCGTCGTTCCGGCTGCTGCTTTCGGTCGGACTGGCGCTCGTGGCAGGTGCGCTCCTCCTCATGCACGGCCTCGACACCAGCTCGCACTGGACCGCGTTGCTGCCAGGGCTGATCATCGCGGGAATCGGGATCGGCCTAGCGAACCCCGCGATCGCCGCGGCCGCGCTACGGGCCGTCGACCCCGCGCGAACCGGAATGGCCTCGGGCGTCAACAACGCGTTCCGCCTGAGCGGCGTCGCGGTCGGAGTCGCGGCCCTCGGGGCCGTGCTCGAACGCCGGGCCGCCGACTCGCTCGCATCGACCCTCGGCCCGCACGGCCGCGGCCTCGCCCAGGCCGTCAGCTCGACCGGCCTGCGCGCCGCCGGAGGGCGTCCACCAACCGCCCACGCAGCCGGACTCGCGTTCGTAAGCGGCCTGAACGCCGTTCTTCTGGTCAGCTGCGTCGTCGTCGCGTTCGGTGCGGTCGCGGCGGCCGCCTTGATGCGAACGCCGAAACCTGTCGCCGCGCCGGCGGCTACGAGCTCGGGCTCGTAACCGCGACTTCGGGCTCGGTGGCCGGCGCCCTGGTGAAAAGGAGGCCGAAGCCGGCGCCGGCGCCGTAGCCGATGACGGCCGCGGCGATCGCGGTCCCCGTGCTCGCCTTCACCGTCATGATCCAGACGATCGCGAGGACGAGCCCGATCGCGCTGAACTCGGTCACCCACAGCCCCGGGTAGCGCGTCATCCTCCGCGCGCGCTCTCCCAGCGGCCCCGGACCGTTCTCGCGCAAGGCGTGCTCGAGCTTCTTGCCCGAACGCTCAGCAATCACCGGCCCCTGGATCGCCAGCACCACGAGCGCCACGATCCCGACCTGGATCCACCCGGTGCTCCATGTCCAGACGTCACTCGTCATGTACGCGCCCGAGCCGAACAGACCGAGGATCGCGATCGGGAAGACGCGGCCGGTCTTGCCCGCGACGCGGCCCCACGGCAGCGCGTCCATCAGCTCCTGCGCACGCCGAAGCTGGAAGAGGCACACAGAGAGAACTGCTGCCGCACCGATGCCGACGAAGAGCGAGAGCAGGTGGATGTACAGGACGTAGTGATATGTGTCCACAGGAAGACCCCTTTCCAGGCGTTTGCGGCCCCTCCTTGTTCACGGTACGAAAAAGGCGCCGGGCCTTCAAGGCCTCTCGAAAAGCAGAAAGGCCGGCTGAGCCGGCCCTTCTGCGCACGTGCGCAACCCGCGAGCGGGCTACATCATGTCGGGCATCCCACCACCGGGCATGCCTGCCATGGCCGGGTTCTTCTCCGGCGGCTCGGCGACGACTGCCTCGGTCGTGAGGATGTTCTTCGCGATCGACGCGGCGTTCTGCAGCGCCGAGCGCGTGACCATCGTCGGATCGATGATCCCGGCCTTGACGAGGTCCTCGTACTCGCCGGTGTCGACGTTCAGACCCTGGCCCTTCGGAAGCGACCGGATCTTGTCGACGACCACCGAGCCCTCGAGGCCCGCGTTGTCGGCGAGCTGACGGATCGGCTCCTCGAGCGCGCGGGTCACGATGAGTGCGCCCGTCCGCTCGTCGCCGTCACCGTCGAGCCCGATCGACTTGATCGCGTTCAGGAGCGCGACCCCGCCACCGGGGACGATGCCCTCCTCGAGGGCAGCCCGTGTGGCCTGGAGCGCGTCCTCGACGCGGTGCTTCTTCTCCTTCATCTCCGTCTCGGTCGCGGCGCCGACCTTGACGACGGCCACGCCGCCCGCGAGCTTGGCCAGGCGCTCCTGGAGCTTCTCGCGGTCGAAGTCGGAGTCGGTGTTCTCGATCTCGCCCTTCAGTTGCTTGATCCGGGCCTTGATTCCGTCGGAATCGCCGGCCCCGTCGATGATCGTCGTCGAGTCCTTGTCGATCACGACCTTGCGGGCCTTGCCGAGCTGGCTGATCTTCGTGTTCTCCAGCTTCAGTCCCATCTCCTCGGTGATCACCTCGGCGCCGGTGAGGATCGCGATGTCCTCGAGCATCCGCTTGCGTCGATCGCCGAAGCCGGGTGCCTTGACCGCAACTGCGGTGAAGGTGCCGCGGAGCTTGTTGACGACGATCGTCGCGAGCGACTCGCCCTCGACGTCCTCCGCCACGATCAGCAACGGGCGGCCGGCCTGGATGACCTGCTCGAGGACGGGCAGGATGTCCTTGACGGCACCGATCTTCTGGTTCGCGACCAGGATGTACGGGTCGTCGAGGACGGCCTCCATGCGCTCGGCGTCGGTGATCATGTACGGCGACAGGTAGCCCTTGTCGAACTGCATGCCCTCCGTGAACTCGAGCTCGAGGCCGAAGGTCTGGCCTTCCTCGACGTTCACGACGCCGTCCTTGCCGACCTTGTCGATCGAATCGGCGATCACGTCGCCGATCTCGCGCTCGCGCGCGGAGATCGTGGCGACCCGGGCGATGTCCTCCTTGCCCGAGATCTCCTTCGACTGCTTCTTGAGGTCCTCGACGACTGCGTCGACGGCGGCCTCGATGCCGCGCTTCAGGCCCATCGGATTCGCGCCTGCGGCGACGTTCTTCAGGCCTTCGCGGACGATCGCCTGGGCGAGCACGGTCGCGGTCGTCGTGCCGTCGCCGGCCACGTCGTTGGTCGCGGTCGCGACCTCGCGAACGAGCTGCGCGCCCTGGTTCTCGAAGACGTCCTCAACCTCGATCTCACGGGCGATGGTGACGCCGTCGTTTGTGATCGTCGGTGCGCCGAACTTCTTGTCGAGCACGACGTAGCGGCCCTTCGGGCCAAGGGTGACCTTGACCGCGTCGGCGAGGATGTTCACGCCACGCTCGAGCGAGCGCCGCGCATCCTCGTTGAACTTCAACTCCTTGTGAGCCATTCAGTACCTCCTTCAGCCGGCCGCCTAGGCGGCGGCGCCGGCCAGTTCCTTCTTCTTGGCTTTCTTGGAACCGGTCGAGGTGACCTTCGCGAGCACATCGGACTCGCGGAGAATGAGCACCTCGTCGGTCCCGAGCTTGATCTCCGTGCCGCCGTACTTGGAAAAGATGATCTCGTCGCCCTCGGCGACCTCCATCGGCACCAGGTCGCCCTTGTCGTTGCGGGAACCCGGGCCTGCAGCGAGCACGCGGCCGCGCTGCGGCTTCTCCTTCGCGGTATCCGGAAGGACGATTCCGCTCGTCGTCGTTTCCTCTTCCTCGAGGACTTCGACGATGATGCGGTCGCCCAGCGGCTGTAGATCCATCCAGCCCCTCCTTCTCGTGACTTTGTGACACTACTTGGCACTCCCACCTTTGGAGTGCCAGGGACATGATAACGGCTATAACCCCGCGCTGTGCAAGAAACCGAGGCCTTCCAAGTAACAGTCTGTTACAAAGGTCTTGTGCGACGGGAGTTCTCGGCCGGTGGAGTGCTCGTACGGCGCCTGCGAGGGACCTGGGTGATGGCCGCGATCCGCCCGGGCGGCAAGGAGGCGGGGGTCTGGGCGCTCCCCAAGGGCATCATCGGCACGGGCGAGAAGCCCGAGGAGACGGCACTCCGCGAGGTGGCGGAAGAGACGGGCGTCGAGGCACGAATCGTCGGCAAGCTCGGCGACGTCCGTTACGTCTACACCTGGGCCGGCGAGCGAGTCTTCAAGGTCGTCAGCTTCTACCTCTTGCGGTACTCGCGCGGTCGGCTCGGCGACCTGCCTCCCGCGACCGCGCACGAGGTTGCGGAGACGCGCTGGTTGCCTTTGGGGGACGCGCCGCGGCTGCTCGCGTACAAGGGCGAACGGGACATGGCAGAAAAAGCGCTCGCTTCTTTGAGTGAGGCCGCACTATGATTCCGCGCGCCCGGTGGCAGGAGACGATCACGCGATGTATGCCCTGAACTTCTACTCGCCCATGGTGGCCGACCAGCTGCGCAGCGGCCGGAAGACGGCGACGATCCGCCTTGGCGACAAGTCGCGCAAGTACCGGAAGGGCATGATCGTCCAAGTGCTCGCGGGGACCCGCTACAGCCCGCGGATGAAGATCTTCGACGCCGTGATCGACAAGGTCGAGGTCAAGCAGCTCGCCGAGCTCTCGCCCCGCGAGATCGAGCACGACAATCCCGAGATCCGGCGTCCCGAGGAGATGGCGAGCTTCCTCGGTCAGCTCTACAACAGGGAGATCAGCGGCGAAGACCTGGTGACCGTGATCCGCTTTTCCGAGATCCGGGGCTAGCTCTTTCTGATCCGAACGCCGAACTGCTCCGGCGGGCGTAGCTCTCCGCCGCAGGCCTCGCATTCCACTGCGAACGCGGACGAGAACCGCGCGCCACAACTCGGGCATTGCGAGCGGAGCTCGCCGCCGCACTGTGGGCACTCCGCCGGCAGCTCGGCTTCGAACTCCTCGAAGTAGCGCTGCGCAAATCCACAACGGAGGCAGACCGCAACCCAGTCCCCGAGGGTTTTGCGGCGCTCCTCCTGGAGCCAGCTGCGCGCGCGGCTCACCGGTTCTGCAGCGCGTCGAGCCCGATTCCCAGCGCGATCCCGAGCCGGCGGTCGACCTGCTTCTCCTGGTCGCCTGAGAGGTCGAGCGTGTACTTGTCGCGCAACGAGAGGAACTTCCTCGTGAAGTGACCGAGGTCCCGCTCTCTCGCGTGGATGACGAAGTCGTAGGGAATCGGCACCCATTCGCCATACGGCACGAAGTCGACCACGCGGCGGGCGATGGCGAGGAACGCGTTCTTCTCCTTCGCGATCGCGAGCTCCTCGTCGGCCGGCGAGAGGATGCGCCAGGTCGAGCGGAGCAGCGACTTGCGGAACTGGTGCTCGAGCACGCCGATCGGCTGGCCGGCGGCGTCGTGGACGTCGTAGCGGCCGCCGATGTCGATGACGCGACGAGCCTTGATGCGGAAGAGCTCCTGGTTTTCCCCTTCGTCGGCGAAGAAACGGATGTCCTCGCGAAACGCCATTCGCTTCTGGCGCACGAAGGCCACGGGACCGCCCGCCGGCGTCTCCCCCACGGCGAGCGGCGTGATTCGGTAGAGGTTGACGATCGGACGGACGAGCTGCTCGATCAGGAAGCGGTCGTGCTGCTGGATTTGTTCGTCCGCCACGACGCGACTGTACCGCCAGGACGATCGCTAGAGTTCGGCCTCGATGGCGATCGCCCGTGAAGCCGAGCCGGTCGGCTCGCTGCAAGAGGTCAAGGAGGCCGGTCTCGACCGGGAGGACCTCCTCGGCGTCTACCGCAACATGCTGATCACGCGCGGGATCGAGGAGCGTGGTCACATCCTCTACAAGCAGGGCAAGATCCCGGGCTCGTTCTACACGGGGCGGGGGAACGAGGCCGCAGCCGTAGGCGTTGCGACGGCGATGGACGACCAGGACGTCGGCACGCCGCTGCACCGCGACATGGGCGTCCACATCTCGCGAGGCGTCGAGCCCTGGCGGATCTTCGCGCAGTACATGGGCCGCGCCGACGGCCCGACGCACGGCAGGGACGGCAACGTCCACATGGCCGACTCCCGTCTCGGCCTGCTCGCGATGGTCAGCCACCTCCCGGCGATGCTCCCTGTGGCAGTCGGCTGCGCGCTCGCGTTCCGGATCCGCGAGGAGAAGCGCGTCGCCGTCGGCTGGTTCGGCGAAGGCGCCTCCGCACGGGGTGACTGCCACGAGGCGATGAACCTCGCCGGCGTGCGCAAGCTCCCGGTCGTGTTCGTCTGCGACAACAACCAGTGGGCCTACTCGACGCCGACCTACCTCGAGTACGCGACCGAGCACGTCGCCGATCGCGCCGAGGCCTACGGCTTCGAGGGCGTGGTCGTCGACGGCACCGACGTCCTTGCCGTCTACCGCGAGTCCCGGCGCGCGATCGAGAAGGCGCGCAGCGGCGATGGGCCGACGCTGATCGAGTGCCTGACCCTTCGCATGGAGGGCCATGCGGTTCACGACGACGCCTTCTACGTCCCGAAGGACATGTTCGAGCGCTGGGCCTCGAGCGATCCGATCGAGCGCTTCCGCACCTGGCTCCGCGAGCACGCAGAGCTCGGCGACGCCGAGGAGGACGAGATCACCTCCGGCGTCAAGAAGCTGCTGAACGAGGCGCTCACCCGAGCGGAGGAGTCGCCGCTGCCCGATCCCTCGTCGCTCGCCGAGGGCGTCTTCGCGACTCCGGAAGATCTCGACACCCCCCACCACAAGTAATGGCTTATCCGGCAACAATCAGTGCGCCTCTCGCCCGCGATCTGCAGCGCGCTGCGGCGTCCTCAGTCGCCCACGTGCTGACAGCACGCGGGCTCCCTGCGTCCTTGCATCGCTTGCAGCTCACGACCGAGAGACGCGAGATCGTCACCGGATAAGCCATGGCCGAGAAGACCTACCTGCAGGCGATCTCGGACGGCCTCCGCCAGGAGATGCGCCGCGACAAGCGCGTCTTCGTGATCGGCGAGGACGTGGGCGTCTACGGCGGCGCGTTCAAGGTGACGCTCGGCTTCCAGGAGGAGTTCGGGCCCTGGCGCGTGATCGACGCGCCGCTCTCCGAGACCGCGATCGTCGGCGGCTGCACCGGGGCCGCGATCATGGGCCTGCGGCCGGTCGCGGAGATGCAGTTCTCGGATTTCATCTCCTGCGGCTGGGACCAGCTCGTCACGGTCGCCGCCAAGCAGCGCTGGCGCGCGGGGACACCGGTGCCGATGACCGTGCGGTTGCCCTCCGGCGGAGGCTTCTCGGGCGGGCCGTTCCACTCGCAGAACCCCGAGAGCTCGTTCGCGCACATCCCGGGCTTGAAGATCGTCTGCCCGGCCACCCCGGAGGACGCGAAGGGCCTGCTCGTGACCGCGATCGAGGATCCCAATCCAGTCTTGTACTTCGAGCACAAGCACCTCTACCGGCGGATCAAGGCCGAGGTGCCGGACGACCGCTACACGACGCCGTTCGGCCATGCGCGGATCCACCGCGAGGGCGACGACGTCTCCGTGATCACCTGGGGCGCGATGGTCTGGACCGCGGCGGAGGCCGCGCAGCAGTTGGAGGACGACGGAATCTCGGTGGAGATCGTCGACCTGCGCACGCTCGTGCCCTGGGACAAGAAGGCGGTCCTGGAGAGCGTGTCGAAGACGTCGAAGGTGCTCGTCCTCCACGAGGACACGCACACCGGTGGCTTCGGTGGCGAGATCGCGGCCACAATCGCCGAGGAGGTGTTCGAGGATCTCGACGCTCCGGTGAAGCGGCTGACCGCCCCGGACACCCCGGTGCCGTTCTCACCGCCTTTGGAGAAGGCGTTCATTCCGCAGGTCG
>Ga0209057_1004207_pt1 | contig 10343 bp, 6 predicted proteins | sample GraSoiAngelo_146_FD_185903 | JGI IMG/M metagenome (GOLD analysis project Ga0209057, IMG submission 185903) | Grasslands soil microbial communities from the Angelo Coastal Reserve, California, USA - 14_1009_05_30cm (SPAdes) (version 2) | ecosystem: Environmental > Terrestrial > Soil > Grasslands ... | reverse complement strand
GAGCCGAGCGGCGGCCGCGGAGGCTCGGCGATGCGCGCCGCGAGGCGAGTCTGGGAACGTGGTCGTGCGAGCCGAGCGGCGGCCGCGGAGGCTCGGCGATGCGCGCCGCGAGGCGAGTCTGGGAACGAGGAGTGTCTGTGACGGACTGCTGCAGTCACGAGGGAAAGAGCGCCGGCGACGCACGGTTCGAGATCAAGAAGGTCGCCGACGGCGTGCACGTCGCGGTCGCCGCGCCGGCCTACAAGGTGAACTCGAACACGGCGATCATCGAGAGCGACGACGGCGTGACCATCGTCGACACACACTCGAAGCCCTCGGCGGCCCGCGTCATCGTGGAACGGTTGCGCGAGATCACGACGAAGCCGGTGCGCTACGTGGTCAACACGCACTTCCACTGGGACCACTGGCACGGCAACGAGGTGTACCCCGCCGCCTACCCGCACGCGGAGATCGTCACCAACCAGCTCACGCGCGAGGCCATGGTACGCAAGGGGCTCAAGCGGATCCAGGACCACGTCCGCCAGGTCCCGCAGGAGATCGCCCAGCTCAAGGCCGACCTCGCCACGGCCCGGGCGCCCGCCGAGCGCGCGAGGCTGGAGGCCGCCGTCCGCCTCGCCGAGTCGTATCTCGCCGAGGTCAGGGCGCTCCGGCCGGCGCTGCCGACGATCGCCTTCGAGCAGACGATGAAGCTCTACCGGCGCGACCGCGAGATCCACCTCCTCTACCTCGGGCGGGCGCACACCGAGGGGGACGTGTTCGTCTACCTGCCGAGGGAGAAGGTCGTCGTCACGGGCGACGCCGTCATCGGCTGGACGCCCTTTATGGGCGACGGCTATCCGGAGGACTGGGTCACGACGCTCGACCGCCTCGCTCAGCTCGACTTCACCCACATCATCATGGGCCACGGTGACGTCGCCGGCCGCGACTGGCTCCAGACCTTCCGGGGCTACGTCCACGACATGGTCGACGCCGTGCGCGCCGAGGTCGCCGCGGGCGCCACGCTCGAGGAAGCCCAGCAGCGCGTGCCCGAACGGCTCGCCCTCGTCTACGAGAAGCCCTTTTCCCTCTACGGTCACTATCGCCCCTGGCGCCAGGGTCTCCGCTCCAACATCGAGCGCACCTACACGATGGTGAGCTAGGCAGGGCCTCGACATCCGCGCGCAGGTTCTGCACGAGTGGGGCGGCCGGCTCCGGTACGAGACCGTCGGCCACCCGCGCGTCGGTGCGACGGACGCCCTCGTGCGCGTCGAAGCGTGCGGCGTCGGGCTCACCGTGCTCAATTACATGAACGGCAACCACAGCCGGCGGCCGGAGGACCTCTTTTGCGACGACTGTGATCTCTGCCGCCTCGCGCACGAGCCGCTCTGCCGCCGCCTGCGCGGGCAGGTCGGCGTGGCCGCGGATGGCGGCTACGCCGAATACCTCGCGCTCCCGGCGAGGAATTTCCTTCCGGTGCCCGAGGGCGTCTCGGTGGTCCAGATGGCCCGGGAGTTCGGCGGCGCGGTCATCGCGATCGACCGGGGGACCCACAAGCTCAAGGCGGTCAGCGAGTTCGGTGCGCACGCGGCGCTCGACGCCGACACCCCGGATCTCTCCGATTGCGTGCGCGCCGTCGCCCCCGGTGGCGTGGGGGTGGCGATCGATCTCGTGGGCACGGCGCAAACCCTCGGCGCCTGCCTCGAGGCGCTCGGGCCGCGCGGCCGGCTGGTCCTCCTGACGACGTTCCCGGGGGTTGTGACCGAGGTCGCGCCCCGGCGCATGGTGCAGGCGGAGATCAGCATTATCGGATCGCGGTACGCCTCGCGCTGGGAAGTGGCGCAGGCCGCGCGCCTCGTGGCGGCGCGCCGGATCACGCCGGGCGTGTCGGAGGTCGTCCCGCTCCCGAACGTGGAGCACCTGCACGATCGATTGCGGGCGGGAACGCTCCTGGGGCGTGGCGCGACATGCCCGGACCGCTCGTAGGCGTCCGCGTCCTCGACGTCACCACCGTCGTGCTCGGCCCCTGGGCCGCGCAGACCCTGGGCGACCTGGGCGCCGACGTCATCAAGATCGAGCCCCCCGAAGGCGACACGACGCGCCGCCTCGGGCCGGCCCGACACCCCGGCATGGCGGCGTTCTACCTCGCCTGCAACCGGAACAAGCGCAGCCTGGTCCTCGATCTCAAGCAGGCCGCCGGACGCGGCGCGCTGCTCCGGCTCGCGGCGACCGCCGACGTCATCCTGCACAACTTCCGGCCCGGACCAGCGGCGAGGCTCGGCCTCGAGTACGAGGCGTTCCGCGCCGTCAACCCCCGGCTCGTCTACTGCGCGACCTACGGCTTTCGCGCGCGCGGCCCCTACGGCGACAAGCCCGCGTACGACGACGTCATCCAGGCGGCCGCGGGGCTCGCGTCGCTCCAGGCCTCGCTCGTGGGCGAGCCGCGCTACGTACCGACGATCGTCGCCGACAAGACGAGCTCGCTCGCCGTGCTCTCCGCGGTGCTGTCGGCGCTGTTCCACCGCGAGCGGACCGGCGAGGGGCAGGCCATCGAGGTGCCGATGTTCGAGACCGTGGTCGCCTACGTCATGGTGGAGCACCTCTACGGCGAGACGTTCGTCCCACCGCTCGAGACCGCCGGCTACAAGCGGATCCTCAATCGCTGGCGGCGCCCGTTCCGCACGCGGGACGGCTATCTGGCCGTCGTCCCCTATACCGACGCGGACTGGCGGGCGTTCTTCGCGGTCGCCGGGCGGCCGGATCTCCTCGCCGATCCGCGCTTCACGACGCTGGAATCGCGCCTCGCCAACATCGAGGTGCTGTACGAGGAGCTGAGCAAGATCGTCGCTACCCGGAGCTCGGCCGAGTGGCTCGACGCGCTCGATCGCGCGGGTGTCCCGGCGACGATCGTCAACACGCTCGAGACGCTCCTCACCGACCCGCAGCTCGAGGCGACCGGCTTCTGGCAGATCGTCGACCATCCGAGCGAGGGGACGCTGCGTTTGCCCGCGATCCCGACGACGTACAGCCGGACACCCGGCGAGATCCGCCGCCTCCCGCCGCGACTCGGCGAGCACAGCCGCGAGGTGCTCCGCGAAGCGGGATTCGGCGAGGCTGAGATCGACGCCATGCTGGCCTCCGGCGCGACGTCCGTCGTGCCGAGCCCAGGAGCGCCGGGCTCGCGACCCCCGCGATCATGAGCCACGGCGTCGGAGTCCGGGAGGTCGGCTACTTCGATTGCGCGGGTGGCGGGCAGGTGGTGGTCAGCAGCGACGTCGCGTTCGTCGCCCACATGCACGCGCCGAACGGGACGACGCTCGTCGACGTGCGCGACCCCTCGGCCCCGCGGCGGCTGGCGACGCTCGAGGTCCCGACGGGGACGCACTCCCACAAGGTCCGCGCGGCCAACGGGGTCATGCTGGTCAACCGTGAGGCGCAGCCCGCCAACCGTCCCGCGCCCGGGTTCCAGGGGGGCCTCGGGGTCTTCGACGTCTCGAACCCACGCGCGCCGCGCGAGATCGCGTTCTGGCGCTCGGGCGGCGCCGGCGTCCACCGGTTCACCTTCGACGGACGCTACGCGTACATCTCGCCGGAGCTCGACGGCTACGTCGGGAACATCGTGATGATCCTCGACCTCGAGGACCCGCGCCGGCCCAGGGAGGTCGGCCGCTGGTGGATGCCGGGCCAGTGGGTCGCGGGCGGTGAGACGCCGGCCTGGTCGGGCCGCGCGCACCGCTGCCACCACCCGATCCGCCTCGGCACCCGGCTCTACGTGAGCTACTGGCACGGAGGCTTCGTCATCCTCGACATCGAGGACCCGGCGACGCCGCGGCTCGTCTCCCGGCTCGACTGGAGTCCACCGTTTCCCGCGCCGACGCACACGACCCTCCCGATTCCGTTCCCGCTGCGCGGCCGCCGCGTTCTCGTGGTGACCGACGAGGACGTCGCGAAGCTCGCGCCCGGCCCCCCGTCGTTCCTCTGGCTCGTCGATATCACCGACGAGACGCGGCCCGTCCCGTTCGCCAGCTTCCAGGTCGACGGCGTGGACGGCGCGCCGCAGCCGGAGTTCACCGGCTGCCACCAGCCGTGCGAAGAGGTGCGGGGCACGGAGATCCCCGTCGCCTGGTTCGCGCACGGGCTCCGGATCGTCGACATCGCGGACCCGCACGCCCCGCGCGAAGTCGCGTCGTTCGTTCCGGCGGTCCCCGAGGGTCAGGAGCGCGTGTGCAGCAACGACGTGTGCGTCGATGCGCGCGGCCTGATCTACCTGATCGACCGGGGGCGCGGGCTCCACATCCTCGAGCGCGTCTGACCCGACCAGCCGATGCCGTGAGGCCGACCGATCTCGAGGTTATGCCGGCAGAGACACCTGAAGCTGCCGGGCGAGTTGCTCGCTCCGTTCGACATACTTCGGGACGCCGAGCGCCCGGAACAGCTGATGGGCGGCCCCGAGATCGGTCGCCGCCGCTTCCGCGTTACCCTGGGCGTGTCTGACTCGAGCCAGCTCCAATCGTGTCCGCGCCATCTCGAATCGCGCGCGCATGGAGCCGAAGGTCTGAAGGGCCTCGTCGAGGCGCTCCGCCGCATCGGTGTGGAGCCCGCGCGCGTATGCGATCCGGCCCAGCGTTCGCTGGGCCCACCCGAGTCCGAAGCGATACCTGGCATCGCCGGTCACCTGCGTCCCCTGCACCGCGAGGTCTTGCGCTCTTTCGATCTGACCGCTTACGAGGTACGCCTCGCCCAGGAACGTTGCGAACCAGCCGCTCGAGTCGCGGGATCCGAACTTCCGCAGCTCCTCGACGGACCGCTCTAGCAGCGGGATCGCCCGCGCAGGGTCTCCCTGCTCGAGATAGGCGAACCCCAGCGCGCCCGACGCCGACGCGAGATTCACGGGGTCACGCGACACCTCGAGGCTTCGCCGACACGCGTCGATCCCGGCTTCGCATTCTCCGATCGAGGAATGGATCAGCCCGGTGCTCCACATGGTCAGCCCGAGCAGGCGGGGATGGGCGGCTTCAGCGATGGCGTGCGCCCGAGCCTGGGCGCTCAGCGCAGCCTCGAAGTCTCCCATCAAGGCGTAATTCATCCCCACGATCCAGTGCGCAAAGCCCAGGGACCACCGTTCGTCGTTCGGTTCGAGCAAGGTCACGGCGCTCCGGCCGTGTGCCACGCCGTCCCAGGGCTGCCCGGACCAGAATGCCTCGTAGGCCAGTACGAAGTGCGCCTTGCCCATGGTCGCTTCATCGCCAGATCGACTTGCGTCGTCGAGGGCTCGACGGGCATGGGCCACCGCCGGTGCATGGTCTCCCAGCATGTAGTAGGCGGTGGCGAGATGATAAAAGAAGGGCCCGGTCAGCGTCGGATCTCCGAGTCGCTCAACGCGCTCTTGATGTCGAAGCAGGAGATCGAGGTTCTCTCGGAAGCATCCAATGAAAAACAGGGAGACGTTCTGACGAAGGACGAGCTCGTAGAGCCGCCGCTCGCGAATTTCGGCCGGAAGCCGCTCGACATGCGCCAGGGCTTCCCGCAGCGCTGCCGCCGCCTCCACATGGGCGAATCGCCCGGCCGCTTGCTCGGCGAAGCGTGTGAGGTACTCGACTGCCCGGTCGGCCTCGTCAGTCTTCGCGTAATGATACGCGAGCCGGTCGTAGGCCGCTTCGAGCCGATCGACGTACATCTCCTCCAGGGCTTTGGCGGCCTTGGTGTGAAGCGTCTTGCGACGCGCGTCCGGGACGCTCTCGTAGACCACCTCCTGCGTCAGCGGGTGCTTGAAGATGTAGAGAGATTCCTCGACGCCCGGCCGGGCGTAAAGGAACTCCTGTCGCGTGAGCTCGCGCAGATGCGTCTCGGGGTCGCCCGGCGCATCCAGGATCGCCCGGAGCAGGTGACCGGGAACCTCCCGCCCCACGATGGACGCCGCTTGAAGAACCCGCTTCGGCTCGTCGGGAAGCCGATGAATCCTCGCGAGTAGCACTTCCTGGACCGTGTCCGGAACCGCCGGCACCGCCAGGCTCTCACTTCGATCGCGGGCCACGTGGCACAACTCCTCTAAGAAGAAGGGATTCCCTTCGGCTTTGTCGAGGATCGATCCCACGAGACTCTCCGGTACGTCCGTCTCGAAGACCGAGCGCGCAAGAGTCAGGCTCTGCTCTCGTGAGAGAGGCTCGAGCGCGACCTGCGTCGCGAACGACTTGTCGATCCAGGGGGGCCGATATCCCGGACGATAGCTCGCGAGGAACATGGTCGGCGTGCCCGGGAGGTCCGCGACGAGCGCGGTGAGCAAGTCTTCGGAGGCTCGGTCGATGCAGTGCAGATCCTCCACAGCGAGGATCAACGGGCGGGCGTGGCTGATCCGGAGGACCAACCCGCTGAGCGTTTCGAGCGTACGGAGCTTGATCGCCTCGGGGTCCAGCGCGGCCAGTCGTTCCGTTCCATCCTTCACACCCCAGAGGTGGAGCAGATACGGTGACGCTTGCTCGGCATTCATCCCCACGGCGTTCAGGCCGAGCCGGACCCTCTCACGGATCGCGTCCGAACCCGCGGTCTCGATCAGCCCGAAGTGCTGTCGGAGGATGTCGAGCACGGGAAGATAGGGAATGCCGGCCCCGTAGGAGACGCAGCGCCCTGCGAGGTAGGCAACGGGCTTGTTCCCCACGCGCCGTCGGAGTTCGTAGAGGAGTCGCGACTTCCCGATCCCGGCCTCGCCGACGACGCCCACGACCTGGCCATGTCCTCGCAGGGCCAAGGCCAGCCGGCTCTCGAGGAGCTCGAGGTCCTGCCGGCGCCCGACGAACGTGGACATGCGCCGTCCAATCTCGAGCCCCGGCCGTTCGGGCCCCACGAGCCGAAACGCGGGACGTCCCCCGCCTCGGCCAGCGAGCGGAACAAGGTCGAAGCGCCGCTCGAGCAACGGCGCCGCGGTTTCACTGACGAGGATCGCGTCCGGCTCCGCGTCGCTCACGAGCGCCTCGAGCACGCCCCACGCCCGGTGTTTCGTCTCGAGGTCGATCTCGGAGCGCCGTCCCGTCTCGCGCACGAGGCACTCCGCCATGTGGATCGCGACCTTCAGCCCCGGCCGCTCCACGTCATCACGCCGGGCTCGCTCGGCCGCCTTCTGCATGGCGATGGCGGCATGGGCCGAACGCCGTGGCGCATCTTCAACAGGCTCGAGCCCGAAGGCCGCGACGATTCCCGTGGGCCCTCGCTCCTGGATACGACCGCCAAAGCTCCCGGTCTTCTCCGCGATGACCTCAAGCGCGCGACTGGTGTAGAGAGCATCACTCGCCTTCCGTACGACGAGCGCGGCGCGCAGAAGCGCCAGACGCCGCACCTCCCAGTGCGTGGGCTCCGGAGTCGCTTCGACGTCAGCACCGGCCGACGTCACCGGACCCTCTGAAACCGTCGGCTGGGCCCGACGGCGACGTGAGGTCCGCAGCGCACCCCCGCGCTCAAGCCCGTACTTCTCGATCCGATACCGCAGAGTCCCCCGCGGGATGCCCAGCGATGCGGCGGCACGCACGATGTTCCACTTGGCCCGGCGTAGCGCTTGAAGGAGGCGCTCGCGCTCGATTCCTTCAAGCTCTTCCTTGAAGGGGACGGCCTCCTCGCCATCTGCGCTCTGGGGCGTTTCCATCGCGGTAGGCTCCCGGAGCCCGAGCATTTCCCTCGTGATCAGGGGCGCCTCCTCGAGGAGGGCCACCCGTTCGATCACGTTGCTCAACTCGCGGACATTCCCGGGCCATGGGTGTGCAAGGAGAGCGCCACGACCGTCGGGGGCGAGGCTCTTCGGCGGAAGACCGTAGTCGCGACTGATCCGGTCGAGGAAATGCTCGGCGAGTACCGCGATATCGTCCCCGCGCTCGCGCAGTGGCGGCAGCCAGAGCGTGACGACCGCGAGCCGATGATAGAGGTCTTCGCGGAAGCCACCCTGACGCGCTGCTGCACCGAGATCCTCGTTACTGGCGGTGATGATCCACACGTCCACCGGCTCACTCCGCGTGCTGCCGAGCCGGCGGACCGTCCGATCCTCGACGAACTTGAGGAGTTTGCTCTGGAGGCCCCAAGGCAACAGCCCCACTTCGTCTAGGAAGATCAGCCCTTTGTGGGCGGTCTGGACCAGTCCCGGCTTCGCCTGGCGAGCGTCCGTGAAGGCCCCACGCTCGAAGCCGAACATCTCGGCTTCGAGCAGCGGTTCGGGTATGGCGGCGCAGTTGACATCGACGAACGGGCCATCGCGGCGCGGACCCGCGCGGTGAAGCGCACGGGCAACAAGACCCTTCCCGGTGCCGGTCTCGCCTTGGATGAGGACCGGCGGCAAGCGGCGAGCGTCAGCCTGACGCTGAAGGAGCCGGCCGACGGTCTCGCGCACGGCGACGATCCCCGGACTTTCACCCAGTATCTCCGCGAGCCCGACCATAGGAGGATTCTACGCCGCCACCACTCCCCGCCTGGCGGCTTTCCGCCATTTTTCGCCACCACCACCTATCGCTCCGCACGACGCAACTGCGGGCTTTCGCGCACATCCGCAGTGGCCTCCTTATTGCGTCTGGCGACCGGAATGGGACGCAGCACCGAAGCTAGCGTCCACGAAGGAGACGGACCAATGCGAACAATGACGAAACGCCTAACCTGTGCACTCCTGGCGGCCACCCTCATGGGGACCGGCTGCGCATCGTACGACGGACGAACGGGGATGGAGACGTTCGGACGCGGCATGCTCAACCTCGTTCTGTCGCCCCTGATGATTGCGGCCGGGCTCGCCCAGGGGCTCGCCTTCCTCCCCTACACCCTCGGTATGGGGCTCGGGGAGCTGAACAAAGTCCTCCTGCAGGCGAACGCGGTCTCGCTCGACGACTCGTACAAGGCGACGTTCGGCGTGTCCGTCGCCGACCAGCACGTGGATCAAAAGACCGGCGACGTCTATGGGCAGGAAGGCCTCTACGGACGGTTCAAGCCCGAGGCGATCTTCGAGGCCAACCGCGCGTTCCAGCGGCTCCTGGTCTCGCAGGGAATGAAAGAAGACCAGGCTCGCAACTACACGCTCACGGGCAACTACCGCTACGCGTGGAGCCGGGGCCACATCTTGCTCGCCGTGGTCTACCGGCATCCCGGTGCGCAACCGTTTCGCGCGGCGGCGAAGCAGACGGGCATCGTCACGACGTTCCGACCCGACCAGCGGGGCTGGTACGAGCCCTACGAGCGCGATGCGAGCGGCCAGGCGATCGACGAGGTCATCGACTGGGCCGCGATGGAGTACGCCGTCCTCCGCCAGGACAAGCTCGTCGCGACGCTGATGGTCCTCGCGGCCGAGGCCGTCAAGTCCGGCAAGCGAGCACCCGACTACTGGCCGACCGAACGCCGCTGGCAGGCGGGCGAGACGGCGGCGATCCTCCAGGAATCCGCCGACAAGGTCAAGCGCGCGCTCCCGAGCTGATGTCGATAGAAGCGAGGCGTCCCGTGCCCGGGCCGCGATGAGGGCCCGGCTTACCCGATAAGAAAGGAGAGAATTATGAGTCCCAAGACCGTTACGCCCCTCATTGCGCCGGTCGCGCTAATCGGGTCACTCAGAGCCAGGCTGAATCCAAGCGTGACGTCTCGGAAAGTGCTGGGCGGCGTCGCACTGGCGTTCGCCTCGTGGGCGCTGCCGGCGCTCGCCGAGGCCGTCGTCGCGGTGGACTGCAGCAACCCGAAACACACGATCAGCTCGCGCGTGAACTCACCCGGCATCGTCATCGTCGTCAGAGGGACCTGCACGGAGAACGTCGTTATTACCAGCGACGACGTGACGATCACGACGGACGGCGTCAGCCCCGCGACGATCAGCGCCCTGGACACCAGCCAGCCGACGATCCGCCTCGACGGCGCTCATCGCATCCGGATCGACGGGGTGACACCCGGAGGCCTCACCATCAGCGGCGGGACCTACGGGATCCTCGCCTCGCGCGGCTCGACGCTCGACCTGAGCAACTGCACCGTGGCCGGCAACTCGCAGAATGGCGTGGTCGCCAGCTATAGCAGCACCCTCGCGGTCGACTCCTGCACGGTGGGCCCGAATACGGGGAACGGGGTCGGCGCCTCGAACACCGCGTCGCTCGCGATCACGAACAGTACCGTGACCAACAACACGGCCGCAGGCGTCTTCGCGGTCCGCAGCTCGTTCGTCCGGGTCGGTCAGGACCTCGCGGGGACGCCGATCGCCAAGCCCGTCACAGTGAGTGGGAGCGGTGGCAACGGCATCGCCATCAGCGAGAGCTCGGCGGGCAGTGTCGTCGGCGGTGTCGTCGAGAATAGTGGGGCCACGCAGCTTTTCGTCGGTCGGGGCAGCAGCGGCCAGATCGGCCTGGGCAGCAACAACCTGACTGGCGGGG
>Ga0209057_1004200_pt1 | contig 10361 bp, 13 predicted proteins | sample GraSoiAngelo_146_FD_185903 | JGI IMG/M metagenome (GOLD analysis project Ga0209057, IMG submission 185903) | Grasslands soil microbial communities from the Angelo Coastal Reserve, California, USA - 14_1009_05_30cm (SPAdes) (version 2) | ecosystem: Environmental > Terrestrial > Soil > Grasslands ... | reverse complement strand
AGCAGCTGTTTTGTAAACAGCAGGTTACGGGTTCGATTCCTGTCGGCGGCTCCATTGGAGGAACGCTGTGGACGCGAAAGAGAGGGCACGACTGATCAGCCAGTACCGCGACGGCTACCAGGTTGTCGTCGAGGCGCTGGACGGCGTGACGGAAGAGGAGCTCGACCGCTCGGCGACCGGGGAGTGGACGCCCCGCCAGATCGCCCACCACCTCGCCGACAGCGAGATGATGTCCGCGATCCGGATCCGCCGCCTGCTGGCCGAGCCGGAACCGGTCATATACGGCTATGACGAGAAGGGATTCGCCGAGCGGCTGACGTCAGACCGGCCGATCCAGCCCTCCCTCGAGGCGATGCGCTGGGCTCGCGAAACCTGCTCCCAGCTGCTCGATCGGATGACGGAAGACGACTGGCGGATCGTGGGCAGGCATACCGAATCCGGACCTTACGGGACCGAGGACTGGCTGAGGATCTACGCGGCGCACGCCCACGACCATGCCGACCAGATCAAGCGCGGGCGCGGCCAGGCCTGACCGGATGGCGACGACGCGCTCGCTGCTCGAGGCGGCAGTCGCCCTTGCCCGGACGCGCCGCAAGGCCGACCTGGAGGACCTGCTGGAGGAGCTCCGCATTCCGTCCATCAGCACCTTGCCGGAAAGCCACGACGACTGTTTGCGCAACGCGCGCTGGCTCCGCGACCGCTTCTCGGCCATGGGGATGCGGGCGGACATCGTCGATGGGCTTCCGGGTCGCATGCCGGTGGTCGTGGCCGATTGGGATGGGCAGCCCGGTCAGCCTCATCTGACGATCTACGGCCACTACGACGTCCAGCCGGTCGATCCCATCGAAGAGTGGACCTCTCCCCCGTTTGAGCCCTCGGTCCGCGACGGCCAGGTCTGGGCTCGGGGCGCCGCCGACAACAAGGGCAACCACATGGCAGCGGTCAAGGCCGCCGAGCATCTCTTCGCCGCGGGCGGGCCTCCGATCAACCTGCGATTCATCATCGAAGGTGAAGAGGAGATCACCGGGACGACGCTGCCGCACTACCTGCGGACGAGCTCGGCGCAGCTCCGGACGGATGCGGTCCTGATCTTCGACAGCGGCATGGACGAAGACGGCAATCCCACCCTGGCGACCGCGCTCCGCGGCCTCCTCTACACGGAGCTGCATGCCAGGGGAGCGGCGGTCGACCTCCACTCGGGGTCCTTCGGCGGGGTGGCGCCCAACCCGATCAACACACTCGCCCGCGTGATCGGCGAGCTGAAGGGCCGGGACGGACATGTCACGATTCCGGGCTTCTACGAGGCGGTCCGGAAGCCGACCCCTGACGAGCTCGCGGCGTGGAAGGCGAAGGATGCGAGCTACGCCGAGACGGTCAAACGCATGACCGGAGCGAGAGCCCTGGAGGGCGAGCCCGGCTTCCTGGCGCTCGAGCGAGCGGGCAGCCGCCCGACGCTGGACGCGAACGGCTTCATCGGCGGCTTCACGGGCAAAGGGGCCAAAACGGTCGTCCCCGCCGAGGCGTGGGCGAAGGTGAGCATGAGGCTCGTGCCGGATCAGGACTGGGAGTCGATCCTGGCCGCCTTCGAGAAGCATGTCCATTCGTTGACGACGCCAGGCGTGGAGATAGGCGTCGGGGTGCTGGGTTCGGCGCCGCCCGTCACCTGCCCGGTCGACCATCCACCTGCGCGCGCCCTACAGGCCGCCTACAGGGAGGCTTTCGGCAAGGACACGGCGCTGATTCGGGTGGGCGGCTCCATTCCCGTGGCGGTCGACTTCAAGGAGGCGCTCGGCGCGCCGCTGGTGATCAGCGGCATCGCCCAGGCCGACTCCGCGATCCACTCACCCAACGAGCACCTGGTGATCGACAACTACCATCGCGGCATCGAGGCGGTCATCAGGTTCATCTGCGGCTTGGCCGAGACGTAGCTCGAAGTGCATGCGGGGCGCTGCAGTCTCCTGCGGGTCGTGCATGCTCCGGCGGGTTTCAACGCCACCTGAAACCCGCCGCACCATCGAATTCCTTAACGGGCAACATTGTCGACGCAGTGTCTGCGCTTCACGCTCGATTCTGTGCCCCGGACTCCTCGCATCCCGGCGCACCTCACGACTGGTCCGTTCACACTTGCTCAGGCGCGCCAGGCGGGAATCGATCGCTGGCATCTCGAAGGCGCGAGCTGGCGCAGACTCGGCCCGACCACTTATGTGTGGGCCGGGCTCGACCTGACGCCGGCGCGGAGACTCGCCGCCGCGTTTCTTCGGTTGCCACGCACCGCTGCTTTTTCGGGGATGACGGCGGCCTGGCTGCACGGCCTCGACGCCGAGCCGTGCGATCCGATAGAAGCTACTGTTCCGAACGACTCAGGAATTGGGACGCGATCCGGTCTGCGGGTTAGGCACGCTGAGCTTGCCAACAGTGAGGTTGAGGTCGTTCGGGGTTGGCGTGTCACATCGATCATCCGAACGCTGACTGATCTCTGCAATCGCCTGAGCCTGACCGAGGCGGTCGTGATCGTGGACATGGCCCTACATGTCGGAATCGTTGATCTCGGAGCCCTGTCAACCAGCTCGCGGAAGCTCAGCCAAGTGGCTACCTTCGCTGAGCCGGCCACCGAATCGCCGATGGAATCTCGGTTGCGGATGCTGTTGGTGCTTGGAGGATTGCCCCGTCCTCAAGCCCAGATATCACTGTTCGACAACCACCATCGCTTCCTTGGGCGGCCGGATCTCTACTACCCAGATCATCGGCTTTGCATCGAGTACGACGGGACCAATCATCGCGACCGCCTGGCGGAAGACAACCGCCGCCAGAACCTGCTTGTCGGCGCCGGATTCCGTTTGCTGCGCTTCGCGGCCAGCGATATCTACAACCGCCCGGACGTCGTCGGCGACCAGGTCCGAAGCGCGTTAAGCCGGGCTTAGGATGGGCGCGTGGAACAGCGCATCAGCTTGGTGACTTTTGGTGTCGAGGACTTGGCTAGGGCGCGTGCTTTCTATGAAGCGATGGGATGGACCGGAGCCCAACAACCGGACGATGAGATCGTCTTTTTTCAGTCAGGAAGCATGGTCTTCGGCCTGTGGACAAAACTTGGTGGTCACGGTGCACCTGGAATCGAGCTGGCCCACAACGTCCGGAGTCCAAGTGAAGTCGACTCAGTGCTCAGCCAAGCCGCGCGTGCGGGCGGGAAGGTTGTGCGGCGGGGGCATCAGGCAGAGTGGGGCGGCTACACCGGCGCGTTCGCGGATCCGGATGGTTACGTTTGGGAGGTCGCCCACAACCCTGATTGGGCGATTGGAGAAGACGGTTCGGTACGCCTTCCGTAGCCGCGACAGGTGCGGGAGGCGCAAAGCGCGCGGAATCGGGGTAGGGATTGGGGCGGTTTGCGCAAAGCGAGCGGGATTCCTAGCCTGGACTGGGAACGCTGGCGGAGAGGGAGAGATTTGAACTCTCGATGGGCCAGTGACCCATAACGGTTTTCGAGACCGTCGCCTTCAACCGGACTCGGCCACCTCTCCAGCGAGCCGCCTGTGCTTGGGCTACATGGCGGTCCCGACCGGATTCGAACCGGCGTTCTCGGCCTTGACAGGGCCGCGTGTTTGGCCAGGCTACACCACGGGACCGGCAGCGGCTAAGTCTACCAACGGCCCGGCCGTGATCCTTTCGCGCCCCTCACCCCAGCCCGCTCCCCCGAGGCGAGAGGAGTCTGAGCCCTGAAGGGGAGAGGGGGATTGAGACCCCAAACCTATAATTCCCTCCGGCGTGAGCGACAACGACCGTTCGACTTCAGGCTCTCCTGACGAACTTCGCAGACGCTTCCAGATCCTGGAAAGAGTCGCGATCTTCTTCACGCTGCCGGACAACATCCTCCACGCCCTCTCCCGACGCCTCGCCCCGGCTTCGGCCGCCAAGGGCTCGGTGATCGTCCACCAGGGTGACCCCGGCGACACCATGTTCATCGTCGAGTCGGGCCGCTGCGAGGTGTACGTCGAGGAGTCCCCCGGCCACACCATCACGATCGCGCTGATGGGACCGGACGACTTCTTCGGCGAGATGGCCTTGATCTCCGAAGAGACCCGAACGGCGAGCGTCCGGGCGCTCGAGGACTGCCGGCTGCTGACCCTCGACCGCAAGACCCTCTACGAGACGGTGCCGGCCGAGTCGGACGCCCTGATCGAGCTGACCAAGCTGGTCGAGCAGCGCAAGGACACGCTCCCCAACCTGATCGCCCGCGCGCGCATGGTGGCCCCCGAGCAGGCGGCTTCGACCGTGGCCGTCTACTCCCCGAAGGGAGGTTCCGGCCGGACCACCATCGCGGTGAACATGGCGGCCGCGCTGGCCCGCCGGTTCCCGGGCGAGGTCCTGCTCGTCGACCTGGCCCTCCCGTACAACCACGCCGCCCTCATCTCTTACCTGACGCCGACAGGCTGCCTTGCCGCCGCCAGCCAGGTCCCGCCACAGAACTTCGAGGAGGCTGTCCTCGGCGCGATCCTCCATCACCCCGGCGGGATGATGCTGCTGCCTGGCGTGCTGCGTGCCGAGCAGGCGGACCTCATCACCGTCGACCTCGTGAACCGGGCGATGGGCATCCTGGTCAACGCTTTTCGGTACATCATCTTCGACCTCGGTGTCGCGTTCACCGACATCGTGATCAGCGTGCTCGACCACTCCCAGCGCGTGCTCGTGCTGGTCACGCCGGAGCTCTCCTCGCTGAAGGACGTCGGCGAGCTGCTGAACATCTTCAACAACGTGCTGAACATCGTTCCCGGGCGCGTGATCCTCGCCCTCAACAACAAGGTCCCGAAGTCGGTGGTGAGCAAGGAGGACGTCGTCCGGACCCTCAAGCAAGAGCTCTCGGTTGAGATCGATTTCGACGGCACCAAGCCGGACGAGGCGGCGGTCAAGGGCGAGATCCTGGTCCTGACCGACCCCAAAAGCGCTCTATCGCGCGGAGCGGAACAGCTCGCACAGATCATCGCCGGGACGACGAGCGCCGGCGAGGCCAAGGAAAAGAAGGGCGGATTCAAGCTCGGGCGCAGGTAATTTCCTCTGCTCGCCCCTCATCCTGACCCTCTCCCCTGAAGGGGCGAGGGGACCTCTGACACCCGTGGTAGCATTTCCTCCGTGATCGAACAAGCTGTCGTCTCACTAACCCCCGAAGCCCAGTCGCGCCTGAGAGAGCTGCTGTCCAAGGAAGAGAGCCCGAACCTCGCCCTCCGCATCTTCGTCAGCGGTGGCGGATGCTCCGGGATGCAGTACGGCATGGCCTTCGACGACCAGCGCCGTGCCGACGATGTCGTTCTCGACCACGAGGGTGTCCAGATCGTCGTCGACGACTTCAGCGTGTCCTACATCCGGGGCTCGGAGATCGACTACGTCGACAGCCTCATGGGAGCCGGCTTCACGGTGCACAACCCCAACGCCGTGCACTCGTGCTCGTGCGGGCACTCGTTCGACACCGGCGACGACGCAAGCGGCGCGCAGGCCTGCGGCTGCGGCCACTAGACGCTTCGATCTCGACGCCTTAGAGAGTTCGCGCTTCTGACCCTGGGCGTGCTCACGCCCGTCGGCATCCTCGCCGTCAACGCCTCGGCATTCGTCATGGTCCATCTGCAGGCTTTCCGCGTCGGCATCGCAGCCTGCGCCCTGGTCAGCGGCCTGGTCTTGAACGGACTCACCGCGTGGTGGTTGTTACGCCTCGCGAGCCGCAACGCCCCACCTCTGTTTCGCGAGTATCGGATGTGGGCGATCGGAGCCGCGGTGGCGCTCGTCCTGGTGACCGCGGTCGGCGGCGGCTACCTCACCTACCTTGGGCTGCAAGACCCGCGGCGGTTGCCGGACGTCCTGTCCGTCGTGGTGGCCACGTTCATGCTCGCGCTGCCGCTTGCGGTCTCGGTCGCGGCGCGGCGGATCGCGGGGATCGGCGGAATCATCCCGGTCGACGAGCCTCCTGGAAAAGAAAGGAGCCCCCGCCGCGGCAGGGGCTCCCTCAGAAGTCGGATTTAGTTCCGGCTTTACATCATGTCGGGCGACATGCCGCCCGGCATCCCGCCGCCCCGCTTCTCCTCAGGCACCTCGGTGACCATCGCCTCGGTGGTGAGCACCATGGCGGCGATCGACGCTGCGTTCTGCAGCGCGGACCGGGTGACCTTGGCGGGGTCGACGATGCCCGCCTCGAACATGTTCACGAACTTGTCATTGAGGGCGTCGTAGCCCTCGGCGGGCTTGCTCTTGCGGATCTGCTCCACGATGACCGAGCCTTCCTTGCCCGCGTTCATCGCAATCTGCTTGACCGGCTCCTCGAGCGACTTCCGGACGATCGCGACACCGGTCGCCTGGTCGTCCTTCAGCCCGAGCCCGCCGTCGAGCTTCTTCTGCGCGTTCAGCAGCACGGTGCCGCCGCCCGCGACGATGCCCTCTTCCACCGCGGCCTTGGTCGCGCTGAGCGCGTCCTCGATGCGGTGCTTCTTCTCTTTCTGCTCCACCTCGGTGGCCGCCCCGACCTTGATCACCGCGACGCCGCCGGCCAGCTTGGCCAGCCGCTCCTGCAGCTTCTCCTTGTCGAAGTCAGAGGTCGTCTCCTCGATCTGGGACTTGATCGCCTTGATCCGGCCCTGGATCGCGGCCTGCCGCTTCGGGTCGTTCTCGGCGTCGACCACGATCGTCGTGTCGTCTTTGGTCACGGTGACCTTGCGGGCCTTGCCGAGCTGCTCGACCTTGGTCTGGTCGAGCTTCAGGCCGAGGTCCTCAGAGATGACCTGGCCGCCCGTCAGAACGGCCATGTCCTCGAGCATCGCCTTGCGGCGGTCGCCGAAGCCTGGCGCCTTGACGGCGACGGCGGTGAACGTGCCGCGCAGCTTGTTGACGATCAGTGTCGCGAGGGCCTCGCCCTCGACGTCCTCCGCCACGATCAGCAGCGGCTTGCCCTGCTGGACCACGCGCTCGAGCACCGGGAGCAAGTCCTGGATGGCCGAGATCTTGCGGTCAGTGATGAGCACGAACGGCTCGTCCAGCACCGCTTCCATGCGGTCCGGGTTCGTGACCATGTAGGCGGCGACGTAGCCGCGGTCGAATTGCATGCCCTCGACTACCTCGAGCTCGGTGGCCATGGTCTGGTTGTCTTCAACGGTGATGACGCCGTCCTTGCCGACCTTGTCCATCGCGTCGGCGATGAGGTCTCCGATCACAGAGTCCTGGGACGAGATCGCCGCCACGTGGGCGACGTCTTCGTGGCCCTTGACCGGCACGGAGAGCTTCTTGATCTCGTCAACGACTGCCTGGACAGCCTTCTCGATTCCGATCTTGAGCTGCATCGGGTTGGCGCCGGCGGTGACGTTGCGGAAGCCTTCGCTGATCATGGTCTGCGCCAGGATCGTCGCCGTGGTGGTGCCGTCACCGGCCACGTCGTTGGTCTTGGTCGCCACCTCGCGCAGCAGCTGCGCGCCGGTGTTCTCCATGGCGTCCTTGAGCTCGATCTCGCGCACGATCGTCACGCCGTCGTTGGTGACGGTCGGGGCGCCGAACTTCTTCTCGAGGACTACGTTGCGGCCCTTCGGGCCGAGCGTGATGCGTACTGCCTGGGCAACGGTGTCGATGCCCTTCTTGAGGTGCTGTCGCGCCTCTACATCGAATGTGACTGTTTTTGCCATATGCGTCCCTCTTCTTTTATCTGTGGATTACTTCTTGCCGTTCGCGACGACGGCGAGCACGTCCTTCTCGGAGACGATCAGGTACTCGATTTCGTCGAGCTTGAATTCGTTGCCGGCGTACTTGGCGTAAAGCACTTTGTCGCCGACCTTGAGCTCCATCGGCACCTTGGTGCCGTTGTCCAGGATCCTTCCAGTCCCCACTGCCTCGACGATGCCCTCCTGGGGCTTCTCCTTGGCGGTGTCCGGAAGGACGATCCCGCTCTTGGTCTTCTCTTCCCTTTCAACCGGCTTGACCACAACCCGGTCGCCCAACGGTCTCAGTTTCATGTACGGCCCTCCTCGGCTGTTGTGTGAATTGGCAGTCCCCCGGCCCGAGCGCTTAGCACTCTGCCAGGTCGACTGCTAAATAGTAGTACCAACCGGCTCGCAGCCGCTAAACGTCTTCCGGGGCCTCTTCCTCGGATGGGGCCCCTTCGGCCTCTTTGATGATCTGGCGGGCAGTCTCGGCGTCTTCGTCCGGCACCATCAGCCGGGCTTCGGTCAGGTCGATGCCGACCCCGTAGGCGGTGTCGCCGAACACCTCGGCGCGCAGGCCGTCCGCCTGGAGGATCGCCTGCAGGATCTCCGCCTGGATGCGCTGGCCTTTGAAGATCACCGCCCAGCCCCTGATGCTCACGGCTCCCAGCCTAGCGAAGGGTCGACGTCGGCGGGCCTGGGCCCACCGCCCAGCAGGCCGGCCGCCGCGATCATCGCGGCATTGTCGGTGCACAGGTCGAGCGGCGGCGTGGTGAGCCGCGCCCGGTCCCCCACCACCTCGGCCGCTCGCTTCCGCAGCAGGGTGTTGGCCGCCACCCCGCCGGCGACGACGACCTCCGCCACAGTGTGCTCATCCAGCGCAAGGTCGAGCTTTTCGAGCAGCGACTCCACGACCGACTGCTCGAAGGCGGCCGCGAGGTCGGCCCGGTCCTGGTCGGTCACCGACTCGCCGAGGTCGCGGAGGCGGTAAAGGAGCGCCGTCTTCAGGCCGCTGAAGCTGTACTCGAGCCCGGCCAGGGACGGTTGGGGCAGCCGCTGTCGCTTGGGGTTGCCCGAGCGGGCCAGGCGATCGAGCGCCGGTCCCCCTGGAAACCCGAGGCCGAGCATCCTCGCCGCCTTGTCGAAAGCCTCGCCCGCGGCGTCGTCGCGCGTCCGGCCGATCACCTCGAAGCGTCCGTGCTCCGCCATGCGGACGAGGTCGGAGTGGGCGCCGCTAACCACGAGCCCCAGGAGGGGCGGCTCCAGGTCCGGGCGCGCGAGCATCGCGGCGTAGATGTGACCCCAAAGGTGGTTGACGCCGGTGACCGGTTTGGACCAGGCGGTGGCCAGGCCCTCAGCCACACCGACACCCACCAGGAGGCAACCGACGAGGCCAGGTCCTCGGGTGACCGCGACGAGGTCCAGGTCGGCGGGCTGGACCGCGGCCTTTTCCAGGGCCTGGTCGAGGAGGTGCGGCAGCCGCTCCAGGTGGTCGCGGGCGGCGAGCTCGGGGACGACGCCACCGAACTCCCGGTGCAGGTCGACCTGGGAGTGGATGACGTTGGCGAGGATCCGGCGGCCGTCTTCGACCACCGCGACGGAGGTTTCGTCGCAGCTGGTTTCGATGCCAAGCGTTAGTGCCATGCGTTCGCCCCCACCCGGCGGCTGCGCCGCCGACCTCCCCACAGGGTGGGGAGGTGAAATTGCCTAGTCGCCTTTGGTGAGGAGGTCGCGGCGCAGGCCGCGTACTTCGGCTTCGATCCGCTCCAGGTTGGCCTCGTAGGCCTTGCGGAAGCGCGGGGAGTGGATCGAGTCCGACCACATCACGATCGCGTCCTCGCCGTTGTCCGTGTAGTAACCCTTGCGCCGCCCGATGACCTTGAAGCCGAAGGCTTCGTACATCTGCATCGCGTTGTCATTGCTGGTGCGGACCTCGAGCGTCACCCACTTGGCGCCCATGTCGTAGGCGGCCTGCACGAGGCCGGCGAAAATGATCCTTCCGTACCCGCGGTGCTGGAGGTCGCGCCGGACCCCGATCGTGGTGACGTGGGCCTCGTCGTACATCCGCCACATGCCGCCGTAGCCGATGATCGTCGGGTCGAAGTCGGCGATCCGGTACCCGTCGGGTCGCTCCACCATCCCATCCTGGCGAAGCACGACGTAGTGGGCGCTGGCGCGCGACGCCAGCTCCCGGTAGTAGGCGTTGCGGGGCCAGGGAGTGGCGAAGATCTCGCGCTCGATCTCCTGGACCGTGTTGACGTCCGCTTCCCGCATCAGCTCCAGGACGAGCTGCTGTCTGAGCTGAACCATTACTTCCTGGAAGCCTTTGAGGGGTCCCCGCGAAATCCAGCCGAAGGCTCTGATTTCGTGGGGATTGAGAACGACTGCATGTATTCGATTTCGAGACTACCATAGGGAACTTCGCGTGCCGTCTCGAGCATTTTCGCAGCGGCCTCCACCAACCGCCGCAGCTCCTGTTCCGGCTTGAATCGATGCCCGGCGATGCTCGCCGCCCGGCCAACCAGGAGATAAGCCGTCGGGATGTCAGCCGGCGCGCCGAGGGCTACCTCCCCACCTGGAACGAGGAAATAGAACCGGCCCCGCCCGGCGTCCGCTACGGCTGTCACCGGCTCCTCGCTGCGGGCTGCTTGCAGCTCGAGCGTCGGCAGGGGAACGATTGGAACCCCCAGGCCCTTGGCA
>Ga0209057_1004190_pt1 | contig 10372 bp, 12 predicted proteins | sample GraSoiAngelo_146_FD_185903 | JGI IMG/M metagenome (GOLD analysis project Ga0209057, IMG submission 185903) | Grasslands soil microbial communities from the Angelo Coastal Reserve, California, USA - 14_1009_05_30cm (SPAdes) (version 2) | ecosystem: Environmental > Terrestrial > Soil > Grasslands ... | reverse complement strand
CCGGGACGCATGTCGGGAACTTGTGGAGCAGCGGGGGAGCGTTGCTGGCGAGTGCGACGTTCACGGGGGAGAGTGCCTCGGGATGGCAACAGGTGAATTTTTCCAATCCGGTGGCGATCACGGCGAACACCTTCTACGTGGCCTCTTACCACGTGAGCGGAGGCCACTGGAGTGCGAATTGGAGCTATTTCGCGACCTCCGGAGTGGACAATCCACCGCTGCATGCCCCGGCAAACGGGAGCGGAGGGGTGCCGAACGGGCGCTATGCATATGGGTCCGCGAGTGCATTTCCGACGAACACCAACTCGGCGAACTACTGGGTGGATGTGGTCTTTAACTTGAGTGTTGGGCCGACTCCGCTCTCGGTGAGTACGACGTCTCTGCCGAATGGGACACAGTCGGTGGCTTACAACCAGAGTCTCGCGGCCGCTGGAGGCACAACGCCCTACAGTTGGTCGCTGATCTCGGGGGCACTGCCGGCAGGGTTGTCGCTATCTTCAGGCGGGCAGATCTCGGGCACGCCAACCACAACGGGGACAAGCAATTTCACAGTGCAAGTGACGGACGCGAGCACTCCTGTGCAGACCGCCACACGAGCGCTGAGTATCACGATTGTAGCTGCCAGTGGCGGCTGTCCCTGCACGATCTGGCCGAGTACGGCGGTGCCGTCGGTGGCGGATGTGGGGCCGGATTCGCCAGTAGAACTGGGGGTGACGTTCCGAGCGGACAGCAACGGGTATATCACGGGGATTCGCTTTTACAAGAGTACGGGGAACACCGGGACGCATGTCGGGAACTTGTGGAGCAGCGGGGGAGCGTTGCTGGCGAGTGCGACGTTCACGGGGGAGAGTGCCTCGGGATGGCAACAGGTGAATTTTTCCAATCCGGTGGCGATCACGGCGAATACGTTGTACGTGGCCTCTTACCACACCACCATTGGGCACTACAGTGTGACGGGGAACTATTTCGCGACCACTGGAGTGGACAATGCGCCGCTGCACGCCCCAGTGAACAGTAGCAGCACTCCGAACGGGCCGTATGCGTACGGTAGTACCAGCACATTTCCCAGAAACACTTACAACTCCGCGAACTACTGGGTGGACGTGGTGTTCAACACCAGCCCGCATTGACGAGGCCGGTGGGACAGCCATTCTTGGCTGTCCTTCTGTCGCCCAGCCGAGTGTAGCGGCGAGTTTACCTCGCCATGCTGTTCCAGTGGCACAGCCACTCCTGGCTGTGCGCCTTTGACGGTTTTTTCTTTAGGAGGGCACGACTTCAGTCGTGCCGAAGAGTTCGATGAAATCTTCGGGGCTTCAGCCCCGCGTCTTACATCTTTCTTCTTTGTGGAACAGCCATTCCTGGCTGTTCGCTTTTGACTGTATTGTTCCTTCCTTCGTCTTGTGTAGGGGCGCGGCTCGCCCCGCCCGTTTCTCATGTTCGCCGGACGGGTACCTGGTGTACGTAGCGCCGGGCTTTCTCCCGGTTTGTGGGAGTCCCGACGATTTGTGTCGGGAAGCCCGGCATCTTTCTTTTTCGTGGCACAGCCACTCCGTTCCCAGTGGGACAGCCATTCTTGGCTGTCTCTCTGCCTCCAGCTAAGTGGGACAGCCGTTCCTGGCTGTGCGCCTTTGACGGTTTTTTCTTTAGGAGGACACGACTTCAGTCGTGCCGAAGAGTTCGATGAAATCTTCGGGGCTTTAGCCCCGCGTCTTACATCTTTCTTCTTTGTGGAACAGCCATTCCTGGCTGTTCGCTTTTGACTGTATTGTTCCTTCCTTCGTCTTGTGTAGGGGCGAGGCTTCAGCCCCGCCCGCATCGCTTTGTCAGAAAGGCGCCGGCCTATGGATGTGAAACCACTTCCTCTCCGCGTTTCTGGCGGACGAATCTCTCTTCACTCTGCTTTCATGGCGCCACTTTCCCCGGCGTGCGGCAAAATGCGATTCTCGCATCCCGGATGCCTCTGCGGGACGTGCCTTTTGGTCTCGCGGCAAGCGAGCCGCCAAAATAACCCGCACGTCCTCATCAAGACCCGTCGGCCCCTGCAGCAGCCCTGGCCTTTGTCCTGTGTAGGTGCGGGGCTTTAGCCCCGCGTCGAGTCCCTCATCCACTCGAACTTGCCATCTCACACACACCAGGCTTCCACAAAATAATCCCTCGACTGCTCCCCACGTGGCACAGCCATTCCTGGCTGTGCCGTCTGACACGCATCCCTCGCTCTCTTCTGCTAACCAATTGATTTTCCTTCGACCAAATCATCGAGGCGACGCTTTACATCATCCCTTGGCTCGCGATTGTGGAGTTCTTGAACAGCCAAAGTGACCTCAGCACTCCACGCCTCGCGCGGCCATGTCGCCAACGCCTGAATCGCCATATTTCGGTTTCGGATTACAGGACTACGCAAACCAGCCTGGATAAACTTCCAACCGCGAAGGGGAAAACGACGCAAGTCCTGCAGTATCCAATCGAGCGTTCCGTGTAGTTCAAAGCCCGGCCCAAGTCCCATTTCTTCGCCTGGCCCAGTCGCAACCTTTTCTAACGGAAGGATGGTCTCAGCGAACTCAAGTACGCGGTCAATCCGGACCTCGTCAGTCTGTTGCATCAAGCGGTACCAAGACGACGACTTCACTGGGGCGGCACGGATTCTTTTGAAATGCACATCCCACGTGTCTATCGACAATTCCTTGGCTGCTGTGTCAGCAACATAAAACGCTTGCTCGTCAACTGATGCAAGCTCTTCAGCAACTTGCGCTCGCCATTCTTCTCGAGCAAAAACGTCATCGCAAAGCGCCAGTAACGTCCGGCGGCGCGATTCCGTCCAGCCCAGTTTGTCCCGCTTGTCCCATCCTTCTGGAGCGGAAAGAAACCGGCGCATTTCTGCCACCGTCAGAAAGTGCTTTAGCCCTAGACCGCGACGTGCCCAGACCAGATTGATATAAGATTCGCAACTGTCCGCACCTTGGGTATAGTCGTCAATTCCTTCCGCTGGTCCACGCCCCGGAAGCAGAGCACGAAGCATATCGGCAGCACCTTCCAATAGAGCTTCGTCAACAACCTGCTGCTGTAACGCCTCATGAAGCCTTCCAGCGCGAGCACAAATACAGGCCAGGTATTCATCCATGACCTCGTTGCGAAAACCCTCGCGTAACATCCATGAACGGATCTCGGAGTTCTGCGTTTCCTTCAGCCTTTCGACAATCTGAATTCGGCCCCATCCATGAACGTTCTTCGCAAGTTCCCACAGAGCCTGCTCCGCGTTGTCGGCGATCCGTGCAATGGCCACAGCAGCGTAGAGAGTAAACTCATCGTTCCTGCCAAGCGTTTTCAGAATGCCTAGCTCACTGGGTGTTCCGGCTCGGCCAATTAACGCCAGTCCGAACTTGACCGCCTCGCGGTGCGCAGCCCGCGTTGCGAAATACCTTCCCGTTTCCAGCAACCGCCCCGAATCCACGGAGAGCTTGGATTTGTTCAATTCTTCTAGGACCTCGTCTATGAAGGACAGAATCGAGTCGCGCACGATGAGGTCGTAGAGATTCGTAAGGGTTTCCTTGTTCGCCTCCTGTAATAGCCTGCGAAGCGCTTCGACCGACTCGAATACTTTTTTGGTTGATTCTCCTCGAGCAGTGTGCCTTCCGAAAACTCCATCCAGCGCTCCCCCGACCCAGCCGAATTTGTACTTTTTTCGGAGCAACGGTTCGTCGGGGAGTGACTGACGGTCTGGCGCGGCGCGAATATGATCGTAAATTGATACCATCTCACCCCATGGAGGTGTGAGCGAGTCCAGCGACCACCTTGCTTTGCGAGAGAAGGGGAGCATGAGCGAATAGCTCTCAAGCCGAACTAACTTACCAGAAAGATTCCCGCAACGGAAACACGGGTGACGGGTCCTACTGAGCGAGCAATTTCAGCCAGGCGCCGCACCCTTCGGTTCCAAGCGCGCGGTATTTGGCTTGCTTTTTTTTGCTCGTCCCAAACGCATCCCAACCGTTCAACCCGCCCCACAGCCGTTCAACCCTCAATTTCGACGTTTCAATGCTTTTTACTTAACCCATCCATACAAACGTGCTATTCTCTCCCGTGTACGCCAAGCCCCATCCTCGCCGGACCGTTGCCTCCCGCTCCCACCTTATTCTTGTTTCTCCCCCGACCAACGCAGGGAGCTTATCCAAGGGATTCCCGGACTCCTTCACTCCCCATGCGCCCGAAATCCCCCCGCGTTCAGATGCGCATTTTGCATCCCGCATGTGGTTGCAGGACCTAAGTCATTTAGAACCTGCACTTACAGACAGACACCGTGTTTTGCCGGTTTTTAGCCGCAATAGCCAATCCTCAAGTCCTTTAGAAGCAACACTTACGAGCATTCCCGTATGTGTTGATTTTAAATGGTTTGCGGAAAATCTAAGCCCTTTAGATGCAACACTTACAAAAAACACGGGGGGAGGTGGGCACCCTCATTTCCCCATTCCCAGTCTGTGTCTGCATTCAACTTTCAATCGAAGATCCCGGCCCTGTCGCAACTGTAGCCTTCTCCGCGCCGCCGCGGGTCACGGAACACGGGTCACGGGGCACGCCTTCTATCCCCCGTTTGTCCCATTGCAGCGCAAAGCCTTTGGTGCAACAATCCGCAAAGGCACAGGATTTCTTCACGATCCGAGGAAACAACTCCGCTCCCCTCGGTGTCTAAGACTAATGAGCGGACATCGGGGACAGTTCGACGGCGTTCCCGATTTACCCCGATTCAGTCGGGGTTGCAAGTCGACCGTTTCGGGTTTCATGTACTTACAAACCCTGAGCAAACGGGTTTCAGGGTTTGTACTTACAAACCCTGAGCAAACGCGTCGCACTCGCAAGAAGGCCTGGGTCCAGCGTTCTAAACGCTAGAGCGCCATAATGGACCGTAGCAGGGTGACTCGCTTTCTACGCATCCGAAGTCGACCGTCTTACGGTCGCCAGTAGAAAAGGATGCTTGGCAAATGTCGAGTCGGAAAGGCCGGCAGTGTCCGATTGGGCTAGTGCCCTTAGTTGGGGCCGCGATGAAGCCGATCTCGTCCATGAGCTGCAAGCCGGCTCGGAGACGGCCTTCGACTGGCTTGTCACGCACTACCACGGACCGGTCTATAACCTTATTCTCGGCATGCTCGGCGATACTTCCGATGCCGCCGACGGCACCCAGGAAGTCTTCTTGAAAGCCTTCCGCGGAATTCGTAATTTCCGCCAGGGCAGCTCTTTGAAAACGTGGCTCTACCGCATCGCGATTCGCGAAGCGCTGAATCACAAGCGCTGGTTCAAGCGTCACTTGCAAAAAAATGTTTCGCTCGACGCCGAACCGGAACAGGGCCACGCGCGCATCGAAATCGAGGATCTCTGCGCCACTCCCTTCGAGCAACTGGCGGCGCAGGAAATTCAGACGGTCGTCCACAGCGCTTTGCAGCAGATTCCGGAGATTTTTCGCAGCGCGGTGATTTTGCGCGATCTCGAAGGTCTGAGTTACGAGGAAGTTTCCGAAGTTCTGGAATGCAGCGTCGGCACGGTGAAGTCCCGCATCCTGCGCGGACGCCGCGGCCTCAAGGAAATTCTTGAGCCGCTTCTGGGCGCGCAGCAGATTCACGCGAGCCGCGAGCAAACTTCTTCGCATGGCACGTCTTCGCACGGAAATGTTTCCGAAGCGCGGCCGTCGCCTTTCGGCGATGCGTTTTCCGCCGCGCGGCGAGTTACACAAGCGTTGGCCGTTTTGCAGTCACCTGAATCGAAATCCCCGCGGGCAAGTTCCCCGGGCGAGGGGCTCCCATGAAGTGCACTACGGTACGAACGAAACTGGCTGGTTATCTCGATGATGCCATCACCGGCGGAGCGCGCGTCGCAGAGCGCGTCCAGGTTCGGCAGCACCTCGAAGGTTGCAACGTTTGCCGCGAGGACTTGGAACGCTTCCGCAAGCTGTCGGTCATGCTTTCGCGTGTGCCCGCGAACGTTCCGCCTGCCGATCTTGCCATCCGCATTAAGGTGGCTGCTGCTCAGGCGCAGCACTCGCGGGATTGGGCGAGCCGCGTTCGCCGCATCAAGGATCGCGCCGAAATCCTGCTGGACAACGTTTTCCGCCCGCTCACGTTGCCGGCTACGGGCGGCTTTTTCTCCGCCATTCTCGTCTTCATGCTCGTGCTTCAGATGATTCTGCCCGGCACTACCGTGCGCGCGGTGCAGAACGACGTCGCTCTCAATCTGATGCGCCCCGCCGAACTGATTTCTCTCTCGGACTACCCGGAATCCTGGGCGCCGGAGCAGCAGGACCGTGAACTTTCTTTGCCGCACGGCCTGCTGATTGACGTCACCGTCGATTCGCACGGCCAGATGACGGATTACCAGATTCTCTCCGGCCCGACCAGCGTGGAACTCCGCCGCCAGCTTGACCAGATTCTCCTTTTCTCGCGCTTCAGCCCCATGATGAGCTTCGGCCGTCCGACTGCCGGTGGCCACGTGGTGCTCAGTTTCAGCGCCGTCCGCGTTCGCGGATAATTTTTCGCCGGCATGAGAAATTTCAGATTTCTCCTTGCCACGAAGAATGCAAAATTTTTCGCTGTAATTAGGAATTTAAAGTTTCCCCTCGCTGCAACGAGGAAATCAAAATTTCTCCTCGCTGCGATATTCTTACTTCTTATTTTCGCCGGCGCGAACGCGCAACTCCAGCGCAACGATTCCGAGCGCCAGCTCTTCGAAGCCCTCAATCGCGAACGCACTACACAAAATCTCGGTTCGCTTCAGTGGGACGATGCTCTCTTCAAAGCCGCGCGCCAGCACGCTCTCCGCATGGCGAATCTGAATATGCTCGAGCACCAGCTTCCCAGCGAATCCGATCTGGAAGGACGCCTCGCGGAAGCCGGCGCGCGTTTCAGCGTCATCGCTGAAAACATCGCTGTTGGCGCGAGTCCTCAAATCATTCACGGCGGCTGGATGGATTCTGCGGGCCATCGCAAGAATATTCTGGACCCGCGTCTCACTTCCGTAGGCATCGCCGCGGTGCACGGACCGGGTGGCCTCTTCGCGGTGCAGGATTTTTCGCGCTCCGTTCCGGAATTGAGCGTGGAGCAGCAAGAACAAAAAGTGGTTTCATTGCTGGGTTCGATGGGGTTTCGATCCGCGAACGCAACGGAAGGCGCGCGGAAAACGTGTCAGAATGATGCAGGATTTGGGGGGACTTCGGCAAAATCGATGATCCGTTTTGAAGTGTCTGACTTGAACAAATTGCCGGAAGACATCGAAAAAAAGATTCGGAGCGGGCCCTACAGCAAAGCAGCCGTGGGGGCCTGCCGCGCGAATCGGGCGCCGGGATTCTCGCGCTATCGCATCGCGGTGCTGTTTTTCTGAGTTTGCAGGCACGTGCATGCAATTCTGTGCGACATTGGCCGGCCCAAATTATTTGTTGTATCCGCGGGAGAGAAGAATTACACTGTACTTGTCATGAACGCTGCTCTCGCCAACTCCTATCGCTGGTATCGATTTACTTGGAATCCATCCAGGCGGCGGGGGGCGTTTCTGTAAGCGAATAAACAGAAAAAAGTTTCGACCCACTCGCCAGCCGAGTGGGTTTTTTGTTTTAGGAAACATAAATTTTTGCCTTAGGGACGAAAACCAATTTGCGAGGCCAGAAAAATGATCATCTCCATGAAATTGCACGCAACACGGCAAGAAATTGATGAGGTTCGAAAACAAGTGGAGCACTTCGGGTACAAGGTGCATTCCATCGAAGGGGAGGAGCGCGTGGTGATCGGCGTCGTGGGGGTAGGGGATGTAACCGCGTGCATGGAATCGATCGAAGCCATGCCGCAGGTGGATAACGTGGTGCGGATTTCCGCGCCGTACAAATTCGTGAGCAAGGAATTCCGCAAGGGAAAAACGCAAATCAAAGTGAATGGAACGGAAATCGGCGGCGGGGAATTCGTGGTGATGGCCGGGCCATGCTCGGTGGAATCAGAAAAACAAATCATGCAAGCGGCGGAAGGCGTGGCGAAAGCGGGAGCGAAAATGCTGCGCGGCGGCGCGTTCAAGCCACGGACTTCGCCGTACGATTTTCAGGGGCTGGAGGAAGAAGGCTTGAAGCTGCTGAAAAAAGCGAAAGAGGCTACGGGACTCGCGATTATCACGGAAGTGATGAGCGACCGCGACGTGAACCTGGTCGCGAAATATGCCGACGTGATGCAAGTAGGCGCGCGAAACATGCAGAACTTCATCCTGCTGAAAGCGCTCGGAAAATGCGGGAGGCCGGTGCTGCTGAAGCGCGGACTGAGCAGCACGGTGAAAGAGCTGCTGATGTCAGCGGAATATGTTACGGCACACGGAAATTCTGACGTGATTTTATGCGAGCGGGGAATTCGCACGTTTGAGACGGTGACACGGAATACTTGCGACATCGCGGCAATTCCGGCGTTGAATGAATTGACGCATCTTCCGGTGATTTTGGATCCGAGCCACGCGACAGGGAAGAGAAGCCTCGTGCCGGCGTTGTCGCGCGCGGGCGTGGCGATCGGCGCTGACGGATTAATCGTGGAAGTCCACCCCGCGCCGGAAAAAGCGATCAGCGACGGGGCGCAATCGCTGGACCTCGCGCAATTTCAAAAAATGATGAAGGACCTGGAGCCGTACATTCAGCTGTGGAACGAGTCGAGGAAAACAGAAATGGCCGCCGCCGCAACGAGCCGCTGATTCACATATACGCACTCACGGACACTCTCAGGAATCACTCCTTGCGGTGGTGTAACGTATAAGCTACAATGGAAAATGCAATTGAAATTCGCCATTACGTGAGCCGCGGCGGGAAAGATGTTTTTGACGAGTGGCTGACGGACTTGGCGGACGCCAGGGCGCAAGCGAAGATCGCCAGCCGAATCAACCGGCTCGCTGTTGGAAACTTCGGCGATTGCAAATCGCTTCGACACGGCTTGTACGAACTACGAATCGATTTGGGGCCGGGCTACCGAGTCTATTACGCGATGCTCGGGAGAGCCTGCGTATTGCTTCTGTGCGGAGGCGATAAAGGGAGACAGTCGCGGGACATTGAACGAGCGTTGGAGTACCTCAAAGACTACCGTGAAAGGACCATCACCACATGAAACGGAAAGCCAGTGTGTCCCATGACGAGGCAATCGTGCGGCGGCTCCGGAAAGATCCGGAGTTTGCGGCCGAGTATCTCAGGGCGGCGCTGGAGGATGAAGATGAGCCTCGGGTTCTTCTGATCGCATTACGGCAACTCGCGCGCGCGCGGGGAATCGCCAAAGTCGCCAAGGCTGCAGGCGTCGAGCGCGAGAGTCTTTACCGGGCGTTGTCCGCTCGCGGAAATCCGCGGCTGTCCACGTTGGTCGCGGTGACCAAAGCTATCGGTTTGCGGCTCACGGTCGAAGCCGCTTGACAGTTGGTTCAGTAGCGGCGAGTTGAGAGGCAAGGCTGTGATAGCAAATTACTTGACCTGTGGGGACGCGCTAATTCAGGTCCAACAAAATCCGAAAGGGCTTGTTCCTGCCCCAGCGATAAATTTCGAAGTCCTTGTCCAGCGTCAAGATATCGGCGGTTTCAAATTCATCGGCCATGCGAATGAGGCAGGCATCAGCGAGATCAATCTTGCGATCGCGATACTTTCGCAGGATCTGTTTTAGGCCAGCCGCTTCCCGCGAAAGCTGGAAAGGGATTTGGAAAATCCCTACGACCACGTTTTCGATCACGGCTTCCGGCGCGCCACGGAGATTCCCCAGTAAGTAGCAGCTTTCGGCGATAACTGCTTCACAAGTGACCAACGGGGCCTCCAAATTCCGGACGGCCTCGGAACACGTTTGGTGAAATGTTTCGCCGCGGTCAAGAAGGGCTACGATCACGCCGGTATCGAGCAGAACCGGTCTCACCTGCCAAAGTTCCGCAGATGCTTTTTGTTCGAACCCAGATTGGGCACACCGGAGCGGAACTTGCCGAGACCGATGATCCCCTGCTTTCTTCTGCGCAAGTAGCTTGCTTCGAGGACGCGCAGGCCTTCCCGGACAACCTGAGAAGGGGTCCAGCCCAGCTCGCGAACGAGCACTGCCAGCCTCTTTCGCGAGCGATCATCCAGTCTCGCCTGAATTGCAGAACCCATGACTCTAATTGTACTACAAATCAAGAGTTGTAGGACACAGATATCGTCGAGTCGAAGATGCAGAGGGGGGGGGCGTGCCGTTGGGCGGTTATTTGGTAGCGTAACTTCTTTTGTGTAAATTCGGTTTTTGGAGCAGAAAAAAAGGGCGTACTTTCTCTGGAGCGCCAACCCCAAGAGGAGGTACACCCTAAATGCGAGAACTGAAAGTCCTCGGCAACGGTCATCTTAAGCTGAACCGGGCGGAGTGCAAAGAGTTCTTTACGG
>Ga0209057_1004187_pt1 | contig 10375 bp, 9 predicted proteins | sample GraSoiAngelo_146_FD_185903 | JGI IMG/M metagenome (GOLD analysis project Ga0209057, IMG submission 185903) | Grasslands soil microbial communities from the Angelo Coastal Reserve, California, USA - 14_1009_05_30cm (SPAdes) (version 2) | ecosystem: Environmental > Terrestrial > Soil > Grasslands ... | reverse complement strand
CAAGCCCCACTCCTTGCCTGCGATCGTGATGGAGACCTCGTGCGCCAGCTTGTCGTAGCCGCCCAGCGTGCCGAGTGGTCCCACGCCGCCCGCCTGGAGCGCGAAACCGACCGCCCAGTAGGCGAGCATCGCGATGCCGTAGACCATGAAGTTCATGGTGATCGTGTGTGCGGCGTTCTTGGCGCGCGTGAACCCGGTCTCGACCATCGCGAAACCGGCCTGCATGAACATCACGAGAAACCCGGCCACCAACGTCCACACGAAGTTGATCGCGACCGTATTCGCCGCAGATGCGGCGCTCGCAGCCTTGGCGAGCGAGTCCGCCGCCGGCACTCCTTGCCCAGCCAGAACCAGCGGGCACGCCAGAGTCATCAGCAGGCCAAGACCGACCGAGCGTCTCATACGACCTCCCAGTGAGGGTTCACACGTCGCACCGATGCAACTGAATTCGAGCAAAAATTGCATAAATCGTGGTACACTTCGCTACTACCCAATCGGGTAGTGTGCATCAGTGTCGCAAGAATCGTGCAGATTTTGCACGTTTTTGCGTACGTCGGTACGTCCGTGTGAGCCCCGTCCCGGCACCCTGTTCCGCTTGACACGATCAGCGGCCCGCGGGCAGCTTTCCGCTCGACCATGGTCCTTCAGCCATCCCTGCCCTCCGGAGCCTGTTCCCTCCGCCCGCACCGCGGCCGGCCCCACCCGGCCGGCCGAAAGCGGGCGTGTATCACGCCACGGTAGTCGTTCGTCGGTCAGCTTCCCTACATTCGATTGCGTCAACCGTAGAGCGCGGCGCGGCGTTTGCCCGACGCGGAAGAGGTCTCCAGAGGTGAGTCCGTGAGTGAGTCGACGGTCCTCAAGTTCGGCGGTACCTCGGTCGCAAACGTCGAGGCGTTGGGCCGGGTAGCGGGGCTCGTGCGCCGCGCGCAAGCACGCACGCGGCCTGTCGTCGTCGTGTCGGCGCTCGCCGGGGTCACCGATGCGTTGTTGGCCGCCGCCGATGCGGCGGCGAACGGCGACGCAGTAGGCATGCGGCCGCAGCTCGATGCCCTGCTCGAGCGCCACGCGGAGATCGCGGGGCGGCTGGCCCGTCCGGAAGGCGCCAGCGGGATCGGGACCGTGCTCGAGCGGGCGCGCGGGGAGATCATGAGTCTGCTCGAACGGGTCGCCGGAGAACCGGAGCGTCGGCCGGCGCTGCGGGACGAGATCGCCTCGTACGGCGAACGGCTGTCGGCGGCGCTCGTGACCGCCGTGCTCGCCGCCGCCGACGTCCCGGCGCGGTACGTGGATGCACGCCACTGTCTCATCACCGACGCGTCACACGGTCGGGCGACTCCCTTGCTCCCGGACACGGAGCAGCGTACGCGGGCGGAGCTCGCCCCACTGCTCGACCGGGGCCTGGTCCCGGTGCTGGGTGGCTACATCGCGGCGACCCTGGAAGGTGTGACGACTACCCTCGGCCGGGGCGGCTCCGACTACAGCGCGGCCCTCGTGGGAGCGGCTGTCGCGGCCCGAGAAATCCAGATCTGGACCGACGTGAGCGGCGTGCTCACCGCCGACCCCCGAGTCGTACCAGGCGCGCGTACGGTCCCCAGCCTTTCCTACGCCGAGGCCGCCGAGCTCGCCTATTTTGGGGCCAAGGTGTTGCACCCCAAGACGATCCAACCGGCTATGGACCGCGAGATCCCGGTGCGGATCTGCAACTCGCATTCGCCCGGTGATCCGGGGACGCTGGTGACCGCCCACGGGGAGGCCCGCGCGGGCGCCGTGAAGGCCATCGCGCACAAGACCGGTGTCACGGTGCTGCAGATCAGCTCGACGCGCATGCTGGGCGCCTACGGCTTCTTGCGCGGGCTATTCGAGGTGTTCGAGCGGCACCGCACCGTCGTGGACGTGGTCACGACCTCCGAGGTGAGCGTGTCGCTCACCGTGGACGACGTGGAGTCGCTGCCCGAGATCGTGGCCGAGTTGCGCCCGTTGGGTACCGTGTCAGTCGAATCGGGCCGGGCCATCGTTTGCGTGGTGGGCGAAGGTCTCCGGACCACGCCCGGGATCGCAGCGCGGGTGTTCGCGACCGTCTCGGACATCAACGTCTCACTCATTTCGCAAGGCGCTTCTCGCGTCAATCTCACCTTCGTCGTGGACGAAGCCCGGGTGCGCGAAGCGGTGCTCCGGCTCCACGAAGCGCTGTTCGAGCGGCAGGGCGTGGACCTGGACCACGCCGCCGCGGTGGCTCCGTGATCGACCTCGTGTCGCTGGCGTGCGACCTGGTGGACGTCCCATCGGTGTCGGGGGCAGAGGGTCAAGTCGCGCGGTTCGTGGCATCCTACCTCACGGACCTGGGCTATCGCGTGGAGCTGTTCGATGCCGCGCCGGGACGCCCCAACGTGCTGGCGACCACCGAACGGCCGCCGCGAATCGTGCTGTCCACCCATCTCGATACAGTGCCGCCGCACACGCCCGCCAGAATCGAGGACGGCGTCCTGTACGGGCGCGGTGCCTGCGACGCGAAGGGGATCATGGCGGCCCAGATCGCCGCGGCCGAGCGGCTCCGCGCCGAGGGCGTGGACGGGATCGGGCTGCTGTTCCTCGTGGACGAGGAAATGGGAAGCGTGGGCGCACGGGCGGCCAACGCGCACTCGCTGGCGAGGGAATGCCGCTGGCTCATCGACGGCGAGCCCACGGAGAATCGGCTCGCCACCGGCTCCAAGGGCTCGCTGCGTCTCACCTTGTGCACCGCCGGCGTGCCCGCCCACTCGGCCTATCCCGAGCACGGGCGCTCGGCGATAGATGCACTGCTCGAGGTGCTGGGGGACGTGCGTCGCGCCACCTGGCCGACCGACCCGGTGTTCGGTGAGACGACGGTCAACATCGGCGTCATCGCCGGCGGCACGCGGCCGAATGTCGTGGCCGCGGACGCGCGGGCCGATCTGCAAATCCGGCTCGTGACCGAAGCCGCACCGGTGAAGGCGCTGCTCGAGCGGGCGGTCCGAGACCGGGCCCGGATCGATTACCTCACGGCGGTGCCTCCGCAGCGGCTCACCACGGTTCCCGGGTTCGAGACCTGCGTCGTCCGGTTCACGACCGACATTCCTCACCTCACCAACTGGGGCACGCCGCTGCTGCTCGGCCCCGGGTCGATTCTGGACGCGCACACCGCACACGAGCGGATCTCCGTAGCCGAGCTCGCCCAGGGCGTCGACGCCTACGTACGTCTGGTGCACGCCCTCTCCTTGCGAAAGGCCGGAGTGTGAAGATCGCCCTGTTCGGTCACGGGACGATGGGACGCGTGCTCGAGGAGAGCGCCCGCGCCGCGGGCCTCGAGATCGGCGTCATTATCACCTCTGCCAACGTCGGCGACGCCGCGCGGCTCCTCCCCGGCCACAGCGTGGCCGTCGACTTCTCCACCCCCGCTGCCGTGCCGGCCCACGTGGAAGCCGCGGCCGCAGCCGGCGTCCCCTTGGTCGAAGGCACGACCGGCTGGCAGCGCGACGAGGCCGGAGTCCGGAAGGTCGTAGAAGCCCGCGGCACCGCGTTGGTCTACGGTGCGAATTTCTCCATCGGCGTGAACCTCTTCTATCGGGTCGTCGCGAGCGCCGCGCAGTTACTCCGCGGCGCCGGCTACGATCCGTTCATCGAGGAGGCCCACCACGCCCGCAAGCGCGACGCGCCTTCGGGCACGGCCCTGACACTGCAAGGGATCCTGTCCCGCGGGCTCGGGCTGGCGGAGGCGACGAGGGTGCCGATAGCGAGCACCCGCGCAGGGTACATAGCCGGGACGCACCGGGTCGGGTTCGACTCCGTCGCGGACCAGATATTGTTGGTCCACACCGCCCGATCCCGCGCGGGTTTCGCTGCGGGCGCGCTGCTCGCGGCGCGATGGATCGTGGGGCGGCGGGGTATGTATGCGTTTGCCGACGTGCTGGACGACATCCTCAGGAAGGCTTGATGACCCAACATCTGGAATGGCTGCGCGGTTGCGGCACGGCCCTGGTCACCCCGTTCAACGCCGCCGGTGAAGTCCACGAGACGCGGTTTCGGGCGCTGGTCGACCGGCAGATCGCAGGTGGCGTCCGCCTGCTCGTCCCCTGCGGGACCACGGGTGAAGCTGCGACGCTCACGCCGGCCGAGCAGGAGCGCGTCATCGCGCTGACCGTCGAGACGGCTCGAGGCCGCGCTAAGGTGGTCGCTGGTGTGGGGAGCAACGCCACGGCCGCCACGATCGAGCGGGCGCGCGCGGCTCGAGCCGCCGGCGCCGACGCGGTCCTCGTCGTGGCGCCTTATTACAACAAGCCCACGCAGGCAGGTCTCTCAGCGCACTTCCGGGCGGTCGCCGAGGCGATGGGGGAGGTTCCTGTTGTCCTGTACAACGTTCCGGGTCGCACGGCGTCGAACATCGCCGCCGCGACTGCCCTCACGCTGGCACGGGAGACGCACAACATCGTCGCGGTGAAGGAAGCCTCGGGTGACTTCGCCCAGATCATGGCCATCCTGCGCGATCGGCCGCCGGGGTTCCGCGTGCTCTCGGGCGACGATGCCGTGACGCTCCCGCTAGTCGCGCTTGGCGCCGACGGCATCATCTCCGTGGTATCGAACGAAGCGCCCGATCTGATGGTCAAGCTCACGGACAGCGCGCTCTCCGGCGGGTGGGACGCGGCCCGCGACGTGCATTACCGGCTGCTCCCGCTGATGGAAGCGAACTTCATCGAGTCGAACCCCGGGCCGGTCAAGGCCGCGCTCGCGCTCATGGGACAGCTGGAAGAGCGGTTCCGGCTGCCGCTGGTCCCCGTGCAAGACCAGACCCGGGCCCGCCTGCGCGTGGTCCTGGGAGCGCTCGGCTTGCTGCCGGGCGCCGCGCATGTCGCTGCGTGAGCGCGTCGAGGCGCTCGCCGCCCAAAAGCGGGAGCGCTACGGCGAGCCCGAGCGCACGCTGTTCGCCGAGTTCCGGGCCGCGCTCACGCGCGGCGAGATCCGCGCCGCCGGGCGGGCACCGGACGGCGCGTGGTGCGTCAACGCGTGGGTCAAGCAGGGGATCCTCCTCGGGTTCCGCATGGGCGTGCTCGCCGACATGTCGGCGCACCCGACTCTCAGGTTCTTCGACAAAGACACCTACCCGGTGCGGCCCACCACGCTCGCCGACGGGGTGCGCATCGTCCCGGGGGGATCGAGCATCCGCGACGGCGCGTACGTGGCCCCGGGGGTGGTCTGCATGCCACCGATGTACGTGAACGTGGGCGCGTATGTGGACCAGGGCACCATGATCGACAGCCACGCGCTGGTCGGCTCGTGCGCGCAGGTCGGCAAGCGGGTGCACCTCTCCGCGGCGGCCCAGATCGGTGGCGTGCTCGAGCCGGTCGGGGCGCTGCCGGTGATCATCGAGGACGACACGCTGGTGGGCGGCGGCTGCGGGGTGTACGAGGGCACGATCGTGCGCGAGCGCGCCGTCCTCGCGCCCGGAACGATCCTTACGGGCTCGACGCCCGTCTACGACCTCGTGCGCGATCAGGTGTACCGCCGCGACGGGGAGCGGCCGCTCGAGATTCCCGCCGGCGCGGTCGTGGTGCCGGGCGCGCGGGGCGCGCCGGGCGCGTCTGCCGCGCGGTGGGGCATCTCGCTGTACGCGCCGGTCATCGTGAAGTATCGCGACGAGAAGACCGACGCCGCGACTCTGCTCGAGGAGTACCTGCGATGAAGGAACAGCGTGTGGCGGTACTGGGACTCGGCAAGATCGGGAACATCCTGTTGCAGGGGCTGCTCAAGGCGGGGCTGCCGCCGAAGAACGCAGTCGCCACCGTGCGGCATCCGGAACGGGCACAGTCGCTCGGAAAGGAGCGCGCCGTTCCCGTGGGAAGCGACAATCGGGCGGCGGTGCGCGGAGCGGACGTGGTCATCATCGCGGTCAAGCCGCAGAACGTGCGCGAGCTGCTCGAGGAGATTCGCGCGGACGTGACCCCGGCGCAGCTCGTCATCTCGGTGGCCGCCTCGGTCCCGACGGGCTTCATCGAGAATCTCCTCGCGACACCGACTCCGGTAGTCCGGGCCATGCCCAACACACCGAGCCAAGTGGGAGCGGGCATGACCGGCATTTGCCGGGGGAAGCACGCGACGGACGCGCATCTCGACACCGCCCGACGCCTGTTCGACACGGTGGGCCGCACGGTCGTGGTGGACGAGAAGCACATGGATGCCGTGACCGGCCTCTCGGCGAGCGGTCCGGCGTTCGTCTACATCATCCTCGAGTCGCTCGCGGAAGCGGGCGTGAAGGTCGGGCTGCCGCGCGACATCGCCACCGTGCTCTCCGCGCAGACCCTGCTCGGCGCCGCGAAGGTGCAGCTCGACACCGGCGATCACCCCGCCCTGCTCAAGGATACCGTCACGACGCCGGCGGGCTGCACCATCGACGGTATTCTCGAGCTCGAAGAGGGCAAGCTGCGCGTGACCCTCATCAAGGCCGTGGTGAAGGCCACCCAGCGTGCGAAGGAGTTGATGTTCGAGAAGTAGGTTAGGCTACTTGTAGTCCTGGAACGGCTCCGTGAGCAGCCGCACGCCGAGCGGCTTGTATTTGAGCACGTGCGTGAGGCGAACCTCGTTTCCCACACGTTCCACCCGCGTTTCGAGCAGCTCGAACTCCTTCGCATCACCCAGTCCCAGCTGATTCAACCGCTCGGCTTCTGCCTTGCACACGTCGCCGGGCGTGGGCTTCGGGTTGGGGTAGGCGTCTTCGTGGTGCCGGCGCAGGGCGTCCCAATGCTCATCGCCGGCGCGCTCCACCGACTCGCGGATGTCGTCTCGGGTGAGCGGCATGAGGAGAAGGTACCGCGCCACAACCGGCCCGTGAGGGGTCTGTGCACCACGGGGCAGGGATCTTCAACGCACCGGTAACTCCACATGCAGGTGATCCGACGTGCCGGTGTGGCGCAGCGTGCTGAACCCTAGTCCCCACAAGTACAGCTGGACGAGGCGGTTCCTCAGGAAGCCGCGACCCCCAGTACGCAGGTCGGCCGCGTGCGCGTAGCCGTCCCGTTGCACCAGATGCAGCGACCCGTCATTCGGCGGCAGGCCCATGGTCTTGTAATCCTCCGGCCGGCGGGCGAGGTCGGTGATCACGGCGTCGCGGTCGAACACGATCAGGGTCGAGAGCCCCACGCGCAGCAACGGATGGAGTGAAGCGTAGTACGCGCGCACCCGGTCCGACTTGGCATTTGCGCTGGAGAGGTAGACCAGGGCGTAGATGCTGTACGCGACTACGAACGGCAGCGCGATGCGCCGGCCCACGAGCGCGAGCCGGACTTGACCGGTGAGGCGATGCCACACCCACGCGCCGTACGCGGTGACGACGGCCGCAGTGCAGGCGATCCCCCCGGTGAGCGCGAACGCGGTGGGCCACCCTTCGTACTCGTACAGAAACACGGCCACCCGAACGAGGGCGAGAAACGGCAGCACAGCCACGAAGACCACGTTCGCAGCAAACCGGACGACCTGAACGGCCCATGGCCCGAGGCGCCGCGGGTCGCGGCGCGCCGTCTCGAGCGCGGCGACCAAGCGGTCCCACTCTCGGAGGGCGCTCGATTGGAGCCGTGCCAGGGTCACGGGCCCCGTACGGGAGGCCCCTGCACGGGGTTGCGATTTGCCCATGGCAACCTGTAACCGAATCCTCATCATGTAACAAGGAGCTCGTCACCAACCGGTGTGCACGCTGTCAGGTGGCCGGCGTCTCTTACAGACGATCCCTGATCAGGAGACGCCAATGCGACCCATCGCCACGCTGCTGTTCACCGCCGTTCTTGCCCTGACCGCCTGCACCGAGGCACGGGAGACGGAACGATCCGCCGAGGCACGGGAGCGCGCTGGTTTCGCCCAGACCGCGCGCGAGGACCGGGTTGCCCCTGCCGCCGCGCCGATGGTGGCGCAGCAGCGAGCCGTGGCCACAGCGGCAGAGGTCGCGCTGTTTTCGCGCTTCAGCGTCGCCCCGAGCATGGTGATCCGTACGGGCCAGGCGAGCATTGAGGTAGACTCGCTGGAGCGGGCGGTCGCGCAGGTCCGCCTGCTCGCCGCACGGGTCGGCGGATACGTCGCCAACACGGTGATGCAGACCGGTCGCGGCGACCTGCGCTCGGCGAGCCTCGAGGTCAAGATCCCGGCTGAGCGCTTCGACGAGGGGCTCAACGGGCTCACGCCACTCGGGAAGCTCGAATCCGTAAACGTCCTCGCCGAGGACGTGGGAGAGGAATTCACGGATGTCACGGCCCGCATGCAGAACTCCCGGCGGCTCGAGTCACGCTTGATCGATCTGCTGGCGAGAGGCACGGGCAAATTGAAGGACGTCCTCGACGTGGAACAGGAGTTGGCGCGGGTGCGGGAGGAGATCGAGCGCTCCGAGGGGCGATTGCGCTACCTTCGCTCGCATGCGGCGCTCAGCACGCTCACGATCGCCGTCCACGAACCCCTTCCCGTCGTGGGGCACCCGGGATCGAGTGTGATCGGCGAAGCGTTCAAACAAGCGTGGCGGAACTTCGTCGCGCTCGTGGCCGCCTGCATCCGTGGACTGGGAATCGTCATCCCGCTCGGCGTGCTCGTGACGGTCGCGTGGCTTGGCGCGAAACGCCTTTCCCTTCTCCCATCTCGATCGGCCGGCCGCTGACGAAAACCGCCGGCGCGGACGGACGCTCTCTACGGCGCCAGCCCCGGGGGCGAGGTCACCACGAGCTTGCCGAACAAGCCGTGCTGCTCGCCGAACGGACCAGCCGTGAAAAAGAGAGCGTTCGTCGGCCCGGCGGCCGCGCCGTTACCGAAGGCGAGGGCCCACAGACCATCGATCGCGATCGGCCGGCCGTCGGCGGCATGGAGCAGGCCCCGGTGAGGGTCGAACCCGTTGATATGCCCGTCGCCGAAGTTCCCCACGAGCAGGCCCCCGCTGACCGCCCCGAAATCAGCAGGCGCGAGCGCGAGCCCCCACGGCGAGTTGAGTCGCCCGCGAGAAGCCACGCGACGCAGCCGGTGGCCTTCGGTGTCGAAGGCATTGACGAAGCCATGACCCTCGCCGGCGACGTCGTCGTGCTTGTCGGCATCCTGAAGCGCGTAGGTTACGTAGATCGTGCCCCCCAAGAGCCGGATTCCGAAGGGGGCGTAACCCGGCGGAAGGTCGGCGTCGGTGAACCCGCCCAACACCTGATGGAACCCGGCGTCGAACACGTCCACGGTACCCGCGTGGAAGTTGGTAGCGTAGAGACGGTCGCCGGCTGCGGTGCTCGCGAGGGCCAGGCCCTTATAGACCGCACCCGCGGCCGAGTGGTCGACGCCGACAACCGCCTGGGTGGCCGCCACTGCCGGGTTCCAGCCCGAAATAGTGCCGTCCTCGCTGGCGAAAATGAAGCGCGCGGGGCCCGACTTTGTGCCGCTCGTCACCACGAAGCTGGGGCCGCTGTTGAACACGACGCCGGTCGGCGCGCCAGGAACGCTGACTGTCAGAACGACTTTGGCGCCGGTGTTGCCGTTGTAAAGCGTGGAGAGGCCGGTGCCGTTATCGGCCACCCACCACGGCGAGGTCGCGCTGGCAACGAGGCCCCAAGCGTTGACCAGGGCCGGATCGACGAGGTCCGCCGACACGGCCCCGTCGGAGGCCAGGTTGTGTTGTTCGTAGAACTGCGAGGGGGCGGCCTGGAGCGAGAACGCAGGCGACGTGAGGGGCGGAGCAGTGCTGCGCTCCCCGGCGCAGGCGAGTGACAGCGCGCCTAGCACGGCAACGGGGGCCCAGAACAAACGACGAGTGGTCATGGGAATCCCCTTAGGACGACCGCCTTCATCTCCACCGGCGCGCCCGCTACCAGTACCGGGGCGCCCCGCTCCTGCGCCGTCTTGTTGAACGCGGGCACGCAGCTCCTTCAGCCGCGCTGCGACGACCTCGTTCGGCGGCTGGGCGTAGGCAAACGCGAGGCCGAAGCCGAGCCCCTGCAGCCGGTCCTGGAGGCGGTTGAGGTAGTGGATGTCGTCCTGCCCGGCATCGCGCTGCACGTCGGAATTGTACAAGCTGTCCTTGAGCTCCTTGAGCTTCCGGCCGAGCTCGCGCCCCTGGCGGGTGATGGGTGCGGCCGTCGTCGTGTCGCCCGCCGCGTTGTCCCGCAGCGCCTGCTGCGTGTTCTTGAGCTGCGTCTCGAGACTCACGATGCGGTTGAGCATCTCGTTCAGCGCCGACATGGCGTTGCGCCATTCGAGCCCGGCGCGGAGCTGCGCCGCGAACCGGGCGGGATCGCCGCCCAGGATCGGGTCGGGCTCCACCGTGACCGTCTTGGTCTCCGAGCGTCCGGCGGCCGTCAGCGCCACGGTGTAGGTGCCGGGAATCGCTCGCGGGCCGCCGACGCTGCGGAACGGGTTCTCT
>Ga0209057_1004178_pt1 | contig 10393 bp, 11 predicted proteins | sample GraSoiAngelo_146_FD_185903 | JGI IMG/M metagenome (GOLD analysis project Ga0209057, IMG submission 185903) | Grasslands soil microbial communities from the Angelo Coastal Reserve, California, USA - 14_1009_05_30cm (SPAdes) (version 2) | ecosystem: Environmental > Terrestrial > Soil > Grasslands ... | reverse complement strand
TGATCGATGATGGCCCGCTCTCCATCGCTTTCGCTTGCAATTTCTTCGCCAGCTTCTTGGTTGCCTTTGGAATAATTTTTAGTCCACTCCAACAGCATCTGCCGTTGATGTAGTCAATTTCGTGAATGGAGGTATACCCGATGAACTCGTCTGTTCCCTTTTCACAAACCGCCATGTACATCCGGCTCGGTTCGTCTTTTAAAATGATATCTTCAAGCCATTTCTGATCCCTTTCCAAGGGAACAAATCTTCTGGAGCCAACGATCATTTTCTCATACTGCTCATTTAGCCTGAGCTGATTAATGGCCGGAGCGTCATTGATACTGAGTCCTCGGAAATATATTTTAAAATCCATGATTGAGCCGACAGGAACGAGAATAGAAAAAATCTCCACGATATCAATCCAGAACCACGGGCACGCCATTTTCAAACCGAGAAAGACGTTGTGCAGTTGCCATGATGTAGCTGGAGGATCAGGATTGCACGGGCTGATTTTTGCCTGAAAGCGAACCGAAAGAGCGAGGATACGGAAATTGAAGTGACGTCAAATGCTTCCATCATTGGCGGAATGTTTGGGCTGGAGCTTCTTGAGGCCGATGTCGATGTTGCGCCCGTGGAACTTCCGCGCTTTCTGAGCGGCGATAAGCATTTGTTGGTTACAGCTAGATCTGTCGTGAAGTTGTTGGTGCGAGCTTTACGGCCGGCCAACGTTTGGGTGCCGTCCTACATCTGTGGCGTTGTCATTGACGCCGTTCGTGAGCCCGGCGTTCGCATCCGCTTTTATCCGGTCGATGAATCGCTCAACGTCGCCAGTCACGATTGGCTCACGCAAATTTCCCCCGGCGACGTTGCGATCTTTGTCGATTACTTCGGGTTCGATAGCTGGGCCACATTCGGCGCCGCGGCAAAGGCGCGCGGTGCGTGCATTGTGGAAGATGCCTGTCACGCGATGCTAAACGAACATTTCTCTCCGTGTTCGGACTACATCTTTTTTAGTCCGCGTAAATTTGTTGGGGTGCCAGATGGCGGCATTGTGATCACCGCCAATAACGCACAGTTTCCACATTCGAACTTGTATCCTGCGCCTGCGGATTGGTTTTTGCTCGCACTCAAAGCCTCGGCTCGCCGCGCGGAATTCGACCGGTTCGGCGGCGACCGCGACTGGTTTGAAATGTTTCAATCGGCGGAATCCAGCGGTCCGAGGGAGCCGTGTCGGATGAGCGATCTGAGCGCGGCGCTCCTGCAAATCATTGACTGGGCGATCATCAAAAAGCGTAGACGCCGGAACTACGAGTTTCTCTTATCTAAATTAGGCGAACTGGCGATCTTTCCAGATCTGCCGCGCGATGTTGTGCCACTAGGTTTCCCCATACGCGTACGAAACAGAGATCGGGTACGTCGACTACTTTTTAACGAGCGAATCTACCCCCCGGTTCATTGGGACATTGCCGAGCTTGTCCCGAAGGAATTTGCCGCAAGCCATTTGCTGGCGCGCGAAATCATGACCCTGCCATGCGACCAGCGATACAATGCTGAGGACATGCGGCGCATCGTCGCCAGATTGAAGCGACATCTTACCGCATGACAGGATACTTGCATCCGCTGTATGCGAAATCGTTAAGCGAATTTGGCCGACCGGTTGAATTGCCGCAGTGTGGCGGCTGGCTCTTGGAGCGGCCAGTCCCCGGAACCGGTCTGCAGGATGCGATGGGTTGTTATCCTTTATTCTGCTGCTCTGATTGGAGCAAGCTGCCCGCGGATATGGCGGAAGCCAAGCAACGGAACGTAACGATCGCCCTAGTAGCGGATCCGTTCGCGTCGGTCACCGTGTCCGAGTTGGCGCGATGTTTTGACTTGGTGAGGCCGTTTAAAACACACTTTGTCATTGATGTTAATGAACCAATCGATCGACATGTAAACAGCCATCATCGCTATTACGCCCGAAGAGCGCTTAAGATGGTAGATGTAACAATGCTCGATCAGCCGAAGGATTACTTTGATGATTGGGTTCGGCTTTATCAACTTCTTGTCGTCCGGCACAGCCTATGCGGTATCAAAGCTTTCTCCAAGGCTGCGTTTGCAATGCAGTTTGAAGTTCCTGGATTGATCGTCTTCAGGGCGGCGCGAAACGGAATGACCATTGGAATGCATTTATGGTATCTTCAATCCAGCGTTGCTTATAGTCACTTGGCTGCGTTTGACGAACAGGCTTATTTATTGGGGGCTGCCTATGCGCTTTACTGGTTTGCAATTCAGGAATTCAAGCGCCTCCATGTGGGAGAACTGCGATGGATTGATCTCGGCGCCGGCGCCGGCACACAGAAAAACGGACGCGACGGTCTAGCTTTTTTTAAACGAGGATGGGCCACATGTGAACGAGTGAAATACTTCTGCGGCTCCATCTGTAACCGGGAAAATTACCGCTTACTGGCAGGAGCAGATCAAATCGCTTCAGCTTATTTTCCACTCTATCGGACCGGCGAATTCTCCTGAGATCGCACGGAAAGATCGAAATAGCTTGTTCAGTTCAATTAAGGTGGGTCGGAGCGAACGTGGCCTGGCGCTTGCGCAGTGCTCGCCAGACCCGCTGCGCGCTCGGGCAAATCGAAAATAACGCACGGATTGTTATCGCGCAAGACGACTGGATATCGACCCTCTAAATGCTTACGAAATTTTTCGTAACGATCGAGCCACCAAAATACCGTATCAGCAAGAGTTCGAAAAAGCAGATTGTTGTATGTCGCGCTCTCCATTCAACTGCGTGCGATTAGAAGGACGGGTGATTTGCGGCTGTCTGAACATTGCGTGCCAATTGCTCGCACGGCCCCGAAGTTGGGCAATGCTACTTGGTTGCTTCCACGTAAAACGATCCGCTTCTGCGTAGTTCACTACCAGGATCGACATTTTCACGGAATTCACTCACTGCGGGAGACTTGAAGCCAATATCGCGAAGTAGCACGATCATTTTCTCCTCATCCATGATCCATTTGTGTTCGCAATGCTGATAGACACAGTAGCTCACATAGTCCGTCAACGTCTTGGTGCCTGGCTTCAGTTGTGGCACCAAATTAAAAGTATCGAGTAGCGTAAAATGATCCAAATCGCCCCGCAAATATGCCTTGAACACATTTCGGAAGTCCGGAAGAGCGGCGCGAAACACGCCGCCCGGCTGCAGCGCTCGATAACAATCGTGCAACAGTGCAACGGCGTCGTTATAGCCAAGATGTTCGAAAAAATGAGACGAATAAATCATGGCGCAGGTCCCCCCTGGAAGAGGTAATCCCCGCCGTAAATCGTGGTTGATGAAGAGGGTGTCGGGCGTGGCATCCCAATCAATGACCGGTAGCTTGGTGATCAGATCGATGTTGACCCAGCCTGGTTTTAAATCTGCTCCGCAACCTAGCTGGATGCGCAAGCCGCGTTTGCCCCACAGGGCTTTAAACTTGGGCGCTGCCTTCCGGACGATGCGCGCAATCTTTATTTCCTTCCACAACTCCCGCAGGGCCAAACGAACACCGGCGGGGACCATTTTCTTGCAACGCCTGACAACCGCCCGCCTCATCGAGTTGAGGACTGGCGCAAATGGAAAATGATGCATGTATGTTCATTGCGCACGATGACTGGATACCGAGCCTTTAAATGCTCACGAAATTTTTGGTAACGATCGAACCACCAGAATGCTGTAGCTGGCAACAACGCTCCATGAAAAGCGGCTCAAAAACGATGGGGTGTGTGAAATTGAGGCCGATCATCGATGTTGATCCTCAGGGAATATAGCGGAAGCCCGCTGATTGCTCAACGAAAATGCTTGCTCCAACCGACACGAATCCTCATCGTACCGCACAGTAGAATTGCGCGCCACCGTGTGCAAACACATGAGTTCGTCTGAGCAAAACGCGATGAACACCGGCAAGAGACATTTAGCGTCGCTCGACAGTTTGCGCGGCATAGGTGTGATTTTGATTTTCGCTAATCATTTCGTTTATCCGAATTACTACATTCTTTTTGGCTGGATTGGGCTTTGGATATTTTTCGCGCTCTCCGGTTTTCTCATTACTGACAGCCTCCTCAAGATGAAGGCATTGCCGGTCGGTCAGTATTTTGGTCGATTCTACGTGAAACGAGCTTTCCGAATCCTGCCGGCTTTTGTGGTCTTTTTCACGATAGCTGTGGCACTCTATTTTGTGTTTCCGCGAGACATGTTCGCTGTCGACTGGCACCTGGGGCGCTACTGGATTTACATTGTAACATTCACTTTTAACCATTACCCGCCGACGGGTAGTTATTGGTTTGCTCATCTCTGGTCGCTATCGTTGGAAGAACAGTTTTACGTCGTATGGCCGTGGCTGGTTTTCTTTCTGCCGATGAACTGGCTCAAGAAAATCGTACCCTGCTGGATTCTTGTGGCCCCGGTTTTGCGCCTGGTCATGCCTGCATTTTACGGCGGCGTCGAGCACGCAGAAACAGTTGAGGCTTCGTTGCTGTGTCAGGCGGATGCATTCGCCATCGGAGGATGTGTGGCGATTTTTCGTGATGACCTTCCGCGCCAATCAAAGAAGCTAATGTGGATAATGACAGCGGTCGTGATTGCGATTGGCCTGCTAAATTATTTCGCGGGGGCTTCTGCCGCTGGATCGTACTGGCGAACGCTGGGCTGGCCGCATTTGACCGCAGGCATATTTAATTACCAGTACGTCTGGGGCTTTGGTGTGATCGGTATCTGGGCTGCGACATTAATTTTAACCTGCCTGCAAGGAACTGCTCCGTTCATTCTGAATTTTCCGCCGCTCGTTTTTCTCGGCCGGATTTCGTACGGCGCGTATCTTTCCCACCTGCCTCTCCTTGGCGTCTACATGTACTACCTCCAGCCGATCAATGCGTTCTCGATTCGCGGGTTGGTGATTTTCGTAATCTGGTTCGCCAGCGTCATACTCGTCTCCTGGCTCAGTTTTCGATTTATCGAGCTGCCGTTCTTGCGCTTTAAGAACAGGCTTGGAGGAAGAGCGCAAAATTCCCGCTCGGACACAGCCATTTCCCCAGCTCCCGCCGGTTAAACGTTCAATACGCAGACCATTGGTCTGTTTTCAGATAAACAATGGGTCACGGCGCGCTTGGTCGATTTCGATTTGCACCTTCGTTTCATTCGGCGAGTCGTCGCCATTGGCCTTGGTTTGTCGCAAGTCGAAAATGATACATGTGTTTTCGTCGCGCATGATGACTCGATAATGAGCATCTAGATGCTCGCGAAATTTTTGATAATGATCGAGCCACCAGAATGCAGTAGCTGGCAACAGTAGGTATTGTGCGCCTCGCGCTCGGATGGCTTCCAAGCGGTTAATAGCCTCGGCGCTGTCGTTCGGACGGCGGCCATCATAGTTGCCGCCCTCGGAAAGGTAAATCCGACCTTCGGAGCCGTCGCCGGTATTCCAGGTGATGGTGGTTCGGCCGAATCGGTTTGGAACCGGGACCGGATTCGGGACAGCTATCAGGCATGCCTGATCTAGTGCAACAGGACCTACAGTAGCCCTCGGAGTCGCATCTGGGACGCCGGTTACTGAAATCGGCAAGCGGTTTCACGCATTTCGGCCCGCCAAAGAGCCGGAATTCGTACCTCATTCCAGCCTGGATCCAGGGCACGTCAGCCGAGCCTTTCGGACCCTGTCGAAAGAGCCGCCCTCGCTCATCGGCGCCCGTTTGCGGAAAGTGCCATGCACGGCGGTCCCCCAATTTCAGTAGTTCATTTTTGCCGTTTGTGGCCACTGCGACGGTGGCGTGCAGCGGGAGGCTGGCCTGCGCGACCTCCAAGATTCGATCGCTCATTTGCAAGGACTCGTAGTAATCTTGCCAGTATCTCCTACCAGTTTCGAATGCTTCGATGTGGGAATCCCTTCCTTTCACAAATTCCCACTGTGAGTCGAGGGCCTTGAGCATCTCTCGAAGCATGGATAAATGATCGGCAGACATACTGGAGCGGTGGAGCCGATAGTCTGCCACAAGTCGGTTGTGACAGAAGATTGGAGAATCTCGCGTGATACGAAGATATAAATCATAGTCAGCCCCTGGACCTAACGAGGGGTCGAAGCCGTTGACGACATCGAACGCGGTCCGCTGGTAAATGACCGAACCAGGGCACCAAATTCGATAATTGCCCCGAAGCAATTCCAAAAAGTGTTCGCGTGAGACATGAGGATGCTCCGGCTCATCGTCGAGGAGCGACCCATCCGCGACAATGAGCCTGCAGGAGCCGGCAGCGAACGCGCAGTCAGGATGCTGGCGCAGGCAATCAACTCCAACTCTCAGGGCCTCGGGCAGCAGCCGGTCGTCGGCGTCGAGGAAAACCAGGTATTCGCCCCGGCTTTGCTTGAACCCTGTGTTTCGGGCGCTTGCAACTCCCAAATTTTCCTGGCAAACGTACCGTACCCCCGGGTAGGCGGCAGTCACCTTCGCAGTGTTGTCGGTGGAGCCATCGTCCACAACGAGGATCTCGCGATTGGAATAGGTTTGAGCTGATGCGCTCTCGATTGCCTCGTGAAGGAAATGTGCCTGGTTATAGCATGGTATGATTACTGAGGCGAGACCGGACTCCCGCATAGGCATGTTCTTGTGTGACCCGTCAGCGGAAACCGCGGCGCCCTGTTTTACCGCCTTGGTCGCACTCATTACGACGATTCGCGCAAGTCAAAGATGATACACGTCTCTTCATCTCGCGCGACGACCTGGTACCGAGCTTCTACATGTTCGCGAAATTTTTGATAATGATCGAGCCACCAAAAAGATTTTGCAGGAATTACCAGGTATTGGGCGCCTCTCGCTTTGGTTGACTCCAAGAGACGCAAAGCTTCATCGCTATTGGTCGGATCGCGGCCCGCATACACACCCGTGCTCGATACGTATAGCTGCCCTTCGGAGCCGTCCCCAGTACTCCATGTGATATTAGTCACGCCCGGCTCCTCACTAGCGTGGACCGGATTTGGAATTGCCGTCAATAGAACCCCGTCCCGGCGCACAGGTTCTTGGGGCGCTGCTTCAGCGCTTGCGATCGGGAACGGATCCGCAACACCTTTAACCAAGAGCCGGGCCAGCTGTCTTGAAAATTTCGGGCCTCCATAGAGGCTAAATTCGTATGTCATTCCGGCTTCAATCCAAGCGGGAGTGGCCATCGAGCCCTCTGCTCCTTGCGCGAATAATCCTTCCCTGCTGCCTTCCTCGCTCTGAGGAAAATGCCAGGTCCTGCGGCCATCCAAGCGAAGTAGCTCATTGCTGCCGCCGGTTGCCACAGCGATTGTCGCGTCTGGAGGCAGCTGTTCGCGAACGGTTTCGCGAAGTCTAGTAACCATTTGCTGTAACGGATAATCGTTTTGCCAAAACCGCCTGCCTGCATCGTATGCTTCCCTGTACCGACTATTCGCCTTCGCAAAGTCCCACTGTGCATCGTGAGCGGCGAGCGCAGCGCGCTCCATTGCCAAAACATCGCGCGACATACTGAGATGATGCTGTCGGTATTCTGCAATTACTTGTTTATGGGAATAGACTGGAAAATCTCTTGTGACGCGGAGATAGAGTTCGTAGTCAGCTGCGGGACTTAGCGCGACATTAAAACCGTGCACAAAATCAAAGATCCGCCGTTGATAGAGCACGGTCGCAGGACACCAAATGTAACTACTCCCCTGAAGCAGCTTCAGATAATGCTCGTTCTCGACCTGAAGCTGCCTTGGGGAAGGAAGGATTGCACCGTTTGAATCGATCACCCGACAACGACCCGAAACAAATGCGCACTCCGGACGTTCGCGGATACAGCCGACTCCTGTTTGCAGTGCATGCGGAAGGAGCCGGTCGTCGGCATCGAGAAAAACGAGGAACTTACCGCGGCTATGCCACAGCCCCGTGTTGCGAGCGCTCGAGAGACCGGAATTTTCCTGATAAACATAGCGTACCGGGGAATGGCGCCTAACAACTTCGGTGGTATTGTCCGTTGAGCCATCGTCCACCACGATAATCTCGAAGTCCGAATAACTCTGCGCCAGAACGCTCTCGATCGCTTGCTCAAGAAAATGGCCGTGGTTGTAGCAGGGGATAATTACAGAAACTAGATTAGGAGGCGGGAGCGCTCCGTCGGCCCGGGTGTCAGCGCGATGAGCCACGGCTATTTTTTTGGGAGGTTCCGGGCTTTTCTCAGCACAGCAGGCGACTGTTCCGGACTGTCTGAATGCGCGTCGCCTGCATTGAGCCGGCCTTCTGCAGCGTCGTACAATGCTTTTGCCCGAATGAACCCCTTCATCTTGCAAGCGTTGAAAACCCACCAGTAAAGACTGCCGAGATGATTCTCAAGAAGAGCACGTGCTTCCTCAGTTTCCCTGATTGCTGAGCTACGGCCCGAGATCATTCTTGCACTTCTCTTCCTAGCTCTCACCTGTTTTCTCGCACCTTTTCGCATTTTATGCATTTTCGGAATCAGTTCTTGTGGCACGCTTCATTTGGCTTCGCTCAACAAACCGCGGCGCAAATTAGAGTCAAGCGGTGACTGCTCTAGGCTGCCCAATGGCATCAGGCAAACTCCCCGATGACGCGCGCTTATAGGCGATCTACTTTGCCATCATGGATCGAAATGATGGACGAGCCAGCGATCAATTGCGCCCGGTTGCTTTCGAGCTCGGCATCGCGCCGTATGCGGGTGGCTCAGTGCTTGTTACCGTGGGCAACACGCGCGTTATCTGCAGCGTGATGATTGAGGAAAATGTGCCCCGCTGGATGAAGGAGCAAGGCGTGACAGGTGGTTGGCTTACGGCCGAATATTCGATGCTGCCGTATTCGACGCAGACACGAAAACCGCGCGATGCGGCAAAGGGGCGGGTCGATGGACGGAGCATGGAGATTCAACGTTTGATTGGACGATCACTGCGTGCAGGTCTCGATCTTGAAAAACTTGGCCCGCGCACGATCTGGGTCGATTGCGACGTCTTGCAAGCCGATGGCGGCACACGCACGGCAGCAATTACCGGGGCAAGCTTAGCCCTCGCGGTAGCCTGCCGGAAACTTGCAAAGGAAAAAAAGCTCGACGCGCCTCCGGTCCAGAAATTAGTCGCCGCAGCCAGCGCCGGCGTTCTCGACGGGAATGCAATCCTCGATCTTAACTACGAAGAAGACAAGCTTGTCACCGTCGATTTCAATCTCGTGGCGACCGAGGATGGCGAACTCGTGGAATTACAAGGGTCCGGTGAAGAATCAACTTTTTCGCAGTCACAGCTGGATGAAATGCTCGCGCTCGGCCGCAAAGGCGTCGTTGAATTGATCGCGGCGCAGCGCGCGGTACTTGCGAGATTGATGGTGACGCCGCCGGAAAGCTGACCGCAGTCAGCGCCCGCGGCTACAACTAAATCGTTTGCTCGTGCACGCCGTTTGCTTTAAAGCGAGACGCGGCTCATGAAGAAGGCGCTCATTACCGGCATCACCGGACAGGATGGCAGTTATCTCGCCGATCTGCTGCTTGAGAAGGGCTATGAGATGCACGGGATCATTCGCCGCGCGAGCACATTCAATACGTCGCGCATAGACCACCTCTATGCCGATCCACACATCAATGGCGTACGCATGTTTCTCCACTTCGGAGACCTCAGCGACTCCGTGAATTTGGTGAAGCTGCTTTACGATTTGAAGCCTGATGAAATTTATCATTTAGCCGCACAAAGCCATGTCCGCGTCAGCTTCGACATTCCCGAGTACACATCCGACATCACTGGAGTCGGCACAATCCGAATACTCGAAGCCATCCGGGAAGCGGGAATTCGATCGCGTTTTTATCAAGCATCAAGCAGCGAAATGTTTGGGAAGGCGCAACAAGTACCCCAAACGGAGAAAACGCCATTCTGGCCACGCAGCCCGTACGGTGTTGCAAAAGTGTTTTCCTTTTGGGCCACGGTCAACTATCGCGAGAGCTACGGCCTTTGCGCGAGTAACGGTATTTTGTTTAACCACGAAAGCCCACGACGCGGCGAAACTTTCGTCACACGCAAAATCTCGCGCGCCGTCGCCGCTATTAAGCATGGCCTGCAACACGAATTATATTTGGGTAATTTAGATGCGATGCGCGACTGGGGTTATGCGCCGGAATATGTTGAAGGCATGTGGCGAATCCTTCAGCACGATGAAGGCGACGATTTTGTCCTCGCCACCGGTGAATCGCACAGTGTGCGCGAGTTTGTCGAAGCGGCCTTCTCGCATGTTGATCTTGATTGGAAGGAATTTGTCAAACACGACTCGCGTTATGAGCGTCCGGCCGAAGTAGACCTGCTGGTCGGTGACCCCTCCAAAGCGAAGAAAATTCTTGATTGGGAACCAAAAGTGCGATTTCACGAACTGGTCCAAATCATGGTTGACGCCGATATGGAATTGCTTT
>Ga0209057_1004172_pt1 | contig 10400 bp, 11 predicted proteins | sample GraSoiAngelo_146_FD_185903 | JGI IMG/M metagenome (GOLD analysis project Ga0209057, IMG submission 185903) | Grasslands soil microbial communities from the Angelo Coastal Reserve, California, USA - 14_1009_05_30cm (SPAdes) (version 2) | ecosystem: Environmental > Terrestrial > Soil > Grasslands ... | reverse complement strand
GGGGCAGTAATTGTTCCGGTTAGAGCTCATTACGGAGAAGATGTCATCGAAATCATCTCGCCCGAGAAGCTGAGAACCCGTTTCAACCTCAAGGATGGTGACTCAGTCAACATCAGAGTGATCTTCGGGGCTTAGTCCGAGTTGTCCAACGTTTTGCGACCCTCTGTTTAATCCCCGTACTGCTGTTGAGTCCAATAGGTCCGAACTTGGGAATCTGGACAACCCGAATAGGGAGACGCTCCTCTCTGAGAAGCTTCTCGACCGAGACTTTGATCTGCTTTTGGTCATGGCCCACAGCGATAATGTCAGGCCTTACTTCCCTCAATATGCCCAAGAGATCAAGATGCGGATGGCCTAGAATCGCTTTGTCAACCACTCGCAAGGAGCCCACAAGTTCTCTTCTCTGATCTTCAGGCAAGATCGGACTTCGTCCTTTCCGACTCAGGACGGTCTTATCCCTGGCAACCACCACAATCAGCTTGGCTCCCTGGCCACCCTTTCTCTTGGAGGCTTGCAGGAATCTGACGTGGCCAAGGTGGAGAAGATCGAACGCTCCGGTCGCCAGAACGATTTTTCCATGAGCCAAGCTAATTCATTTCCGTATTCTTGAGCAGTAAACTACGGATGGAAGAATGACTCCAGGGTCTGAGTGCGTGACTCCTTCGTCATAGCACTCTTCGCTCTCTCCACTGCGGTCCTCACTCTCTCTTCATTGAAGTCCCTCTCGCCGCAAAGGAATCTGACGAGTTCCTCCGTTCGAGGCTCCCTCCACTGAAGAGTGTAATGCGAAGTAACCTCGGGTTTGAGAAATATTTGCCTGATTCGATTCAGGTTTGGTGGCGGTTTGAAATTCGGATTCTTTTGGGCTATGCCCTCTATAGTGCCATTCTCTCGCAGGAGCTTAAGCGCTGTCTTGGGACCGATTCCCTTGAATCCGTCTGGATTGAAATCAGTACCTATCAGTATTCCGAGATCTATCAGTTGCTCTTTCGTTAGCCCTAGCGATTCCAAGGTCGCCGCTAGCTCAATGATCTCAGGGTCCACCTGCACATATGCCTCTCTCATCGGCAACTTCCTCTTCCCGCTTATTGCAAGATTCCTGACTAGCCTAGTTGCGCCAAACAATAACGAGTCATAGTCTTGACTGACGGCGGCCCAGACGTCACCGCGAGCGGCCATGTACGCCGCCTGCACCTCTCCTTCGGAAGGCGCTTGCACGTATGGAACTCCAAGATATTCGAGAAGTCGATGAGCATCTTCAACCATCATGTCCTTCAGACTAGCGGTAGCCTGCGCGTATTTCTTCGCCTCTTCAACCTCACCCCTAGAGATTGCTGCTTCATACTTTACGGTGGCCTCTTCCTTGACCGCTCTTCGCCGTTTGATTTCTGTCTCCTTCAGAGCTGGAGGTACCCCGTCGAACACATAGACGAGACGTATTCGACGCTCTGCAAGATTCGTTGTCCGGTAGAGGAGACCGCTAAGATGGCTCGTCACGCGGCCCTGCCTGTCCATCAAAGGAACGCCCGTCGGGCCCCGTATTATTGCCAGGAACTGGTAGAGTGCATTGTAAGCGTCCACCGCGAAGGTTTTTCCTGACAGCTCGTCAAGCGTTATCTTTCGATGAGGAATAAGATCTCCGAGATCTACGCCCAACCTAGATTGGCCTCACGATCTTCCCCGCCCGGTATTTTGCTGCTCTATTGGCGATTAGAGCCCCGACGGACCCTGCTCCAACACCACCATCTATGTTCACGACCGCTATTCCCAGAGAACAGGACTGTAGCATCGCCGCTAGGGCTGCGATGCCCCTGTCCCCAAACCCATAGCTTCGGGAAGTAGGAACGCCAATGACTGGGACGTCAACGAGTCCCGCGACCACGGTCGGGAGAGCGCCTTCCCTTCCCGCGACAACGAGAATTACGTCTGAGTCCCACTTGAGCAGTTCGGAGAGTGGTTTGAAGAGCCTGTGCAATCCCGCGACACCAACATCGTAGTAGACCCGGGTCTTACAGCCCAATTCCTCAGCTATCATTTGGGCCTCTTCCGCGACTGGGATGTCCGAGGTACCGGCCGTAAGTAGGCCGACTCTACCTCCTGTCTGCTTAACCCGGTAAGACTTGAGCTTAGCTAGAATAATGCCTGACCTTTCAAAGAGTTGAATCCTCGATTTTGGAATTCGTCTAGCTCGGATTAGGCGCAAATGTTTCCCAGTTGCTCGGCTCACAATTGCGCGGCCGGTCGTCTTCACCATCGCTTCGACGATTTCCGCGACTTCTTGGGGAGCTTTCCCTTCAGCGAGAATTATTTCGGGCAGTCCCTTCCTTATTTCTCGCCCTACGTCCAAGTGGGCAATGCGGGCCACCCTCTGGATGGCGAGCAGACTTGTTCGGTTTGTCAATCCTTTGAACCCGCCGTCGAATCTCGCCAAGTCGTCCCGCGTGGCCATAGAGAAAGTTTCAGATGGACAGTTTAAATTACAATGTCCCGTCATCTTCCTCTGAACTTGGGAGAATCACTTCCGCAAGGCCTTCAGCAGAAATTCGACGCGGCCATTTCACAGATTCGATTGAACAAAGGAGCGGTGATCGCGTTATCAATCGGAATCAAGCATGTCGTTGTACAGACCGACGAACTTCAGAATCCCGAGTACACATCGAATCGCGTCGACCGATGTTACCATTGCAAAGACACTCTGTACGGTGAACTACGGACCCTCGCGGACAGTCTGGGACTTGAAGCAATTCTCGACGGGACACAAGTTGACGATCTCAATGATGATCGTCCCGGATTCAGAGCCGCCCAAGAAGCGGGAGTGAAGAGCCCCTTGCTGATAGCATCCTTCTCAAAAGCAGACGTTCGAGAGACCGCCCGCTTACTGGGACTCTCGGTCTGGGACAAGCCAGCGATGCCCTGCTTATCCTCCCGAATCACTCATGGTGAAGAAGTCACCACGGACAAACTTGGAATGATTGGTCAGGCAGAGCAATACATCAAGGAGCTGACAGGCGTAAGGAATCTACGGGTCCGCTACAGCAACTCTATGGCTAGAATCGAGGTTGCCCCCGAAGAGAGGAGACTTTTCTTTGACGAAGCCGTAATGGACCAAATCGACCGAGCGCTCAAGCAGCTAGGTTTCATGACCGTCACATTAGACTTGAAGGGCTACACTAGGAAAGAAAGAACGCCCGCGGCAGACCCGTTGCTTCTCCCCATGGCAAGCCTATCTCAGTAATTAGCCCAGCACCCCAGGAACAGCCAGTAATTCGTCCAGAACTCTATACGTGAACCCCCAAACAACTCTTCCATCTACGAGAAACGCTTCAACCAATATTCGTGTTCCTCTGATCTCGACCTCGGACGTCCCCCTAAGCGAAGGAAGCTTCGACAACGAGACCCAGAACGCATGTTGAATTTCCGGTCCAGTCGTCACATGAGGTGAACGTTGGAGGCCGTACACCCATGGCTGAACCGTCATTTCGACTCGCCTTCCGGGATGACCTACACTCAAGACACCAAGCTGCTCTCCATCTCTAGATAATTCCAATCCCACTTCCTCGCGGACCTCTCTCTCCAACGCTTCCCGTGTAGAACCATCGAACTTCTCAACCCTGCCGCCAGGGAGACCAATTTGGCCCGACCACGGATCGTTACTCCTCTCAACACGCTGAATTAGGAGAGTGCTGAGTTCGTCGGCAGAGTCCTGGTAGAGAAGAATAGCTACAACTGCATCCACTCTTTCATCGTTGCGTGATCGAGGATTGGACGAGAGGTTCTCCTTCAGCCTCAGCAATCTCTGACTCAAAGCCGTGGAAGGCACCGTACCCGCAGTTCAACCTCAACATTTCAGGACAATAAAAACGCGGAACCGATGAGTGGACTCCTATGAGTCGAATCCTTCCTTCCCGATCAACGGAACGAAGGTGACCCCTCCCAGAGAGGCCCGTTCAATCCGTCCCTTCTCATCTTTCCGGACTCTTACGAGTTCTTGAGGAAACAAGCGGCCGCCCACTGGGATCACGAGAATCCCTCCTGGTCGTAATTGTCCAACTAGAGGTTGCGGAATCTTGGGCGCTGCCGCAGTAACGACTATTCTGTCATAGGGGGCTCGATCTGGGTACCCTAGCGACCCATCACCCTGTACCAAGATTACAAGGTCAGAATACCCAGCTTTCTCTAGGTTTGACCGTGCAGCCTTGACTAGTTCAGGGACCAGTTCTATCGTGTAGACGCGACCCTGGGGTCCGATCTGCTCTGCGATCGTAGCGGCGTGGTAGCCGCTCCCGGCACCTACCTCTAGCACTTTGTTGCCGATCCTCAATTCCAGTGCTTCGTTCATTATGGCCACCATGTATCGCCCGGCCTTGGCTGCCGTGTGGCGCACTGATGGTCTGACCCCGATCAGTCGGCAGAGGAGTATCGTTGTAGGCGTAAGGGCGAAGCTCGTCCAAGACGAAAAGTTCCCTCGGAACCTTCCTTAATGCTTCGACCACTTCGGGGGATCGGAGTAGTCCTTCGCTGATTAGTCTCTGAACCATTCTCTCCCTTTCACTAGCGAAGTCGACTGACCTAGCTATCTCCCTCCGCCAACTTTCTAGTCTTGAAGGATATTTAGCATGAAATGTGCACTCCTCTTCAGGGGTCTTTTCATTCGATCTTTCATGCATACGGCCATCCCGCCATCCTGTCGACGCACCCAACCACACTAGAAATAACCACGAGCCATGAACTGACTCATCGAGGAGACTGCGTTGTCGCGGTGAAATCCTCCAGCGCAGTTCGAGGCCTACCAGTAGGATTGAAACGAGTTCTCTCGAGTTCGAGCGGACGAGGCCGACTCCGGTTGGAGGTTGGGGGGTTCGAATTCATGGTGGAGGGCAGAGGGGACCCTCGACTAACCTTCTCGCATGAGACGGACTTGGTCGTCAGGAAAAGCGGCTTCATTTCTGACCGAACCCTGATGATCCACGCGGACAAATCCTCGATGGACATCCCTCGAGACATGGTCCGACTACTTCAGGACCCGACTAGCAGGGTGACAGTTGAAATCTCTGCTATTGACGGCGGACGACTTTGAGGTCAACGGCGACTTGCCATTTCATGGGGGCCACTTCACGAACTCTGTGAATCCCCAAGACTCGTTCTGTAACGAAGCCGGACGCGTCGACCCCTTCTTCGATCTCATGTCGCGAATCTGCTTCCCAATTCTCTCCTGCGAAAGTGTAGTAGTGGATAACGCCGCCCGAAGGTTGCATAGCGTCGCAGGCCTCCTTGATGAAGTCCTTTGACGCTGATGGATGATTCATTATCACTCGACTCGCACCTTGGGTAAGCTCTTTTCGGATGACGTCTCGTGCATCCCCGAGGTGGGCGTGGACCTTCGATTCGACCTTGTTTGCTCTCACGTTTTCTTGGAGTAGTTCCACCGCGTGCAAATTCGCGTCGATCGCGTCCACCCTCACATCGCCAACCTTTTTCGCAATCAAGATCGAGAAGGGTCCAACTCCAGCAAACATGTCTACAACTCGTTCATCCTTCTCGACCACCTGCGCAACCCTCTGATGCTCGGTGGAGAGTCGTGGCGAGAAGAAGGCTTTCGACAGATCTACTTTGAATAGACATCCATACTCTTTGTGAATTGTGTGGGTTTTATTCTCTCCCGCAATGTAGCGGAGAGGCCTGATTCTCTCAGCTCCCGACACTTCTCCCCTCTTTGCGAAGACCGACCGCACGTTCGGATGAACCTCCATTATCCCTGCAGCTATGATTGTCTCATACTCAGCCAATTCGGAATCTAGTTCAAGAAGTGTAATGTCACCCACGACGTCGAAAGACTTGGGCAATCTGGACAGAACATCGGCCGGCACTCTCGCTGCCAGAGCTTCTTCGAGGGTTCGCGGGCGCCTCTTCCGAGGTTCGAAATCTTCGGTCCTTAGACTCGCGCTTGGAACAAGCTTCCGCAGTTCATCAATCTCAATCGCGGTCGGGTTGCGTACCAGAGGTAGTGTAATCGTCTGATTGTCCTTCTTTACAGAGAATTTTCGATCGAGAAGTCCAGTCTCGATCAAGCTCTGTATGGCAGGTTCTGCCGTTGACCGAGGAACTCGGAAGCTCGGCCTCTCAACATGACGCCTGGCGAGTGTTGTCTTCCGAGAAGTCAACTAGCCGGTCCCGGCAATCGGTAGAATCTCCGTCCTGGTTCTTAGTCTCTTAATGAACTCTAGATCAGCCAATGCGACCTCGGCCGACAGTCTCACATCCTCGTCAACATCTTCCAATGCCGTCATCAGTCCCGGCCTAGCCCGTTCGTCGCCAATCGAGCCCAATGCTACTGCTGACTCGTGTCTGACAAGAACACTCTCGTCTCTCGCCATAGCCTCTAAGAGTGAGGGCACTCCCGACTTGAACTCTAGTTGTCCCATCGCAAAAGCTGCTTCGTGCCTGACCAGCGGACTCGGGTCTTCTCGGAGAGCTCGTGCCAATGCGGGAATCGCGTCCTCTCTCTTCATATCCGCCAGCATACAGACTCCATGGATCCTTAGAACTATGCTAGGTCGACTGTCCAGAACCTTACTAATGTAAGCCACATCGCCTTTTGAGAAGGCCCACTCCATCTTTTCCAGAGTGTCGAAGTCTGGTGAATAGTCGGTCATTCGGGTCGGCATAGATCTCGGTTCTACCGTCAACTCATCCTATTTGTAATTCTTCTCTCCTGCCAGAATCCTAACAGAGAGCTTGTTCTCGGCAGGAGGTAATGGACAAGTATACTCTTCACTATAGGCGCAATAGGGATTGCAAGCCATGTTGAAGTCTAGTTCGTAATCGTCCCCACCTTGCTCTTCAAGGTCCAGATATCTTCCGGCTGCATACGTCTCGCGACCAGATGTCTCGTCGGAGAAAGGTATGAAGAGCGACCGAGAATACGGGTCCTCAGCAGATTTGTAGACGATCAATTTCAGGCTTCGTCCCCCAATTTCGAAAGTGAACGCTCCATACCTCATGTATGCTTGTCGGGTGCCCGTGCTGGTAGCGATCATCATGGGCTTGGGCGTGTCGAATCGTTCCAGCTTCGAAGTAACACGGTAACGGTCATCAGGTGGAAAATAGTTCAATCCCTTGAAATTGGAGCGTTCGCTTGGTGGAATCGGAGAATCTATATCATTCCTAAAGAAGGAATCTTTGTCAACGCGAAGCGAGACAACTTCCTGTTCAGCCTGGGCCTTCATCAGTCGACCCTGATCAGAGCAATGGTTGTTCTCTCTATTTTAGTTGGACCCTGATTTCTCAGCCACGACCGACGGGTCGTCAGAACCTATCGCTTTCTCATAGCATTCAGGGCAATACGGTCCATTGTAAACGCCGTGCTTCGTGCACGAATGTTGGACAATCTTGGTTTCCTTGTGAATATGTTTCATGACTTTAAGGGGATCTAACTCTCGTATTGGTTGACTGTCCTATCAATGCTAGCGCGTATGGGCCGAGGTGGCTCGTTAATCTGTGGCGGGCCCGGAGGGATTTGAACCCTCGACCACTCCCCGAACGAGACTCGTAAGCTCGTTCTTCAGGTTAAGAGCTTCAGCCTCGTTGAGCCTGCTGCTCTACCTGGCTGAGCCGCCCGGCCAGACCCTCGATGATCCGGCTTACGGGCCCAGAAGACCCGCCAAGTGCGCCGCAACTCGAAGATTTCTAATAAAGATTGTCGGAGTCTCCGAGAGCAGATTCCTTCCGGTTTGAGGACTGTAGACTTCCTTATCATCCGACTACGGTGTTCCTAGCCTAATTCTCTCACGGTAACACAACCCTTCCGCGGCACGCTATCGTCCCCCCTCTGGAGAATACCATCGGCCGTCGAACCTAGATGCTGACCAGACTACGCGCTTTAACCCCCCTAGTAGCCCTAGCTCTGTCCATAATGTTAGTGGTCGCCCCGCCGGTCGCAGGTGTGGCCCCTTATTCTCTAACGATCAGCCCCAGTGTCACGGTCAGCCTAGGTAGTACGATCACCATGACTCTGGCCGTATCGGGTGGGACGAGGAATTCTGCCTATACTGTGATATTCGATGTCGTAAAACCCAACGGAACAGGGAGTGCGACTGTACCCAGGACGATAACTACTGATAATCGTGGAAACGGTGCTGTGACGCAATTCTACTACGACCCATCATTTACGGCAGTCAGCGGGACGGTCGCCACTGACGTCGGAGGTGTCTACAACGTGTATGTCAACCAAACCTCTCCAACCAACATCGGCACCGTGGCTACAGGCACCTTCACAGTTAGCTCGAAGCTGAACGTGGTAATTTCGGAGCCAGTTCAAGGAAATGTTTTGCAGAGGGGACAAACCGCAACCATCATCGCGACCGTAACAGCCCTCAGCGGACCCGACAATGCTGCAACCGTTTATACAAGCAGCCCATTGAATGCGCCACTGACGCTGCAGCAGACAAGCCCTGGAGTCTACACCTACAACTATCTGGTGTCCAGCTCAGATCCGATCGGGACCTGGACAATAGTTGTTCAAGCCAGTGATAACATAGGAAACTCTGGCATGAGTTCTCCGGTAGACATTACAATTGCAAAGAACGACCTGATCATCGACTCCCTAGTAGCCTATAATTCGAAAGGAGATCCCTCGACAAGCTTCTCTCCCGGAGACACGATCCATGCCTTCTTCCGAATAAAATACTCTATCGGCACCTCGTACTTGACCTCGGGACAATACGCAGTAGGCCTCAGAAACCCTTCCGGCATGCTCATCGCAAATCTCACTGCTGCTTATGACACTTCCCGTTTCGGATTCTACACGTCTACCGGGTATCCAGTCTCGACTTTCGACCCAGGCGGAACATGGACTTTGGCCGTGAGCCCAAACAGCATAAACGACGGATCCGGAAACACAGGGCCCGACCTAGTAACCTCCGTTCCATTACAAGTAGTCACTTCGCCTCTGAGCTATTGGCCCTTCGTGGTCGCAGGAATTGTAGCTGTTTTAGGGGGCATCGTGACCGTAAAACGGTTTGATACTTCCCTCGAAGGATTTCAGCACTTGGAACAGATGATGGGCGGACCGCTACCAAGAGGCGCGAGCATACTCCTTCTCGGTGACGCTGGGAGCGGGAAGACAATACTCTCCTACCAGCTTCTTCACGACGAGTTGGAATCGGGCCGATTATGTGCTCTGTTATCCTATGATGCTTTCCCCGAAGATGTTCAGGCGAGAATGACAGAGTTTGGTTGGGACATTATCTCTCATCTCAGAAAGGGCCGTCTGAAGATCATTGACTGCTATTCTGGTTTGGCGGGTCAGGGCGAGGGGGCCATCAAAGATCCGTCGGACCTCACTGAGCTGAATATCCAGATCACGTCCTTCATCGCCAAGGCCAAGGGGGGCCCCGTGACTGTAGTGTTGGACTCGCTAACCCCAATTTTTAACGGGGTTGATGAGAAACAGGCGATCAATTTCATCCAGACGCTCGGTGCGAAGGTGAAGAAGACAGGTGGATTGTTCATAGCGACTGCTTCAAGGGGCGCGATTCCTGATGACGCTGCTGCGAAGCTCAAGACCATGGTAGAAGGTGTTTTCGAACTTGGTATTGTCAGGTCTAGAGGAAAATCGCATCGGTTTCTTACGGTTCCGAAGATGGAGAGAAGACGGATCTCTTCGGATTCGGTGCCCTTCCAGATCGACCGGACCAGAGGATTCGTATTCCGGGTTTCGCGCTTGAGATTGTTGAAGAAACGGTTTTTCGACCTATTGGCCCAGCATCACCTACTTCATGGCTCTGAATCTGGTGAGAACAAGCCGAAGCCCCCACCTATCAAGGGACCTCCTGCTCGACCACGCTGAACAACAGGGAAACTAACCGGATCTATCTGAGGATAGACTGACCCGTATTCGTCGCCACGGTTTGGCTTCAAGTAGTACTACTGCGCCGGCATCAGTTGGTGAGCAGGGTCGGAGGGAACAACTAGAATGCTACAGGGCGCTGCTCTTCCTGTTTGCCCGAGGCCTCTTGGTTGATCATGTCGTATTTTGCCCTCACGAGCTCCATGAACGGAACTAGGTCCTTCGACGATCGAAGGGTAAACGCTGTCCATGTGCGTTTTTTGACTTGGTCTCTGGTTCTCCAGTCAATTGACTGGTCTTCGACTATTTTGGTCCGGGCTTTCTGGTCGGCGTGGAGCGTTGCGCTGATCTCTTCTCCTCTAGCGTGGACGTGGAAGAGTTGTCTGCTGCCGTAGAAGAACGCGGGTATCGGTTCCCTCGTGTGCTTCTCGTACTGTACCTTCATGGTCACGCCTTTCATTTGTCTCATTCTGGTTCTCAGGACTTGGAAAAGGGTCCATGTCTGGGGTTGTACTCTGTCGGCTATGAAGGAGAGGTCTGTGGTTTCGATATG
>Ga0209057_1004158_pt1 | contig 10416 bp, 8 predicted proteins | sample GraSoiAngelo_146_FD_185903 | JGI IMG/M metagenome (GOLD analysis project Ga0209057, IMG submission 185903) | Grasslands soil microbial communities from the Angelo Coastal Reserve, California, USA - 14_1009_05_30cm (SPAdes) (version 2) | ecosystem: Environmental > Terrestrial > Soil > Grasslands ... | reverse complement strand
GCGCTCGCCGAGTCGGGCGCGATGCTGTTCTACCTCGCCTCGAAGACCGGCAAGTTCCTGCCGCGCGACCTGCGCGACCGCTGGCAGGTGATGCAGTGGACCATGTTCCAGATGGGGCACATCGGCCCGATGCTCGGGCAGGCGCACCATTTCCTGCAGTACGCGCCCGAGAAGATCGAATATGCGATCAACCGCTACAAGAACGAGGCCAACCGGCTCTACGGGGTAGTTGAAAGACAATTGAAGAACAGCGAGTGGGTGGCGTGCGGCGAATACAGCATCGCCGACATGTCGATCATGCCGTGGCTGCGCGCGCCCGAGCGCCAGGGCGTGAACATCGACGAGTATCCCAACGTGAAGCGCTGGCGCGACCGCATTGCCGCGCGGCCGGCGGTGAAGCGCGGCGTAGAAGTACTGGCGGAGCGCCGCAGGCAAACCCCCGGCTTCAGCAAGGAGCAGGCGGAAGTACTCTTCGGTACCACTCAGTATGCTCGCCGGTAAGGTTGCCTGGATCACCGGGGGCGGCTCGGGGATCGGCCTCGCCGGCGCGATCGAGCTCTCGCGCGCCGGCGCGCACGTCGTCATCTCGGGGCGCAGCAAGGAAACGCTGGCCGCCGCCGAGAAGCAGCTCAAGGCGGCCGGCAAGGGCGAGGCGCTCGCGGTGGACGTCGCCGACAAGCCCGAGGTGGCGAAGATCGCCGCCGCGATCCTCAAGCGCCACGGCCGCATCGACATCCTCGTCAACAGCGCGGGCATCAACCTGCCGAAGCGCAACTTCAGGAACGTTTCGGTCGACGGCTGGGACCAGATCGTCGCCATCAACCTGTCCGGCATGTTCTATTGCTGCCACGCGGTGCTGCCGGCGATGCGCGAGCGAAAGGAGGGCCTGGTCATCAACGTCTCCTCGTGGGCCGGGCGCTACGCGAGCACGCTGACCGGTCCCGGCTACAACGCCACCAAGCACGCCGTGGTCGCGCTCACCGAGTCCCTCAACATGGAGGAGGGCGCCAACGGCATCCGCGCCACCTCGATCCTGCCCGGCGAAGTGGCGACGCCGATCCTCGAGAAGCGCCCGGTACCGCCGCCGGCGCACGAGCGCGCGCGCATGCTGCAGGCCGAGGACCTCGGCAGGACCATCCTGTTCATCGCCACGCTGCCGGCGCGCGCCTGCGTCAACGAGATCGTCATCAGCCCGACCTGGAACCGGTTCTACGTCGGCGGCCTGGAGAGCCCGAAGAGCTGAGTTCCTCCTCAGTCTCCCGTCGGGGCGATGCGGAACTCCAGCACCGTCTCAGTATGGTCCAGCGTCTCGGCGAAGCGGCTCGCGCTCGAGCGGTCCGAGGAGCGGATGACCATGCTGTGGCGCCGCACGCGGCCTTCGCCTTCGAGCCGATAGCTGAAATTGGCGATGCTGAAGCCGTGGCTCTCGACCAGGCTGCGCAGCTTCTCTTCGCTCATCGCGGCGGAGCGCGCGAAGCGCACGTCGAAATGAAAATAGCCCTGCGTCGGCATGCGCGACTCGATCATGCGGAACAGCGACAGCACGCCGAGCGTGAGCACCACCGACACGAGCAGCGGAAAGTAGAACCCGATCCCGGCCAGGATGCCGATCGCGGCGGTGATCCAGATCGACGCGGCGGTGGTCAGGCCGCGCACCGAGAGGCCTTCCTTGATGATCACGCCGGCCCCCAGAAAGCCGATGCCGGTCATGATGCCCTGCGCCATGCGCGTCGGATCGAGCTGCACCAGCGCGGAGGCCGCGCGCATCCAGTGAGCTTCGTATACGGTGACCAGCATCAGCAGGCTCGAGGCGGTGCAGACCAGCGCGTGGGTGCGGAAACCGGCCGGACGGCCGTGGTAGGAGCGCTCGAAGCCGATCGCCGCGCCGGCGCCGAGCGCCACCAGCAGCCGCGCGAGCATTTCGAAATCGTCAGCGCTCAACCGGGCTCTCCTTCAGAATTGCATCTTACGCCGATGCCCCGGTGAGCTCTTCCAGCCATCGATCGGATGCGTGGCTGACGCTGCGCGTCTTCCTGCCCTTCGTCGCCGGCTACTACGTCTCGTACGCCTTCCGCTCGATGAACGCGCTGCTCGGCCCGCACATCACCGCTGAGCTCGATCTCGGCGCCGCCGATCTCGGGCTGCTGACGAGCGTCTATTTCCTCGCCTTTGCGCTCGCCCAGATCCCGATGGGCGTGCTGCTCGACCGCTACGGGCCGCGCCGCGTCGATGCCGCGCTGCTGCTGGTGGCCACCGCCGGCGCTTTCGCGTTCGCCCGGGCTCCCTCGTTCGGCTTTCTCATCCTGGGACGCGCCCTGGTCGGCCTCGGCGTCTCGGTGTGCCTGATGAGCTCGTTCCAGGCGTTCGCGCTGTGGTACCCGAAAGAGCGTCTCGCCGCGATCAACTCGCGCGCCTTCGCGGTGGGCATCCTCGGCGCGGTGACGGTGACCGTGCCGCTCGAGATGGCGCTGCGCGTGACCGACTGGCGCACCATCGCGGTTTTTTTCGCGCTGGCAGCGCTCGCCGCCAGCGCCGCGGTGTTCTACGCCGCGCCGGAGCGCAGGCGCGTCGCCGCGCCCGATTCGCTCGCCGTGGCGCTGGGCGGCGTGCGCGCGCTGATTGCGGATGCGGCATTCCGGCGCACCGTGGTGATGGTCAGCGCCAGCCAGTGCGCGGCCATGTCCCTCGGCACGCTCTGGATCGCGACCTGGCTGCGCGACGTCGCCGGCTATGATCCGGTGCAGGTCGGACGCGGCCTGCTGGTGGTGAACGGCACCCTCATCGCCGGCTACCTCGCCTTCGGCCGCCTGGCCGAGCTGCGCGCGCGGCGCGGCGCTTCGATACTGCCGCTCATCGCCGGCGGCGTCGGCACGGCGTCGCTGTGCCTCGCCCTGCTGGCGCTCGGCGTGACCACCGGCGCGCTCGCGCTGTGGGCGGCATTCACCTTCTCGAGCAGCGCGGCGACACTCGCCTATGCGCTTTTGCTGCGCCGCTTTCCGGCGGAGATGGCGGGGCGCCTCAACACGACGGTCAACAGCTTCGTGTTTCTCGCCATGTTCCTGGGGCAGTGGCTGGCGGGACTGGTGCTCGAGCTCTGGCCGCGCAGCGGCGCCGGCTACGCGCCGCAGGCCTATCACTGGGCGCTCGGCGCGCTGTGGCTGCTGCAGCTCGCCGGGCTCGCCTGGTTCTGGCGCGGCCGGCGCCTGTTCGCGAACTGGTGAGCTAGGTGAAGTAGATGTCGCGGTACGAGGTATAGATCGACGCGCCGATCACCGGCCCGAGCACCAGCCAGCCCAGGCACAGCGGGATCGACGCGAGAACGGCGAAACCGAGCAGGATCAGGCCGTAGATGAGGAAGGGCACGGTGTTCTTCAGGCAGCCTACGAAGCTCGCCTTGAGCGCGTCGAACACGCCCAGCTCGTTGAACACCGCGAGCGGCGGCGCGAACCACATCGCCATAACGACTGGCAGCATCAACCCGAGGGCGATGAGCCAAGCGAGCAGGATCGAAAGCATCGCGCTCATCGTTGCACCTGTCAGATCGGGGCTGGCGCTGAGCATGACCCACACGCTCACTCCCGTCAGCAGCGCGCTGACCACGACGATCGCGAGCAACAGTGCAAGATAGATTGCGCCCACCGCGATCAGAGCGCCGAAGCGGTTGGTGAAGCCGGCGAACAGGTGTGCGATCTCCAGCTTGCGTCCCTCGTCGAGCGCTTTGGCGCCGATCACGACGCCGGCGGTGAACACCGGGGTAAGCAGGATGCCAAGAATGTTGCCGAAGGCGCGCATGAAGTAATACGCGATAAAAACAACGATGGCGATGATGGCGATGGCGACCCAGGTGCCGGGCTGGCGTTTGAAGAGCTTCCAGGCGCCGGCGATCCACGTCCAGCCGTGGCCGCTCGGCACGGGATGTCCTTCCGCGACGAAATTGCCCATGACAGGCCTCCCCCTTTGGCTACCTGTCCTTCAATCTTACTCTCACCGTGGCAATCGCCTTGGCCACCAGCGAGCCGTCCTCGTTTTTCGCCTCGCCGTCGACGAAGATCATGCTGCGGCCGTTCTTCAGCACCCGCGCCTCGGCGAGCAGCCGTGCGCCGCTGCCGCCGCCGATGAAGGAGGTGCTCATGTCGATGGTGATCACGCCCAGGGAATCCGGATGAAGCGTGCGCGCCGCGGTGCACAACGCGACGTCGAGGAGAGACATGATCACGCCGCCATGGACCGTGCCGATGCTGTTGGTGAGATGGGGCTCGATCGGCAGCGAGAGCCGCGCGGTTCCCTCGCCGAGCGTCTCGGTGAGGATCTTGAGGTGCGAGACGAAGGGAATGCGCTTCTGGTAGTCGCGCGTGAAGGCGAGCTTGGCGTCGCCGGTCATATCACGCTCGCCCCGCCGTCGACGGCGATCGCCTGCCCGGTGATGTGGCGCGAAGCTTCGGAGGCGAGCAGCACCACCACCCCTTTCAGGTCCTCGTCGTTCCCCAGGCGCCTGGTCGGCGTCCAGTCGCGGATCAGCTCGCCGGTAGTGCCGAGCGTCGCCTGGGTCATTTTCGAGGGGAAGAACCCCGGGCAGATGGCGTTGACGGTGATGCCGTGCTGCCCCCACTCGGCGGCGAGGGCGCGGGTGAAGTTCACGAGGCCGCCTTTCGTGGTGTTGTAGGCAATGGTGCGCACGATGCGCGGGTCCTGCCCCATCAGGCCGGCGATCGAGGCGATGTTGATGACGCGGCCCCATTTCGCCGGGATCATCGATTTCCTGCCGAGGATCTGGGTCAGCACGAACGCCGCCGTCAGGTTGAGGTTCAGCAGCTTGTCCCAGGCCTCGAGCGGATGCTCCTCGGCGGGCGCGCCCCAGGTGGCGCCGGCGTTGTTGACGAGAATGTCCACCTTGCCGAATTTCTTCAGGATCTCGTCGGCGACGGGTGCGATGGTCTCGCGCTTTCCCATGTCGCATACGAAGGAAGCAGCAACGATGCCTTGCTTCTCCAATTGCTTCGTTGCCTGTTCAAGTTCTTCTTTCTTGCGGGCAGTGATCGCCAGCTTGGCGCCCATCTCGCCGAGCGCTTCCGCCATCTGCAACCCGAGCCCGCGCGAGCCGCCGGTCACCAGGGCGACGCGGCCCTTCAGGCTCAGCAGATCTGGAACCCTCATCCCTTGAGCTGCAACGACTTGTACTCGAGAAATTCCTCGAGGCCGTAGACGCCGGCCTCGCGGCCGTGGCCCGACTGCTTGAAGCCGCCGAAGGGCGCGTTCATGTTGAAGGCGCCGCCGTTCACGTCCACCTGCCCGGCGCGGATGCGGCGCGCGACGCGCTGCGCGCGCGCGTCGTCCTTGGACCACACCGCGCCCGCCAGGCCGTACACCGTGTCGTTGGCGATGCGCACCGCGTCTTCCTCGTCCTGGTAGGGAATGATGGACAGCACCGGGCCGAAGATTTCCTCCCGGGCGATGGTCATGTCGTTGCTCACTCTGCCGAACACGGTGGGCTTCACGTAGTAGCCGCCCGGCGGCACGCCCTCGGGCGGCTCGGCGCCGCCCGCAAGGAGCTCGGCGCCCTCCTGCAGGCCTTTCCTGATGTAGCCGCGCACGCGCTCGAGCTGCGCCTGCGAGCTGAGCGGCCCCAGCCTGGTGGTTTCGGCGAGCGGGTCGCCAACCGTGAAGCTCTTCGCGACCTCGGCAGCGATACGGGCAGCTTCCTGATAAAGCGAATCAGGGACCAGCATCCGGGTAAGCGCGGTGCACGTCTGCCCCGAGTTGAGGTAGCAGCCGTTCACGGTGCCCTTCACCGCCGTGGCGAGGTCGGCGTCATCGAGGATCACCGAGGCGCTCTTGCCTCCCAGCTCGAGGGCGACGCGCTTGACCGACTGGGCCGCGAGCTCCGAAATCCGCTTGCCGGCGCGCGTCGAGCCGGTGAACGAAATCATGTCGACGTCGCGGTGCTTAACGAGCGCCTCGCCCGCGTTCGCGCCGAAGCCGGTCACCAGGTTGAACACGCCCTGCGGCAGGCCCGCGGCTTCGATCGCTTCGGCGAGGATGAAAGCGTTGAACGGCGCGACTTCGGAAGGCTTCAGCACCACCGTGCAGCCGGCGGCGAGCGCCGGCGCCACCTTGAGCGCGATCTGGTGCAGCGGGTAGTTCCACGGCGTGATCGCGGCCACGACGCCCACCGGCTCGCGCACGACCAGGGAATTGCCAACCCGCTCTTCGAAGACAAATTCCTTCAGAAGCTTCGCGAAATTCGCGAAGTTGGCGATCGGCAGCCCGGCCTGGATGCGCCCGGCGAGCTTGAGCGGCATGCCGACTTCCTGCGCGATCGTTTTTGCCAGCTCGTCGGTGCGCGCTTTCAGGTTTGCCGAGACTTTCTCCAGGAGCTCCGCTCGCTTGTCGGCAGAGGTATTACTCCAGGATTCAAAAGCGCGGAGCGCGGCGGCGACAGCGGCGTCGACGTCCTTCGCGCCGCCCGCCGGCACGCGGCCCATCACCTCGCCGGTGCCGGCGTTGTGCACGTCGATCATTTCCCTGCCGGAAGGAGCGACCCAGCGGCCGCCGATGAACAGCTTGTCGCGGACGAGCATCCGATTCTCCTCGTGAACCGCGCCATTTTAGCCGAGTGTCCGAGATATACTCCGCGCGATGTCACGAAAAGCAAAAGCAGTGGTGTTCAGGGAGCTGAACAAGCCGGTGGTGGTCGAGGAGGTCACGGTAGAGCCGCCGCGGCGCGGCGAAGTGACCGTCAAGCTCGGCGCCTGCGGCGTCTGCCATTCCGATCTTTCGGCGACCAACGGCACGATCGCGATGCCGCCGCCGCTCATCCTCGGCCACGAGGCCGCCGGAGAAGTGGTCGAGCTGGGCGAGGGCGTGGACGGATTCGCCCTCGGCGATCACGTCGTCTCCTCGTTCATCTACATGTGCGGCAAGTGCCGCTTCTGCTCGGCCGGCCGCCCGGTGCTGTGCCTCGAGCAGGGCAAGGCGCTCACCACGCTGCCCGACGGCACGCTGCGCACGCGCGACGCGCGGGGCGCTCCGCTCAACGTGTTCTCGGGCTGCGGCGTCATGGCGGAATACGCCACGGTCCATGGCGACAATCTGGTCAGGATCGATCCGAAGATCCCGCTCGACCGCGCGGCGCTGGTGGGCTGCGCGGTGACGACCGGGGTCGGCGCCGTGATCAATACCGCCAAAGTCACGCCCGGGTCCACGGTCGCAGTGCTCGGCTGCGGCGGCGTCGGCCTTAACGTCATCCAGGGCGCGCGCATCGCGGGCGCAGCACGTATCATCGCCGTCGACGCCATGGAAGCGAAACTCCTGCTGGCCAAGAAGTTCGGAGCGACCGGCACGCTGCTCGCGAAGCCGGACGAAGACCTCGCCAAGGCGCTGAAGAAGCTCACCGGAGGCGGGCCCGACTACGCCTTCGAGTGCGTCGGCAACGGCGAGCTCGCCGCGGCCGCGTACCGCGCGATTTGCCGCGGCGGCGTGGCGGTGGTGGTCGGCGTGGCGAAGCCCGGCGACTCGACCGCAGTGCGCACCATGACGCTGCCGTTCGAGGAAAAGACGCTCACCGGCAGCTACTTCGGATCCTGCGTGCCGCGCATCGACTTCCCGCGCATGCTGGGCCTTTACGTGGGTGGGCAGCTGAAGCTCGACGAGCTCATCACCCGGCGCTATTCGATCGACGAGGCGGCGCAGGCCTTCGCCGACCTCGAGTCGGGCAAGAACGCGCGCGGTGTGATCGTGTTCCCGCAATGAGCGGCCGCATCCTGATCGTCGACGATCAGCGCGCCATCGCGGAGATGATGACCGGCGTGCTGCAGGGGCGCGGCTACGAGGTGCTTACCGCCTTCGACGGCGAGACGGCGCTGCGCCAGGTGCACGCCGAGCGGCCGGACCTGGTGGTGTCGGACATCCTGATGCCGGGGATGGACGGCTACGAGCTGTGCCGCCGGGTGCGCTCCGATCCGCTCACCGCCCTGCTGCCTATCGTGCTCGTTACCTCGCTCGACCCGCAGACCGAGCGCATCAACGGTCTGGAGGCGGGGGCCGACGATTTCCTGTCCAAGCCGGTCAACTGGGACGAGCTGTTCGCGCGCGTGAAGTCGCTGCTGCGCGTGAAGCGCCTGCAGGACGAGGTGACGAGCTGGAACATGGAGCTGGAGGGACGGGTGCGCGACCAGGTCTCGGAGCTCGAGCGGCTCTCCCGGCTGAAGCGCTTCTTCTCGCGGCAGGTGGCCGAAGCGATCGTCGCCGGCGGCGAGGAGATCCTCAAGCCGCACCGCCGCGACATCACCGCCGTATTCCTCGACCTGCGCGGCTTTACCGCCTTCACCGACCGCGCCGATCCCGACGAAGTACTAGAGCTGCTGCGCGCGTACCACGCGACGCTCGGCGCGACCGTGGAGGAGTCCGGCGGCACGCTCGAGCATTTTGCGGGCGACGGCATGATGATCATCTTCAACGACCCGTTCCCGGTGGAGCGCCCCGCCGAGCGCGCGGTGCGCATGGCGGTGGCGCTGCAGCGCGCTTTCGGCCCGATTTCGGGCGCCTGGAAGAAGCTGGGCCACGACGTCGGCCTGGGCATCGGCATCGCGCAGGGCGAGGCGACCCTCGGGGTGATCGGCTTCGAGCAGCGCTGGGAATACGCGGCGATCGGCAACGTGCCGAACCTCGCGGCGCGCCTGTGCGGCGAGGCGGGCGCCGGCGAGATCATTCTCGACGCGCAGACCGAGCTCGCGGTCGCCGACATCGCGGAAACCGACCCGGTCGGCCCGCTGACGCTGCGCGGCTTTCAGCAGCCGATCGCGGCTTTCAAGCTGAAGGCGTTGAGCTAGCTTTCAGGCCACCTCGAACAGGCCGGCGGCGCCCATGCCGCCGCCGATGCACATCGTGACGACGACCAGCTTCGCCTTGCGGCGCCGGCCTTCGATGAGCGCGTGCCCGGTGAGCCGCGCGCCGCTCATGCCGTAGGGGTGGCCGAGCGCGATCGCCCCGCCGTTGACGTTGAGCCGCTCGTCGGGGATGCCGATGCGGTCGCGGCAGTAGAGCACCTGCACCGCGAAGGCCTCGTTCAGCTCCCACAGGTCGATGTCGCCGACTTGCTTTCGGGTCTGCTCGAGCAGCTTGGGCACCGCGAACACCGGGCCGATGCCCATTTCCTTCGGGTCGCAGCCGGCGACCGCGAAGCCGCGGAAGATGCCGAGCGGCTGCAGGCCGCGCTTTGCCGCCTCGCGGCCGCTCATCACCACCGTCGCCGCGGCGCCGTCGGAGAACTGGCTGGCGTTGCCGGCGGCGATGCAGCCGCCCTCGATCGCCGGCTTGATCTGCGATACGCCTTCGTAGGTGGTGTCGGGCCGGATGCCCTCGTCTTCGGCGGCGGTCACCTCGCGCATCGTCTCGGCGCCGGTATTCTTGTCGACCAGCTTCATCTTGGTGGTGATCGGCGCGATCTCGTCCTTGAACTTGCCTTCGGCGCGCGCCTTGGCTGCGCGCTGCTGGCTCTGCACGCCGAAGCGGTCCTGCTCCTCGCGCGGGATCTCGTAGCGCCTCGCGACATACTCGGCGGTCTGCAGCATCGGCCAGTAGCTCTCGGGCTTGTGGCGGTGCAGCCACTCGTCCTGGAAGTGGTGCTTGTTCATCTCGTTCTGCACCAGCGAGATCGACTCGACGCCGCCGGCGACGTATACCTCGCCTTCGCCAGCCAGGATTCTCTGGCTGGCAAGCGCGATGGTCTGCAGGCCGGAGGAGCAGAAGCGGTTCACCGTCATGCCGGGCACCGAGCTCGGGCAGCCGGCGCGCACCGCGATCTGCCGCGCGATGTTCCAGCCGGTGGCGCCCTCGGGATTGGCGCAGCCGATGATCACGTCCTCGACCTCGTCGGCGTCGACCCTGGCGCGCTCGAGCGCGGCGTGCACCACGTGCCCGCCCATCTTCGCGCCGTGCGTCATGTTGAGCGCGCCGCGCCAGCTCTTGCAGAGCGGCGTGCGCGCGGTGGAAACGATGACTGCTTCGGTCATGGAAACTCTCCTCCGTCAGACGTTGAAGCGTTTTCCCTCTTTGGCGAATTTCGCAAGCAGCGGCGCGGGCTTCCACTGCGCGCCCTGGTAGCCCTTCTGGAAGCGCTCGATGGCGGCGAGCACCTTGTCGAGGCCGACGCTGTCGGCATGGAACATCGGGCCGCCGCGGTACGGCGGGAAGCCGTAGCCGGTGAGATACACCATGTCGATGTCGGAGGCGCGCAGCGCGATGCCCTCCTCGAGGATGTAGGCGCCTTCGTTGGCGAGCGCGTACATGCATCGCGCGACGATCTCCTCGTCGGAAACCTGGCGCGTCTCGACGCCGATCTCCTTCCTGTAGCTCTGCAGGAGCGTCTCCACTTCGGGATCGGGAATGGGCTTGCGGTTTCCAGCCTCGTAGCGGTAG
>Ga0209057_1004157_pt1 | contig 10416 bp, 10 predicted proteins | sample GraSoiAngelo_146_FD_185903 | JGI IMG/M metagenome (GOLD analysis project Ga0209057, IMG submission 185903) | Grasslands soil microbial communities from the Angelo Coastal Reserve, California, USA - 14_1009_05_30cm (SPAdes) (version 2) | ecosystem: Environmental > Terrestrial > Soil > Grasslands ... | reverse complement strand
TATTTGCTGCAGCAGCGCCGCACCGATATTGAGACCCGCGCCTAAAACCTGGGCTTTCGCTACGTGGCCAAGGTCTTGATGCGCAATTTCATGGGCCATCACGCCACGCACCTGATCATCATTTGCTCGCCGCAGCAAACCCATTGTCACATAGAATTGGCAATTGCCGGCATTAGCGGCGTTAATTTCGTTCTGATCGACTACACCGACCCGAACTTCGTTGAGCCGGCAGGGATGATCCATCGCCTGGATGAGCGGTATCGTCACGCGTCGCAGCCGATCCGCCTCCCAAGAGTCGACCCGGCGGGACGTTGGATAAGACGGGTAATCGGCGGTCTCCCGCGACGGGCGCCCGCGCGTTGATGTGCCAATCTCCACGCAGCCGGATAAGAGCAAAAAGATGCAAACCAAACCGGCGGCCAGAGGCTGCCGGATTACCTGCTTGGCTCTGGTTTGTTCATTCACAAAATGCGGCATAAAACTTTTGTCTTTAGGACGGCGACTGACCCGGTTCAGCCGCCGTGGATTGCGTTCTATGCTTGTCTTGGATCAGTTCCATGTAGACGCTGCCGAAAGTGATCTTGCTGCTGATCTTAATGGGCAAGCGCCGCTCATCTGCGGAGATCCAAATAGTTGCCTCGTTTAAGCGCTCCGCATAACCGCCCTTGGTGGTATTCTGGATAAACGGGATAATTTTATAGGCCTCAACGACTTTCCCTGATTCCAGTTCGACGGGTTCCTTGCGCTCGACCAGCAGTTCCAGGAGATAACGGTATCTTCCGCCGAAGATGTTAAAGTAGAGCCGATCGCCGACTTTGAAATCGACGCTGCGGGCAACGTAAACAGCCGTGATCGGATCCAACGTATTCTGGGAATTGAACTCGTAGATCTGCGGCTTTCTACCAACCTGCTGGCGATTTACAGCCCAACTTTTCGTGGAGCCGTTGTAACGGGCCTCCGTATCGATAACCTTAGCGTTTTCTCGCTGGCTGAATTTGAAGTGTGACGGTGCCAGAGCCTTGGCATCGAAAGTCGACGTTATCGTGTCGCGCATCTTCCAGATCAGGTCCAACATTCGCGAAGTCTTGGCCTCGACCCGGACTTGATACACTTTTTTACCGTCGAGCATGGTCGATGTGGTGTAAATCTCCGCGGTGGCCACCGAGACCAAACCATTCCAGCTGGTTCGGTATACGGCCTTTTCGCCGCCTTCGAACGGATAAAACTTCGGCTGGTAGGTGGGCACTGATTCGGGCTTAATCATAGGCTGTCCCGCTTCGGAGACAGAGCCAAGAACGAAAGCGAGAACGACCCAGAGCGCAGCGAGTAAATTCATATTTCGTCGAAACATGTCAACCCCTTAGACGATTATTAAATAAGAATGTTTACCGTTTAGACTAACAGAAAAATCTAAACAAACATGCATAGTCTACTCGAATAATGATGCAGTAAACAACACTGACCTGCATGAGACGATTGCCCCCGTGAGATTTCCGTTAAAATTCTCGAAATCTTATCACCGCTTGTATCCGTAGAGCCACTTTGATGTAACTTGGCCAGTGTTCCGGGCCGTGTGACGCGTGCCCGCCGGGATCAGCAGTTCCTCGCCGATTCGAGGTCGATAGCTTTTCCCGGTCATTTCGAACTCCTGTTGCCCCTCCATGACCATTACAAGTTCGTCTGTATCGTGAACGAAGTCCGCCCAAACCTTTCCCGGCGGATCCACCCATAAGCCACAGGAAAATCCCCGGGCGGCCCAATCCGCTCTTATCTTTTCCCAATCCATAATGTTTTTAGAGACACCGCCCAAAGTAATTTCGGCAGTTAAATGGCTATGAACCTAGGGTGATAAAGCCCTTGCGAGGTTTACAAGTTAATGCGAGAGTAAACACACAGCCATCCCACTAAGAATAATACACAGATTGCAATGAATCTACCGCTTTTAATGGTCGTCGACGATGAGATGGGCGTCCGCGAGTCGCTGAAAATCGTTTTTGCCAAGGATTTTCGGCTGCTGGAGGCCGATTCTATTGACGCCGCGCTGCCGAAGGTGCAGGCGGAAAAACCTGACATCGTTCTCTTGGATGTCCTTTTGCCCAAGACGGACGGGATCGAAGTCCTTAGGCAAATCAAAGCGATCCATCCCGACTGCGAAGTCATCATGCTGACCGCCTTAAATACACGCCAGCTGGCCGATAAGGCCGCGAACTTCGGAGCCTTCGATGTGGTGGGCAAGCCATTCGACGTGATCGACCTGCGCGCCACAGTCAACGGAGCGTTGGCGAAGATCTCCCGGCGGTCGCAAACTCCGCCGCAATGAAATTAAACTGGCGGGCCATCCCGGCGAAATTTCGCAACCTGCGCGTTGAATTTGCAGTACTGATCTTCCTGCTCCTTACGGGCTGCGCGAGCCTCAAGCAATGCGCTTACGAGGGCTATAACCGCGACGACTGGCAGCAGCCACAAAAAGTGATCGAGTCACTGCAGATCCGCCCGGGTGCGGTTGTCGCGGATTTGGGGTCGGGCAGCGGCTATTTTACTTTCGATCTCGCGAGGGCTGTGGGTCCGACAGGTAAAGTCTATGCGGTGGACATTGACCGGGACATGACCGATCTCGTAACAAAGCGAGCAAAAGAGCGAGGCGCCAGCAACATCGCTGTGATTCTCGCCAAACCTGACGATCCGTTGCTTCCCACAAGGGGTGTCGATCTTATCCTGACGGTCGACGCTTACCACCACATTGAAAACCGGGTGAGCTATTTTGCCAACTTGCAAAAATACCTCCGCCCTGACGGCCGAATCGCCATCGTCGAATTCGACCGCAGAGCGTCTTTTGCGGGGCTTTGGGGTCACTACACGCCCGCGGAGTTCATCAAACGGGAAATGGAGCAGGCGGGCTACGTTTTGCAACGCGAGTTCGACTTTCTCGATCGGCAGTCCTTCCTGATTTTTGCTCCCCGGGCGCGGGCGCAAAAACTGGCGCCAGTTGCCCCCGCCGACGGACCTGTTCAGAATGAGCAGACGACAAAGTAATTCGCCTATTTCACGTCAGGCTTGTCGGCCGGTACATCCGGCTTTCCCGAATTTTCCGTGCTTTGGTCTTCGCCGAGCAAACGGAAAGAATTAAAGATAGCGATCATAGTCTTTTGCCCCTGACTGTCCTTGGGATCCCGAAAAGCGGACATGACGAAATTGACGGAGTAGTCTTTCCCGAAAGGAAATGCATGAATGCCAGCAACGACAATAGGCTTTCCAACCGGCATGGTGTGAAGGGTCGCTAGATAGAATTTGATTCCACTTTCGTTCGAAAGATCGCGCCGCTCTCCGACCGTCATGCTCTTGGCCTTCATGTTCTGCGAGACAACCTTGTAGGTCTGTTCGAGAATCTGCGACATCATGGCTTCGACGATTTTTTTGCGATCCGGGCTCGATTCGAAATCTTCCTTGGTTGTCGTCTTGCCGAGCTTTTCCACCACCACGGTAAAAGAGCTGCCATTGGGGCCCTGCAGCATGACCCGAAGGTCAGGATTGGCCCGGCCTTCAGGTAAATTATGGATCTGCCATCCCGCCGGGTATTTGAAAAAGTAGCCGTAGTCTGTGTCGAAAAACTCCTCGACTTTCGGTTGCGCCGGCGCGGCCGCCGGACGAATCATCGCAAGCGCAAGCAACAACGAGCCGAACCATAGGGCAACGGTTGTAGAAATTACCCAATTTTTCTTCATCAGAGGACAAAAGGTATCATAGATCATCCATTCAACGAGTGACTTCAACCATGCTTCTCCGGTGCGTTATCTGTGATGGGCAGGTGACGCCCCGCCCAGCGCGCGGCTATTTCGGAATCCAGCTTATCGCTTGCCCGCGTTGGCGAAAATAGGTAATTTACCCGACAAACGGAGTTCTTTTGACTAAACAATACGTTCTTAGAAACACGGGCCCGACCACTTTGCGTCCCTCAAAGCTCGACTACCGCAAGGAGCTTAACGAGGCTCAGTATCGAGCGGCCAGCACGGTAGAGGGCCCGCTGCTGATCATTGCCGGCGCCGGCACCGGCAAAACCCGGACTCTGGTCTATCGCGTCGCGCACCTCATCGATATCGGGGTCGATCCTCGTTCCATCTTGCTGCTCACTTTTACGCGCCGCGCCGCCGAGGAGATGCTTCGGCGCGCCAGCGTGTTGATCGACAACCGCTGCAGCCAAGTCGCCGGCGGGACCTTTCACTCTTTCGCCAACCTCGTGCTGCGCGAATTCGGCCGCAGGATCAATCTCTCTCCTTCCTTCACTATCATGGATCGCCCGGATAGCGAAGATGCGATTCAGGTGCTGCGAACCGAGATGGGACTTAACAATAAAGACAAACGTTTCCCGCGGAAGCAGACCGTGGCGGAAATTTTCAGTATGGCGCTGAATAAACAAACGACGGTGCCGAACCTGATCGAACAAGACTATCCGCATCTCTATGAGTCCCTCGACGATCTCTTGCGCCTCTACGAGCGTTACGTGGAGTACAAAACGACCAAAACCTTGGTCGACTACGACGACCTGTTAACCAAGCTTAAAGACCTGCTGGCGACTCATGAGGAGGCACGCCGCCGCCTTTCCCAGCGCTACCAATTCATCATGGTCGATGAATATCAGGACACCAACCACCTGCAAGCCCGGATCGTTCGCCTGCTGGCCGCCGAACACGACAACGTGGCCGTGGTCGGAGACGATGCCCAGAGCATCTATTCTTTTCGCGGCGCCAACTTCCGCAACATCATGGATTTTCCCGAAGCTTTTCCCGGAACGCAAATCATCAAACTCGAAGAGAACTACCGCAGCACCCAACCGATCCTGAATCTGACCAACGAGATCATTCAACGGGCCCACGAAGGTTACGACAAGAGGCTCCACACGGAGAAACGCGAGGGGGAAACACCCATTTTAGTTCAGGCGGAAAGCGAGCAGATGCAGTCCCGCTTCGTCTGTCAGAAAATTTTGGAGCTTCGAGAGGAAGGCGTGCCGCTGTGGGATATAGCGGTTTTGTTTCGCTCCAGCTTTCATTCGTTCGATTTGGAGCTCGAGCTCGCGCGGCATAATATTCCATTCATCAAACGGGGCGGCTTCCAGTTCATGGAGACCACCCATATCAAAGACTTGCTGGCGCACCTGCGAATCCTCGCCAATCCACAGGACGCCATCTCCTGGAATCGCGTGCTTCTCCTTTTGGAAGGAGTCGGCGCTCAAGCAACTCAAAAGATTACGCGCTGGATTTTGCAGGGAAACCAGGCGGTGGAGCGGCTGCGCTCGTTTGAAGCGAAGGGCAAAGTCGCTCACGGGCTCAGAACTCTGGCGCAAGTCCTTCAGGTTGCAGCCGAGGCCCAGCGGCCCGCCGAGCAGGCCGAATATCTCATGCAGTATTATCTGCCGATCCTTAAGCGGAATCATCCCGACGATCATCCGAAGCGGTTCAAGGACTTGGAGCACTTTGTGGGCATCACGGAGCGCTATCGCAGTTTGGAACGATTGTTGAGCGATATGGCTCTCGAGCCGCCCAACGACAGCGTTGCGGGCGTGCTGGCCGTGGATCCGGACGAGGGGCCTCTCGTCCTATCGACGATTCATTCAGCCAAAGGTTTGGAGTGGCATTCGGTTTTTATCATCTGGGCGCTGGAGGGCAGATTTCCCTCCTTTTATAACATCAACAGCGAGGAAGAACTGGAAGAAGAGCGCCGACTCCTTTACGTCGCCGCGACGCGGGCCAAGGAGAATCTGTTCATCACCTACCCAATTAGGATTTTTGACCGGGGGTTGCGCATGGTGCTGTCCCGTCCTTCTCAGTTTATCGAGGGAATCTCCGAAGACTTATTAGAACAAATGACGCTCGTGGACGAGGAAAGTAACTGGGGATGGGAGAGTTGAACATGGTGCGATTTCTGCTCAATATCATCGTTTTCGTAAGCGGCGCGGTTTTGATGGGGTTGGAAATCGTCGGCAGCCGCGTGCTGGCGCCTTATTTCGGCAGCTCGATATTTGTCTGGGGCAGTCTTATCTCGGTGGTCATGGCGGCGTTGAGCATCGGCTACTACTGGGGCGGCTGGCTCTCGGCGCGAGAGCCCTCGTATGGCCGGCTGCTGACTCTGCTGTTGATTCCCGGGATTTTAATTTTCTTCCTGCCGTTTCTTTATCCGACATTGAATGAATGGATCGCCGGCGTCGACTTCGGCACTCGGCTGAATCCTTTGATCGCCAGCTCCATTTATTTCTTGCCGCCGGGAATTTTTCTCGGGACTATCTCTCCCTATGTCATTCGCCTCGCCGCGACGGCGCTCTCCACGGTGGGGAGCACGGCCGGGACCCTTTATGCCATCTCCACGTGTGGCAGCATTTTCGGGACGCTTCTCACCGCGTTTTACTTGATTCCCCTGATGGGCGTGACCAACATCATTCACTCTATGGGGATTACCTTGGTCTGTCTGTCTCTGCTCGTGGTACCTTTACTGCGGCTGCGGAGCGTCGCCGTGGGTCGTGCCGTGACTGCCCTCTCGATCATCGGCTCGATCGCCATTCCCTGGCCATCGATTGTGTGGGCCAGGCTCAAAACGCTCCTGGAGAAAGACACTTTCTACCATCGCATTCGTGTCGAAGAGGACGATGAAGCGCGTTATATGTACTTTGACCGAACCTTGCAGAGCGCCATGAATCTCAAGGATCCCACGACGCTTCGGCTCATCTATTCACGTTATACCTCACTGGGATTTACCTTCAGACCCGACGCCAAGAGAATACTCATCATCGGCCTCGGCGGCGGTTCGATTCCGAAGAAACTGCAGAAGGAATTTCCTGCTCTGGAAATCGATGTCGTCGAGATCGATCCCGAAGTCATTCAGATCGCAAAGAATCACTTCAATGTCCGGGAAAGCAACCGCCTGCATCTTCACGCACAAGACGGGCGGTTGTTCTTGACCCGCACTGCCAATCAGTACGACATCATTCTGCTGGACGCCTATTACGCCGATGCGATGCCGTTCCATCTGGCCACGCGAGAGTTTTTCGAGCTGGCGCAGCGAAAGCTCACGCCCAACGGCATCGTCGTCGCCAATCTCATCAGCGCCGTCACGGGTCCGTCCGGTAAAATCGCTCGCGCCTTTGTGAAAACGGAGCGCCGCGTCTTCCCGCAAACTTACGTCTTCGCGGCGCGCCGAGCCGAGAACGTAAGCACCGACACGATCCAGAACATCATCGTCGTTGCCACGAAAGACAAGCAGCGCTTGGAGATCAAAGAAATCGTCAAGCGATCGATCGCTCTCAATAAGGGCCTCTTCCCCGACCCCATTCAAGACATCGGCGTAGCCTATTACGATGGCCCACTCCCGGATCAAGACGTTCCCGTGCTTACCGATGATTACGCGCCGACAGATAATTTGCTTCATCCTTAGCGCTCTGCTTTTTTCATCCTGTGCGCTTTTAGTCGACGACCAGGCGCAAAGAATCGTCCGCGTCAAAGCGCTGGCGGACCCGGCCTTTCGCGCGCGCAACCCCCGCTGGGACGAAGAAGTCCGCGGGTTGGTGGAAGCGGCGTCGGACTATTATGAAAAAGAATTCGGCATACGCTTCGTCACCCAGAGCACCGCCGCCTGGCCGGCCCAGGAAAAAATCCCTTCCACCGCGGAACTCCTCGCCCGCCTGAAGCGAGACTTTCCCGCTCGCAAGAATAATGAAAATTACGATCTCATCGTCGCCTTTATAGCCGAAAGGGTAAACATCTACTTCGGTGGTCGCGGGCGCGTAGATCGGATCGGCAACTGCCAACAAGGCTTGGGCAGTTACGTGGTCAATTACGTTTCCGCGCCATTTCACTACACCGGCGTTAATTCGGACCCAACCATCGACGTCATTTCATTGATCCACGAGTTCGGCCACATATTCGGAGCCCAACACAGCCAAGATATCGGCTCCATTATGCACGAGAACTTCGACTATCGGTCCGAGTTTGATATGAAGAACCGAAGCGTGATCTTGAAGAACAGGTCATGCCCGTTTGCCAAATAGGCGAAAGCCGGATGGGATGACTGGAGCATTGGAGTACTGGAGGGTTGGACATTACTCCAATACTCCATCGCTCCAATTTGGCTCTTTTCTTGCCGTTGACTTATGTTGACCAACATTCGCATCGTCCTCGTTCGCCCGCGAGGATCAGGGAACATTGGCTCCGTCGCCCGCGCCATGAAGAATCTCGGAGCGAGCGAGCTGGCGATCGTCGGCAAAGCACGCACGCGCAGCTTCTGGGCGCGAGCCATGGCGGTCCACGGCCGAGACGTTCTGAGCGAGGCGAAATGTTATGAAACACTTCGCGAGGCCATTGCTGACTGCACTCTCGTGGTCGGCACGACCTGCCGAGCGGGACTGTACCGCCGGCACAATCAATCCCCCCGCGAACTCGCGCCGGAAATCGTCGCTGCGGCAAAGACGGGAAAAGTCGCGCTGATCTTCGGTCCGGAAGACCACGGCTTGAGCAACAAGGATATCGAACATTGCCAGTTGCTCATCACCATTCCCACCCATCCGGACTATCAGTCTCTGAATGTCGCGCAGGCGGCGGTTATCTGTCTTTACGAAATTTACGTTGCCTCTTTGAGCCAGTCGTTAGAATCAACCGTTCAGCGCGCCCTCGCTGATGATGTGGAACGGCTCTTTGACCGCATGCGAAAAACGCTTTTGAAGATCGGCTTTTTGGATTCGGAAAATCCTGAGCATATGCTTTTGGCATTCCGCCGAATCCTGGGCCGCGCCGGGCTGGAAGACAAGGACGTGCGGATTTTTACCGGCCTATTCCGCCAGATCGAATGGTATATCGACCATGGGTGGAAAGTGATAGAGGAAAAAGAAAAACGCGGGATCAAGATTCGTTAGGAGCAAAACCATGAATGTGAATGATTTTGACCTCAAGAAAACGGCGCTGCTCTTCTTCGACATCCTGAACGGCTACTATCACTCCGGTGATGCGGCCGCACAGGCGCGCATGAAGCCATGGGTCGATAACGCCGTGCGGATCATCAAAGCCGGCCGGCAAGCGGGTCTGCCGATCTTTTTCGCCAAAGGCAATCACCGACCGGACAACGCCACGTCGGCGCTGCTTCTTACCGATACGAACAATTCTTTTGAAGCCGTGGCCCAATGGCGAAGTCACGAAGGGAAAGATGCACGTCATCGGCGGCGATAAAAGCTCCGAGGTAATCCCGGAACTCGATCCCCGTACCTAGACTTGGCCCTGCGCTCGCGGGGCATCGACACGATTATCATCTCCGGCGGCTCCACCGACGTCGGCATTACCGCAACTGTTTACTCGGGGAGAGACATGGATTACAACATGATCGTCGTAGGTGATGCCTGCGGGACATCCCACGATCAACGCGCTCACGACGTGCTCATGGAGCTTATTTTTCCCCGCATGGCGCGCGTCAGAACCACAGAGCAAGTTTTAGAGATGATTCGAAAGGCCGGAGGCTAAGCAGACTACTTAATCTAAGGGAGGCGAACCATGGCTGCGAACGGCAAACCGCCGGTTGGCGTAAGTGAGAACATCAAACAGATCGGCAGGACGGACCTTCCGGGCGGAGGCTCCGTAGTCGTCGAAAACGGCTATGCCTACGTCGGCCACATAGACCCACCTGACGGCACATCCATCATCGACGTCCGGGATCCGAAGAACCCGAAGGTCGTCGCTCAGCTCGAAGTGCCGGAAGGGATTCACTCCCACAAAGTTCGCGTGAGCGGCGATGTGATGCTGATCAACTACGAGCGCTACAAAACGAAAAAGGAACCCCAGGCCGGACTCAAAGTCTTCGACATCTCGAACAAGTCCAAACCAAGGGAGATCGCCTTTTACAAGACTCACGGCAAGGGTGTTCATCGTTTTACCTTCGATGGCCGCTATGCCTACATCTCCCCGACCTTGGAAGGCTACGTCGGCAATATCGCGATGATCTTGGATCTAAAAAATCCCGAGAAACCGGAAGAAGTCTGCCGCTGGTGGATGCCCGGACAATGGCTGGCCGGCGGCGAGAAGCCCACGTGGCACGGCACCGACCACCGCTGCCATCATCCGATACGAAGAGGCGATCGGCTTTACATCAGTTACTGGCACGGCGGTTTCGCCATCGTCGATATCTCCGACATGAGCAAGCCGAAAACAGTGAGTATGCTTGACTGGAGCCCGCCCTACCCTTGCCCGACCCATACGACCTTGCCGATGCTGAACAAGATCATGGAGCGCGATTTCATGATCGTCACGGACGAGGAAGTCGGCGAGAAGCTGAACGAAACTCACAACGCTTTTCTTTGGGTCGTGGATATTACAAAGGAGACCCTGCCGCTCCCGGTTGCAACGTTCATCGTGCCGTTCGACGGAAAGTCTACGAATGAATTTCGCTTCG